>Ga0172380_10000460_pt1 | contig 80208 bp, 75 predicted proteins | sample Leawe162metaG_FD_119747 | JGI IMG/M metagenome (GOLD analysis project Ga0172380, IMG submission 119747) | Leachate microbial communities from a municipal landfill in Southern Ontario, Canada - Leachate well 162 metaG | ecosystem: Engineered > Solid waste > Landfill > Unclassified | place... | reverse complement strand
TTCCTTCAATATCCCGATGATCTGGCTCTCGCTGAATTTGCTCTTTTTCATCTGAGTCCTCCTGGAGCAATTTTGCCCGAAGAACTCTATTTTTGCATGGCCTAATTATAAGGGATGGTTACAGAGGCATTCGTCCCGAAATTTGCCGTTAAAGCTCTCGATATACGCATTCTGTGTCGGTTTTCCCGGTTGGATGAACCTGAACTTGACGTTGTTTTCAAAACCCCAAAGATCAAGAGCCTTGCTGATAAACTCCGGGCCGTTGTCCACCGTTATCACCTCCGGCAGGTCATGCGTCAGGGCAATACGATCAAGCACTCTTGCAACCCGCTGCCCGGTTAGCGAGTGATCCACCTCCAACACCGGACATTCTTTGCTGAAATCATCAACAACCGTCAATATCCGAAATCGACGGCCACTGAAAAGATTATCGGGAACGAAATCCATCGACCAGTGCTGGTTCACCCGCTCTGCTCTATTCAGGACAACCCGCAGATGGCTTACTCTTTTCTTGCGTTTCTTTAAGCGAAGGGAAAGACCTTCTTCACGGTACAGCCGTTCCGTACGTTTATGGTTGATCAGATAACCTTCCCGCAGCAACATGGTGTGCAGACGAGGAGCGCCAAACTTGCGCCTCTGTTCCGCCAGCTCTCGCAGGCGTGACCTGATCTCCTCATCGTTCTTGGGTATCGCCTGGTACCGGCAACTGCTCCGGCACAACCCGACAACATCGCAGGCCCGTCGCTCGCTGAGCCGGTGGTTTTCTTGAAGATAGACCACCACGCTGCGCCGGGCGGCAGGCGTTACCACTTTTTTGAGAGAACGTCCTTGATCGCCCGATTTTCAAGCATTGCGTCAGCAAGCAGATGTTTAAGCTGTCTATTTTCGTTCTCAAGCGCTTTCAGCCGTTTGGCCTCTGAAACTTCCATCCCGCCATACTTGCTGCGCCAGTTGTAAAAAGTCGCATCGCTGATTCCGTGTTGTCGGCAGAGATCTACGATTTTCATCCCCGCCTGGGCCTGTTTCAGAATGCCAATAATCTGTTCTTCGCTGAATCGTTTCGATTTCATGTCCGTCTCCTCTCTGAGGTTTCTAGACCGAAATCACTAACTCCGCAATGGATCATTTTTTAGGGGGAAGGTCAACCTCGTCTCAATCCCCTTATTTGTCAATCGGTCAGGGACATGGCCTCTTCTTCTCCCAGGCGTTTTACCAAGGCTGTTTGGATGTCTTTCACGGTGATGGCGAAAACAATTTCGTCGCGGTGCAAATACACCAGTGTGAATCAAATCAAAATTTACACAATGGACACTAATTATAGATCATTGACACATTCTATTCCTCCCATATCCTCGTCTTACGCCAACGCCATGACCATAGTTTTAACAAACTCGACTATATCAATTAGTTTTCTTGCATTGGCTTTTGTGGGTTCAATGTTGTCGAAAGATACGATAATAGCTTTGTTTGACTTGTCAGCTTTAGCCTTGATCGCTATGTCACCGAACTTGTCATTGATCCGTTTTGAGAACTGATCAATGATCGCGCCAAGGTCCGCTCTATCATCTTTTCTATAGGCCTCCTGTTTATCAAAGGTTCTCTCATTGAATCTGAACTCAAACTGGCTCTTCCCCTCGATAGGCAGCCTGACAAAGGTGGCTTTTTCTTTATTCTGAGAGGCATCTCTGGCCAGTTTCTTCTGCGTGACAAAATTAGAGTGGTCAATAACCATGGAGCAAAATCGTGTGGCGAATTTTCCTTTTCCTTCGCCATCAAATTCTTCACTAATCAAATAATCGTTTTGACTGATCCATTCCTTCAAATAACCTTCAAATAACATCGAAAAATCCACATCATTGTCTTTTTTAAAAATCTTGTTAGCTACAATAAATACAGCAATAACAACGATCAGACTGGCGATGTCTTTAGCTGCATTAAGCACATTACTAATGGCATAGCCCACAATATGCAGATTTACTATAACGGCCAGTATGGCAACAGAGCCAAATACAGCTGTCAGTTTTTTTTCTAGCTTATCATCGTATTGTTTCATAAATACCACCTTTCAATGATCAAAATTTCTCACTCAATTAGCCTACATCAACCAAGCCAGACAGCTAATTTTTCTACAATTTCTGAATCGTAATATTGAGGAGTAAAAGTCAAATCATCCATAATCTTCTAGCTAACCGAATCCAGAGATTTCATGCCTTATCAAACCCGAGCCAGTGAGTAAACTTGTCCATAGACACCAATGTTTCATCCCAGTCTCCGGTAAACTGAATGGCTCTGTCATCGACATATAAAATCGCAGGGGGTTTATGTTCACATATTTCATCAATTTCTATATCATGCTTTGCAAGGTAATCTTTAATGGCTGACCTACCTCCCTGTGTTTGGCATCGCGTTGAATGAACTACAACCTTAAATCCTTTCGATCTTAAGGTGCAGATTGATTCACGGCATCCAATGGTTGGTGGATCAGGGATATTGGTTACCCCTTTCCAGCCGGAAAAATAAGAGTGAATAACGCCGTCAAAATCTAGGCAGATGGTTTTATTCATGTCACCTTGCCTGCCGGCAACATTTCATCAAAACGCCAACCATTAAACCCTATTTCATCATTAAGAATGTAAGGCAATATTCTAAATTCTATATTGTGATGGCCTAGGTCTAACGCATCGTTAAACATTTTAATCGGGGACTTCCCATGAGAAAGGACCAAGGGGTGATATTTGTCGTCGGGAGCAATTAACCACATTATGACTTTAGTGGCCGCTTTCGCAGCTTCGAATCCATCCCATTTTGTGTCCTTTTTGTTATCACAATCAATAACTAGATCTTTAGAAGGAGAGTACTCACCCCTGACATACCCCAAAAGACGGGCATAGTAAAAAGCCTCCGATATTATCCCAACTTTTCGATTATCAGTTCCTTTGAGCTCAAATAAATGCAAAACCTTTCCATTTCGCGACGCTCCCCAGAGATCAACTTCTGAAGTTTTTGCAACCGTCCATTCATTGCCCCCTTTCACGGACTCTTTGAAAAGGCCAACAGGAAATTGCGGAAAAATCTCATGTGGAAATAACACATCACTCCCAAGAGGAAATTCCACATACCGATCTTTAATCTGTGACTCTATGGCTCGTTCAGTAAAACGGCCATTTATCTTTTTTGTTGGAACCCCAAATTTCCTATTGTTTGAAGGAGAGTTTAACGTTGGTTTCGTGGGCCAGTCCCACTTCCCATGATTTTCACTTTCGTAAGTAAAAAACGAGAAACATTTGCTGTATTCATCGAGCAAAAACAATGAACGACGCCAATGAAGAACCCCCTCATTCATTGGCAACGGTTCTACGCCAGTAATTTTCATATGGCATTCGACATTGATGTCTGGATGAATCTGCCTATACCAATAAACGATACACAATAGGAAAGTAGGCACCGAAGCACAATCTTTTTGTAAATTTACACAAAGATTACCAATAGACACTTGCGCTGAAATTTTTATGGTTTTATTTTTTTGATTTTTTTCTGCATACCAATCGATATCTCGTTCTCGTCCTGAATTTGGGACACGAATATTTTGGGGCGCTAAATACCTCCTAATTTCCACGAGAATATCTTTAAATATTTTGTCGTTCATTCATATCGCCCCTTAGTTAAAGACTTAGAATAACACCGTCATTTAACTGATACACGCAAGAAAATTGTTCAAAATACTTCTCCCTATGGTCTGTGTGTATCGGTATTAACTTTTTCGGTTTTATTGCATCAACCATTCTTTTTAAATCCTCAATGACAGCATGACCACTGGTATGTATGGGGATTATCTTGACTCCAGGATCATGATTAAGCTTTGGTAGGTAGCTGTAACTGCTATTTTTTTCATCGAGGTAGCCCAACCACATTGAATAGATGACCGATATCGAATCTACCCCGAGCATCTCTTTGAACCTCTGAACAAATGAACTTTTTATAAAGTACCGCGAAGGAGTTTCAAGAATCTCTTCTTCGGTAATCATGTTGCCATTTTTATAAAGAGACTTTACAAAACCACCAAAATATTCTGGGTTAGTTTTTACTGTTTTATAATGACTGGCCGCAGTTCTTCCCCTGGAAAGTACTTTGATTAAGGGCCAATCGATTTTCGGTGATTTTGCAGAAATAAAAGAAATCTTTTCTAAAATCCAAGCTGTGTAGATATCTACTACAAAAATTCTTCCAGTCCTTTTTGCTGCTCGATACGCACTCACAATCCGGTCAATATTTTGGGAAGAACAAAGAAGAAAAACCAACCCGGGATCTTTGCCAAGAAGAACCTTTACCATCCCCTCTTCAACTGCAGTTTCGTCAGGAAAATCGGTATTTTTTCGCTCCATCATCGTGCCCTCCATCATGAGGACATCAATATCTTTGGGTGGATTTTTGATGAGATTTTCAAACAACTTAGCCTTTCTTCCGTGTGCCCTAAAATCTCCGCTGTAAAATAGTCGCTTACCATTGTTTTCTATCTCAAAGGCATAGGCGTCTGGGGCTGAATGATCCATAAGGTGCGGCGTTATCTTGAAGTCCCCAATCTTAAATTGCATCCAAGACTGAAAAGTGCAAAATTTATTCTCAAAAAGAGGCTTACCAAGAAACAACCGTGTTGTTTGAAACAACTCTTTGGCTATCGGCCCCGTGTAAACTGGAACCGTAGCAGGGAGCAGATTAATGAGGCCGAAATGATCTTGATGCGGATGGCTGACCAGAACCGCGTCAATCTTGCCATTAGGAAGAGTTGCCGGAATTCCATCATCAACCAATGGCATGCCAATATCAATCAATATAGTAGTTTCCCCAGAGGATAACCGGACACAGGTTCCTCCGATTTCATTGCTACCTCGATGTATACATATATTCAACTTTTTCTCCGTCTCCTAAAAGCAAAATAACTACAACGCTAAGCCCCCAGCTCTGCTGGGGAGAATTGAAAAAGCTATGCTGTAGTATTTAATAAAAAGCTCCTTTCGGGTTAAGGGCCAGTTCTGCCAGCCTACCGCGCCAAAGAAGTTGCAGATAAAATCGCCGGATTTTTACGCGGTCGGCTGAGCTGAATTGTTAGTCATTTATTGTTTATTACTCGTTTAATCATTGGTGATGGGTCAGTGTCTGCTGACGTCCAGTCTGCGATGCTTGGGTGTGTTGCTACTATAACCTTTACGCCTTCAATACTAATAAAGGCCTGGCTCTTCCAATTTCGTTTATTTGTTTCTATAAACTCATCAATATGTCTGTCAGCAGCTAGTTTTTTTCGGACTAAATTACCTGCTGTTTTTCCAAAGCACAATATTGCCTTTGGTTTGAGTTCTTCTATCACTGCCCGGTGGAATGGCCAACAGTATTCGCTAAGCTGATCAGCATCTTTACGTATATTTATCTCTCGTTGTGACCTGACGAAAATTATATTACTTGATGGAATATCACCAGGATTAAGACCTAGATTTGAAAAAAGATGCAATACCCTTGGTTGCATTCCCCAAGTCCCTGGATTCACTTTTCCCCATAATTCATCACGATATGCAGACCAATCATATGCTTTATTTTCAAGTATTTGTTTAATGCTACTTTTGATAGTGTCTGAGAATTGTTTGTCTGGCGATCCTCCGGGGTTAAGACCTAGGACATATAAGTCTTTATTCCCAGAGAAAGCATTCCTTCCAGAATAAAAAACAGCTCCTGATTTGTTTATAAGTTCGTCTGGAATATATTTAATAAAACTTTCAATCATGCTTGAACCTATATTTTGACTAACGTGAAGTTAACCGGCGGACGGCGATTAGCCGTCCGCTGCATTTGCTTTGTTATGCGACTTTCAATCTAAACGATCTTTTTTACCAAGAAATGGTATGCAGCAACAATTTCAGCATCCAGTTCCCGCTCCATCCCTTTGATACTATAATCACCGACCTTGCCTATTGTGTTGCCAGAGCCAAGAGACGATCCGTTTCTTACAACATCGCCCTTGACATTGAACAGCGCGTTTCCGCTGCCCTTTGAAGAACCGTTTCGGATAATGCCATCCTTAACATTGCCAAGAGCGTTCCCTGAACCCTTCGATGAACCATTCCTGATGACTCCGTCCTTAATGTTGCCCAATGCATTACCTGATCCGATTGATGATCCATCCCGAATAACGCCGTCTTTGAAATTTGCCATTGTATTATCTCCTTGTTTTCCATCTGGTTTTACTTTTTATCCAAAGTGGTGGTTGTCTTTGGAAGCATAACATTATATTGGACAGAATTACGGCTCATAAACGGAATCTGGAAATTCTGCATAGTAACCCTATCTTGTGGATATCCTGCCAAAATCACAGGCGTTTTTTTGCTGGTAAGGAAGAAAAGGAAGGTGGCAACCGGTGGAAAATATTGCATCATCCTGATAGGCAGACTGTAGCAACATTCCGTGGCGTTGTACAAGGGAAAAGGTATCTTTCTGAAATCCTAAAGGTAATAAATCTGATGAAGCTCTGACGGCTTTTTTGACGGCTTTTAATTCCTGTGGATGGCTATGACGGTTCGAAAAAGACTGTAAAACATGGTGGACTACGCACTAGATCGCCCTTTCACGCCGGCGACACGAGTTCAAATCTCGTTGGGGACGCCAGAAATTCTAAGGGGAATCAACTTCTTCAGGTTGATTCCCCTTTTTTTATTGTCCGGGCCGCATCAGCAGCAGCTCCCATTCTTGAAAATAAATGCCGGAAAACGGCAACATACAATACTCTCCCCACGAAACTTCCTGTTTCCTGGAAAAGTTGCATTTCCATTTTTGATCTGCATTACAATATAAATGTGTGCCGCTAAATTAGTGGCCGACTTCTCTTTTCAGGCCGAATTACCAACCTTGATCACTCACCACTGATACCGCATCCACCTAAGGAGCCTCCTTGATGCTTGGTAGCAAAGAAAAGCTGATACCGCTTGCGATGGCCGTCTGGATTGCCATTCTGGGCACCTTCACCTTCATGCTTGAGAGCAACATCAAGAAGGAGGAAAGGTCTCTGGCGCTGAGTACTGCCCGGGCGCTCTTTCAGCACAATCTGGTCAGCCGCAAATGGGTCGCCCGCCATGGCGGGGTTTATGTCCCGGTCACAGCCACGACCCAGCCTAATCCGTATCTGCCGGAGCACCTCCGGGTGTTAACCACAGACAACGGCATAACGCTGACAAGAATAAACCCCAGCTACATGACCAGGCAGATGGCGGAAATGATGGGAGAAATTGTGGCAGGCACCCAGTTTCACCTCACGAGTCTGAACCCGATCCGGCCCGAAAACAAGGCGACGGAGTGGGAGGCAAAGTGGCTCAAGTCCTTTGAGCTTGGGGTAAAGGAGCAGAGTGATTTTTTCCAAGACGGCAAAACTTCCTGGTTACGCTACATGGCGCCTCTCGTTGTCGAGCCGGAGTGTCTCAACTGTCATGCCCAACAAGGTTACAAGGAAGGTGACATCCGGGGCGGGCTCAGCATCTCCCTGCCCTTTTCCGTCCACCCTCGCCGTGGCTTCTTTATCCTCAATGGTTCGGTGTCGATCATCGGCCTGGCCATCATCTTTCTTGGCGGCACCTTCTATGGCCGAAAGCAGCGTCTGCTTGACGCCCTTTTCAACAACCCTCTGGCGACCTGCGTTACCGATAAAGACCATACTATCCTGATGGCGAACGATGCCTACTGGACCGCATTCGGCTCCCCCTTCGACCAGCAAAAGACGCTCAAGTGTCATGACCACAGGACGGGGAAATTCTGCCAAACCGAAAATTGCCCAATCACCAGGATCATGGACGGAGCTAATACTTACACCCGCGAAACCCTCAAGGAGAAAGACGGGGTGTCCAAGCACTTCATTACCACCGCCAGGCCATTGTTCGACGCCAAAGGCAAGGTGGGTGGGATTGTCGAAAGTTTTCAGGATATAACCGAGCGCAAGAAGGCGGAAAAGGCGCTGGAGGAAGCCAACCGCAAACTTGAAGCCATGAGCATGACTGACAGCTTGACGGAAGTCGCCAATCGCCGGCGTTTTGACGCGGTACTGACCAGGGAATATGCCCGGCATTCCCGTTCAGGGGGAGAACTGTCACTGATTATGCTGGACATCGACCATTTCAAAAACTTCAATGACTGTTACGGCCATCTCAAGGGTGATGAGTGCCTGCGCCAGGTTGCCCAGGCGATGGCAAATTGCGTTGTCCGGCCCACTGATCTGGTAGCCCGTTATGGTGGGGAAGAGTTTGCCTGCATCCTGCCGGAGACAGACAGCCGCAGCGCGGTCGCCATCGCCGAAAAAATCCGTCGGGCCATCATCGCCCGTGCCATTCCCCATCAAGAGTCGAAGGTAGCCGCCTTCGTCACCGCCAGCCTGGGAGTGGCAACGATGCCATGTACCGCAGGCGGATCGGCGATGGACTTCGTTGCCCAGGCGGACGAACAGCTTTACCTGGCAAAATCTTCCGGCCGCAACCAGGTGAAATTCACCGCCGCAACCCATGTTGCCGGCGGAGCCCAAGGAACTTTTATGCGGTTGCTCTGGAAAGACTCCTTCTGTTGCGGCAACGACCTCATCGACTCACAGCATCAGACCCTCTTTCATCTCTCCAACAAACTGCTCGAGGCGGCTCTTCTGGCTCGGCCAGCCGAAGAGATTGCCGCGATCATCAGTCGACTGCTTTCCGAGGCCAGCCAACACTTCCACGATGAAGAGACGATTCTTAGAGAAGCAGGTTTCCCCGGCCTGAAACACCATGTTGCCGAACACGCCAAACTGCTCGCCAGGGGACTTGCGCTGGCACAGGAGTTCAAAGCAGCCAAACTCACGCTCGGCGATGTTTTCCAGTTTCTGGCCTCCGAGGTGATTATGCTGCATATCCTCAAGGAAGACCGGGAGTATTCTCCGTTCATCAAAAAAGAGGGGGCGGTTGATCATGGTGCGGAGAAAAATGCGTGACTGCCGGAGAAGTGGGGTTTAAAATCAGAGGGTATAAGTTTCGTAAGAGCAGACAAGCTGCTCAACTCAGCTTTGCACCCTGCGGGTATAAGTTTCGTAAGAGCAGACAAGCTGCTCAACTCAGCTTTATAAAAGATTGCAGGCGGCTGCGGTAGGCAGGGCGTCGTTCCCGATAATTCTTTCCACCCTTTCTTTATAACTGCGCCATGACCTGCACCCAGGATTATCACCAGCTGCTTGCCGACCTTGACGCGGAGATCTCCCGCATCGGGGAGATCCATGCCCCCGCCCTCACCTGCGGGCCGGGCTGTGCCTCCTGCTGCCTGAGTTTCAGCGTTCTGCCCCTGGAAGCCGCCTTCCTGCGGAAAGCCCTTGATGCCCTGCCGCCGGCCAGCCAAGCCCGGCTTGCGCGCAACCTTGCGGCAGGCGATGAACGTTGCCCCTGGCTCATTGATGAACTGTGCAGCATCTACGCGGCCCGCCCGGTCATCTGCCGGACCCAGGGGCTGCCCCTGGCCTATGTGGACCAAGAGCGCGAGGCCATCGAGGTTTCGGCCTGCCCGCTTAATTTCCCGGCCGACTATGCCTTTACCCCGGAAAACCTCCTGTTTATGGACGGGTTCAACGAACGCCTCTTTGAGCTCAATCGGACCTGGTGCCGCAAACAAGGGATGGACTCGGACAGACGCATCCCCCTGCGGGAGATTGCCCGCCTTGCCCCTATTGCTGCTACTCCTGGTCCGCAGCAATGACCGGCAAGAAGATATGAAAGGTCGTATGCATATCCAGCGCGTAAAGCTCCGGCTCCTGGGGCGGGGATTTCACCTCGATCCTGCCGCTATGATCCTGGATGATGCCGAAGGATACTGATAAGCCAAGGCCGGTGCCCTTGCCGACCCCCTTGGTGGTGTAAAATGGGTCAAAAATCCGTCCCAGTTGATCAGGGGGAATGCCGGACCCGGAATCTCCGATGATGATCTCGACCTGCCCGCTTTCCTCATGCCAGCGGCTCCACACCCCGATGATCCCTTCGCTGCCGATGGCATGGTGGGCGTTGGTCAGCAGATTGACAAAGACCTGGCGCAGCCGCTCGTTGTCAAAACAGGTCTTGGGCAGATTCTCGGCCAGGCAGCGATGGATGAAGATATGATCCATGTTCAGGGTGTGGTTGACAATGGCCAGCACCTCCTCCAGGCACTGATTGAGATCAGCATACAGCTTGTCGTGTTCCTGGGTCTGCCGGGAAAAATTCAACAGATCGGCAACGATGCGTCGGCAGATCTTCGCCTGTTTTTCAATAATCAGCAAGGTCTCGTGTACCTCGGTCTGCTCCGCAAAATCCTCCTCCAGCAGCTGGGCATACCCAAGGATGATCCCGAGCGGGGTATTGATTTCGTGGGCCACCCCGGCGGCGAGCTGCCCCACCGAGGTCATCTTTTCAGAATGCACCAACTGCTCCATCATCTTCCTGAAGTTGGTAAGATCCTTGGCAATCCCCTGACAGCCTTGGGTCACGCCGACCCGATCGGTAATAACCGAGGCGGTGATCATCAGATATAAACGGCCATCCTCCCTGCCGACAAACTCCGCTTCGAAATCCTTGACCTGCCCCTCCGTTTCAAGCAGGGCGTGATATTGCTTCCAGCGTTGCCGATCGGAAAAAAACTCGGCCAGGGGCTGGCCGAGAAGATCCTGCCGCTGGCCGACCCCGAGCAGCTGCAGACCGCTCTCATTGATATCGCAGATCCGCCCCTCCGCATCGCAGAAATAGATCATGTCCTTGGACCCTTCGAAGAACCCCCGGAACTTCTCCTCGGACAACCGCAGATCGTGGGTTCGCTCCTCCACCTGCTGCTCCAGTGTCTGATTCAGGCTGGATAGATCAGCATGCGCCACTTTAAGCCTTTCGTTGGCCAACTCCAGCGAGAGCGCCTCAACCTTGGCCCGTTCGATGAGCACCGCAGTATTGTGATAGTGGAGGGTAAGGATGGCCACCCCGCAGAGGGCGATGGTATTCAACCCCCCGCTGTAAGGGTCGAGCAGATCCCAAACCTGCGGCATCCCGGCAAACCTGAAGACATAGGGGAGAAAATGCCCCATTCCCCGGGAAAAAGAAAAAACCACCATGACCAGTGAGAACCAGAAAAAATACGCCCACAGGATGTTCTTGGGCTCCAGCCGTGTAAGCCGCCGGGCAAAGGAGAGTGCAATAAGGGAAAGGATGACCATCACGGTGGCGCCGAGATAATCCACAAGATAGACGGGAAACAGGGGAAGGCTGATGCTCTCTTCCATCAGACACCATGGCCGTTTGAACCCTGCCGCCGGTTTTCATTTGACCGGTAGAAACCCCGCAGAGAGGTGGTAAAAAGCCAGAGGGCCGGAACGCAAAGCAGATGATCATAGCGGCCAAGATAATAGAGGAAGCTCAGCAGAGTTCGCGGTCCGACAAAATAATCTTCCACCAGGCGGGCGCCGGAATCCCTGATGTCGGTATGCATCTGTCCGGCAAACCAGTGTACGAACAGGTGATCCATATCCCAGAAAAGAAAAAACAATAGCGACAGTTTGAGGGATCTCCAGGAGTATCCGGCATCCGGCGGCTTGGTGTGCAGGACATAGAGGAAAAACAGCAGGGCCACCCCGAGCAGGAGGTGGGCCATCAGATGGACCACCGGACCTTCCGCCTCGCCGTGTCCCTGCACCGCCCAAGCCGGACCGCTCCAGCAGAGCAGGAAGGCACAGGCCAGCAAGAAAGCGTGTCTTTTCATCCGGAATCCTCCTCCACTACGGAAATACCTGCATGCTCACCATTAGCAGGTTGTCCCGGCGGACGCAAGCGATATCCAGCGGAATCCAGCCAGAAAACAGAGAAGAACATGTTGATTTTTTAGATAAATAATGCATTCATAGAATGAGAATTCCAAAATCGTATTCCTATCATGACTATTGCCGGAGATGCCTGCTTGACCTCTGCCCAGCCTCTTTCTCCCTGCCCGGACGGAGAATTTTCCGCCTCCGTTCTTATCGTGGACGATGACCGCGACATGCTCTCCATGCTGGAGCGGCTCATCCGCAAGAAATTCCGCTGTGAGGTGAAGACCGCGACCTCCGGGGAAAACGCCTGGCGGATCACCAGGGACTGGCGGCCGGACATGGTGCTTACAGACATCAAAATGCCGGGAATGGATGGTCTGGCGCTCCTTGAAACGATCAAAAAAGAATATCCGGCAACCGCCGTGATCATGATGACCGGCCACGGCACGGTAGAGTCGGCCATCACCGCCCTGAAGAGCGGGGCCTTTGATTTTATCCAGAAGCCCTTTGACAAAGAACACCTGCTCCATATCCTGCAACGCTGTCTGGAACGCCTCTGCCTGCTCGAAAAAAACCGGCGGCTCCAAAATCGGCTCGCCGAGCAGGAAACGTGCCCGGACTTCATCGGCGCATCTTCGGCGATCAAGGAGGTGTCTGGACTGATCAGCAGGCTTGCCGATACCGATGTCACCGTGCTGATCCGGGGAGAATCCGGCACTGGCAAGGAGCTGACAGCCCGGGCCCTGCACCGATTGAGTGGTCGCCATCCCCACCCGATGGTCACGGTAAACTGTCCGGCCCTGCCGGAGCAGATCTTGGAAAGCGAGCTTTTCGGCTATGCCCGAGGCGCCTTCTCGGGAGCGACCCACGACAAAAAAGGATTATTTCTCGAAGCCAACGGCTCCACCATCCTGCTGGACGAAATCGGCGATCTTCCCATTGCTCTTCAGACCAAGCTGCTCCGGGTTCTCCAGGAAAAAGAGATCATGCCCCTGGGCCAAACCAAAATCATCCGAGTAGATGTCCGGGTCCTGGCCTCGACCAACCAGGATCTAGAAGAAAAAATCCGCCAGGGGCTTTTCCGGGAAGATCTGTTCTACCGCCTCAACGTGGTGACCATCACCATGCCGCCCCTCAGAAACCGTGCGGAAGACATCCCGGCCCTGGCCCACCATTTTCTCGCGACCTTTGCCGGAGAATACAACCGCCAGGGTCTTGTCTTTGCCCCGGATGCCCTCCCCGCCCTGGTGAAGCGGTCCTGGAAAGGCAATGTCCGGGAACTCCAGAATGTTATCAAGCGAGCGGTGTTGCTTGCCGACGACCGCCCCATCTCCGCCAGGCAGTTGACGGAACCTGGGGCGGAAGCTTCCGCGGCCAAAACGATTGCCGAAAATCTGCAGGGATTGCACTACAATCTCGCCAAACAGCGGCTGGTGGAGGATTTCTCCGCGGCCTATCTGGCCGAGGCCCTGCAGCAAAACAGCGGCAATGTAACGGCCGCGGCCCAGGCCAGCGGCATGAACCGTCAGGCCTTTCAAAAGCTGCTGCACCGCTTTGGCCTCACTGCCGATACCTTCAGGTAGCTGTCAAGCTACCCCAGCCACCGCCCAGTGCCCCTATGCAGTAAAAAATAGGCGGCGCATATTTTTTACTGCACCGCCAGACCTGTTTTTCGATAATTTTCGCTCTGGCCCAGCGGCAAAAAACAACAACACATTCACGTACAATCAGTGTGATACAAACAACCCCTCTCCGCCTCGCTTGCTTGGCACTGTTATTGCTTTATCAGAAAATAAAGAGAGGACACCCACAACACCCTCTCCGACAGCAACCATAACAACTCGGCGCGAACGTCCTTGCCCGGCGACAGTCCGCGCCTGTCAGACAGCGAAAACACATAAGGAGGTGCAACGGCGCAACAGGGGAGCTTCGGGGGAAAAGCCGTGTTTAAAGACATTTTCATTTCAGACAGGAGGTGGATGGTATGAAAGTCAAGTTCAGGATGTTGCTGTTACTCGCCCTGGTGATGATGGCCTTGCCCATCGTCCCGCAGGCACTGGCCGAAGAAAAGGGTTCTGCGCCAACCATTACTCTCGACAAGACCTCGCTGGCCAACGGCGGCGAGATCACCGTCAGCGGCCTGGCCCCGGCAGGTGCTCAAGTCTATGTCGAGTTCTATGCTGCGGACAAGAAGGTGCGGGCCAACCGCTTCGACGGCAAGAAGGACCCCAAGACCGGCAAGATCCCCTACAAGTTCTATCTGACCCATGAGATGCCCGCCTTCTATAAGATCCTCGTGCCCAAGGATATGGCGCCGGAGCTGGACAAGGCCAAGGCCGCCGGCAAGGGCTGGAAGTACTCCGAGGTGCTGAAAAAGACCGGCGCCAACGCCGCTTACAGTGCCCCGGCCAAGATCAAAATTGACAGCTATCAGGCCACCATCATGGCCAGCATCATCGGCTCCCGCGGCGATCTGCTGGAGCCCATGGACGAAAAGGCGACCAAGAGCGAGTCGATGAAGCTGGTGAAAGGCCGCTTCCGCAGCGTCGGCAAGCTGCTGGGCGCCAACGTCGAGACCACGCCCGACGGCATGTACACCGCCAAGCTCAAGGTGCCCGCAGGCCAGGCTCCGGGCAAGTACAACGTCACCGTGACCGCTGTAACCGAACGCATTATGGAGGGCGACAAGGAAACGATCAAGAAGGTAAAGAGCGAGGCCGCCACCTTTGAAAACATCGTCTCCTTCCCCACCGTGTACCTCGCTACCGCGGGCACCAGCATCAATCTCCTCTACCCATTCCTTCTCTGCCTGGCCATCTCCATCTTCGGGGTACTCATGGGCGCGGGCGGCGGCTTCATCCTCAACCCAATTCTGGTAACGCTTTTCCCCCTGCCCCATACCATCGTGGCAGGTACGGTCATGCCCACCGTGCTCTTCTCCCAGGGATCGGGCATCTACAACTACTCAAAGATCAAGTTCATCAACTGGAAGCTCGGCGTCGGCATCGGTTGCGCCATGTTGGTGGGCGGCTTTATCGGCCCGAAGCTCACCGAGATGATCACTCTGGATCAGTTCAAGTTCCTCTTCGGCTGGGTTCTCCTGGTACTCTCCGGCCTGATGTTCTGGCAAACCACTCCCGGCTATCTTGAAAAGAACAAGAAGGAGCAGGCCATTCTGAAGGAGTTCAAGAAGCGGGCGGAAGAATGCGCCAAAAAAGGCGAGGAAGGTACCGCAGCCTGTCCCACGGACCAGAAATAAAACCACCATCAGGAGGAATCCGGTATGAAAGTAGATTTTTGGGGTCATGAATTTGAAGTCAATATGTGGGTCGGCTGCCTCGGCGGCTTTCTCATCGCCATTATGTCCTCGATGTTCGGCTTCGGCGGCGGGCCGTTCATGGTGCCGCTGATGACCGTCGCTCTGGGGCTGCCCATGTACATCGTGGTCGGCAGCTCGTTGCTGGCCATCTTCTTCAACACGGCCATGGGCACCATGCGGCACATGCAGTTCGGCAACTTCGACCTGCTGCTTTTTCTCGCCATGTTTCCGGCTGCCCTGCTGGGCGGCTATCTCGGCCCGAAGATCGCCAAGAAATTGAGCCCGCTGGTAGTAAAGCGGGTTGCCTGCGGGGGCCTGCTGTTGCTCGGTCTCAACCTTCTGGGCGTTTATTAGAAAAGAATCGCCCAGGTCCGGTTCCACGGCGCACTCCTCCCTCTCTAGCCGTGGAGCCGGACCTGGCTCCGGCCTAAGGATAAACCTTGGCCAGCCGCCCTGTGAAACAGAAAGAGGGTACCTGTATGGCTCACATTTTCGTCTTGGATGATGTCCTGGATGCCGCCGTACTGACCCAGAAAATCCTGCGCAAAAAAGGGCACCAGGTAACAATCTTTACCGAAGAGCAGGAAGCGTTGCAGTACGCGAGAAACAACCAGGTGGACCTGGCAATCCTGGACATTAATCTCAAGAAAACCAACGGGATCAGCGTGCTGGAAGAACTCAGGCGTGCGAACCCGACGATCCGGGTCATCATGCTCACCGGCTATCCGACCATAGAAACAGCCCGGCAGGCCTTGCATCTTGGCGCGGCGGACTATTGTGTAAAACCCATCGACAAGAGCGAACTGGAAGAGAAGGTCTCCGCCGCGCTGGCCAATTGACCGCGCCGGCATGCCAAATTTACAGGAGTCATAACCATGAAAAAATCAGTCTGGAGCATGTGCGGCATGTGTACCGTCCGTTGCCCCATCCGCGTCGAGGTCGAGGGCAACACCGTGACCTGGCTCGAAGGCAACCAAAATCTCCTGCAAGGCGCCCTGTGCGCCAAGGGCTCGGCCGGCCCCGCTCTGGTGGCCGACCGGGAGCGGCCCCAACAGCCGTTGATCCGCAAGGGCGGCAGGGGGGCGGGCCGCTGGGAACCGGTGAGCTGGGAGTTCGCCCTTGACTACATCGCGGACAAACTCAAAACCATCATCGACCGCCATGGCCCGGAGGCGATCATGGCCAGCTCCAGAGGCGGCCCGTTCCAGGATCTGGTCAAGGCCTTCACCCATGCCCTGGGTTCGCCCAACTACACCAACCACGACAGCGCCTGCGGCCGGAATGTGCACCATGCCAGCATCTCGTTGTTTGGCGTAGGACGTCCGGCCTTTATCTACGACATCAAAAACACCAAGCATCTGGTGCTGTTCGGCCGCAACATCCTCGCTTCCCTGCGGCCCGCCGAGGTCAACCAGGTCATGGACATGCTGGACAAAGGCGGCAGGCTCACCTATGTGGACGTCCGCCAAACCCTGACCGGGATCAAGGCCACCAATTTCTTCCAAGTCCGACCCGGCACGGATTACGCCCTGGCCCTGGCCCTGATCCATGAAATCATCAAGGCCGAGGGATATGATGCGGAGTTCGTGGAACGCTACACCACTGGTTTTGATGAACTGGCCTATTTCGTAGAAAACTACTCGGCGGAATGGGCGGCCAAAGAATGTGGGATCAAGGCCAAGGACATCCACGAACTGGTCGGCCAGCTCATTGCCGACCGGCCCAAGGTCATCTTCCATCCGGGCTGGATGCTCTCCCGCTACAGCGATTCATTTTACGCCAGCCGGGCCTTGAACTGCCTCAACGCCCTGATGGGCAACATCGAGATCCCCGGCGGCCTTATTTTTGCCAAAGGCGCCGGAGACTGTGGCGGCAAAGGGCCGCGCAGCCTCACCGACCTTTCGCCCAAGCCGACCGCCAAGCGGGCCGACGGGGTGGGCGAGGTCTACAAACAGTTCGAAAAAGGCCCCGGCCTCTTTCATCTTTTCTACAAGGCCATGGCCACGGGAAACCCCTATCCGATCAAGGGGATCATCTGCGTCCGCCACGACCCCTTCTCCTGCTTCCCCGACCCGCAGGCCCAGAAGGAGGCCCTGGACAATTGCGACCTGATCGTCTCCATCGACACCCATTACAGCGAGTTCGGCTGGTATGCCGACGTGATCCTGCCCGAATCGACCTATCTTGAGCGCGACAGCATGATAGCCCTGCAAAAGGGGATGAAGCCGCGCATGATCATGCGCAACAAGGTTCTGGAACCCCAGGCCGACACCCTCGGCCTCTATGACATCATCAAAGGGCTGGCCACCCGACTAGGCCTTGACCAGTATTTTCCCTTCAACACCACCCAGGAGCTCTGGGCCTGGCAGCTGGAACCCACCGGCTTTTCCCTCGCCGATTTCGAGAAAAAGGGCTTTGTCGAATACGCCGACAAACCGGTGCTGTACGACCGGGACAAACTGGAAGGCAAGTTCAAGACCCCTTCGGGCAAAATCGAAATCATCAGCCAGAAACTCGACGAATGGGGGTTTCCCTCCTGGAAGCCCTATGCGAGTCCGGCCAAGCCGCCGAAGGGCCAGTATCGCCTGGTGTTTGGCCGCTCGCCGTTACACGCCCACAGCCACACGGTCAACAACCCGCTGCTCAACGAGATGATGCCGGAGAATACCCTGTGGATCAACACCAGAGAGGCGGGCAAGATGGGGGTTGCCGAAGGGGATTTCGTCGATGTCATCTCCGGGGAGATCACCAGCGTAATCACCGCCAAGCTGACCGACTTCATCCACCCCGAAGCGGTTTATACCGTACACGGTTTCGGTCGCCAGATACCTCTGCAAACCAGAGCCTACCATGCCGGCATGAGCGACCAGAAACTCATGAGGGGGCAGTTGCAAAACATGGATCCGGTGGGCGGCGGCCTCAACCTTTGCGAAACCTTTGTCACGGTGCGGAAAAGCTCGAAAAACCATCAACGGAAGGTGGAACTATGAACACCTACACCCTTTATCTCAACAGCAAACGCTGCATAGGCTGTCACGGCTGCGTGGTCCATTGCAAGTCCAACAAAGGGTTGCCGGTTGGGCCGATCCTCTGCGAAATAAGCCACGAGCCACTCAAATCGGTGCGGGGAGTTCCCAAAACCGAGTTCAAGTTCCGCTCATGCTACCATTGCGAGGATCCGTTTTGTGTCACCATCTGCCCCACCGGAGCGATGAAGAAGAGGGAAGACGGCATCGTCCATGTGGATGCGCCGAAATGCATCGGCTGCATGGCCTGTGCCGGGGCCTGCCCCTGGGGTATCCCCCAGCATAATCCCGAAACTAATAAGGCGATTAAATGCGATTACTGCATGGACCGCCTGGATGCTGGGTTGCAGCCGGCCTGTGTGACCAAATGCACCACCCACGCCTTGAAACTGGTGACCATGAAGGAAATCTGAACAGACCTCCTGACCATAAAAAAGCCGCCGGACACATGTCCGGCGGCTTTTTTATTACGGCCTGCCTGCCCTATAACCTAATCACTGGGAACGCCTCCAAAGGTCAAATAACCACGGAATGCGCCCTGAGAGCATAAGTTCGCTAGGCAGGCAAGCTGCCAAGCTCAGCTATAAGCGGACACAGGGTGCCGCAGGTTGTGGCGATCGGGACGGCGATGCGTACATCAGGTACGTGAGCCGGGCCGATCGCCGCCAGATGTGGTGCCCTGTGACCGCTTACCTACAACTCAGCGTTTTGAGCCGCTAAAGTCTTCTGCACCTCAAAAGGCACCGGCGCATACTCCTTGAACCGCCGCGTGAAACTGGCCCTCCCCTGGGTCAGGGATTTGAGCGCGGTGGTGTACTTGTACTGTTCGGCCAGCGGGGTCAGTGCCTTGATCACCTGATAGCGGCCCCGGGTTTCCATGCCGCTGATGATCGAGCGCCGCGTCTGGAGATCCCCCATCACCTCGCCCATCACCTCTTCCGGCACCATAATATCCATCTCGTAGATGGGCTCAAGGATCAGCGGATCAGCCTGCTTGAAAGCCTCCTTGAACGCCTGGGCCCCGGCGATCTTGAAGGATATATCGTTGGAATCCACCGCATGCATCTTGCCGTCAAAAACCATCACCCGCACATCCCGGACATGGGAGCCGGTCATGGGACCTTCCTGCATCTTCTCCATAACCCCCCTCTGGATGGAGGGCAGGTATTTGGCGTCGATAACCCCGCCCACGATACAGTTGTAAAATACCAGCTTGCCGCCCCAGGGCAGGTCGACCTCCTCGCGGCCTCGCACGTTTAGATCGGCGGGGTCAGGCGCCCCCTCCACATGGGGCTCGATGCGCATATGCACCTCGGCGAACTGGCCGGAGCCGCCGGACTGTTTTTTGTGACGGTACATGGCGGTGGCCGACTTCTGGATCGTTTCCCGGTAGGGGATCTTCGGCTCGACAAACTCCGCCTTGATTCCGTAGGCATGGTCCAGCCGCCAGCGGGCCACCTGCAAGTGCAGCTCTCCCTGGCCCCAAAGGATCAGCTGCTTCACCTCCGCGGCAAACTCGGCTTTGAGGGTCTGGTCCTCGGTCTGCATGTCGCGCAGCGCCTCGCCCAGCTTTTCGTCATCCTTTTTTTCCTTGGCCACGATGGCCGAACGGAGGCGCGGCTCGGGGAATTCGATGGGTGCCAATCCTACCCGCTTTTCCTTACCGTGCAGGGTATGATTGGTCTTGGTGCCTTTCAGCTTCAAGGTCGCGCCGATATCTCCGGCGGAGAGCTTCTTTACCTGATTGCGCTCCTTGCCATCCATGATGAAGAGCTGGGCCAGACGTTCGGTGTCGCCGGTCTGGTAGTTGACCAGATCCTGCCCCTCGCTCACCTCGCCGGAACAGACCTTGAAAAAGGTAATCTTGCCGAGATAGGGCTCCACCAGGGTCTTGAAGACAAAGAGTACCGGAGGCCCGGCGGGATCGCAGGCAAGTTCCCCGCCGTCCAGGGTATGCTCCGGCAGCATCTCGTGGGCCGAAGGGGCCACGTTATCGATGAAGCCCATCATCCGGCCGCTGCCCATATTCTGCTTGGCGGACAGACAGAAAATCGGAAAGATCTCCCGGTTGCGCATGCCGATCTTGAGCCCCATGCGCATCTCATCCTCATCCAGGCTGCCCTTGGCAAAATAAAGCTCCATCAGAGCCTCGTCGTTTTCCGCAGCCTTTTCCACCAGTTCGTTATGGAGGCTTTCCGCTTTTTCCCTCTCGCTCTCGGGGATGGGCAGTTTCTCCGGCTTGCCGCCTTCGGCCGGGAAGCGGTACATGGTCATTTTGAGCAGATCGATGATGGCGTTGAAGCCCTCGCCCTGGCTTAATGGATACTGCATGAGCACAGCCGCCTTGCCGAAACGATCCTGAATGGAGGAAACCGCCTCATCATAGGCGGCTTTGGGATGATCAACCTGATTGATCGCAAAGATCACGGGCTTGACGAATCTTTCCACCGAGTTCCAGACCAGCTCGGTGCCCACCTCTACCCCATGCTGGGCATTGATCAGCATGACGCAGGTATCGGCCACCCGCAGAGCGGCAACAATCTCGCCGACAAAATCGTCCAGGCCCGGGGTGTCGATGATGTTGATCTTGTAATCCCGCCATTCGGTGTGCAGGGACGTTGCGTATACGGAATTGCCGCGTTCCTGTTCAATCTGGTGATAATCGGAGATGGTGTTCTTGTCTTCGATGCTCCCGCGCCTTTTGGTAAGCCCCGCCTCAAAAACCATGGTTTCAGCCAGGGTGGTTTTGCCGGATTTCACACTGCCCAGCAAAACGATGTTCTTGATGTGCTTGTCGTCATAGACTTTCATGCGGAGCCACCTCTCTTGGTCGATATGATTAGGGGCCAACCCATCATGGGCAGGGGGGAATTTGCATCCGTTTCAAGATAACAAAAAAGAGGGAATGTCGGCAGATTTTTTTCCTGGAACCAGGCAAATTTTTCGTGACCAGCCGCGGGTACTTGTGAAGGTTGGCGTTCCGCGTGCCGCCATGGTATATTGAATTTTTGCAAAAATAATTGCGCCGCCGTTGTTCGCTTACAACAGCACAAAGGAGCATCCTCTTGCCTGCCACTTTTCAGGTAACCGATCACGGGGCAACCCCACAAAGTTCAAATAACCACGGAACAAGCGGTCACATGGTGCCGCAGGTTGCGGCAAGCGGGACGGCGATGCGTACTTTTGTACGTGAGCCGGACCGATCGCCGCAAGATGTGGTGCCATGTGGTCGCTTACCTTTTCAGGCCATGGTCGTCAGCCAAACTGCCTCCGGCCATTTCCAGCGAGCCATCATCACCAGAAATCTCAGCGAACTGCCGCCGGGCGAGGTGCTGGTCAGGGTCCGCTACTCTTCGCTGAATTACAAGGATGCCCTGTCCGCCTCGGGCAACCGGGGCGTAACCCGGCGCTACCCGCACACTCCGGGCATTGATGCCGCTGGCGAGGTGCAGGAAAGCAGCTCCCCCGATTTTTCCCCAGGGGATGCAGTCATTGTCTCCTGCTATGATCTCGGCATGAATACTTCGGGCGGCTTTGCCCAGTATATCCGGATCCCGGCCAGATGGGTCATGCCCCTGCCCGCCGGACTTTCCTTAAGGGAGAGTATGATCTACGGCACCGCCGGTTTTACCGCAGCCCAATCCGTGACCCGCTTGCAATGCCACCCTGTCTTGCCGGAACAAGGCAAAATTCTGGTCACCGGCGCCACCGGCGGCGTAGGCAGCATGGCAGTGGCCATGCTTGCCATAAGCGGCTTTACCGTTGCCGCCGCCACCGGAAAACCGGAAGCTGAGCAATTTTTACGCGACCTGGGCGCCCAGGAGATCATCCCCCGGGAAAAGAGCATCGACCGCAGCGGCCGGATGCTGCTCAAAGGGAAATGGGGTGGGGTGATCGATACCGTTGGGGGCGAGATGCTGGCCACCGCCATCAAGTCCACCCGCTATGGCGGCGCGGTCACCTGTTGCGGCAATACGGCTTCCCCGGACCTGCCCTTGAACGTCTACCCCTTTATCTTGCGGGGAGTGAGCCTGCTCGGCATTGACAGCGCTGAATGCCCCATGGCGGTCCGCATCCCCATCTGGCAGAAGATCGCCACCATCTGGCGGTTGCCGAATCTGGAAAACCTTGCCACGGAAGTTTCGCTCAAAGAGCTTGACCGGCAAATCGAATCTATTTTACAAGGAAAGCAGAAAGGGAGAGTTATCCTTAATCTTGATGCCTGAGTCCCTGCTTGGCCCCACCGCTTTCCCAAAGGAGACCGCCATGCCTATGCGCACCACCATCCTGCTGGCCTCTATCCTCAGTTTTACTTCGGGATGTTCCGGGTTGCTGCCCGTGGCAAAAAGCACGGAAGAATCCCGCTGGGACAGCTTTGACCAGGTCAAGGCCTCCTTTGACCTGATAACCCCCACGAAAACAACCAGTAAAGATCTTCAGCAGCTTGGTTTCGACCCCTACCAGACCGCCAATATCCAGATCCACAATTATCTGGCCATCATCGATAAATTCATGCCCAATACCAACATCACCATGGCCGATCTCCCCCCAGGTCTCCGCGGCTGCATAGAGGCAAAGAATTCCTGTGTAGCCTATGAAATGAAAATAAAAAATCTTAAGAGTCAACGACATGGCAACCTTTTCCTTGACCTTTTTCGCTTCAAACGTGAATCTACCCAGACAGGCTGGCGCTTTTCCGCCTTCATTGTCCTGGTGGACGACCTGGTGGTCTACACCCTCTGGGAAGGCCAACCTCGAATTGAAGGAGAGAGGTACAAAAAGAATCCCCTCGGCCCCTTGCAGGATCCTGCGGAACTTGGCAAGGATGCCGCAGTGTTTAGTACTTTTTAGCAGACTTGCTGCCTCACCGTAATAAGGAAACGATTCTTAAGTTTTCCTGGGCCAGCAAACTTCTTGACCTCGCGAAAATGGGAAAGGACTCAAGGCCGGGGAAAAAACATCTTGCGGCTGCCTTGATCTTCCTGTAATAAGAATTATTATCAATTTGAGGAGAAAGTTCATGTCGCAACTCAACAATCATAGTCTCCGGATAACCAGACAGCGCCAAATCATCCTCGATGAGCTGTGCAGCGTGACTTCGCACCCCACCGCTGATGTACTTTATCAGATGGTGCGCAAGCGGTTGCCGAAAATCAGCCTGGGCACGGTCTACCGCAACCTGGAGATCATGTCCGAATGCGGGATCATCCAAAAACTCGATATCGGCGGCACCCAGAAGCGTTTCGACGGGAAAGCCCATGTCCATTACCATGTCCGCTGCAACCAGTGCGGCCGGGTTGACGACCTTGATCTTCCTCCTGATTTCAATGTAGAAAAGGCAGCGAGCAAGCTGACCACCTTTACCATTCTCAAGCATCGCCTGGAATTCACCGGGATCTGTCCGCAATGCCAGCCCTGATTTTCTCGGCGGCTTGATTTTTTCCACACAGGCCACCGAGAACCATGTACAATTAAGAAAATTGCACCTGCTAAGGTTGTTTTGGTTGTGCTCTGTCAGGTCTGAACGAAAAAACGAAGCCGAGCCTCCAGAACCTACAGATCATATCCAGAGTACCTGCAGACCATCCACTCAAGTCGTCACAAAAAAACAAACCACTTTTCCAGATAATATAATTGCGTTCTTCAAAGGAGATTACAAGATGGGCTCTTTGCAAGGCACCCGAACCGAAAAAAACATCCTCACCGCCTTTGCCGGTGAATCCCAAGCCCGCAACCGGTACACCTACTTCGCCTCCCAGGCAAAAAAGGATGGTTTTGTGCAAATCTCCGAGATTTTCACGGAAACGGCCAATCAGGAAAAGGAACACGCCAAACGGCTGTTCAAGATGCTGAAAGGAGGCGAGGTCGAGATAACCGCCCGCTTTCCGGCCGGGGTTGTCGGCACTACCCTGGAAAATCTTAGCGAAGCGGCGGCTGGGGAAAACTATGAGCAAACCACCATGTATCCTGAATTTGCCGTCATTGCCCAGGAAGAAGGCTTTCCAGATATAGCCGGGGTATTTCTCGCCATTGCGGTGGCGGAAAAGCAGCATGAAAAACGCTACCGGGATCTCATGACCAATATCGAAAAAGGCCGTGTTTTTAAAAAAGATGCCGAAGTAACCTGGCGCTGCCGTAACTGCGGCTATCTCCACAAAGGGACCGAAGCTCCCGAGAAATGCCTGGCCTGCGACCATGCCCAGGCGCATTTTGAACTGCATGGCGAAAACTGGTAAATTAAATAATGCAAGGAGGATCCACCATGGCTGAAAAACTCGAAGTGTACAAATGTGAAGTGTGCGGCAACATCGTTGAAGTCTTGCACGGCGGGGTCGGCGAACTCGTCTGCTGCGGCCAGCCCATGACCCTGCTCAACGCAAACACCGTGGATGCCGCAAAAGAAAAACACGTGCCGGTGATCGAAAAGGTGGCGGGCGGCTACATGGTGAAGGTCGGAGCCGTTGCCCACCCCATGGAGGAAAAGCACTATATCGAATGGATCGAACTTATCGCCGGCAACAAGGCCTTTCGCCAGTTCCTCAAGCCAGGCGATGCTCCGGAGGCTTTTTTCGCCGTGGACGCGACCCAGGTCACGGCCCGCGAATACTGCAATCTCCACGGACTCTGGAAGGCCTGAAATGTTGAGCAAAACCATGGAAAAGGCTCTTAACGAGCAGATCAATGCGGAATTTTATTCTTCGTACATGTACCTGTCCATGAGCACCTGGTTCGACTCTGCAGGGTTGCCCGGCGCGGGTAAATGGATGCAGGCCCAAACCCAGGAGGAGTTGTTCCATGGCATGAAGCTCCTGGGCTATCTCAATGAGCGGGGCGGTCGCGTGACCTTAAAGGCCATCAAGCAGCCTCCCATCGACTGGGAATCGACCCTGCACGTCTTTCAGGAGGTGCTGGCTCACGAGCAGAAGGTAACCGGGCTGATCAACAAGCTGGTAACCATGGCCCTGGAAGAGAAGGACCATGCCAGCAACATCTTTCTGCAGTGGTTTGTCTCGGAGCAGGTCGAAGAGGAGGCCAATGTCATCTCAGTGCTGAACAAGCTCAAGCTCATCGGCAAGGATACCACCGCCCTTTTCACCCTGGATGAGACCCTGGGCCAGCGGGTCTTTACCCCCCCGCCGGCCACGGGGAAGTAGCGCCGCTCCTGTTTTTCGGCAAAAAGCGTCCAGCGAAACAAAAAATTCAATTACCTGCCCGCCGGAAACGGTGGGCAGCCTTTTTCCAAGATGAGGACAACATGGCTGCGATAGAAATTAAAAAGGATATCTACTGGGTTGGCGCCGTGGACTGGAACATCCGCGATTTTCACGGTTACTCCACGGAAAAGGGCACCAGCTATAATGCCTATCTGGTAAAGGATGAAAAAATCGCCCTGTTTGACACCGTAAAAAAAGAGTTGAAGGGCGACCTGATCCACCATCTCTATCAGGTGCTGGGAGACCCGAGCAAGATCGACTATATCATAGTCAACCATGTGGAGATGGATCACTCTGGTTCCCTGCCGGAAATGATCGATCTCATCAAGCCGGAAAAAATCTTTTGCTCACCCATGGGCAAAAAAGCCCTGATCGAGCATTTTCACCGGGAAGACTGGCCGTATGTGGTCGTGGCCACCGGCGATTCCATCAGCCTCGGCGCCAGGACGGTGCAGTTTCTGGAAACCAAAATGCTGCACTGGCCGGACAGCATGTTTTCCTATCTGCCGGAAGAAAAGCTGCTCATCTCCAGCGACGCCTTCGGGCATCACTGGGCGACCTCGGAACGCTTCGACGACGAGGTGGATCCCCATGAACTCATGGTGCATGCGGCCAAGTATTACGCCAACATCCTGATGATTTTTTCCCCCATCGTCCAGAAACTGCTTACCCAGGTAAAAGAACTGGGGATGCAGATCGAGATGATCGCCCCCGATCATGGCGTGATCTGGCGCACCTCGCCACAGGCCATCCTTGAGGCCTATGAACGCTGGAGCCTGGGCGAAACAAAAAACAAAGCAGTCATCATCTACGACACCATGTGGCACAGCACCGAGAAAATGGCCAAGGCCATAATGAACAGCCTGCTCAGGGCCGGGATATCCAACGTGAAAATGCTGCATGTCCGCAACAACCACCGCAGCGACATCATGAGCGAGGTGCTCGACGCCCGGGCCGTAATTTTCGGCTCGCCTACCCTGAACAACAACATCATGCCGGCCATGGCCGACATCATCACCTATATGAAAGGGCTGCGCCCGAAAGACAAAATCGGCGCGGCCTTCGGTTCCTTCGGCTGGAGCGGTGAGGCGGTAAAACATCTCACCGGCCACCTTACGGACATGGGCTTTGAGATCGTAGGCGAGGGCGTCAAGATCAAAAACGTGCCCACCCATGAGGCGCTCGAGCGGTGCTCGGAGTTGGGCGGCCTGATTGCCGCAGCCATGCGGAAGTAGCAGGCTCCCTTGCCCGTGACGATTAGCAACCCATGCTTTGGCTCAGGGGGGGAACCATGGCGGTGAGCCAGCGCGGCATCAAGAAGGAAATCCTGGCGCTGCTGGCTCAGGCGGAGCTTGAGGCGGTTCTCGCCGCCCTGGCCCGCTACCAGCCGGAGAAACTGCTAAACCCCTTGTTTTCCGGGATCTGCAGCGCTTCGGAAAAAACCAGATGGAACGCCATTTCCGCCATGGGCGTAACGGTGGCCCGCCTGGCCAACCAGGATATGGAGGCGGCCCGCATTGTCATGCGCCGCTTCATGTGGAGCCTCAACGACGAATCCGGCGGCATCGGCTGGGGCACGCCGGAGGCCATGGCTGAATGTCTGGCCTGCCATGCCGGCCTGGCCGAGGAATACGCCAAGATCCTGGTCTCCTTCATGCGGGAGGATGGTTTTTATCTCGAACTCCCGGCCCTCCAGCGCGGCCTGATGTGGGGAATAGGTCGCCTGGCCCAGGTCCGCCCTGATCTACTCCATACCTGGCAGGCCCCCCGCCACCTTTTACCCTACCTCGACTCGGAAGACCACATTGTCCGGGGCCTGGCCGCCCGCGCCCTGGGCTTGCTGGGAGCCCGCGAGGCCGGACCGGCAATCACCCGCCTCATCCAGGAACCCTCATCATTCCACCTGTACGCCGATGGCCGCCTGAGCCATGTTTCCGCAGCTTCTCTGGCAAGAGAAGCCCTAACCGCCCTCCCACCCACGCCCTGATCCATCATCGCCTGACTTCATAACCACCAAAGAGCCGCTTAAGCCCGCGTTAATTTTTTTCTTGACACCTTGCCGTATCTTTCGATATAAGACTAAAAATATCTCATATGTCTTGTTTAAATTTGTGGATACACCCATGAGACTTACCCGCGCCGGAGAATATGGAATACGTTGCGTCCAGCACCTTGCCAGACATGGCCAAGGAGTGCTGGTCAGCAGAAAGGAGATCGCCACGCGCACCGAGGTGCCGCCGCACTTTCTCGCCAAGATCGCCCAGCAGCTGGCGAGAGCCGGGATCATCGAGATTCTCCAGGGGGCCAACGGCGGATATCGCCTGCTGAACGATCCCGCAAAGATCACCTTGCTTTCGGTAATTGAAGCAATCATCGGCGAGATCTCCCTCAACGATTGCGTGGCCAGGCCAGAATCCTGCCGACGCAGCGCGCTCTGTACGGTACACCTGGTCTGGGACAAGGCCAACCGGCAGCTTCGGGCTACCCTGCAAGAAGCAGACTTTGCCACCCTGGCCAGTGAAGACACCTGCTGCCTGATACCTTTTACCGAAATTGGCGGTCATAATCTGCCCACTGGGAAAAAATAATTTGACTGGCAAATGCCATGCATATACAACAGAGAACAGAGTTGTTTTTTTCCGCCAAGGGGAAACCGCTCATGACCGCACTGCCTAAACAGCTGTATATCTTTTATCGCGACGGCTTCCGCGCCATGGTGGTAGGTCGAACCCTGTGGCGAATTATCGCCATAAAGCTGTTCATCATGTTTGCAGTTCTCAAACTATTTTTCTTCCCGAACTATCTTAAAACCAATTTCAACACCGAACACGAACGGGCCAGCCATGTTCTGGAGAACCTTACCCGAACACCGTGGACCCGTTGATTTTTTTACATAATTGCCTTGTGCTTTACCGCATTATTTAGGAGTCGTTGCCAAGCAACTTATCCAATTCCGGATGATCCTTTACGGCCCTTTATGCCGTTTTGGTCACGCGAAAGGCCAGGTTGATTTTAACAACGGCTTAACCATGGCTGGAGTTCGCTCCTGCCAGCACACATAAGGAGGGGTATTGTGGGAGATCCAATTCTAGCCACGGTGGACTGGGCCAGGGCGCAATTCGCTTTGACTGCCATGTATCACTGGATTTTTGTGCCGTTGACCTTGGGGCTGTCCTTTCTCGTCGCCTTTTTTGAATCCATTTACGTCAAAACCGGCAACGAAGAATGGAAAAAACTGACCAGATTCTGGATGACCCTCTTTGGCATCAACTTCGCCATCGGGGTGGCCACCGGCATCATTCTGGAATTTGAGTTCGGCACCAACTGGTCCAACTACTCCTGGATGGTGGGGGATATCTTCGGCGCGCCCCTGGCCATCGAGGGCATCTTCGCCTTCTTCATCGAGGCTACCTTTTTTGCCGTGATGTTCTTCGGCTGGCACAGGGTTTCCAAGGGCTTCCATCTTTTTTCCACCTGGATGGTGGCCGTGGGCTCCAACCTTTCGGCGGTCTGGATTCTCGTGGCCAATGGCTGGATGCAGTTTCCCACCGGAATGGCCTTCAATCCCGACAAGGCCCGCTTTGAAATGCAGAATTTCTGGGAGGTGGCCCTTTCCCCGGTGGCGGTGCATAAATTCACCCACACCACCAGCTCCGCCTTTCTCCTTGCTTCTCTTTTTGTCGTGGGCATTTCGGCCCTTTTCCTCCTCCAGCAGCGGCATCAGAAAATGGCCAAACGCAGCATGGTGGTTGCCGCGGTTTTCGGCATCATCGCCTCCATCTTTGTCGCCGTTACCGGCGATGAAGCCGCCTTCAGCGCGGCCCATAGACAACCCATGAAACTGGCGGCCATGGAAGGGCTGTACGTTGGCCAGAACAATGCTCCCATCGTCGCCTTGGGCCTCATAAACGCCGACAAGAGGCCGGGGGATGACCAGCCCGCCTTCCGTCAGGAGGTAAAAATCCCCGGCCTGCTGTCGCTTTTGGCCAACCGGGATTTCAACAGCTTTGTCCCCGGCATCAACGATCTGGTTTTCGGCAATGCGGAGCATAACATTGTCGGCGCCGCGCAGCGCATGGTCACCGGCAAGATTGCTCTGGCCGAGCTGGCCCACTACAAATATGCCAAAGAAAAAGGGGAGCCGGCGGAAGCCGCCGCGGCCCTGGCCATCTTTGACCGGCACAAGGCGGATCTCGGCTACGGCTACCTGAACAGTCCGGCAGAGGCCGCGCCACCGGTGGCCATCACCTTCTACAGCTTCCACCTCATGGTGGTCCTGGGGACCCTGTTCCCGGTTATTTTCCTGCTGGTTCTCTACTTCGCTTTCAAGGGAACCCTGGAGCAGCAACGCTGGCTGAACACAGCCTGCTTCTTCTCCATCTTTTTAGGCTATGTGGCCAGCCAGGCAGGCTGGGTGGTGGCCGAGGTGGGCCGGCAGCCCTGGGCTATTCAGGGGCTGCTGCCGGTGGGCGTGGCGACCACCAACATTGCCGTGAGCAACGTGCAGACCACTTTTTTCATCTTCCTGACCCTGTTCACCGCCCTGTTGCTGGCGGAGATTCGGATTATGATGAAGCAGATCAAGATCGGACCGGAGGCATAACACCATGATAGGAAACCTGGATCACGCAATTCTGCAGCAACTCTGGTGGCTGATCGCCTCCGTGGTCGGCTCGCTTTTTCTCTTCCTGACCTTTGTCCAGGGCGGCCAGACCCTGATCTTCACCCTGGCCGGCAGCGAAGAGGAAAAATCCCTGATCATCAACGCCATGGGCCGCAAGTGGGAGCTGACCTTCACCACCCTGGTCCTCTTCGGCGGCGCCCTGTTCGCAGCCTTTCCGCTCTTTTATGCCACCAGCTTCGGCGGGGCCTACTGGGTGTGGATGCTCATCCTCTTCACCTTCATCGTTCAGGCGGTTAGCTACGAATACCGCAAGAAACCAGACAATTTTCTCGGCGCCCGGACCTATGAAATTTTCCTCTGTATCAACGGCAGCGTGGGGATTCTCCTGATCGGCGCGGCGGTGGGCACCTTTTTCACCGGCTCCCGCTTCAGCCTGAACCTCTACAACTCCGTAACCTGGCACACTCCGTTCCATGGCCTGGAAGCGGCGCTCAACCTGTTCAACCTTTCCTTTGGCCTGTTTCTCGTCTTCCTGGCCAGGGTTCTGGGCGCCATGTACCTCGTCAACAGCGTGGCCAATGAACCTCTGGTACAAAAAGCCCGCAAGGCTACCTTGCTCAACCTGCTCCTGGCCCTGCCCTTCCTGCTCATTATCCTGATCAGCCTGGTGACCATGGACGGCTTTGCCGTTAATCCAGCCACCGGCGAGATCTTCATGGAAAAGGGCAAATACCTTCACAATCTGCTGGGGATGCCCGCAGTGCTGATTCTGCTGCTGGCGGGATTGATCTCGGTGATTTACGGGGTAGCCGCCACCGCCTTTCTCGGCAAGAACAACGGCATCTGGTTCGGCGGCCTCGGCACCGTGCTGGTGGGACTGGCGATCTTTTCCCTGGCCGGCTACAACAACACCGCTTTTTACCCGTCGCTGAGCGATCTGCAATCGAGCCTTACCATCTATAACGCCTCAAGCAGCAAGTACACCTTAACTGCCATGAGCTATGTGGCCCTGGCAGTACCCTTTGTTCTGGCCTATGTCGCCTATGTCTGGAAGCTGATGGATGCGAAGCAGCTGACCCTGACCGAACTGGCCGGCGAAGATGCCAACGACATGTATTAATTGCAAAAAAAGGAGTAATCCATGAATACCATTCTGCTCGTAAGCTGGCTGCTGGTACTGGTTGTCTCGTACCAGGGCGCCATCGTAGTGCTCAAGAAAACAGATCTGCTGTAAAAACAACAACGAACCAAAACAAGCAAGGCCGTCGCGGGATATTCTCCCGCGACGGCCTTTTTTTATCTGAACGCAACTTACCACCCCTGTCCGCGTTGGAACAGGCGCTATCCAGCGCCGTGCTAGGGAAAATCATCGGCCAGATGTGAGTGTCTCCCGTCCGGCTTGACTGAACTGCCGCTGGCCGAGTCTACGGTTTCCTCGAACCTGATTTTATTGCCCCGTGTTTTCAAGCAATACTATACCTGCCGCCGTCTCCCGATAAGGCCCGCCTAGATTTCGTTTCCTTATGCGCTATTTTTCTCATGCCCACCTCCATATTTATCCTGAGTGCTTATCTCGATTATTGAACCCACCTGGTTGAACTTGGGTTTTTAACGCACTCCAAAAAAAAATCTGCCGTTTAATCTCCTCTTAATGTTTGCTTTGTTACCTTGGAATCAAAGTAAGGATCCCCGTCAAAGCCAGGGATCAAACCAACCACTACCAGGAGGAACTTATGCAGAAATTCACCATCACTATGGCGGCAGTAGGGCTGAGCATTGCGCTCGTAACCGGAACAGCATTTGCCAGCGGGCCCGAAAGACAGGCCGGGAGCACACAGGCACAGGTGGAACAGAAGATTTACGGAACGATTCGGAGTCTCCCCCAAACGGAGATCGGTATCTGGGATGTTGACGGAAAGCAGGTCGAAGTAACCAAAGCCACCCGCATCGTGGAAAATCACGGCAAGGCCGGCGTTGGCGCCACAGTCGAGATAGAAGGAATTGCCGCTTCAGGCAAGGCGTTCTCCGCACACAAGGTTGAAGTCAAAAGAGCAAATCGTTAAAGAATACCCTTGGGGTGGTGGGCCGCCCCACCCCAAGTACCTACCAAGGGAGATTAAATTATGGCCACGCATGGAATACAACCTGCAGAAACTCAACTCAGCTCCGCCGCCGTCCTGCTCCACCTTGGCCTGGTTTTGTTCGGGATAACGGCCTTGTTTACCGGTGGGCTTGCAGATGACTACAAGAAGATGGAATATACTGGCTACACCCTGCACAGTTGGCTTGGCATGGGCGGTGCTTTTTTTATCTTTTTGCGCGTTATTTTGGGCTTGGTCGGACCTCGACATCTCCGTTTTTCCCAATGGGCACCATACACCAGGGAAAGGCTTAGACTGGCGGGCGAGGACATTGTGGGTCTTTTGCGGTTGCGGCTGCCAGAGCGACCAGCACATGCGGGCGTGGCCGGTCTGGTGCAGGCATTTGGGCTTCTGGGGCTTATAGCTACCGCCTCAAGCGGACTCCTTCTTTATTTCATCCTGGAACCCGGGTATAAAGCAAGGGGATTTGCCCATTCGATTAAGGAATTCCACGAAGGCTCCATCTTTCTTGTTTTGTTATTTCTTTCCCTGCATATGGGGGCAATCATTGCGCATGCTCTCCGAGGGCGGCACTATTGGCGCTCAATGATCTTCCTGAAGGGACGGTAGGATGCTCCAATTCCTTCTCTATTCCGCCCAGGTATCATTAGGGACAAAGAACCTAAAAGTAGGATGATATGAATACCATGATGCGTGTTACACAGAGGGATATAGGAACCACCTTAATTGCGGTCGTTGCAATATTAATGCATTGGCTGGTGTGTACTACTGCCCTAGCTGGCGATCACAAGAACAAATCCCCCGAGAATTATGAGAGTAAATTCTACGGCACCGTTGAAAGCTTACCTCAAGATTTCGTGGGCATTTGGATCGTCAATGGGCGAAAAATCGTGGTGGACAAGGCGACCAGGTTCAAGGTAAAGCACGGCCGACCTGAACCAGGCGCCTATGTGGAGGTAGAGGGAAGCAATACGGAAACGATTTTCATCGCTTCTGAGATTAAAGTAAAGCGAGCGAAACACCACTGATTTTTTCAAATTTCCAGCGGAACGGGTATGAAGATCCTCATTATCGAAGACGAAAGGAAACTGGCGGGGCTTCTTAAAAAGGGTTTGGAGGAAAACAGCTTTACGGTGGACCTCTGTCATGACGGCGAGGAAGGCCTGTACATGGCGGAGACTTTTCCCTACGATGCCATACTGCTCGATCTCATGCTGCCCGGAGTCGATGGGATATCCATCCTCAAGTCTCTACGCGCGAAAAATATCGATGTCCCGGTTCTCGTGGTCACCGCCAGAGGAGAGGTCGAGGACCGAATCAATGGACTGGACATCGGGGCTGATGACTATATCGCAAAACCCTTCAACCTCTCTGAACTGATGGCCCGCCTGCGCGCCGCCATTAGGCGGAGCAAGGGAAAGCCCTCCCCTATCCTCACGGTCGGGGACCTGACCATTGACACGAACGGGAAAATGGCCACCAGGGCCGGCAAAGCTCTTGCGCTTTCAGCCCGGGAATACGCCCTGCTTGAGTACCTAGCCCTTAACACGGGCCGGGTGGTCAGCCGGAGCGAGATGATCGAACATGTCTATGCCACGGAATACGATTGGGACAGCAATGTGATCGATGTTTATATCAACTATCTCAGAAACAAGATCGATAAGGGATTCGATAAGCAGCTCATCCATACGGTACGCGGCGCGGGCTATGTCCTGAAGGCTACCCCGTGAGGTTGCTGCCGCAGTCCATAGCCGGCAGGCTCCTTTTCTGGTTTTTTCTCTGTTCCGCCACGGTCATGGTGGCGGCGGAGGGAATCCTCGACCAATCGGTTGAAAAAATCGTGCTTGCCTCCGTCGACCGCACCCTGCACTCGAAACTCCAGATCATCACCGGACTCCTGCACGAAGAGCACGGTTCGGTGGAACTCGAACTGACAGAGGTCATTGCCGGAGAATATGTTATCCCACGGTCCGGCCATTACTACCGGGTGCTGACCGGGCAAACAATTATAGCTGCCTCCCCTTCGCTCGTGCACGACGATTTTGAGTTTGTTCCGTTCGGCCCATCAGGAAACATCGGCAAACAACCGGCAGAGATCGTATATACCTCCGTCGGGCCCGATGATGAACCGGTGCGGGTGCTTTTCTTCCAGCATGCCGCATTCGGTAGAACCTTCGCCATAACCCTGGCTGAAAACCTGGAGGAAGACCTTGGAATAATCGCTACCTATCAACGGTTTTTGCGAACCGTCATCCCGCTGTGTCTCCTGTTGCTCTGTTTTACTGCATGGTTGATCGCCAAGGTCTCGCTCCGACCGCTTGCGACCTTTTCCTCCACCGTCGAGACGATCACCCACCAGAACCTGACCGACCAGATCGATGCCGGGGGCACGGTTCAGGAGCTGACCAGGTTAGCCAACTCCTTCAACAGCATGCTCGACCGGCTGCATGCTGTGTTCGAGAGCCAGAAACGGCTGGTCGCGGATGCCTCCCACGAACTAAAAACGCCGGTGTCCGTCATTAGAACCCAGTGCGATGTCGTGCTGCAACGGCCAAGAACGGCAGAGGAATACGTTGATGCCCTTGAGACCATCCGGTCGTCCACTGAAGATATCGCAACACTCGTGCGCGACCTGCTCTCCCTCGCCCGCATCGAAGCTGGGATGGTTGATCCTGCTGATTTCGCCGCTGTTTTCCTAAAGGACTGCATCGACCACGTCCTGCGGATGACGCAGTCGCTCGCCGGCGGGAAGGGAGTTTTGGTCACAGCAAAGGTCGATGCAAGCACCTGCGTCATTGGCTCTTGGACAGGCTTAGTGGAAGCCTTTCTGAATGTTATCGAAAACGGCATCCGCTATAACCGGGAGGGTGGCACGGTGACGATCTCCGCCGTGACCCAGGATGGGAAGGTGCTCATCACCTTCGCCGATACCGGGATGGGAATTGCGAAGAACGACCTCCTGAAGATTTTCGGACGATTTTACCGAGCCGCCGCCGTGCGGAGTACGGAAGGGACCGGCCTCGGTCTCAGCATTGTAAAATCAGTAGTCGAAGCCCACAGAGGAACAGTCATGGTAGAGAGCGAACTGGGCATTGGTAGCCGGTTTATTGTCATGCTACCGATTTGTTGTGCAGCAACTGCGACATAAGCCAAAACACAAAAAGGAGTCCAACAATGAAGCAATCTATCAATACAATCACCGCCCTGCTCTTGCTTATCACGGGCATGGGACTGAGTGGTTGCGACCAAGTTAAAGACTTGGCAATGCAGGTGATGGAAAAAACGAAGCAGGACGCTGTTGCTGAGATTACTAAGGCCGTTAACGGTGGGAATCAAGGTAAAAAAACAGATGCCGAGTCGAGCAAAGATGATGATAAAAAAGAAGACGAAAACAAATAACCCTTAAGGAGAAAATCAATGAGATGCCCGGTATGCATTCAAGTTAATCTCTCAACCCCCGCGACACGAAGAACGCGGGGCACAGAAACCGTTTCAGAATCACCATGGCTACGACGATCATAAAAAGAGACAACACAAGGGTCTACTAGGTGAGCTGTTTGATTTCTAAGAATATCGCGCCGTGATCGGATGACTGCTCGGCCTTTGCCTGCCCAATCCTGGCACGGATTCAGGGAAGATTGTTGTCATGGGAGCCTTCCTGGTTGGGGGAATGCTGCCCCCGAAACTCAAGCGCCAGATTGACGAGTTCGAGGAGCGACCCAGGGACAATCCCCACATCTTTTCAATTCGAGAAAAAGGGGATAGGACGTGGCGCGGCGGTCAACTGCTGCCGACGGCTTTGCTGGTGGCACCTGATTGCTTGCTTTGCTAAGCTGCGTGCAGCATGAAGTTAACCCGAACGCTGTCGTAGGGGAAGAGTATCCGGCCTTGCTCGGTTTTTTGCAGGATGCCGGCTTTCAACAGCGCCTGGACATCGGCATGCACGGCCTTGACATCACGGCTGGTCACCAGGCCTTCGCCTGGAATAAGTTCTTTTGTTCAACTCAGTCAGCAGGGGGGAAGAGTTCCACGAGTAGCGCCCATTCTACTTGTTTTCAAAAATATCTCATTTCCGGGGGAAATTATTGTTCTGGCCCTCATCAGATAAGGCTTGGAACAGAACAAAGCGGTTACGCCCTCCGCGTTTGGCATCGTACATCGCCGAGTCAGCCTGGGCAAGAAAGGTATCACTGTCCATTTCGCCCCCGGCATACATGGCGATGCCGATGCTGACCCCCAGATTAAATTTCTGCCCCTCAACCTCCCATTTTTCCACCATGGCTTCAATGATTTTTCCGGCCACGGTCTCAGCTTCGCTTACCCCGCCGATATTGTTCAGTAATGCGGCGAATTCATCACCGCCAAGCCGGGCAAAGGTGTCGCTTTTGCGTATCAGTTTGCCGACCCGCTTGGCGAATTCACGGAGAATTTCGTCTCCAGCCCGGTGGCCGGCCGAGTCGTTTACCTGTTTAAAACCATCCAAGTCCATGAACAGGACTGCCATGCTTTGTCCGGAACGCGCCGCCTGAGCTAATTCATGCTGAAGCCGGTCGAGAAAAACCGTGCGGTTCACCAAGCCGGTCAGTTGATCGTGGAAAGCGAGTCTGGTAACCTTGCTAGCGGTTATGTCCTTACCGATGGAGACAAAATTAGTGATCAATCCGTCTTCGTCGATGAGCGGTGAGATCGTTTTTTCCTCGTAGTACAACGAGCCATCGCGGCGACGGTTGATAAACAGATCGCGAAACTGGCGGCCCTGCCTGATCTCGCTCCATAAGCCGGCATAAAATTCCGGAGGATGATGATTTGATTTCAGAAAAGACGGGTTTCTCCCTTTCGTCTCCTCCTTCGAAAAACCGGTGGTCTGGCTGAAGGCCGGATTGACATACTCGATATGCCCTTTACGGTCGGTGACGAAGACGAGATCGGAGGTTTGCTCCACCACCCTGGCAAGTTGCCTGATCAGCTGTTCCGCGGCATGGGCGGCTCGTTTCAGCCTTTGCCAGCCCAGCAGGACGAACAGCCACACGGACAGGGCCAGGCCTGCCAGAACCGCGGCAATTTTCAGCCGCGCCAGGGGCTGAGCGTAAACCACGGCAAACTCGGCCTCGCTGAGCACCATCCACCAAGGGTCTGCGCTGCTCACCGAAACCGCATCACCACGCAAGCTGGCGTGGACAACATCGGCCGGGCGCAGGCTGGCGCGGGCATACAAGCGGCCGTCGCTTACCCAGGAAGATGGTTGCCTTTCGGCTTCTTTCGTCAGCCGCGCCCAGACCATAGGCCGTTCCCGGGCAAAGCCATTGTTGTTGCCGAGAATATCCCCCCAGCGCAAAGTCGGCCCGCCGCCCGCCAGCCAGGAACCCCTGGTGTTAAGGAGCATCAGCCGACCGCTCTCAGGAGCGGTATTTCTTTCAAGCCGCCCCAGTAAACGATCTACCCCGAGATTGATAACGATAACCCCTCGCTGCTTTCCGTCGGCATCGAAAACCGGAGAGGAGAAGCGAAGCATCGGGTTAAATGGTGTCTCGATTTTGCCGTGCTCGATATTGAGATCAAGGCGGGACAGGCGCACCGAGCGGTCGGCAAGCCCGACAGCTTCGAGGAAATAGTCCCGGCCCGCCTTGTCCTGCAAGGCGGTGTCCAGGATGCGGATCACCCCAGTCTCCGGGGATGAATCCACCCGCAGCCGCTCCATCCCGGTTTCATCAAGATAACGAATCTGCCGGTAATCCGGCTTGAAGCGGGCCAGGGCCTCGAAGCGGCTGGCCAGGCAGGTGAAATCATTTTTGCGCAGACCCTGACGAAAATCTTTATCCGCGGCCAGCGCGAGGGCATCCGCAGCCGCGTCGTGAAAGCCGCCGGCAAGTCCGGCCAGGGACTGGGCTACGGCATTGTTCATTTGCGCACGCCAGCGCTCCTCCTCCCAGCTCCGGTCAAGGCGATGCAGGACAACCAGGAGGACGAGCAGGGGAAGGGCAAGGTAAGCAAAACGAAGCAGCAGTGATTTTCTGCTCATGAACTAATCTCCAGCAGGGCGCAGTGGCGGCAAATCTCGGTGGGCCGCTCCGGAAGAATGTTGCCTTGGCACAAAACCGAGGAGCCTGTGGCCTTGACCAGGCGACGCAGAAGGAGCAACAACTCGTCGCGCAGGCCGACAAGCTCCGGCAGTTTTGCCTGGGCTTCGGGGGTTCGACCATCGTTAACCAGGGCAACCAGTGCGCCGCCCAGCTCATGCACCCTGGCGTGTACCGTGGCGATGGCGCTGAATTCCGCGATCGTTCCATAGCGGCGTTGGCCGCCCTCGACATACCACTTGCCGAACCGGCAAAGAGAGCCATCGAGTTCCGGAATTTCGGCAACCGCGCCATTGACAAAGGCGATGAGGGCGTCAATCCAGGCGCGGTGATTGCTTTCGGCCACGATCAGAGGGAGATCGTCGCGCGTCCATAAAGAGCTCCCCCCGTTTTTCCAGGCCGGATTCGGTTTCCAGGTGCGCAGCCACTCGTCAATGGCCTCGGCCGGCATGGGCCGGGCGATGCCGTATCCTTGCGCTACTTCACACCCGAGATTCATCAGGAGGGTGCCATGTTCCACCGACTCCACCCCTTCGGCCACCACCCGGCGATGGAAGATTTCGGTAAGCCCGATCACCCCTTCGACAATGGCGAGATCGTTGGCGTCCACGAGCATGTCACGGACAAAGGATTGATCAATCTTGAGGGTCTGGGCAGGCAGGCTTTTCAGGTAGGTGAGCGAGGAATATCCGGTGCCGAAGTCGTCGAGGGCAAAGGACACCCCCATTTTCCGACACTCGGCGATTAGATCGTAGATACGGTCGGTGTCGGAAAGGGCGGAAGATTCGACGATCTCGATTTCAAGCTTTTCGGCAGGAGCATCGGCATGAATGGCGATGAGGGCGCGCAGTCGTTCGACAAAGCCTTCCTGTTCGAGATGGCGGGGGGCAATATTGACGCTGATCGTCAAATCAAGCCCCTGTCGATGCCATTCGCCAAGCTTACCCAAAGCCTGGCTGATCACCCACTCGCCCAGAGCGATAATCAGATCGTTATCCTCGATCAGGGGGAGGAAGTCTTTGGGCAGAAGCAGACCCTTTTCCGGATGCCACCAGCGAATCAGGGCTTCGAAACCGAGCACCGTGCCGAGGCGCATGTTGACCTTGGGCTGGTAGTAAAGTTCGAATTCGTTCCCTGTCAGGCCGTGTTCGATCTGGTGGAGAAGGTCGCGGTGCCGTCTGGCCGCCTCTTCCAGGTTCAGGTCGAAGAAATGGAACTTTCCGCGCCCGGCCTGCTTGGCCAGGTACATCGCCTGATCGGCGTGGCGAAGCAGGATATCCGGGTCGGAATCGTCCTGGGGATAGAGGCTGATCCCGATGCTGGCCGAAACCGAGACCCGGTCACAACCGATGACGATAGGTGCGCGGACCGCTTCGAGGATTCTTTTCAGGATGGCCTCGTACTCGTCCATGCCGCTCATCCCGGAGAGGAGCAAGACAAATTCGTCTCCGCCGATCCGGGCAACGGTGTCGTCGCCCCGAACCGTACCATTCAGCCGCCGGGCGATTTCAATCAACACCACATCACCGGCTTTGTGCCCCAAAGCGTCGTTGACCGGCTTGAACCCGTCCAGGTCGAGGTAGCAAACCGCGAGATTGGCCTCGGCGCGCTGAGCGTGAGCGATGGCCTGCCGCATGCGATCGGCCAGGAGCACCCGGTTGGGGATCCCGGTGAGTTGGTCAAAGTGGGCGATGTGATCGAGTTCCTCCTCCCGAAGTTTGCCGGCGGAGATGTCGTACAGGATGCCCTCCCAGAGGATGTCGCCGTTGTCAAGCACGGTGGGCATGGCCTCGATGCGTAGCCAACGGACGGGCAAACCGTCGCGGAGGCGGCCTTCCCATGAGAAAGGGGAGAGGCTCGCTTTCGCATCGTCGAACTGGTGGGCAAAGGCTTTGCTTTCTTCGGGATGGAGTCGTGACAGAAGCGCCCATGGGTCGCGCCTGATTGTTGTCTCGTCAAGATCGAGCAAAGCGCACCAGCGCGGGCTGACGAAATCGTAACAGATACCGCCGTCGGCCAGCATGCGCATTTTGTAAATACCCACCGGGATACGGGTGATGAGATTTTCAAGCTCCCTGGTTGCCTGGCGGACACGCCCCTCGAGCTTTTCCCGGGATTCAGCCAGGCTGGCGGCCATTGTGTTGAAAGCCTGCGCCGTTTCCGCAACCTCAGGGGCATCATCGCCGATGGTGGCCCGGCAGCTAAGGTCGCCAGATCCGAAACGATGGGCCGTGGCCGCCAGATTTTCTATGGGTTGCAGGCCGCGATGGAGAATGAATTTGAGCAACAGGGCGAGAAGGGCGAGAGTGAAAAGCCAGATTAGCAAGGCCGAATAGAGGCGTTCCCAGATGTGGGCAACCAGGAAAATGGCCGAAGGCTCGGCCACCAGGACCCCGTAAACCTCGCCGCCAGCGGCAACCGGGAATTCCTGGACCTGAAAACGAAAATCCAGGGCGGTGACAAACCATTCCGGGGCGGTACTGGGTGGTGCTATCGCTTGCGCCGGTTTTGGCCGGCCTTCTAGCAAGATTTGCTCTGCGTGGGCATCGAGAAGCCGCAGGTAACGAAACTGGTTGGGGTTGGCGATGTTGTCCAGAGTTTCCTGAGCGGTGGCCAGGTCGCCGATAATCAGGGCGCTTTTTAGCAGCGGCAGGAGCGCGGTCGCCAGATTGCGCACATCGGCGGCCGTGTGCTGGCGGACCGTGCTAATGTCCTCGCTGATTTCGATGGCTTCGTGCAGGAAGAAAAGCGGGATCATCGTGGCCATCACCAGGATGAGCAGTTGCTTTTGCAGGCTGATCCGACTCATTTGCCTATGGCCCGGTAGATACGGCGGGCATCGTCATAATCCCGTTCTTCAGCGGGCTCGAATCCGGGGCAAAGAGCCAGAGCCTCCGCGGCCTCCGGGTCAGAGCGCATCTCAAGAAGCGCCTTGCGCAAGGCCGCCGCCTGCTCGGCCGGAACCCTTGGGTGGATAAGAACCGGCAGTTCATGAAAGGGGGCGGAGACAAACACTTTGCGATAATGGAGGTTTTCCCGCTTGGCATAGGTCTCGAGAAAGCGGGAGTTGACCGTGGCCGCCTGAACTTGGCGGGCCTTGAGTTGGGCCAGGGCGCCTTCCTGGTTGCCGGCGAACTTCGCATTGACCCCGACTCCGGCTTCCTTGAGGGCGACCATGGGCACGGCATAGGCGACAAAGGCGTCTTCCGAGGGAAAGGCCACCGTGCGGCCGTGGAGTTCCCTCAGGACAGTTATCGGGCTGTCATGGAGGACCGCGAGTACGCCATGAATAGGTTTGCCGGCCCAGCGGGCCAGAACCCGGTATTTGCCGTCGTAGTCGCTTTGAAAGTTATGATTGCTATAGACGAGATCAAACTCTTCCCGCCCCATCATCGCATCGGTCTGCTCCACCGTGGCCCCCATCTTAAGTTGCAGGGGAATGCCTGTCTTGCGGCTCAGGTAGCGAAGAATCGGATTCCAGCGTTCGGCGGTCTGGATCGGGCTTTGCTGATTAAGAACCCCGAAGAGCAACGTTTTGGGCGGCGGATCGGCCAGCGCGTAGGTCGGATGACAAAAGGCCCACGTCAACAGGACAAGGACGGAGCAGACACACAGCCATTGGTGAAAAAAACGAGGCATAGGCACGGAAAAAGCTGAGGTTGTCGATTGTAAAAAAAATGTAAAGATAGATAACTGTTGCCAGTATGGTTGTCAATGTTAAAACGAGCCTGACTATTTGTTATCATTTTGTAATTGCAAAGATTTTCGTGGGTTCTCCTTGAAGGCAATTGCTCGTTTCCGGCTGGCCACTACTTATGCATACAAACATCCCTATTTCCCTACTGCGCCATTTTATCTACCGCAACCCGCCCCATCCCGATCAGCCACGCCCAATCAAAAAAATACCGTAAGTGGCCCGCAGATTGGGGAGAAAGCGGACGATATTACCCGTTTGCTGGTGCCGCTGGGTGTTGATCGCCACCTCCCTTATGATGGCAATGCCCTTTTCCCTGGCAAAGTTGCGGAAATCCCGCAGGGTGATTACCCGGATGTTGGGAGTGTCGTACCATTCGTAGGGCAGCTCCGGGCTTCTCGGTGCATAGCCGGCGAAGAGCAACTGCACCCGAATCCGCCAGTAGCTGAAATTGGGAAAGCTGACGATGACCTTCTTGCCCACGGTAAGGAGGGTGTTGATGAGGGCGACCGGCTCGTAGACCTGTTGCAGGGTCTGGCTGATGATGATGTAGTCGAAGCTGTCCGGCGGATAATCGGCGACCTCCAGATTGAAATCCCCCTGCAGCACGGAAAGTCCCTTGCCGATGCAGACGGCCACCTCGGCCTCGTCTTTTTCGATGCCGGTGGCCTTGACCCCTTTCTGCTCCTTGAGGAACTGGAGCAGCTCCCCTTCCCCGCAGCCGAGGTCAAGCACCCTGGAACCGGGCTCGATCCATGAGGCGATTATCCGTAAATCAAAACGCATGCTTTTCCCTTATTCCATTTCCAAATCAAAACGATATTCTTGGGTAGGCGCGGCTTTAGTCGCGATGTCTCACGGTTTCACGGCTAAAGCCTCTCCTACTGGGTTTTGGCTTCACTATTGTAATAAATGGAATTACTCTCCGGCAGGATTCTCCCGGTAAACCCGAGCGAGAAACGCCTCCACCAGGCTGTGCAGCCGCTCACTGGGCAGCAGAAAGGCGTCATGGCCCCAGTCCGACTGAATCTCGCAAAAACTCACATCCAGCCCGTTTCGCTTGAGAGCCCGGACCAGGGTGCGCGACTGCTCGGTGGGGTAAAGCCAGTCCGAGGTGAAAGACACCACCAGGAAGCTGGTGTGGGAGCCCTTGAAGGCTCCGGCCGGCCCGGTTGTTGCCGCGTAGTCGTCGAGATCGAAATAATCCGCCGCCTTGGTCAGGTACAAAAACGAATTGGCGTCAAAGCGCTCGACAAACTTGTTGCCCTGGTAGCGCAGGTAGCTCTCCACCTCGAAGCCGGCGTCAAAATGAAAGGAAAGGGCATCCCTGCTCTTGAGCTGCCTGCCGAACTTCTGCCGCATGGATTCGTTGGAAAGATAGGTGATATGCCCGATCATCCGGGCCACGGCCAGACCGAGATCGGGCTTGGCGCCGCCGTAATAATCGCCCCCCCGCCAATGAGGATCGGCCATGATCGCCTGCCGGGCCACCTCGTTGAAGGCTATTGATTGGGCTGAATGCCGTGGCGTGGTGGCCAGGGGGATCGCGGCCCTGACCATCTCGGGATAGCGGGCGCACCAGGCCAGCACCTGCATGCCGCCCACCGAGCCGCCCACCACCGCAAGCAGCTTCGGGATGCCGAGATGATCGATCAACGCCTTTTGCGCCGTCACCATGTCGCCGATGGTGAGCAGGGGAAAGGCCAGGCCATATGGTTTGCCGGTGACCTGGTTGAGCGAGGACGGGCCGGTGCTGCCCATGCAGCCGCCCAGCACGTTGGCGCAGATGACGAAATAGCGCTCGGTGTCGATGGCCTTGCCGGGGCCGACCATGATCTCCCACCAGCCGGGCCTGGCATCATCCTTGGTGTAACAGCCGGCCACGTGGGAATCCCCGGTGAGGGCGTGGATCACCAGGATGGCGTTATCCCGGTCCTGGGTCAGAACACCCATGGTTTCGTAGGCAAGGGTCACCGGACCCAGCCGTTCGCCGCTTTCGAGTACCAGCTCGTGGGGCGGCTCAGCGAAGGTGAAAAACTGCTTGCTTACCAGATTGGCACAGACGTCCGACATGGTTCAGACCTTCTCCAGGGCTTGGGCCAGATCGTCCATGATATCCTCCGCCGCCTCGATCCCCACGGAGAGACGCAGCAGATCGGGGGTGATGGACAAGTCCTGCTTTGTCTCCCCGGCAAAGGAGAGATACTGGCTGGAATAGGGGTGAATGACCAGACTCTTGCAGTCACCGATATTGGCCAGATGATAGATCAGCTTAAGGCCATTAATAAAGCGAAAGCAGGCCGCCTGATCCGCCAGGCCGAAGGTGAACATGCCGCCAAAGCCTGCGCCGCCGAACTGCCTTTGCGCCACTTCGTGCTGGGGATGGTCGGCAAGGCCGGGGTAGCGCACCCACTGCACCTTGGGGTGCGACGCGAGAAAGGCGGCGACCTTGCTGGCATTGGCCAGATGGCGTTCCATCCGCAGGGCCAGGGTGTCCAACCCCAGCATGGTCAGATAGGCATGGAGCGGCGCCGCCGTGGTGCCGAAATTGATGTGCAGCTCCCGCCAGACCCGGTCCAGATAGGCAAGCTCACCCTTGCGCTCGACAAACAAGGCGAAATCGGCAAAACGTTCGCTGCTCCAAGCAAAACTCGCCCCGTCGATAACCACCCCACCGGTCGCATCGCCGTGGCCGCTGAGGTATTTGGTGGTGGAATGGATGACGATATCGGCGCCCAGCTCCAGAGGCCGGCAAAGATATGGGGTGGCCAGGGTATTGTCCACCACCAGGGGCAGGCCGTGGCGGTGGGCGAGCTGCGCGGCGCGAGCCAGGTCCGGCACATCCATCTTAGGGTTGCCGATGGTCTCAAGGTAAAGAAAGCGGGTCTTCTCGTTGATCGCCGCCTCCATGGCTGCAAGGTCGGTGGCCTCGACAAAGCGGGCCGTGATCCCGTATTTCTTGAACACATTGGCAAAAAGCACATAGGTGGACATGAAAAGCGAATTGCCGCAAACAAACTCGTCCCCGGCGCGCAGCAGGGCCAGACAGCCGTTGGTGATCGCCGCCATGCCAGAGGCCATGAAGACCGCGGCTTTCCCGCCTTCAAGAGCGGCCAGCTTCTGCTCCAGCACCCGGTTGGTGGGGTTGGTGAGCCGGGCGTAGATATGGTCGGTGGTGCGCCCGGCAAAGGTATCGCTCAGGTTCTCCGCGGTTTCGTGGCAATGCGCGGCGGTCTGATAAATGGGAGGCAAGGTGGCGCCCTGCCAATCCCCTGGTTTCAAGGCGGCGTGAATTACCTGGGTATGAAAATGCCTTTTCTTTTCCGCTTCCATCGTTGTTTCTCCGATCTTTTCGTCTGAGGGGCGAGAAGTTGCCTGCGGCGGACCTTTCCCGTCCCACCAATGCCTGCCTAAGCTAGTGTTCGTTCGGAAACGAGCAATTTCGTTCGAGTGCAAGGCGCGAGGAAGACGAAAAGGCGGAACGTACACGCGGTACGTGAGCATTTTTCGGCGACTGAGCAACGCGGCAATCGGACGAAAGGGCCGTTTCCGGATGGACACTAAACTACCACATGGTAGCAGGCTGTCGATAGAAAAATCCCGCCGTAATTCGCCACTTTTCATTTTTCCCTTTTCATTTTCCCCTTTCTTCCCCCGCCCGGCTGAAATCCGCCAATTGCCCGATCATTTCGGCATGGATCTTCCCATTGCTCGCCACCACCTCCGGCAGATAGGGGGTGTAGCCTTGGCCGTTGTAGGCGGTCAGCCGGCCGCCGGCCTCGCTCACCAGCAGCATGGCCGCGGCGGTGTCCCAGGGCTTGAGGTTGATCTCCCAAAAGCCGTCGGTCCGGCCGCAGGCAAGATAGGCAAGATCAACCGCCGCGGCCCCGGTCCGCCGCACCCCCTGGCATCTTATCAGCAACCGGGTAAGCGCCGCCATCACCCCCTTGACCTCTGTCGCGATGGCATAGGGAAAGCCCGTGGCCAAAAGGGAGTCCTGCAACAAAGTCGCGCTTGAAACCCGGATGGGGCGGCCATTGAGCCAGGCCCCGCTCCCCTGGCAGGCACAAAACAACTCGTCCTGCATGGGCGCGTACACCACGCCGACCTTGCTGACCGTGCCCACGGCATAAGCGATGGACACCGCAAAAATCGGGAAGCCATGGGCAAAATTGGTGGTGCCGTCCAGGGGGTCGATGACCCAGACCGGGCCCTGGGGCAGGGTTTCATAGGAGGAGTGCGATTCTTCCGCGAGAAAGCCGATGCCGGGGCCCGCTTCCTTCAGCATGGCGAGCACAGTCTGCTCCGCGGCCACGTCCGCCTCGGTGACCAGATCGATGGCCCCTTTGCGGGTAATCCGGTGAGGCTGGTCGTACAGGCTTCGCAAAATATTGCCTGCGGCAAGAGCGGCCCGGCCCGCCGTGCGCATAATCCCGCCCAGGGCCTGGTCCTTGCAGCCCGCGACACACCTGGTGATTCTTTCATCCTCTTCTTCTTTTCGGACACTCGTCATTTTTTCCCTCGGAATCGGTATGACGGATCAGCAACAACTCAAACCCCGCGACCTTTCGTCATTCCGGCGGAAGCCGGAATCCAGTGTCTTCAGGCAATTACAGCAGGTCTGGACCCCGGCTTCCGCCGGGGTGACGAGTTGCCACGAGCAGATCACGTCTGGTTCATCTCCTGAAAAGCCATTTTTCCCGCAATCCCCTTTGCAGGATCAGCTGACTTACGATACAGTACAAAAAATCAGCCGACCCAAGGCGACCGGCACCAAAACCCGCTCTTTTCCCCGAGGCAACAGATTCCTTCCGTGTCTTCCCCTGCGAACAAATGGCCCACTTTTCTCATCGTGGCCACCGGCGTGTTCATGTCCACCCTGGACAGCAGCATGGTGAACATCGCCCTGCCCTTCATCATGAAGGATTTCCACAGCTCGCTGGCCGACAGCCAGTGGGTGGTGCTGATCTATCTGCTTACCATCACCGCCACCCTGCTTTTCTGGGGCCATCTTGCCGACCGGCTGGGAAGGGGCAGGATCTACACCATGGGGCTGCTGATCTTCGCCCTGGGTTCCCTGGCCTGCGCCTGGGCTCCTGGCCTGGCCTTCCTGGTGGCCGCCAGATTCTCTCAGGCCCTGGGCGGGGCGATGATGATGGCCGCTGGCCCGGCGATCATCAAGGAGGTCTTCCCGCGCGCGCAGCTGGGCCGGGGCCTGGGGTTGATCGGCATGGCCGTTTCCCTCGGCTTGATGAGCGGCCCCAGCCTGGGGGGCTTGCTGCTCGAACTCGCCTCCTGGCGCGTTCTCTTTTTCCTCACGGTTCCGCTGGGGTTGCTCTTCGCTTTCCTCGCCAGTCGTATTCTGCCCGGACCAACCCACCATTATACCGGGCCGCTGGACTGGTTGGGGAGCCTCGCCTGGGCTGCAGCCCTGGTTCTGCTTTGTCTGACCTTGAGCCAGGCCTCCTTATCCGGCTGGTCTGTCGCCGGATTGCTCCTCACCGGCACCGGGGGCGCGGCCGCCCTGGCCTGCTTTATCGCCATCGAGGCCCGGCTGCCCCACCCGCTTCTGGCCCTGAAGCTTTTCCGCAACCGGCGCTTCAGTCTGGCCATAGCCAGCGCCGTGCTTTCCTTCACGGTCCTTTTTGGCGTGATCCTGCTTATCCCCTTTCATCTTGACCGGGTTCTCGGCCTGCCGCCTTCGCAAATCGGCCTGGTCATGCTGGCCATCCCCTCCTCGATCCTGGTGGTCTCCCCCCTGGCCGGTTGGCTTTCCGATCAGATCGGCGCCAGGGTTATCAGCACTCTCGGCCTGAGCGTCTCTACCCTGGGGGTGGTTCTGCTCTCAACGATTCACGCCGCCACCCCACCTTCCATGATTGCCGGGCAGCTGCTGCTGGTGGGCCTGGGGCAGGCTCTGTTTCTTTCGCCGAACAGCGCTTCGGTCCTAAGCCAGGTCGAGGCAGACAAGGCCGGGGCAGCAGCGGCCCTGCTGGCCACGGCCAGAAATCTTGGCATGCTCCTGGGTATCGCCCAGGCGGCCCTGATCTTCTCCCTCTCTTTTCGGGGGCTCACCAACGGTCTTGATTTACGGGATTTCCGGCCGGAGCATACCGCGGCTTTCCTGACCGCCCTGCACGGTGCCTTGCTGGGGGCGGCCCTTACCGGCCTGTTCGGCACAGCGGCCTCCTGGTTTCGAGGCAAACCAAAAAACGAAAGGTAGAGCCGGCTGCGGGATTATAGGTCGTATGCGACCCATGGGACTTATGCGATCTATACCTTCATCCCGGCTCGTCAGGCCTGAAGATCAACAATCCTGACGCTATCCAGTTGCGCCGCCATCTCAATGCTGGTCTTCAATGATTCCAGCATCCCGACCCTGGCAACCAGGCAGGAAAAATAGACCACCCCGTAGCCGAGCTTGCCCAGCAGCTCCTCAAGCTCACCAAGCTGCGGGGCCAGATACTCCCGCACCGCCTCGCTGTTCACGAGGCATTCCCCTTGCAGGGTCTGGCCCTTGACCCGGAGTTGAATCTGCACCTCCCCCAGCCGACTCATCTCCAGAAAAAAAGAAAGCGTGTAACCCCGCTCCCCGCCACTGCCCGCCTGATCCTCCCCGCGGTCCATGCTGAAAAGCCATTGCCCCACCCCGGCGCCCATGGCAAAGAAACAGGGGAAGAGGAGAAACTGCGCCTGCTGGGCCGAAGCGGGGAGAGCGTTGAGTTCCCCCTGCAACTCCAGAAGCATCCCGAGCTTCTGCATGGCGGCCCCGTTCGCTTTGCCCAAAATCCCGCTCTGCTTACCGGCCAGAAGAGCGATCAGTTCCCGGAGCCTTTCCGGGCCGGAGCCTGCCTGGCCGGGGCCGCCATCTTCCGCGGTCGCGCCGCGGCCCAGCATGGCCAGCAGCCGGACGAGCCGACCGGGGTCGGCCTCCGAGCCCATGGCGCTATTGGCAAAATTTTGCAAAGCTCCAGCCTGCTCTGGAAAACTATTTTCCGCCTCCGCGAGAAAAGCCAGGCCGAGCAAGGCCCGAAGCCCTTTGCCCATGGCGGCTGGATCGGTATAAAACTGCCGGAGAAATTCCTGGGCCGCCCCTTTTTTGTCGGCCACCCGCAGCCAGAGAGGCTCGCTCTGCTGCACCTCAAGCCAGATGGCGCTGCCGGGCTTCAGCGCTACCTCGCTCCTCGCCTCAACGATCTGGCCACCGATCTCCAGAAGAACCTTGCCCTCGGGGGTGAAGCCAGTCACCTCCCCCCGGACGAGTTGTCCCGGCCCCAAAAGCGAAGGGGCCGGCGAGACTGGCTTGTCTCCGCCCTCACTCCGGCCTGAAGCGGGCAACTGTATCCCCTTGAGCAGAGGGGCGGGACCTTCGATTTTCATGCCTTACCCACCTCGCCTGCCTGGTGCCGGGATTGGCCAAAATCTTCTTGACTCGTCAATAACTTATTTTTTAACGCAGAGGCGCAAAGTTTTTATCCTTTCATTTCAGCATATTACCTTTGCGCCTCTGCGTCTTGGTGTTACGTTTTTCAGGAATATGTAAGAGTTGCGAGGTACCAGCGGGCAACGGTCAAACCGGGGAAATTACTGTTGAGGCAGAACCACCCGGACTTCCAGACCGCCGCCAGGGTGGGGCTTGAGAGAAAAACTGCCGCCATGGGCGTTGACAATCCGTTCAACCAGAGTCAACCCCATGCCGGTTCCGTAAGTTTTCGTGGTAAAAAACGGGTCCTTGGCCTTGTCCAGATATGATTCCGGAATCCCGGGGCCGGTATCGATTACTGATACAGTGGCCTGCCCCTCGCCTGCCTCCACGACAATGGTCAACCGGCCCCCATCGGGCATGGCCTCCACCGCGTTTCTAAACAGATGGAGAAACACCTGGCGAATCTGATGCATATCCCCCTGGATAACCGGCTCCTGGACTGGGCATTCCATCTTCCAGGTCACGCCATGTTTTGCCATGCTCGACTGAAGGAGAAGGGCGGTTTTTTCGACCACCATGCAGAGCGGGATCTCCTCCCGGTGGATCTCCCCCTGCCCCACGAAGGCAAAAAGATCCTCCAGGGTGGACTCCACCCGCTCTGTTTCATGGATAATGACATTCAGATATTTTTCCCATTCGGGATCGACATTTTTCTTGCTCAGAATGCGGGAAACCCCGCCGATGGAGGTGATGGGATTTCTGATGATGTGGACCAGCTGGGCCGCCATGTGACCCAGAGCGGAATAGCGCTCCGCCTCGACCAGCAGATCCTTGCTCCGGTCAAGTTCCTGGTTCACCGCCTCAAGCTCGACGATCTTGCGCTGCCGTTCGTTGTGCAGATGACTCTGTTCAATGGCGAGGCTGGCCTGGCTGGCAAACAGTTCCAGGGCGCTGATATGATTATCCTCAATGGGGCGCCTGGTCACGTAATTGTCGGCAATGATTACCCCGAAGGACCGGCCGGGAGAGTACAGAGGCACCACGACAAATGAATCCTCATCAAGAATATTGATGAGTTCCCTGGGCACGGCAAGAGGAGGAGCAACTCCCACCGCCTTTTCCCGGTGCTCATTAAGCAGAGTCCCGTTGCCATGCCTGCCGCCGTTGCCGTTACGCCGCTCCAGGGGCACGGGCACCCAGCCGTTTTCCGGCGAGACCCGGTAGCTCCGTCTGCCCAGCACGGCATGAAGCAGAATGTTCTCGGTGTCCTCGGCCGGAACCACCAAACTCCTGGCAATGGCGTTGACCGTAGCCTCCTGGGACTTGCTGATTTCTTTGAGATTGTCAACAATCTGTAAAAAATTGAGCTCCCGCTCTTCGATCTCCTCCCACACCCTCCCGGCCTCCTCCCGGGAACTCGGGCCAATAGCCATTCTCCCCCGCAAAAACCTGCCATCATCGTCAAACATGACCAAAAAAGCCCGGTTAAAACCCAACCCCTCCCGAGAGGTAATCCCAACCAGAATGGCGCGCAGAATCTGATCAAGTTCCACGGTGCTCAAATAGACGGTGTTCATCTTCACTGACAACTGATGCAGAAGCTGAATTCGGAAATGCGCCTCTTCCAGCTCTTCTTGATATTTGCGATTCTCAAAAACCAACCGCCTTTTTTCCAGGGCCTTGCGCGCCACATGAAATATTTCTTCAAACTGCACCGGTTTGGAAAGATAGTCCGTGGCGCCCTTGCGCATGCAATCCAAAGCTACCTGCAGATCAGCAATACCGGTGAGCATGATCACGGCAACATCGGGGTATTGATCCACGATCCGTGGCAAAAGAGAAAGGCCATCGGTATCCGGAAGACCAATGTCAAGAATGACCAGGGCCACATTACGGGAGGACAGGACCTGCATGAGGTCTGCCGCCAAGGCGCACTCCGCCACGGGCAGGCCGTGTACTTCAAAATAGCTCCTGAGCGGCTCACGGATTGCCGCATCATCATCAACAATGGCGATAATCTCGCCATTTTGCAGCAGTTGTCCCAAGGAAATGGAGACATGCTTATGCAGACCGGAAACCGCCTCTACCATAAAAATACCCTGCGGACAGAGAAAAAACTGGTGCGCCTCGATATAAGGCCTATAACCATGCTAGGATGACAGGCAAAGCGCTGTCAAGGGAAATAGCGCCCATTGCCGGCCAAGGAAACAGAACAAGAACAAAAAAAATCGCATCCCCCGGAATCCCGGGGAAATGCGATCTGTATGAACTCCAAGCCGCGCCCAGCGGCGGGATTGTCTCCTTACATCTCAACGATAAGCTTGTTGCTCTCCTCATTCCAGCGGACCACCAGCCACCAGAGCGCCATGAGCAGACAAACCACCGCCAGGGTGCCGCCGTAACCGAGGAAGGTGTTCGGCATATAGACAAAGCTGCCAAGCTTGCCGGCATTGGTGATTCCTTCATTAAGGAAGGCGTCCATCCCTTCGACATCGCTGACGGAAAACCACTTGCTCATCAAGGAGTTGGCTATTCCGAAAACAGGGACCACGATCCACAGCTTGATCTGCCCTTCGCCGACCCGCCACAGGGTGCCGGTACCACAACCGCCGGCCAGAATGGCGCCAAAACCAAAGATAAGACCACCAACCACCCCGCCCCAGCCAAAGGTGCCGCGCACGTAATGCTCAACCTGGTTGAGCCCGCCAGCCTTAACGATCACCCCGCCGATGGTCAGCAGGACAATGCTCAACGCCACCGACTTGGCCATAGTGCCGTTGCCGGTCATGTGCGGTTCACGGAAGCCCTGGATCATGCACCAGCGGCCCCGCTGCATGGTGTAGCCCAGACCGGCGGCGAGCAACAGCACCCCGCCCATCTTGGCCAGCGTCTCATTGGCGGCGTAAGCGTAAGCGCCCCAGACCATTAACAGCAGAGCGGCAATCCCAAGCATCACCTGAGTGGCGAAAGGAATTTCAATGGTCTTGGCCCCGCCGCTGCCCCAGGTGACATTTTCCATCTCCCAGTAAATGTACTTCAGCCCAATAATGGCGCCGGCAATCAACCCGGCCATCATCGCGAAGCCGCTGGCGGAGAGATTGCCGATGGCGTTGTAGAATCCACCCACGTTGCAACCACCGGCAAGGGACGCGCCGACTCCCATACAGATACCGGCAGCCACCCCCTTGACCATTTCCAGAACCGGCGGAATCCGGAAGGCAAAGTTGTTGCCAAAGCAGGCGGAAAGAAAAGCGCCGCCTACGAAACCGAGGCCGATGATGGAACCGCTGTTGACAAAAATCGAGGCCGGGGCATCGCTGTAGATTCCGAGACCGTACAAAATCCAGTCCGCCCAGTTGCGCACCGCCCCGGTCGCTCCCCACGGCCGGTACCAGGCCAGGAGCATCACGCTCAGAAAGGCGACGAGGGTCCCGGAGGTATAGGGATTCCACTCATCCTGGCACAACTTTTTATAAAGCTCTTTGGCGGTGCAGCCAAACCCGTCGCTTCCACTCATAATCATTCTCCTCCCCAATTTTTTCTGAAAACTACAAGTTGCCCCGACATTCCCCGAGCGAAACCCGAAAAATGAGCGGTTCCGATTCCCCCTTAAAGCACAACATAAGGATTTTCTTTACCCGGTGCCATACACTTTTGTCAAGCCGTGAAAATATCCTGCCGCCCAGGCTGAATCGCAACCACAATGTGACATACAACGAAGAAAAAAATCAACCTGAAAAACAGGCCGAATCGCCCCGACCATCCCGAGAAATGATCATTCACAAATTCCCTTGACACGATCCGCGGATGTTTGGTAGACACTAGTTCACCTTTTTTTGAAGAAGGCAACCAATTCCCCAACGCCTGAAAGCTCCCCATAGAACAGCCAACGGCATCAAACGGAATCACCTTAAAAAAATTTCCGTCTTTTTCCGTTTTTTTTAGAGATCGAAAACCACAATCTTTTCCAAGGAGGAAACCATGAGCGACGATTTCAAGAAGGCCCCGGAAGGAATCACCCCGACCCGCACCCTGGACGCAAAAGGTCTGAGCTGTCCAATGCCCCTGTTGCGGACCAAAAAAGAAATGGATAAACTGGGTTCCGGTGAAATCCTCGAAGTGCTTGGCACTGATCCCGGCTCTCGCAACGACCTGCCCGGCTGGTGTACCCGCGCCGGACACGAGTATCTCGGCGAAAAGGAAGACGCCGGCTTCATCCGTTTCTACATGAAGAAACAGTAATCCCCACAAACGCCATGGCGCCTGGCTCTTTCCGGCTCGGCGCCTTTCAATTATTCAAGGAGACAGCAAATGGCTAAAAGTTTGGGTATCTTTGTCACCTCTCCCCAGAACATGCGACACGTCATGGGAGTAACCAGGGCCGCCAAGGCCAAGGGTTCCAAGGTCAAGGTTTTCTTCAGCTGGTACGGCGTACACCTGACCAAGTGTTCCGATTTTCCGGCCCTCTGCGAACTGGCCGATGAGGTTTCGATCTGCGTGGACAGCTACAAAAAGTGCGGCTACGACCCTGCCGATATCCCCAAGGGGCTTGAGGCCAAGGACATGGCCACCCAGGGCCAACACGGCGCGATCATTGAAGACTACGAATGCTACCTGACCTTATAAGGAGAAAACCATGTCCAAGAAAGTAGGCTTTCTACTGGTAAACAAGGATTACACCCTGGACGGCATCCGCTCCGCGCTGGGACTGGCTGTCGAGAACATGTATGCGTATGCCTATGTCCTGAACAACGAACTCACCGAGGTGAGCGACTACCACAAGGAAAACATCGAGTGGATCCGCGACATGGAAGGCGAGGTCTACACCACGGTAGACGCCAACGCCGAGAATTTAGGGATGCCCAAAGTCACCCTCGAAGAAATCGGCAAGCAGCTTCGTGATCTCGAATACATCATTCCCTATGGCATCATGCGCTCGGACAAGAGCTGAGCAAACCCCGAGAACCAAATAAACAAGGAGTGCGCCGATGAAACTCTTGAATGTATATCGCTCTGAACCAAATGACGACACCAAAAAACTGGTGGAGATCGTCTCCGAGGGCCGTGACGCCGAGGCCTTTGCCCTCAATGTTGAGAACCCGGACTATGACGCCCTGGTGGACAAAGTTTTTGCGGCCGACCAGACCATCTGCTGGTGGTAAGCAAGATTTTCCCAGCCGATCAGGACTGAGCCAAATCCCCTGCCATCCTGGCCGGGGATTTTTTTTGCCTTGGAGAATGGGATTCTTTGAGGTTGTTACGAGATACCTTAAGCTTTGATATGTTCGTCCTCAAGCATTCGGTCTAGAAATCCTAGGAGAAACTCGCGCTGGGCCGGGGTGGCATAACTGATGCACGAGCAATGCAGGTTGCTCTGGCTCCGGACCAGAAATTCGGCGATCAACCTGCTCCGCCCCAGCTCGATCCCGAAAAAAAACGGGCCGCATTGCCCGTGTCCCTGCTGCGCTTCGGACAGCAGCTCCTCCGGGACCAGCAGCCAGAACATCCCCTCCATGGGGGTCGGTTGCAAGGTTCTCTTCAGATATGATTCCAGATTGTCCTGTTCTTCTCTGCTCAATTCATCAATAACAAACTGACGCATGGCATCCCCCTGCCGGTTTCCCGGCAAATGTAACTATCCAGCACCACCACCTCTTGCGGCGATCGATCCGGCTCACGTCCCTGAGGTACGCATCACCGTGCCGCTTGCCGCAACCTGCGGCACTGCTGAACAGTTACGTTTTGGTAGTTTTAGTAATTTCCGGCACTGAGCTGGATAGTTACCGGTAAATTAGTATTTTTCCCCTGATTTGCCATAGGACAAAGCCCAGGCAACAGCGCACCTCATAACAATACCAAAACAGCCGCCTGCTGTCATCAAAGAGACTGCCTTTACATTTGACAGAACCAGCCCAGGACAGTATCCTGACGCGTATTATTATCTTACAAACAAGGAGGCGCGATGAGCAACCCCTGTCTTTTCTGCAGGATCATCAACGGAGAAATCCCTGCCAAAAAACTGTACGAAGATGAAGATGTTTTCGCCTTTTGGGACATCAGCCCCCAGGCGCCAAAGCACTTTCTGGTCATCCCCAAGAAACACCTCAGCGGCCCGGGCGCGGTTGCAAGTGAAGACGAAGCACTTATCGGCAAGGTCGTCCGGATCGGCGCGCAGCTGGCCAGGGAAAACAACGCGGAACAATGCCGCCTGGTCATGAACAACGGCGCCGAAGCGGGGCAGACTGTTTTTCACCTGCATCTCCACGTTCTCGGAGGCAGGGCCATGTCCTGGCCGCCGGGGTGAAACGAAACCTTCAACTTTCATCACGGTAATCACAAACCATGCCCCCTGTCATCGCATTCATCGGCAAACCCGACTCAGGCAAGACCACGCTACTTGAAAAACTTATCCCGGAATTAAACCGCCGCGGCTACCGCATCGGCACCATCAAGCACCATGTCCACGCCTTTGAAATGGACAAGCCCGGGAAAGATACGTGGCGCCACAAGCAGGCCGGCGCCGCCACCGTGGCCCTCTCTTCCCCCACCGGCCTGGGCATTATCCGCGACGTGCCGGAGGACCTCACCATTGAAGAGCTGGTGGGCCGCTATTACGGCGATATCGATCTGGTGATCACCGAGGGCTACAAACGGCTGGAGCTGCCCAAGATCGAAGTCTTTCGCCGGGCTCTGCATGCCGAGCCCCTGCCGGATCGGGATGAAACCTGGGTTGCCATGGCAAGCGATGTCGCATGCCCAGGGGATCTTCCCTGCTTTGGCCTGGACGATATCGCCGGCCTGGCTGATTTTCTTGAGGAGCGCTTCATCAAGACCTTTCCCCGGCAAAAAACCAGCCTGCTGGTTAACGGCCAGCCGGTCTATCTCAATGCCTTCGTCGAAAGCTTTCTCCGCCAGGCCATCACCGGCATGACCTGTTCGCTCAAGGGGTGCCAGAACCCCGAGGAGATTATTATCACCATCCGACAGGACGCCGCGGAATGATCAGCCAGGTTGCCGGGGTGATCCTGGCGGGCGGCAAAAGCTCACGTTTCGGCAGCAACAAGGCCCTGGCTCTCCATCAGGGCGACGCCATGATCCAGGGGGTCACCCGCAAGCTGACCGGGCTTTTCCCGGAAACCCTGCTGGTCACCAATAACCCCGAGGATTATGCCTTTCTCGGCTGGCCGATGGTTGCCGATCAATACCTTAACTGCGGCCCCCTGGCCGGAATCCATACCGCCCTGCGAGCGATCTCCCAGCCCCGCGCCTTTGTCTGCGGTTGCGATATGCCGCTGGTCAATCCGGAGCTGATCCGTTTTCTCTGCACACTGCCCGGCGACCATGAGGTGGTGCTGCCTTGGCTGCCCGAGGGGCCGGAGCCGTTATACGCGGTTTACAGCCAAACGGCCCTGCCGCGCATCGAGGAAAATCTCGCCGCCGGCCAGTACAAGCTCGGCGTCTTGTACAAAAAACTGCGCCTGCGCAAGGTCACCGCCGAGGAGATCTTGCAGGTCATCCCCGATCTCACCACCTTTCAAAACATCAACCACCAGCATGACCTTGCCCGTCTTGCCGCCATGCTGGAGCAGTGAGCCAATGCCGATTCTCTCGCTTGCCCAAGCGCAACGGCTGATTGTCAGCCACAGCCCCAGCCTGGCCGCAGAGGCTGTCCCTCTTCCCGAGGCCGCCGAGCGTTTCGCCGCCCAGGCCATCAAGGCCGTGCGTCCGGTGCCGGACTTTGCCCGTTCGGCCATGGATGGCTATGCCGTCAACAGCCGCACCCTGACCACCGGGGCAGAACAGGTTGCTTTACAGGTAACCGGCGAGATTGCTGCGGGTACCACCGACCTGCCAAGGCTTGCCGGAAAAAGCGCCATCGCGATCATGACCGGCGGCGCCCTGCCGCCGGGGGCCAATCAGGTTGTCCCTTTTGAGCGCTGCCGCAGAGAGGCAGCGGTGGTGCTGATCAACAGCCCGCCCCAGCCGGGCGCCTTCCTTCGTCCCCGGGGCGCGGACCTTGCCGCCGGACAGGCCATTGTCCAAGCCGGGGCCAGGATCGAGGTCCAGCATCTCCCGCTCCTTGCCGAAAGCGGCCTGGCCCAGGTTTCTGTGGTGGCCCGCCCGGAACTGGCCATCATCTGCACGGGCAGCGAATTGCTCAATACGGCGGACACCCCGGAAACCGGCCAGATTATCGGCGGCAACCGCTTCCTGCTTGCCGCTCTTATCAGAGCTGCGCGGGCGGCATCCCGTGATCTCGGCCTGGTGGCCGATGACTGCGCCCGTATTGTCGCCACCCTGAAAGAGGCCTTGCACGGCCCGTCCCAGGGGGTGATCACCACCGGCGGCATGGGCCCGGGCAACTACGATCTCCTGCCCCAGGCCTTTGCCGAGCTGGGGATTCGCCCCTTGTACACGGCCCTGGCGGTCCGCCCTGGCCGCTCAACCATGTTCGGCCTCTATCAAGGCAAACCGCTCTTCGCCCTGCCCGGCCCGCCGCCCGCGGTTTTCCTGCTCTTTCACGAGCTGGTCCTGCCGGCCTTGCGGGCGATGCAGGGGCAGCGCCGCCCCTTGCCGCCGCTTTACCGCGCCACCCTCACCGCCCCGATTCTCCTGAAGAAAACCGGGCTGCTCAACCTGAAAGGCGCAGTGGCCGGCGTGCGCGGAAAGACCCTCATCGTTCGGCCAGCCCGCAAAAACGAGGCGGCCAACGCCATCATCCATCTGCCGGCAAATCGGAAGCACCTGCTGGCCGGGGAAGATGTCGCCCTGCGCCTCTGCACCCAAAACTTTTAGCCCGCAGCCTGGCTCTACACCTGGACAACCCCCGCACCCTCTTGATTTCTGCCCTGCGCCATGATACAACCCCTTCTAACAGAACTTTCAGATATCATGCCCCAGACTTAAGAGGACATCCATGCTTGAATTGCGTTTTATCAGGGAAAATCTGGCTCTCGTCAAAGAGAAACTCGCCTTCCGGGGAATCACCGATTCCCGCATCGACGATTTTGCCGCCATCGACCTTCGGCGTCGCACCCTGCTCTCCGAGGTGGAAGCGCTGCGCAACAAACGCAAGACCGCTTCCCAGGAGATCGGCGCGCTGAAAAAGGCGGGGGTCGAGGCCGAAGGGCCCATGGCCGAGATGCGGCAGCTGGGAGAGAGGGTCAAGGAGATCGAAAGCGAGCTGGTCGGGCTGGAAGAAGATCTCCAGAACATCGTCCTGACCCTGCCCAACCTCTGCGACGATTCCGTGCCCAAGGGCAGCAGCGACGCCGACAACCTGGAAATCAAGCGCTGGGGAACGGTGCCGCAATTCGGTTTTGCAGTCAAGGCCCACCATGCGCTGGGGGAAGCGGCCGGGGTAATCGATTTTGAACGGGCGGCCAAGCTCTCCGGAGCCCGCTTTGCCGTGCTCAAGGGCTTTGCCTCCCGCCTGGAACGGGCGCTGATCAACTTCATGCTCGATCTCCACACCCAGAGGCACGGCTACACCGAGATCCTCCCCCCCTTTCTCGTCAATTCCCAGACAATGACCGCCACCGGCCAGCTGCCGAAATTCGAGGCGGATCTCTTCCGCATCAAGGACTGGGATCTGTGGCTGATCCCCACCGCCGAGGTGCCGGTGACCAACCTGCACCGGGACGAAACCCTGGCCGAGCACGAACTGCCCGTCAAATACACGGCCTACACTCCCTGCTTCCGTTCCGAGGCCGGCGCCTATGGCCGCGACACCCGGGGGCTTATCCGCCAGCACCAGTTCGACAAGGTGGAGCTGGTGAAATTCACCACCCCGGAAACCTCCGGCGATGAGCTGGAAAGCCTGCTGGCTGATGCGGAGGAGGTCTTGCAGCTCCTGGAGCTGCCCTACCGGGTGGTGCAGCTCTGCAGCGGGGATCTCGGCTTTTCCGCCAACAAGACCTACGATATCGAGGTATGGATGCCTGCCCAGAACACCTACCGGGAGATATCTTCATGCAGTAATTTCGGGGATTTTCAGGCCAGAAGAGGCGGGATCAGGTATCGGCCCAAGGGCCAGAATAAAAGCGGACTGGTTCATACCTTGAACGGCAGCGGCCTGGCCGTGGGCCGGACCCTGGCCGCCATTTTTGAAAACTGCCAGCAGGCGGATGGCACCATCGCCGTTCCCAAGGTGCTGGCGCCCTATTTTGAAAACAGATTTTAGAAAACCAAGACAGAAGCAGGCATGGTGTGCCCCTACTTCAAGACATACCGGTTCTTGCCGCTCTGCTTGGCCTCGTACATGTTCTGGTCGGCCCGTTCCAGCAGGCTCTGGCCGCTTTCCCCCTGGCGGTACTGGGTTACCCCGATGCTCACCGTTTTTTGTACCGTTTCCTGGGGGGTCGGCTGAAAAATCACCCCGGCGAAACCGGCTCGGATCCGCTCCGCTACCACGGTCGCCTGTTCGCCGCTCGCCGCCGGCAGAATGATGGTGAACTCCTCACCGCCATACCGGCAGGGGATATCACTGACCCGAACCGCCTCGGCAATCACCTGGCCCAGCCGGGCCAGAACCCGGTCGCCGTCCGCATGTCCGTAAGTGTCATTATGATGCTTGAAGTTGTCGATATCCAGCAGCAGCAAAGAAAGCGGCTGGCCATGCCGGCCGGCCCTCTCCACCTCAAGTTTCAAATGGGTGTTGAAGTAGCGCTTGTTAAAAAGTTTGGTCAGCTCATCAACAATACTCAACTCCTTGTAGCGGCGTTCACTCTCGGCCAGGGCCCTTTCGGCCTTTACCCGTTCGGTGATGTCGGTGATATGTTCGACCGTGCCCAGCAACTCCCCAGCTGCCCCCTTGAAAGGCGTGGAAATGATGCTGTAATGCACGGTATTTCCGGAACCATCGTTCCTTTCTATCTCGCTGGCAATGTATTTTTCCCCTTGCTTGATCCGTCGCAGGGGGCACTGTTCGGTCCCGCACATCTCTGAGTGAAAAATTTCGTAGCACTTGCTGTCCTGTAACGCCTTTCTCTCCACCCCGGTCATCTCGAGAAAAGCATCGTTGCAGCGCAGGATCTTGCTATGATTGTCCACCAGGATAATGCCGCCGGCCACGGTCTTGAATATCTGGTTGATCTCGATGTAGGCCTGCTCCGCCTCCATGGCCATGGCGTTGGCCCGGCCTATGGCTTCTTCCAGCTGGAGGTTGTTGTCCGCCAGCTCTTCCCTGATTTTCGCCAGAGCAAGATCAGCCTCTTCCCGTTGCAGGCAATCAAGAACATGCGTGGAAGCCGCGGAGAGCCAGAGATCCATCACCTGCCTTTCCACCGGCTTGGCCATGAAAAAATTAACTCCGGAGGCAATGGCCGTGGAAATCTCTTCCGGGCTGTCCTTGCCGGAAATCATCAGGATGGTGAGGTATTGTCCCCGTTCGGAATCGCGAAATGTCCTGGTTAGTTCCAGGCCGTCCATGTCCGGCAGCAGCCAGTCCATAAGAACAAGATGGGGAAAACCGGCGGCAAAAGCCGCCTTGGCCGCGGCGGCTGTATGGCAGGCAATGGTGGTGTAGCCATGACTTTCCACGATCCTTTGCAAAAGATCGCAGACGGGTTGGTCATCCTCGACAATCAGGGCGACAAGCCCTGCTTTTCCCGACGCACTCTCTGTCAAGGCAGTTACTCCGTTGGGTTGGCCGATAATCTCATGTTTGCACACTGGTACCTTGTAACTTTTTAATCGACCTCAATTAATCCCCTCACCCTTCCGGGGGAGAGAATTTTTCAGAAATATTTAGAGTTGCAAGGGTACGGATGAGCTTCTTCATGCAACTTGGTAATCATGTCGTTTTGTTTAAAAAATCCACCCCCAGACTCATCTTTCCGCCAAGGCCAGTTCGATCAGCAAATCGAGCAGAGCAGAAAAGGACAAACCGTAAGCGGCCGCCGCCTGGGGCAGCAGGCTGGTCGGGGTCATTCCCGGAATGGTGTTGGTCTCAAGCACATAAATACCATCCGCGGCGACAATCATGTCGGTCCGGCTGTACCCCTTGAGCTGCAAGGCCCGGTGCGCGGCAAGCGCGATCGCCTGAGCCCCGGCTGTTACCTCGGGCGGCAGCTCCGCCGGGCAAACTTCCCGGGAGGCGCCTTTTTTGTACTTGGCATCGTAATCAAAAAATGCATATTCCTCGCCGGGGATAATCTCCACGATGGGCAGAGCGGTAAGTTCTCTATTGCCAAGCACCCCGCCGGTAATCTCCCGCCCCCGCACATACTGCTCAACCATGACCTCGCTGTCAAAGGTAAACGCCTTGGCCAGCCCCTGGACCAGCTCCTCTTCGCTTCTGGCCAGGCTCATCCCCAGGCTGGAGCCCTGGCGGATGGGTTTGATAACCAGCGGCAAGGAAAGTTGCGCCAGCAGGCGGCGGGGATTTCTCCTGTCTTCCGGCTGCGCCATCTCCCAGGGGGCCACGCTGAGACCTGCCTGTCGGTAGAGGATCTTGGCCAGATTCTTGTCCATGGCCAGAGCGGAGCCCAGAACCCCGGCCCCCTGATAGGCAACCCCCAGCAGATCGAGGAAGCCCTGCATGGTGCCGTCCTCCCCCAAGGGGCCGTGGAGCAGAATAAAAGCCATGTCGATCTTGCCGGCATCCGCGGCAAGCTGGGCCAGATCCGTGGCCGGATCATAGCGGTGGACTTCGTATTTTTCCCGGCTGAGCGCCTTTTCCACCTCTTTGGCCCCGGCCAGCGACACCTCACGCTCGCCGGATTTGCCCCCGGCGATCAGGGCCAGCCGAATCTTACCCCCACCGGGCATAAGTTTCGTTTGGGCAGGCAAGCTGCCCAACTCAGCTTTATTTTCCATAGCTTTTTTCCGAATAGTTGCGTACTGATCTCAAAATGGTCATCCGCCCACGGCAGAAAAACGGCAACACCATGGCGCCGGGGGATGTATCCTTATAATAGGTTCTTGGCTTATTTTGTAGAACTTTTTAAAACCGGCGAAAAAAACCACCACCCCTGCAGGAACTACCTGGAATGAAAGAGGAAATAATCCGCGAGCTACGAAAAATTGTCGGCCCTGATCAGGTAACTACGGTCCCGGAAGAGCTGGCCTGCTACGCCTATGACGGCACCGGCCAGGAATTCCCTCCGGCGGCCGTGGCCTTTCCCGGCTCCACCGAGGAAATCCGCCGCATCATGGCCCTGGCCTCCGCCACCCCGTTTCCCGTGGTTCCCCGGGGGGCAGGCACCGGCATGAGCGGCGGGGCCTTGCCAGTGGCGGGCGGTCTGGTCATGGTGCTGAGCCGCCTGAACCGCATCCTGGAAATAGACCCCGACAATCAGCTTGCCGTGGTCGAGCCGGGGGTGATCACCGGCGAGCTGCGCGCCGAGGTAGCACGGCACGGCCTCTATTACCCGCCGGACCCGGCCAGCCTGAAGTTCTGCACCATGGGCGGCAATGTCGCCGAGTGCGCCGGCGGTCCGAGCGCGGTGAAATACGGGGTGACCCGCGACTATGTCCTCGGCCTGGAGGCAGTTCTGCCCGACGGGAGCCTCATCCATACCGGGGTTCGAACCGCCAAGGGGGTAGTGGGCTACGATCTTACCCGGTTACTGGTCGGCTCGGAGGGAACCCTGGCCATCATCACCAGGATCACGGTAAAGCTCCTGCCCGCCCCCGAGGCCCGCAGTACGCTGCTGGTCCTCTGCCCCACCATGGTCGAGGCAACCAGCCTGGTAACGACCATCCTTGCCCGCCATACACCCTGCACCCTGGAATACCTGGATCGGACCGCCCTGGCCATTGTCCGGGACAAACTGCCTTTTCCTTTCCCGGCCGAGGCCGGGGCCCTTCTCCTCATCGAGCTTGAAGGGCAAAAGGATTCCGTGCCCCTGTCCACCTGCCGACTGACCGAATTTTTGCAGACCCAGACGGGGATCATTCAGAGCCGCACCGCCGCAAGCCCAGCCGAGGCTGAACAGCTCTGGGCCGCCCGTCGCGCTGTCTCCCCGGCCGCCTTCAGCCTCAAGCCCCACAAGATGAGCGAAGACGTAGTGGTCCCCCGCAGCCGGTTGCCGCAGCTGGTCTCCTGCACCGAGGCCTTGAGCCGGGAACTCGGGGTCGTCATCTTCACCTTCGGCCACGCCGGAGACGGCAATATCCACGTCAATATCATGCTCGACCGGAACATCCCCCAGGAGGTCCGCCAGGCCGCGACTGCCAAACAGCGACTTTTTGAGGAGGTCCTGCGCTTGGGCGGCACCCTGTCCGGCGAACACGGCATCGGCCTTACCAAGGCCGCCTATCTGTCCATGGAGCTTGACCTGCCGACCCTCACTCTCATGCGGCAAATCAAGAATCTCTTCGACCCGCGAAACATTCTCAATCCCGGCAAGATCTTTCCTCCCCACGTTGCGCCGGAAAAAAATATTTGACAATCAGAACAGCAATCGGCTATATAAACGGTTTATTTTAAAAAATCTGCGCCACTTCTGCTCCTTCTGAAACAGGTGTTGGCTGAAATTTTCTGTAACACAACGTTGCAATCCGCATACTGGAGAAATCATGATCGAGATTGAGGTAAGAGGGGATATCGAACAGGCGATTCGGCTGCTCAAGAAAAAAATGCAGCTCGACGGGATGAAAAAAGAACTCAAGCGCCGCGAGTACTACGAAAAGCCCAGCGACAAACGCCGGCGCAAGCAGGCCGAATCCAAGCGGAAAATCCGCAAGCTCATGATGCGCGGTGATCGCGATTAACTTGCCGCTCTTCCTCGGATGAACAGCACACGAGGAAATCCAGCTGACCATTGCCCACGCTTCGACCGGGACCGGCCCCAACCGCCGCCACCTTCCTCTCCCCCCGGCGGAGCGTCTTTTTTCCCCGAGCCTTTTTGCGATCAGTTCCTGCAGTATCTCTCTCTGGAACGCCGTCTGGCCGCCAACACTGTTCTTGCCTACCAGGCTGATCTGGCCTCTTTTCTAGATTTTCTCCGCCCCAGCCGCCTCACCCAGCTAGCCGAAATCGAAGTCAGCCACCTGCGCGCCTATCTTGCCCATTGCCATGCCCAGGGCATTTCGACCCGGAGCAATGCCCGCCGGATCTCCGCGCTGCGCGCTTTCTTCCGCTTTCTCCTGGCGGAAAGGCTCATCGCCATCGACCCCTGCACCATTCTGGATCTCCCAAAACCGGGCCGACCCCTCCCCAAGGTGCTCACCCTCCCCGAGGTAAACCGGCTTCTTGCCCCGCCGGCCAATGGTAATTCCCTGGCCCTGCGCAATAACGCCATGCTGCACCTGCTCTACGCCACCGGCATGCGAGTTTCAGAGCTAGTCAACTTGCCCCTGGCCGGGGTCAACCTCATGGGCGGTTATGTCCGGGTTTTCGGCAAAGGCGCCAAGGAAAGGCTCATCCCCTTTGGCGAGGCGGCCCGCGAATACCTCAAGATCTACAGCAAAGACGCCCGCCCCAGGATTCTCCGAAAAAGAACCAGCGATTTTCTCTTTGTCACCGGCCACGGCAAACCCATGACCCGCCTGCGTTTCTGGCAGATCGTCCGGCAGAGTGCGCGCCGGTGCGGAATCAGCAAAAAAATCAGCCCCCATGTACTCCGCCACTCCTTTGCCACCCACCTGCTGGAACATGGCGCCGATCTCCGCTCCGTGCAGATGATGCTGGGCCATGCCGATATCGCCACTACCCAGATTTACACCCATGTGGACAGCAACCGCCTCAAGAGCGCCCACCAGAAATTTCACCCCCGGGGCTGAGCCGCCGTAATCGGCATCAGAAGCCGCAACGAAACAGCCGCGGCAATCATCTTTTCGCCGCGCCCCCTAAATGTCATTGCTCATCGGGGATGATGGTCTATAATCATTTCAGCCCCTGCCTTTTTGGCATGACGCCACAGCTTTCCCCGGCAGAAGCACGCTCCGAAAAATAGAGGCCCTGCGAGATATGGAAGTCATCACCACCCATGTAAACGCCGATTTTGACGGGCTGGCCTCGATGATCGCCGCGCACAAGCTTTACCCCGAGGCGATTCTCGCCTTTTCCGGCTCCCAGGAAAAAAATCTGCGCGATTTCCTCGCCCAGTCGGTGCAATACCACTACACCTTCCAGCGGCTGAAAAACATCCCTCAGGACCAGATCCACCGGCTCATCGTGGTGGACACCCGCCAGGCCTCCCGCATCGGCGACTTTGTCCAGTGCCTTAATAACCACGGCCTGGACATCCACCTCTACGACCATCATCCCGACACCACGGACGACCTGCATGGTTCACTGGAAGAGGTCCGGCCGGTAGGCTCCACCACCACCATTTTTGTCCGCCTCCTCCGGGAAAAAAATCTCTCGCTCACCCAGGAGGAAGCCACCCTCATGGCTATGGCCATCTATGAGGACACCGGTAACTTCGCCTTCGACACCACCAGCCCGGAAGATCTGGAGGCCGCCGCCTGGCTGCTTGCTCAGGGCGCCAACCTCAACGCCATCTCCCAGTTCATCGCCCAGGAACTCACCAGCCGGGAAGTCACCCTGCTCCATGCCCTGATCAAATCCGCCACCACCTACACCATCCACGGCCTGGATCTGGTGGTGGCCAAGATAGAACTGCCCGAATATGTTGATGAATTTTCCGTCATTGTCCGTCGCTTCATGGTGATGGAAAACCTGGACACCCTGTTCGCCCTGACCCAGATGGGGGACCGCACCCACCTCATTGCCCGCAGCCGGATCCCGGAGGTGAACGTCGGGATCATTGCCCGGGATTTCGGGGGTGGCGGGCATGCCTCGGCCGCTTCTGCCACCATCAAGGATCTCACCCTGATCGAGGCGGAAGAAAGGCTGATCCAGCTGCTGCACAAGCATGTCCGCCCCCGGCGGTTGGCCAGAGAGCTGATGTCCGCGCCGGTGATCTCCGGCCCGCCAACGCTGACGGTCACCGAGGCGGACGAGCTGCTCAACCGTTACAACATCACGGTGCTGCTGATCCTCAACGAAGCGCACGAGGCGGTGGGCCTCATCTCCCGACTGGTGGTGGGCAAATCCATCCACCTGGGACTGGGCGACTCGCCGGTAAGCGACTACATGACCACCGATTTCGCCACCCTGCCGCCCACCGCCACCCTGGCCGATATCCAGGAACTCATCATCGAAAACCGCCAGCGCTTCATCCCGGTGGTGGAAAAAGGCAAGGTCCTTGGGGTCATTACCCGCACCGATCTTCTCCACCTGCTGGTCAACGATCCGGCCCACATCCCGCGCCGTCTGCTGACCGAGACCGACCAGCCCTCCGTCGCCCGCAACCGCAACCTGAGTACCCTGATGGTGGAGGTCTTGAGCCGTGAGCTCATCCTCCTGTTGCAGACTCTGGGCGAAGTGGCACAGGAAACCGGCTGCCACGCCTATGCGGTGGGGGGGTTTGTCCGCGACCTGTTGCTGCACGTCAAGAATCTCGATCTGGATGTGGTGGTTGAGGGCGACGGCCTGGCCTATGCCAAAAAGCTCGCCAAAAAACTGGGCGGCACGGTGCGCACCCATGAGAAGTTCGGCACCGCCGTGGTCAAGTTGCCCGACGGCCTCAAGATCGATATCGCCACCGCCCGCTTGGAATACTACGAATATCCGGCCGCCATGCCCACGGTGGAGCTGAGCTCCATCAAGCTCGATCTCTACCGCCGCGATTTCACCATCAACGCCATGGCCATCCACCTCAACCCGGACACCTTCGGCACCCTGGTGGATTTCTTCAACTGCCAGAACGACCTGAAAGACCGGCAAATCCGCATTCTGCACAATCTAAGCTTTGTCGAAGACCCGACCCGGATCTTCCGGGCCATCCGCTTTGAGCAGCGCATGGGCTTCAAGATCGGCAAGCACACGGAAAAACTCATCAAGAACGCGGTAAAGATGGAGCTTTTCGACCGCTTCTTCGGCCAGCGTTTTTTCAACGAGCTGACCAGCATCCTCTCCGAGGAGAACCCTCTCCCGGCCATCAGCCGCATGGCTGATCTCGGCTTGCTGCGGTTCCTCCATCCCACTCTCCGCATCGACCCCAGGCTCAGCGCGGTGCTGGAAGAAACCCGGCAAGCCCTGGCCTGGCACCGGCTCCTCTACCTGGACCAGCCCTGCCGCCAATGGCAGGTCTATCTGCTCGCCCTCATGAGCAGCCTGCCCGTCCGGGAGGTGGCGGCCTTTTGCGAACGCTTCGAGGTGCCGCCGCGCCACCGGCAGTTTCTGGTCCGGGAAAAAGCCGCCGTGGCCCGGATTGCCGAGATCATGAAACGCGCCATGCCGGAAAACCCCAGCGGGCTCTATCACCTGCTCAAGGAGCTTTCCCCGGAGGGCATTCTCAACCTCATGGGGGTGATGAAAAAGAAATCCGGCAAAAAGGCCATCTCCCTATATGTTACGGAGTTGAGTCAACTGAAACCGGAAACCGACGGCAACGACCTGGAAAAAATGGGCTACCGGGCGGGGCCGCTCTATGGTACCATTCTGCACCGCCTGCTGGACGCCCGGCTGGACGGCCTGGTGCAGGACCGGGCCACGGAAACCGCCTTCATCAAAAAACATTTTCCTCTTCCGGAATCAATAAACCACCCATGAACCTCCCCAAGCTCATTCAGGAAATCGCCATCCTCGCTCCCCCTTTTCTCCTGGCCCTCACGATTCACGAGTGCGCCCACGCCTTCGTCGCCTACAGGCTTGGCGACCCAACCGCGCAACGGCTGGGCAGGCTCAGCCTGAATCCGTTGAAGCATCTTGACCCCCTGGGGGTGCTGGCCTTTCTGATCATGAAGATCGGCTGGGCCAAACCGGTGCCGGTGGATGCCCGCTACTTTAAAAATCCCCGGCAGGGCATGATCTGGGTCTCGCTGGCCGGAGTCTCCGCCAATCTGGCGCTCGCCGTGGCCTGCGGCCTGGCCGCCCGCCTGCTCCTGCCCATCGGCCAGTTGCTGCCCGCAGCCATCTTCTGGCCGCTCATCCAGATGATCGCCGCCAGCGTCTGGATAAACGTGATGCTGGCCGTCTTCAATCTTATCCCCATCCCTCCCCTGGATGGCAGTCAGGTCCTCAGCAACCTGCTGCCCCCCGAGCTGGCCAGGATCTACAGCAAGCTGGAGCCCTTGGGCTTTTTCATCCTGCTGGCCCTGTTTTACACCGGGGTCATCCCGAAAGTCATGCACCCCCTGATCTCCTTTGCTCAGGGCTTGATTCTGGGCTGAAAGCGAGGAAGACAGTAATGAGCCCGGACAGCCCGAACATCAACGATGTGCTTGCTTACGAGATAAAAAAAGAAATAGCGGACCGTTACTTCGGCTTCAGAAAACTCATTGAAGACGACAAACTCGACTTTGTCGAAAAAACCCGGCAATACTCCTTTATCCTGGAAAAACGGATCAGTTTTGATCTGATCCGCATCTACATTGTGCTAAAGGACGAAGCCCTTATCCACCGTTTTTTGGCGCTTACCGGGCTGCCACCGGATCTTTTCTACGACCCCTATCTGAGCCGATCAGATACCATCCGGGAAAGGGTTTTTTCCGGGGTGCGCATCCATGGCCTCACCCATGCCGGTCGTTTTAAAAACCTGGTGTTCGACTGCTACGAACGCCTTGAATTACATGTCACCGAATACCGGAGCAGATTTGACGAACTCAAGAGATACCGGGAAGAAATAAACGAAGAAATCGAAATCTTCTACCGGAAGAACGACCTGGGCTCCATCATGGGTTTTCTCAGAACCCTGGGCGACCCAAACAAGGCCGGCAGCATGGAGGGGGGCATGGAAATGGGCATGGGTACGAGCATGGAAGCCAAAATGCGCATCGAACCGCAACTGCCCCCGGAACACTACCTGCCGGTTATCCAGTCCCTGCCTCCCCTGGCGAGCATCAAGGGGGAGCTGAAAACCATTATTAACGCCGCATACGAAGATCATGGGGCGGAGCTGATCCACCTCTTGTCCCGGCAAGGCGGCAAGGCGGCCCGCTAAGATCCGGCCCCAAGGCCTTGTCGAGTTAATGCCCGGATTCCAATGCTTTTCTTCGGATGACCCCGGACACAAAAAAGCCCACAAACCTTAGGGAATGTGGGCTCTCCGTACTTTGCCGGACGGTGCCGGATACTGAAATGGTGGAGGCGGCGGGAGTTGAACCCGCGTCCGAAAATACTCCCCTCCCGATATCTACATGCTTAGTCCTGTTTGGCTGCTTATCGTGCCTCGGCCCCTCCAGAACAAGAGGCTTTCGGCACTATCCTACTGAATTTCGCCATCGGCGCGGCAGGCGCGCACCGTAGGCTATCCCGCTAGTCGACGTTCTTTTCGGCCGCGCAGGAACAGGCCGAAAGACCGGTAGCATTTAAGCTGCTACAGCGTAAGAATAGTCGTCTGCGACTATATTTTGCTCTACCTGATTTACGAGGTTGGTAGAAACCTCGGCATGCAACCTGAGCTTACATATCCCCGTCGAATCCGTTTCGCCCCCTTTTTTTGAGTGAAAAATGAAAAGTTAAAAGTGCTGAGTGCTAAGAACTGCGTACTCGAAACTGTTTTTACCTGTATTTCAACATGGCCCGATCAATCTCTCGGTCCGTGTCTTTCTTCTTCAGCGATTCCCGCTTGTCGTAGAGCTTCTTGCCCTTGGCCAGGCCGAGCACAACCTTGGCTTTGCCCCGCTCGTTGAAATACATCTTAAGGGGAATCAGAGAATAGCCTCTTTCCTTGGTCTTACCAACCAGCTTGAGGATCTCGCGTTTCTTGAGCAGCAGCTTGCGCTCCCGCACCGGGTCCGGCGCATCGTAGGTGGCGTGGCTGTAGGGCGAGATATGAACATGCAGGAGAAAAACCTCTTCGTCTTTGATCCTGGCATAACCGTCCCGCAGGTTGGCCTTGCCGGCCCGGAGAGATTTAACCTCCGAACCCAGCAGCATGAGGCCTGCCTCGATCTCCGCCTCAATGGTGAAATCGTGGTAGGCTTTTTTATTGGTGCAGACAACCTTTACCGCCACATTCCACCCATACGTCTTTGCCGGAAATCTCAAGAAAAAAACCCCGCGCCCAAAGGGCAAGGGGATCATCAGGAATAACTATAATACATTCTGCCCCAAAAAGCCAGGGGCGCGCTTATCCGTCTAATCGTAACCGATCACGGGATCGGCCACAAAACAGGGAAAGCCCCGGCCCCCCCTGCAGGTATAAGTTCCCTTGAGCAGGCAGGCTGCTCAACTCAGCTATAAGCGACCACAGGGTGCCGCAGGTTGCGGCGATCGGGACGGCGATGCGTACATCAGGTACGTGAGCCGGGCCGATCGCCGCAAGATGTGGTGCCCTGTGGTCGCTTACGCCTAATCCGCCCCGGTCACCCGTAAGGCCTCCTCCGGGGTGGTGATCCCGCTTTTCACCTTGCGCCAGGCATCCTCCTGAAGGGTGGTCATGCCTTCCTCCCTCGCGGTCTGCCTGAGCTCCGTTTCCGCATGCCCAGCACTGATCTGCTTGCGGATCCTGTCGCTCATGGCAAAGATTTCAAAGATGCCGCAGCGGCCGAGATAGCCGGTCCCCCGGCATTGCGGGCATCCCTTGCCCCGTTGCAGCTCTAGCTCTCCCTCCTCGCCGGCGGGCACCGGCAGGCCGAAGGCGCGCAGCTCCTCGACCGAGGTGCGGAATGGTTCGCTGCAGTGGGGGCAGATCCGCCGGACCAGACGCTGGGCCATGGCGCCCAGCAGGGTGGCCCCGACCATGAAAGGCTGTACCCCCAGATCAAGCAAGCGGCTGATGGAGGCAACGGCATCGTTGGTATGCAGGGTGGAAAAAACCAGATGGCCGGTCAGCGCCGCCTGCACGGCATTAACCGCCGTATCCAGGTCGCGGATCTCGCCGATCATGATGATATCCGGATCCTGGCGCAGGATATTGCGCAGGATGGTGGAAAAGGTCACATCGAGCTGCGGCTGCACCGGAATCTGGTTGAACTCCTCATGCACCATTTCCACCGGATCTTCCACCGTAACCACGTTCTTTTCCGGGGTGGCGATCTGCTTGAGGGTGGAATAAAGGGTGGTGGACTTGCCGCTGCCCGTTGGCCCGGTGACCAGAAAAATCCCATGCGGCGCGGTCATAAAACTCTGGTACACCTGAAGATCACGCGCGGAAAAGCCGATCTTGCCCACATCCTGAAACAAAATCTCCGGGTCCAGGATGCGCAGCACCGCCTTTTCGCCAAAGGCCACCGGCACGGTGGAAACCCGAATCTCCGCCTCCTGGCCGCCGCGATCCACCTTGATTCTGCCGTCCTGGGGCCGTCGCTTTTCGGCGATATCCATCCGGGCCAGGGATTTGATCCTGGAGATCACCGCGGCATGGACCACCTTGGGCAGCTTGTAGATGGTGTGCAGCACCCCGTCGATCCGCAAGCGGACCAGGGCCTGCTCCCGCTTGGGCTCGATGTGGATATCGCTGGCCCGCTGCTCAAAGGCATAGTTGAACATATGATCCACCGCCGAGGTCACATGCTGGTCAGAGGAGGCCGCCTCCTCGGTGGAAGAGATACGCACATACTGCTCAAGATTGCCCAGATCCACCAAGGGCCGGGCCAGATGGCTTTCCGCCGCGGTGATCGAGGACTGAAAGCCGAAGAACTCGGCCAGGGTCTTACGGATGTCGCTCTTGGTGGCCAGATATGGCTTGACCCTGAGCTGGTTGGCCCGCTCGATCTCGGCCAGCACCGTTTTATTGTCAGGGTTGCAGATGGCAACCTCAAGCACTCCGTCGACAAAAGCAAAGGGCAGCAGCAAGTGCCGAAAAGCAAAGGTGCGGGGGATGGTCTTGGTAACGGTCTTCAGGTCCAGCTCAAGGGGGTCGAGCTTTTTAAAAGGCAGCCTCAGGTCCTTGGCCACGGTCCGGATAATCAGCTCCTCGGTGAGCAGCTGCCCTTTTTTGTCACCAAGTGACAGATTCAGCGAGGCGATAATGTCGACAAAATTCAGGGTGTCATCCTGCTCCCTGCCGGTATCGGTCTTACGTCGGGCGCTGTGCTGGCGAAGCAGAAGCTGGCGCTGCTGGGCCTTGCGGCTTTCGACAAACGCACGCTGTTCCGGAGAGAGCAGCCTGTTTTGCATCAACAGGTCGAGGAGGTATTTTTCATCGTTGAGAAGCTGCATGGTGATGGATTTCCTCTGCCCGTGGCCTCTTGGTTTGTCTGTCCTGGTTTGCTCCTGCCGCGAAATACGCCGACAAGCCAACCAGAGCAACCTTCCGTTTGCTACCCCTTGGGATGATATAGCAGTTTAGTGGTGTTTGGAATATTATTGTATTGGGTCAGGTTAAAAAAATCATCGGGGCAGCGGGCAAAATTGTGTATCATCATAAAGGGATATTGGCACTTAATATGCAACAAACATCATGAGAACCGTTGCAAGGCAGGCTATACACCCCACAATAAAAACAGTGCCGGAGTGATGTTATGCGAAAACTTGTACTGCTTACGGTCATATTCTTTTTTTTGTCTGTCGTTTTTTGCCAGGCCGCCGGCGGAGATCCTCGCCGATATCATGGAACCGGGAGGCTGACATCTTTTGACACTAGAACCGTCACCATCGAAGAGAGAGGATACTCTGTCGATCCCTCCCTGCTTGTCGTAAATCCGGCGGACAGACCAACTTCCCTTGCCAGACTCCCTATTCCATCCTATGTAAATTTTGACTATGTTTATATGCAAACAGCGCCTAAAACCATGAGCCCGATCATCGTTTACATCAAGCAGCTCAGGCAGCCCGCCGGCAGCACCAGAAGGAGAACAAGATGAGTACCTGTATATCCTTGGTCGCCAGAAAAATACTGCTCCTGTTTTTGCTTCTTATGGCCTCGCCCTTGGCCCCGGCATTCGGCGCGATGAGTGATTACTGTGTCATGCCTCCCTTTGTGGCCCAGAGCATCTCTCCCAATATCCTTATTGTGTTCGACAACTCACTGAGCATGTGCGACCAGGCCTATTCCGGCAGCTATGACCCGAGTCAATTTGCTAACGGGCTCTATTACGGCTACTTTGACGGGACCAAGAATTATCAATACACCAACAACGGCCGGTGGGAAGTAACTCTCGCCGCCATGAACACCGGGACGGTCGCCAATCCCATCGCCAACGGCAGTTTCCTCAACTGGGCCTACATGCGCCGCATAGAGGTGGCGAAAAAACTCCTCGTCGGCGGCAAAGGCAATCCCCGCTCCCCTTCGCCAGGCATAACCGTAAAACTGGTAGGCCAAACCGATTGCAACTTTATTTCTGCTTTTGACAAAGATCATGACACCAGCGCCGGCAACCTCATCTACCCATTCGTGGGGGATTATAATTTCGAGAACGACGACGGCGAACTGAATGTCACCTCTCTTTCCGGCAGCTCCGCCATCTACACCGTGCGCCCCAATGCGGATATTTCGGTTCCCGCGGGCTGGAGCGAATTTACTTCCTCCGGCTCGGTTACGGCCTGGGACAAGGTGGACGAGAGCAGCGCTGATAACGATTCCACCTATATCCAAAACAACAACACCACCAATCCGGTAATCATGGATTTCAGCTATACCCAGGCGGAACCGGCCGGCTCGATAACCGTCAAGCTATATGTCCGGGCAAGGAAATCCACCAACAGTAACACGACAAGAAGAATCAACGGAGTACTCAGAGTAAACGGGACAAATTACGAGTCTGCACGCTGGGACATTCCCAAATCGTATGGCACTAACTCCTGGACCTGGGCCACAAACCCCCAGACCGGCGCAGCATGGACCTGGAGCGAGATTAAGCAAGTGGCTGCCTCCGGCAATCTTGACGGCTTCGGCGTGAAGGCCTACGACAACTACTCAAGCAACCCGCTGGTCAGGATAACCCAGGTATATCTCACGGTGGAGGTGACCACTCCCGAGGGCGGTCCTTATAGCCTCATTGTGGATCAAGGCATGGTCAAGGCGGAAGGGATCATTGACAATCTCGACGACGAGGTCCGCTTCGGGCTTGCCTATTACGCAGGCAGTAATGACGGCGGCAAGATTGACACCTATGTCGGTTACAACTCTCCGGTCAACATGATAACTTCCATCGAGAATCTCACCCCGAGCACCTATACTCCGCTGGGGGAAACCCTGTATGAGATGATGCGCTACTTCAGGCAGGAAAATCCGTATTACGGCAACAGCCCGGCTGATTACAGCGTAGGCAGCGGCGCCATCACCGCCACCAACATTTTCCGCGACCCGTACGCCTATGAGTTCACGGACCTGGATGCCAGCCTGACCGACCAGTATGTGCCATGCGCCAAGTCTTTCATCCTTTTTCTGACAGACGGCGAATCCACCTTCGACCAGAGCATGCCGGGCACCTCTACTTCACCACCCTATGCCCCCTGCACCTTAACCAATATCAAGGCCTGCTCCGGTTATGGCGGCGCACCAAACAACCCGAATCCGCGCTTCGCGGGGACCTCCGTAGGCACCACCTATGCACTGAGCGGCACGGACTATATGATCGATGCCGCCTACTGGGGCAGGACCAGTGACATGCGCCCCGGCGCAGAGATCGATATCCCCACCTCCTGGCGGCAAAGTCTGCCCGGAACCCAGAATGTTTTCACCTATCCGGTGTTCATGTTCGGCTCCGGCTCGTCCCTGCTCAAAGATACCGCCATCTATGGCGGGTTTGTGGACAAAAACGGCAACAACAAACCGGATTGCAACACCCTTCCGGCGGAATGCTACAAGGACTCCGACGGTGACGGGGTAGTGGAGGCCAATGGCGATGACCACCCTCTTACCTATTACGAAGGCAACGACGGCTATGCCTTGGAGCAAAGCATCAAAACGGCAATCTATGACATCATCAAAAGGGCGGCCTCCGGCACGGCGGTGTCGGTGTTGAGCTCCAGTGAGGGCAGCGGCGCCAATCTCATGCAGGCCCTGTTTTACCCCAAGCGCTCATTCCCCGATGGCACGGATATCTCCTGGACCAGCGACCTGATGAATTACTGGTATTATCTCGACCCGTACTTTACCTCCTCGCAGATCCGCGAGGATACGATCAGGGAAGACCCCGCCTACACCTTGCTCGATCTTACCCAGGACTATATCACCAGCTTCGCTTATGATTCTTCCCAGAACAAGACCCTGGCCCATCGCTGGTTTGACACCACCGGCACCGGTACTCTCAGCACGGATCTGGGCACGGTGCCGATTGAAGATACCATCCCCATCTGGCGCGCCGGCTTCAACCTGTGGTGGACTGACCCGGCGGTCAGAAATATCTATACCTCTTTGAACGGTTCAACCCTGACCTCATTCGACACGGCAAACAGGGCCACGCTTGATGATTATCTTGGCCTGACCGCCAGCGCCATTGCCGCCAACAAGACCATCAACTTTGTCCGCGGCTACGATTGTGCCGACACCCTAACAGGCGCGGCCTGCGTGTGCGGAGCGGTAAATTGCGAGCAAATCGGGAACAACCGGACCGTGACTGCCGGGGTTTGTTCCGCAAGGCGAAGTCCGTGCAGCACCGCGGCCGATTGCCCGAGCACAGAAACCTGCCTCCAGGAAACACATGTCTGGAAACTGGGCGACATCATCTCCTCCACCCCCCGCATCATGGGCCCGGCGTCTCTGAACAACTTCAATGGCCCTTCCCCCTTTGGCTATAATGATCAAACCTATAAGGATTTTATCAAAAGTGACGATTACAAGGACAGACAGTTAGTCTTTGTGGGCGCCAACGATGGGATGCTGCATGCCTTCAGGCTCGGCAAGCTGTTACAAAGCTGGACCGGCAAGCACTGGTATGAAGTAGCCAAGCAGGAAGGCCCCACCGGCGCGGGCGGGATTGGCTCTGAAGCCTATACCTTTATCCCCAGAAATGTCCTGCCTTATCTGCAATATCTTCAGGAGGATGATTATTGCCACATCTATATGGTAGATGGCCCGGTTACCATAACCGACGCCTCCATAAATAAGCCTTCAACCTGCACACTGACTGATTACTGGGACTGCCCGAAGCTCACCACAACCATGCAAAAAGTGTGTTCTACAACCACGGCAACTTCTTGCACGGTCGATGCAGATTGCCCCGTAAGTGAAACGTGTGCCGACAGCAAGGTTGATTTCGGCAAAACAAGCTGGCGCGCCACCATGATCGGCAGCATGGGGATAGGTGGCGCCACTTCCTCCACCTCGGATAGCGACCGCGTTATCACCCCCCTTTCGGTATCAGGCAATCCGCTCGGCTGGTCATCATACTTCGCCCTTGACGTTACCGACCAGGCAACGCCGCAACTCTTGTGGGAGTTCAGCAATGCCGATCTCGGGGTCAGCAACATCGGCCCATCGATTATCAAGGTTGCGAAAAAACAGTGCAGGATCAGCAATGCGGAATGCACGACAAACAGTGATTGCGTCCCTTTCGAGACGAACGGCGAATGCGCCATGGTAAAACGATGTGAAATCAGCAACGATGAATGCCTGACGGACATTGATTGCGGCATTACCGCAACGAACGGCCATTGCGTCGAAGAAAACGGCAGATGGTTCGCCATCATGGCTTCCGGCGCAACCGGCCCTATAACCGCCCGGGAATTCATGGGCACCTCGGATAAGAATCTGAGACTCTTCGTGCTTGACCTCAAGACAGGCGCATTGCTGCGGACCATAGACACCGGCATCACCAATGCCTTTGCCGGCTCCATCTCCACCAGCGCCATCGATCTGGAGAAGGACCGGCCCAGCGCTAGCGGCAACTATCAGGATGATGCCGTTTATATCGGCTATGTCAAGGACTCCACCAGCGGCGGAGTTCTGCGACTGGTTATCAATGACGATCTCAATCCCGCCCACTGGACGGTAAGCAAGGTAATAGAAAACATCGGCCCGGTCACCACCTCGGTGGTGAATCTCATTGACCGGCGAGACCAAAAACTCTGGCTCTACTTTGCTGAAGGCCGGTATTTTTACAAACAGGATGACCTGAACACCCGGCGCAAGCTGTTCGGCATCCAGGAACCCTGTTTTAACGCGATTAGCAACAGCATTTCTACCACCTGTACAAGTTCGCTGACCTTGATCAACCTGAAAGATCAAACAACCTCACCAACCGACTTATTGGCCGCGGAAAAAGGCTGGTATATCAACATGGAGGCAGCAGCCTCGCCAAACAGCGCGGAACGGGTTATTTCAAACCCGACCCCGGACCCCCTGGGCGCCGTTTATTTCCTCTCTTTTGCCCCGACCTCGGATATTTGCAGCTTTGGCGGCACCACCTATCTTTGGGCGGTGGACTACAAAACCGGCGGCAGAGTAAATTTTGTCATGCAAGGCAAAGCGCTGATCCAGGTATCAACAGGCGAGATAAAAGAGCTGAGCCTGTCCAGCGCCCTCACCGAGAGTGAAGGCCGTAAATCACCAGGGTTCAAGGGCATCCCGCCAACCGGCCAGGGCCTTATGGTGGTCACCAATCCGGCTGCCATAAAAAAATTCATGCATGTTCAGGAACAGTGAAAAAGGTGGCGACAAGACAAACCCGCAGCCAGGCAAGCCCTGGCAAAAGTCACGGCATGACACCCAAGCGCCCACCAACGCAAGCGGGTGATAAGCCCATTTCCATTCGAGGCGGAACGCTATGAAGGCCCAAGCAGGCTTCACCTTGGTCGAACTCATGATAGTTGTTACCATAGCTGTGATCTTTATGGCAATCGCAGCTATGATTTTCACCCACTGGAATGATAAACATACCGTGGAAGCCTACACTAAGGAGATTCACTCCATTTTGCTGAAGGCCAGAAACGATGCGGCAAATACCAATACCCAGCAGCTGGTTACCTTGGCGGCTAATCAGCTGCAAGTTACTCAAGACGATGACAGTGATGGCGCGGTCGACGCAGGAGAACCCACGACAACAAACCCTTTCCCCCGTTTTGCCATTAAGTTCACAGTCTCTCCGATTGTTTTCAACAGAAGAGGCATAACCAGCAACATCCAGACCATAACAATTCCAGTATGGTCAGTGGCTGACCCTACTGGTTATTCCCTCAATGCCTCACCAGGCGTTGATTGTATCGTGGTAGCGCAAACCCGCATCAATATGGGACTAATGACAGGAGGTGTTTGTGCCCAACAATAAACGGCAATCACACGGGCAACAGGGCTTTACCCTGGTGGAAATCATGGTGGCCATGCTGGTCTTCATGATCGTCATGCTGGGCGTGGCAGGTGGGCTTATTCATGCCGTCCGGGCAAATAGAGGGAACGTGGTCCGCGACGAGGCTCTCCGGCTGGCGGAAGAGGAGTTGAATCGGCTCAAGGCAGAACAGTTTACCGTCTTTGGCACTTCGCCTGACCTGACCGCGGCAGCATGGACCAACCCCCCAACCAATGTGCTGAGCAATCTCCGTGGGGGACAATTAACCTTTACCAGAACAAGGCAAGTTTCCGATCTGGCGACCGCGGCCACCGCGCTCAAGCGCATCGATGTGGCGGTGGGCTGGAACGACCCTTCCGGGGGAGCTGCTCCGGCCCCCACCAATATGAATCGCCAAGTCTTTTTAAGCACAATAATCGTGCGCAGCGATTAGGAATAGCCATGGGACATAAACGCGATGCTTTAAGCCGTAACGAATCCGGCTTCTCCATGATCGAGCTGCTTATCTACCTGGCTCTTTTGGGGATTCTGATGGCCATGGTCTTTAGCAGTTTCACCCCGGTAATGCAAACAAGTTCCCGGCAGTGGCGGCTTGCGGAAACAAAGATTGAATCAGGGCTAGGCCTGGATTTGCTGCGGGCCGACCTTGAACATGCCGGCTTTGGTCTGCCCTGGGAGTTCCCGCCCGGGGGCACACCAATTCCTTATTCTGAGCCGGCTATCTTGGCTGATGCCCCCAATGTGCCAAGGGCGGTACTCAGTGAAGATCTCTCCGCCTCCAGTATGAATAGCTCCGATTATCTGGCAATCAAGGGCTTGAATGTGGTGCTTGGCGAAACCAGCCAAAAATGGGGCTGGCTGGGCAGGGATGCCGCGCACGCCACCGACGTACAGTCCTTAAGCGACGATGCTTTCGTCAGCACAGACAGGGTGATTGTCATCCGTCCCCAGGTCAGCCCCGGAGAAGAGCGCCGGCTTGTTCTCCTTGATGTACCAACGGCAGAGGGAACAAACTATTTTGCTCCGCCGACGGCCGCTTTTTTGACACCATTTGCTCCGCCAGAGACGCCCCACGACCCCGACGGCGAACGGCACCTCATCTACGGGCTCAATAATGACAACGGCATAAGCAGACCATTTAATCGCACCGATTATTACATCAACAATGCTAGTGTGCCGCAACAATGCGCGCCAGGGACGGGAACCCTGGCAAAGGCGACGTTGAATCAGGCCAATAACAGCTTTATCCCCTTGCCCATCATGGATTGCGTGGCCGATTTCCAGGTGGTCTATTATCTGGACACCGATGGCGACGGGGGATGGGACGCCAGAGCCAATGCCGGTGGCCTGACCGGCATGACGGCGCAGCAGATCAGGGACCAGGTTAAGTCCATCCGCTGCTACATCCTCACCCATGAGGGCGGCGTTGATCGTGAGTACACGCATCCACTCGATCCGGTCACCGGTCTGCCCACAATCAATGTTGGCGAGGTGGCTGCGGATGGAATTACCCTGCAGCTGACCGGGGACAGGAATGCCCCAACCGCCCCCCCGGCTGGCCGGGCCTTTGATCTATCAACTCTTCCTCCACCTCCTCCCGGCATTGTCACAACCTGGCGCAACTACCGCTGGAAGGTATACAGCATCGCCGTCACGCCCAAAAACTTACAATGAGCGATATGGAGGCAAACCTCATGCGGCTGTTTAACCGAAAACCAACCTGCTCCCCAGCGGCATCCGAAAAGCCGTCAATACTTGGCAACGATAGAGGGATAGCCTTGGTCATGGCTTTG
>Ga0172380_10000459_pt1 | contig 80342 bp, 82 predicted proteins | sample Leawe162metaG_FD_119747 | JGI IMG/M metagenome (GOLD analysis project Ga0172380, IMG submission 119747) | Leachate microbial communities from a municipal landfill in Southern Ontario, Canada - Leachate well 162 metaG | ecosystem: Engineered > Solid waste > Landfill > Unclassified | place... | reverse complement strand
TAAGGGACACGTTGCGACGGGTCCGAGAACCATAAGAGGCTTTTGCAGAGCCTATTGCTTTGCCCTGTCATGGAATCCGCCTATATCCGTTCCATGATCTTCAAATCCGTTGCCCGCCTCTTCGAAAGCTGGATCGACCCCTTCGCGGTCCGCGGCAATCTGCGTCCGCCGGAAAGCACCTGGGCCTTCGTCTGGTTCTACGTCCGCCAGGCCAAGTGGGCATTCTTCGCCATGCTGGTGCTCGGCGGCGCCGTCGCCATGCTCGAGGCGGCGCTGTTCTGGTTCGTCGGCCGGCTGGTCGACCTCATCGACACCGTGCCGAAGGAGGCCGGCTGGAGCGGGCTGATCGAAAGCCACGGTACGGAACTGCTGACCATGTTCCTCGTCGTCCTCGTCGGACGCTTCATCGTCGTCACCTTGGGCGCGCTGGTCGAGGAACAGGTGATCGTGCTGAATTTCTTCAACATGGTGCGCTGGCAGACATATGTGCATGTGGCGCGCCAGTCGCTTGCTTTCTTCCAGAACGATTTCGCCGGGCGCATCGTCACCAAGGTGTGGTCGGCCGGGCAGGCGACCGGCGACCTGATGACCTCGCTGCTGCAGGTCGTCTGGTTCATGGCCATCTATACAGTATCAACCATGGCGCTGGTGGCGCAACTCGACTGGCGGCTGGCAGTGATCGTTGCCACCTGGGTGGTGATCTTTGCGATCCTGGCGCGGATCTTCGTGCCGCGCATCCGCTTTCACGCCCGCGATACCGCTGAGACCGCCTCGATGCTGAACGGCCGGCTGGTCGACAGTTTCGGCAATATCCAGACGCTGAAACTCTTTGGGCGCGAAGAGCAGAACGACCATTACATCAAGGGCGGGTTCGAACGGTTCCAGGCATCGCTACAACCCTTCGCCCGGCTCCTGACCGGCGTTCGTTCAGCGCTGGCGCTGTTGTCCGGGGTGATGATCACCATGATCGCGGCGCTGTCGATCGACCTGTGGTTCTCCGGCGCCATCACCGCCGGCGGAGTTGCCTTCACGCTCGGCCTGGTGCTGCGGCTCAACATGCTGCTCGGGCGGATGATGACGCAACTGAACGGCATCATGCGCAATATCGGCACGATCCAGAACTCGGCGGAGCTGATTTCCAAGCCGATCGGCCTTGTCGACCGTGTGGACGCCAAGCCGCTGACGGTCACGCGGCCGGAAATCCGTTTCGAGGACGTCTCGTTCCACTACGGTCGCGGCAAGGGGGCGATCGACCACCTGACGCTGACGATCCGGCCCGGCGAAAAGGTCGGCATCGTTGGCCGCTCGGGTGCCGGAAAGTCGACGCTGGTCAATCTGCTCTTGCGCTTCTACGACGTCGAGGGCGGGCGCGTCCTGATCGACGGTCAGGACATTTCCACGGTGACGCAGGAGAGTCTGCGCGCCCAGATCGGCATGGTGACGCAGGACACGTCGCTGCTGCACCGCTCGATCCGCGACAACATCCTCTTCGGCCGCACCGACGCCAGCGACGCGCAGCTGGCGCTTGCGGCCGAGCGCGCCGAGGCCGACGAATTCATCGCGAGACTGGAAGACCAGCGCGGCCGCAAGGGATTCGACGCTCATGTCGGCGAACGCGGCGTCAAGCTGTCGGGCGGCCAGCGCCAGCGTATCGCAATTGCGCGGGTGATGCTGAAGAACGCGCCGATCCTGGTGCTCGACGAGGCGACCTCGGCGCTCGATTCCGAAGTGGAAGCCGCGATCCAGTCCAACCTCGACCGGCTGATGCAGGGCAAGACGGTGCTGGCGATCGCCCACCGGCTGTCGACCATTGCCGCTCTCGACCGGCTGGTGGTACTCGACAAGGGGCGCATCATCGAGGAGGGCGCGCACGCCGAACTTGTCGCCAGCGGCGGGCTCTATTCGGAACTATGGGCGCGTCAATCAGGTGGTTTCATTGCTGTCGACAAGGAGGGCGAGGGGGAGACTGAGCCCCGTTCCCCGGACGTGGCAAGAGGCGTCGGCATGCGAAACTCGTAACCGAGTTCGAACCTGCGGCCTGCTGTCTCTTGCATGCCTGACGATGAGGCTCTGTTGACTGGGTGATATAGGGGGAACAGGTCTGAATATTTTCCGCGACAATGTGCCTCCATCCCCCTGTGAAGGCTGGACATATTTCGCTATCAGGCTTAGAACGCGCCAAATTGGCGGGGAATCTGTGGCGCATTTGTGTCTGCGCGCCGATTCGTCGTCCCCGGGGCAATGCGGTTTGTCGCAGAATTTGCGAAGAGGATGGTTTGACCGTGAGCGAACACGACATGAATAGCGAAACCTTGGGCGAGCCTTCTCGCCGCGATTTCCTTTATCTGACGACCGGTATGGCCGGTGTGGTCGGTGCCGTTGCGGTTGCCTGGCCATTTATCGACCAGATGCGTCCGGATGCGTCGACACTCGCGCTCGCTTCAATAGAAGTGGATGTCTCGGCGCTTGAACCGGGCATGTCGCTCACCGTCAAGTGGCGGGGCAAGCCTGTCTTCATCCGCAACCGTACCGACAAGGAAGTTGAAGAGGCAAAGCAGGTCGCGCTTACTGACCTCAAGGATCCGATCGCCCGCAATGCCAACCTGGCGCCTGACGCGGCAGCGAACGATCTCGATCGCTCGGCGGGCGAAGGCAAGGAAAACTGGATCGTCATGATCGGTTCCTGCACCCATCTGGGCTGCGTGCCGCTCGGTCAGGCCGGTGATTTTGGCGGATGGTTCTGTCCCTGCCACGGTTCGCACTACGACACGGCCGGCCGTATCCGTAAGGGGCCGGCACCGGAGAACCTTGCGGTTCCAACCTTTGCATTCGTTTCCGATTCTGTGATCAAGATCGGTTGAGGGGATACATAATATGAGTGGTCATTCTAGCTACCAGCCGTCCAGCGGCCTCGGGAAATGGGTTGACGCGCGGCTGCCGCTGCCGCGCATGGTCTATGACAGTTTTGTCGCCTATCCGGTGCCCCGCAACCTGAACTATGCCTATACCTTCGGCGCCATGCTGTCGGTCATGCTGATCGTGCAGATCCTGTCCGGCGTGGTTCTCGCCATGCACTACGGCGCCGAGACGTCGATTGCGTTCAACTCGGTCGAAAAGATCATGCGTGACGTCAATCACGGCTGGCTGCTGCGCTACATGCATGCCAACGGCGCATCGTTCTTCTTCATCGCCGTCTACCTGCATATGGCCCGTGGCCTCTACTACGGTTCCTACAAGGCCCCGCGCGAAATCCTCTGGATCCTCGGCGTGGTCATCTATCTCCTGATGATGGCAACCGGTTTCATGGGCTATGTACTGCCCTGGGGGCAAATGTCCTTCTGGGGCGCGACCGTCATCACCGGCTTCTTCACGGCCTTCCCGCTTGTCGGTGAATGGATCCAGCAGTTCCTGCTCGGCGGCTTCGCGGTCGATAATCCGACGCTCAACCGCTTCTTCTCGCTGCACTACCTTCTGCCCTTCATGATCGCCGGCGTCGTCGTCCTGCACGTCTGGGCACTGCATGTCACCGGCCAGACCAATCCGACCGGCGTGGAAGTCAAGTCGAAGACGGATACCGTTCCGTTCACGCCTTATGCGACGATCAAGGATGCTTTCGGTGTATCAGTCTTCCTGATCGCCTACGCATGGTTTATCTTCTACATGCCGAACTACCTTGGCCACCCGGACAACTACACGATGGCCGATCCGCTCAAGACTCCGGCTCATATCGTTCCGGAATGGTATTACCTTCCGTTCTACGCGATGCTGCGCGCCATCACCTTCAATGTCGGCCCGATCGACTCCAAACTCGGTGGTGTCCTGGTGATGTTCGGCTCGATCATCATCCTGTTCTTCCTGCCTTGGCTGGATACGTCCAAGGTCCGCTCGGCGGTCTACCGTCCGTGGTACAAGCTGTTCTTCTGGGTCTTCGTGATCGACTGCATCGTCCTCGGTTGGCTCGGTTCCCGGCAGCCTTCGGACCTGTACACGCTGCTCGCACAGCTTGGCACGCTCTACTACTTCGGCTTCTTCATCGTGATCATGCCGCTCCTGGGCCTCTTCGAGAAACCGCGGCGCGTTCCGAACTCGATCACAGAAGCGGTTCTCGAGAAGAGCGGCAAAACTGCCGACGCCAACGTCTAATCGCTGCGATAGAGGGATAACAAACATGAAAAAGCTTGTTGCAGGCATTCTATCGCTCGCAGTGGTCGCCGGTTTCGGCCTCGCTTCGGGAGCCGCAGCCCAGGATACAGGCCATGATATGGCTGCAGCCGCCGAGCATGCAGCCGCGCTCGGGCACTACCCGATCGTCAAGCCGAAAAACGTTGACTGGAGCTTTGCAGGCCCATTCGGCAAGTACGACAAGGGGCAGCTTCAGCGCGGCCTCAAAGTCTACAAGGAAGTCTGTTCTGCCTGCCATTCGATGAGCCTCGTTTCCTTCCGGACGCTGGAAGATCTCGGCTATTCGGAAGAGCAGGTCAAAGCCTTTGCCGCCGAATACGAAGTTCAGGACGGCCCGAACGCCGACGGGGAAATGTTTACCCGCAAGGCTGTTCCGTCGGATCACTTCCCGTCTCCCTTCCCGAACAAGGAAGCGGCCGCTGCCGCCAACAACGGCGCAGCCCCGCCGGACATGTCGCTGCTTGCCAAGGCCCGCGGCGTCGAGCGTGGCTTCCCGACCTTCCTCTTCGATATCTTCACGCAGTATCAGGAAGGTGGCGCAGACTACATCTATTCGCTTCTGACCGGATACCAGGAAGCGCCGGAAGGCGTCACCGTCGCTGACGGCACCTACTTCAACCCGTACTTCGCCGGTGCCGCCGCGCTGGCTATGGCGCCGCCGATCAGCGCGGACCAGGTTACATATGACGACGGCACGCCCCAGACCCTCGACCAGTATTCGAAGGATGTCTCCGCGTTCCTGATGTGGGCTGCCGAGCCGCATCTCGAAGAGCGCAAGCGCACCGGCTTCATGGTGATGGTGTTCCTGGCGATCTTTACCGCTCTCGTCTACCTGACCAAGAAATCGGTTTATGCCAACAAGGAGCACTGAGCGCTCCCGTCGGAATTGAGAAAGGCGGCTACAAGCCGCCTTTTTTGTTGGTCGGAGATAGTGGAATTGCTAGTGTCCCGCGCGACCCTCCCGAAATCCAGTCATGACGGAAATACCATGAGCAACTTCGCGCTTGAGCTCGCATCCTCCATCCGGTCTATCCCGGACTATCCGAAGCCCGGCATCGTCTTTCGCGACATCACCACGCTTCTTGGCAATCCGCGCGCCTTTCGCCGGGCGGTGGACGCGCTCGTGCATCCGTATGCGGGCATGAAGATCGACAAGATCGCCGGCATGGAAGCCCGCGGCTTCATTCTCGGCGGCGCCGTGGCGCATCAGCTGTCAGCCGGTTTCGTTCCGATCCGCAAGAAGGGCAAGCTGCCGCACGAGACGGTCAGCATCGCCTATAGCCTTGAGTACGGTGTCGACGAGATGGAGATGCATATCGACGCTGTCGAACCGGGCCAGAAAGTCATCCTGGTCGACGATCTGATCGCGACCGGCGGGACGGCGGTCGGCGCCGTGCAATTGCTGCGCAAGATCGGCGCTGACGTGGTCTCGGCCTGCTTCGTCATCGACCTTCCAGACCTTGGCGGGCGCAGGAAGCTGGAAGCCCTCGGCGTCGAAGTCCGCACGCTGGTAGAGTTTTCAGGCCACTGAATCAGGCCAGTGTCAGGTCCGTACCACGACCTGACAGAGACGGTGCTGACCTGCCTGAAAACAAGACCCGACGCACGGATGCATCCGTGTGCCGGGCTCAGGCGTTCTCGAATGTCTCAGTTGTCGTCCTTGTTCACGACGGTCCTGGCAGGACGAGGATCCTCTCCCTTGTTCTCTCGGGCACGAGTTTCCGGGCCGGCAACGATGATACCGTGGTCGAGGTCTTTCTTGGCTGCTTCCTCTGCCTCTCGCTTGTCCTTGTGCATGGTCAGCTCCTCCTTGGGTTGCTGATATAACGACCACAAGGCCGGACGGTTCCATCGCGAGCAATAGAGGGGGCCGATTGGTGCTGTCCTCCATACATTGGTGTCACCGACGGAGACGAGAAGGCGACCGTATCACGCAGCGATGGCCTTCAGGATGTCAGCTTCGATGTCCTCGGGTTTCGTGCTGGGCGCGTATCGGGCAATCGGTAGGCCGTCGCGGCCGATCAGGAATTTGGTGAAGTTCCATTTGATCGCTTCGGTGCCCAGAATGCCCGGAACCTCGCGGGTGAGGTATTTATAGAGCGGATGGGCATTTTTCCCGTTGACGTCGACCTTCGCGAAAAGGGGAAAGGTGACGTTGAAGTTCAGATCGCAGAATGTCCTGATTTCCGCCTCCGTCCCGGGCTCCTGGCCGCCGAACTGGTTACAAGGGAAACCAAGTACTGCGAGGTTTTCGGGAAATTTCTCCTGCAATGCCTGGAGGCCGGAATATTGGGGTGTGAAGCCGCACGCGCTGGCAGTGTTGACGACGAGGACGACCTTGCCTGCGAACTCGGAGAGCTTCCGTTCCTTGCCTGTTATGTCGAGCGCGCTGAAGTTATGGAGGTTCATGCTCGTGTCCCTACCGGTCATATTCCAGAACACCGCTCTTGAAGCGCAATACTGTCTCGCCGTGCTGGTTTTGCCCCTCGCACAGTATGGTGTTGAGGAGGAGCCCTGGCCTGCTCCTGAGGGCACGGCTTTCTAGCATGGCCACGCTATAGGAAATCGTATCACCGGCATAGACAGGCTTCAGCCATTGCAGCTCCTGAAAGCCCGGGGAGGGGCCGAGCTTGGGGGCAACGATACCTGCGCCGTCAAGCCGTGCCGTCTCCGATTTCCAAAAGTCGACGAAGGTGCGCATCCACTGCGCGCAGGTATGCCAACCGGAGGCGCAGAGCGCACCGAAGACATAGTCCTTTGCCGCGACCGCGTCGGTGTGGAAAGGTTGGGGGTCGAATTTCTTGGCGAAGCGGATGATCTCGTCCGCGGTGAATGTCTGGCCGCCGATCTCGATTTTCTCTCCCGCCGGATAAAGATCGATCATTTTCATGCGGCGTTTCCTTCCACAGCCCGCAGGCGGAACATGATCGAATTCGTCGACAGCAGCACCGGCTCCGACCTCTGGTTTTCGAGTTCATGCCGGAATGCGACGATGCCGATATGAGGCCGCGAGCGCATCGGGCGCGCCGCCTCGACGACCGATCGGCCTGAGAGCGTGTCGCCGGCCAGGACGGGCCTCTTCCACTCCATGACGTCAATGCCCGGTGATCCCTCCGACGCCGATCGCAGGAGATAGGAATCGATCATCATGCGCATGAACAGGCTGCTGGTGTGCCAGCCGGAAGCGGCAAGTCCGCCGAGCAGGCTCTTCTTGCCCGCCTCCTCGTCCAGATGCATCGGCTGAGGATCGAATTCTGCGGCGAATGCCGTGATCTCGTCTGCCTCGACGGTCTTGGGACCCAATTCGAAAATCCTTCCGGGATAGAGGTCCTCGAAATACAGTTCTAACGACGGCATGCGCGGTTCCTTGTATGATTTTCCGTGCAGCATGGCGGTCCCGGCCCGCAAATTCAAGGAGCGTTCACGGGAGATGGATCCAGTGGGCGCTCTTGCTGGCTCCTCGTGCATTAGGCACCCGGCCTGCCACGGGATTGCGGCCGCAGCGCGTGTCCTTGTGGGCCGTGAAACACCGCTCTGCGTGAGTTCGCAATGACCTGTCGTGCGCGGCGGCAAATTTCATGATATCGTTTCAAGGCTTCAGCCCGAAAGGAAAAAGCCATGTTCACCAAAAACGTAGGTTCCGTAGACAGGATCGTGCGCGTGATCCTAGGCCTTGCCATCCTCTCCCTGTTTTACTTCTACCCCAATGCCTGGTGGCGCTATTACACGCTCATCGGGCTCATACCCCTATTGACCGGATTGTTCTCGTTCTGCCCACTCTATTCGATGCTCGGCATGTCGACCTGCCCGACAAAGAAGGTGTGACGGCCGCGCGCATCGCCAGTTAGAGGGGCCTTGTCTCGATAAAAAAAGCATCGCGACCGGATTGGCCGCGATGCTCTCGTTCGGTCTGTCCGTATCGTCTTACGTATTGAATCGGAAGTGGATCACGTCGCCGTCGTGGACGACATATTCCTTGCCTTCGTCGCGGCCCTTGCCGGCTTCCTTGGCGCCGACTTCGCCCTTGTAGGTGATGTAGTCGTCATAGCTGATAGTGAAGGCGCGGATGAAACCGCGCTCGAAGTCGGTGTGGATGACGCCGGCGGCGGCTGGCGCCTTGGTGCCGCGAACGATGGTCCAGGCGCGGCATTCCTTCGGACCGACGGTGAAATAGGTGATGAGATCCAGCAGATGATAGCCGGCGCGGATTAGCCGGTCGAGGCCTGCTTCCTCCAGGCCAAGGGCGGAGAGGAACTCCTTGGCTTCCTCTTCCGGCAGCTGGGCGACTTCCGCCTCGATCGCGGCGGAGATGATCACGCATTCCGCGCCCTGTTCGGCAGCCATCTTGGCGACGGATTCGGTATGCTTGTTGCCGGTCGCGGCATCGGGTTCCGCGACATTACAGACATAGAGCACAGGATGTGAGGTGAGGAGGTTGAGGCCCCTGAGGATCTCGATCTCATCGTCGCCAAGGGTCTTGAGCAGCAGGCGTGCCGGCTTGCCTTCATTCAGGAGCTTGATCACGGCTTCCATGACCGGCAGCTGAGCCATCGAATCCTTGTCCTTGGAGGCAGCACGCTTGCGGGTCTGTTCGACGCGGCGCTCCAGGCTTTCGAGATCGGCGAGCATCAGCTCGGTCTCGATCGTCTCGGCGTCGCCAACCGGATTGATACGGCCTTCGACGTGAGTGATGTCGTCATCCTCGAAGCAGCGCAGCACGTGCACGACGGCATCGACTTCGCGGATATTGGCGAGAAACTTGTTACCGAGTCCTTCACCCTTGGAGGCACCGCGCACCAGGCCGGCGATGTCGACGAAAGAGATGCGGGTCGGGATAATCTCCTTCGATCCGGCAACGGCGGCAAGCTTCTGCATGCGCGGATCCGGAACGGCCACTTCGCCGGTGTTCGGCTCGATCGTGCAGAAGGGGTAGTTGGCCGCCTGCGCGGCGGCCGTCTTGGTCAGCGCATTGAAGAGGGTAGACTTGCCGACATTCGGCAGTCCTACGATACCGCATTTGAAGCCCATGGCTTGTCACCTGCTCAGCTTGAATTCCTTTGCAGTGCGTATGGGATAAAGGCGGTTCGCGGTCAACCCTTTGAAGTCCCGCTTTGAGGTTTGTGTTTGCTTCGGTCGCAAGGTCGCGGGGACTGGGGATTGGATGTTGAATGGCAGGCCGATACGCGGCAATATTGCATGATCGGAATGCCTCTTGCCTCGTTCTGTCAATGACCGGGCGTTGAGATGAGTGAAAATGGAACCGAGCTCAAGCCAATAACGAAGACGGTGCCCAGACCGGAGCGGCCAAAGCTCAACAAGGTCATCCTCTTCAATGACGACTACACGCCGCGCGAGTTCGTCGTCATGGTGCTCAAAGCGGTTTTCCGCATGGCCGAGGAGATATCCTATCGCGTGATGATCACTGCGCATCAGAAGGGCAGCTGCGTGGTGTGCGTTTACGCGCGCGATATCGCCGAGACCAAGGCCAAGGAGGCGGTGGACCTGGCCAAGGAGGCGGGCTTTCCGCTGATGTTCACGACCGAGCCGGAAGAGTAGGGGCGTGGCTCAGCGCGGTGGAATTCGGCGGATTTCCAGCCCGTGCTTGGTCGTATCGAAGCCGCAGCTTCTATAGAAGTCGAGCGTGCCCGGACGCTTGGCACCCGTCATCAGCCGCACGGTATAGCAACCGGCGTGAAAAGCGGTGTCGATTGCGGCTTGCAGCGTTCGCCGTCCCAGCCCGGTGCGGCGATGTCCGGCGTCGGTGACGACGTTTTCGATGAAGGCGTAGGGCATGCCGCCGCGGGTGAGATTGGGCACCACGATCAGTGTGCAGGTACTGGCAAGTGCGCCGTCGGCGAAGGCGCCGAATACGGTAAGACCGTCGCGAGCGAGGATTTCATCGAAGCGCATTTCTGCGAGATCGGGCGCAAGCGGCAGATCGTTCTCGATCAACTGGCGATAAAGTGCCAGCAAACCTTGAAGATCCGGCTTTCCGAGCGCCCGTATCTCTACCTGGTTCGCCATCGGATCAGTCGTCCCTCTTCGAGAACATCCGCTTCAGCATTTCCGCCATCGGGCCGGTCTCAGGGAGCTTCTTTGGTTGCGCGGTGTTTCGCGCCTGGCGGATGTGCGACTGGCCGGCCGGTTTCTCCGTTTTCGCTTTCGCCGTCTCCTCCTTGCCGCCGGTAGCGAGTGCGAGCTTGTTCATGAGCTTCGATTCGTCGGGCTGGAGCAGGAGGTCGGCATTGTCGGCGATCGCGTCGAGCAGCGGGTCGAGCCAGGTCCTGTCGGCCTTGGCGAAATCGCCGAGCACATGTCCGTGTACGCGCTCCTTATCGCCCGGATGACCGATCCCCATCCGCAGGCGGCGGTATTCCTTCCCGCAATGGGCGTCCAGAGACTTCAAGCCGTTGTGCCCACCGTGGCCGCCGCCGGTCTTCATGCGGACCTTGCCCGCAGGAAGATCGAGTTCATCGTGAACGGCAATAATGTCGGACGGCTGCAGTTTGAAGAAGCGCATGGCCTCGCCGACGGACTCGCCGGAAAGATTCATGAAGGTCTGCGGCTTCATCAGCAGGACCTTCTCGCCGGCGATCTCGCCGTCGGCAATCTCGGCCTTGAACTTCTTCGACCAGGGCGAAAAGGCGTAACGTCGGTGGATGGCATCGACCGCCATGAAGCCGATGTTGTGCCGGTTTTCCGAATATTTTGCGCCCGGGTTACCGAGACCTGCGATGATGATCATGAGCCAAGTCCGCTGCTGTGATGCGTCGCTTCTCAGCACCGCGAAACGGCCGCCTTGTCAACCCGCTTTGCTGTCCTGTCTGCGTGTGCCGGTCAATCGCCTGTCAATTGCCGGTCGGCATCTTGTATTTCTGGAAGATCGCCTTCTGCGTCCCGTTGGCGATCAACTTGTCGAGGCCGGCCTGCATTTCCCCGATCAGCGCATCGGGAAAGTCGATATTGCAGGCGATGGAGAACTTCTGTTCCGACACGATGAACAGGGCTTCGATGGCATTACCTTCCGCCTTCAGATCCTCGTAGTACTTCTCCGAGATCGGCATCAGGTCGATCCGTTCGCTCATCAGCTTCTTGAAAGTGAGCTTCAGGTCGGTTGCGAGGTCGATCTTCGGGAAACCGTTCCGTTCGAGCAGGTCCTGGGTGTAGTCGTTGCGCTGGGTGCCGACGGTGTACTGGCGCGCTTCCTCGATTGAACGGGGTCTGACGCCGGATGCCTTATTGGCGATCATTACGTTGCGGTCGATGGCGAGCGGCTCGATCCATTTGAAGCGCTTGTCGCGTTCGGCGATATGGGCGGTGGTGAACACGCAGTACATCTTTTCGCTCTCGGCGAGGGACAGCGCGCGCGCCCAGGGCATCATCTCGATCGTGTGATCGGCCTTGACGTATTTCATCAGGGCGACCGTCTGATCGTAGCCGACCCCCTTGTATTCGCTGCCCTCGCGGAAGTTGTAGGGCGGGTAGTCCTCTGTGGTGAAATGGATGGTTTCGGCACTGGCGGCGCCGGCCAATGTCATCGACAGAAGAAATGCGGCGATCCTCATAGGCACTTTCCTTCGCGATATCAGGGATGCTCAGGTGATCGAGCGTCCTCGTTTTGGTGAATTCTCCAGGGTTTTGATCAATTGGCGGACCGGTTGCGGTCGGGCGAACAGATAGCCCTGGCCGCGATCGACGCCGAACTGCCGAAGGATTTCGCGCTGTTCGTCTGTCTCGATACCTTCGGCTACGACCGAGCATTCCATCTTGTGCGAAATCGCCGTGATGCCTTCGACCAGCATGCGGCTCTTGTGCTGCAGTTCCTGCTCCTCGGCCGAGAGCGAGCGGACGAAGGACTGGTCAATCTTGACGATGTCCACGGGGAAGCGGTTGAGGTAGCTGAGCGACGAAAAGCCGGTGCCGAAGTCGTCGAGGGCGATGCGGCAGCCGAAGCGGTTGAACTCGTCGAGGATAGTGCGGATCTGCGGATTGTCGTGCAGCAGGGTCGCCTCGGTGATTTCGATCACCAGGCGGTTCGGCGCGATACCGTAACGAGAGGTCAGCGCGGCAAGCCTGATCGGCAGGGTCTGTTCGAATTGCAGCGGCGAGAAGTTGATGGCGATATAGGCCTCGTCGTCCTTCGTCACCTTCGTAATCTGCACGAGATTGGCAAGCGCCTTTTCCAGAATTCGGTTGCCGATATGGGTGATTGCGCCGGTTTCCTCAGCGATCGTGATGATATCGCAGGGAGCTATGGTTCCTTTTTCCGGATGCTCGAGCCGCATGAGAGCTTCGTAGCCGACGACCCGGTTGTCTCTGAGGTCGACGATCGGCTGGAAATAGGCTTCGAACCAGTCCTTGTCGAGGGCGGTCTCGATGTCGCGTTCAATCGCGGCGCGCTGACGTGTGTTGTCCTGGATCAGGGGATCGTAAAGCAGCGCGCCATTCTTGCCGTCGCGCTTCTTGCTGTACATAGCCATATCGGACTTCTGCAGAAGTTCAGCGGCATTGCCGGCATGGCGCGGATAGAGGGCCACGCCGACACTGGCACTGAGACGGACAGTGGCGCCATGGACCAGCAGCGGCGTGTCGAAGATGGCGCACAGCCGATGGCTGAGTTCCAGTGCGTCGTGCTCGGCCTTGGCCGATCGCAGCAGTATGGCGAATTCGTCACCACCGAGGCGTGCTGCAATGGCGCCGGGCGGCAGCAACGGGCGCATCAGGTCGACCAGCATGCGCAGGACCATATCGCCGGCCTGATGGCCAAGATTGTCATTGATCCACTTGAAGCGGTCGAGATCGACGAAGATGCAGGCGAGTTCTCCGCCCATTTTATCGGTCAGGCGGATCTCGGCATCCAGCGCATTCTCGAATCCCTGCCGGTTCATCAGGCCGGTCAGATGGTCGGTGATGGCCTGGCGATGATTGCGCGCCTCGGACTGTTTGAGCGCCGTGACGTCGGTCATGACGCTGAGGGACAGGCCGTTCTCGCCCTCCTTGCCTTCCTTGCTCGCCTCGGCGATCAGCACGTCCATCACATTGCCGTCGGCGCAGACGAATTTCGTTGTGCTCTCGACCACGGCATCCTCGCGGTTTATTTGACGTTTGCGCTCGAGATAGGCGTCGCGGGCGTCCTCATGCACGAGATCACCGAAACGTTTGCCCAGAATTTCGCTGCGCTGGTAGCCGGTGGCCAGAAGCCAGTAGTCGCTGACGCCGGTGATGCGATCCCGCTCGTCGAGCGAGAACAGCATGGCAGGAGTGAGGTTGTAGATGTCGGTGGCGCGACGGTGGGCAATCTTCAACTCGCGCTCTTCCTGCTCGAGCTGGATCTGCATGGCGTTGAAGCTCTTTGCCAGCCGGCCAATCTCGTCGTTGGACTGCCAGTCGACGTGATGGCGCGAGCCGAGCTGGCGCGTCGCCTCGATTGCCGCCGTCAGCTTCATTAGCGGCTTGATGATCATGATGCGATTGCCGAAGATCGCGGCACCGACCACGACAAGGATCGCCATGACGAAGATCCCGATGAAAACGCCTTCCGCCTGCCGCACCGTCGAAAACACATTCAGCCGTCTGAAATAGATGATGATCGTTCCGACGGTCTTGGGGCCGTCGAGCGTCTGATAGACGATCGGTCGAGAAAGGGACTGCACGCCGCTCTTGGGCCAGACCGGAAGGGCGGGCATGGAGACTTTGATCCCGCCTGACGTGTCACGGACCTGAGCCTCGGCGATAGAGGTATCGGAGACGATGGTCGCGGTGATTTGCTCGACGCTTTCCAGATCGAAATCCCACAGCGGCTTGGCCAGCGCCTGCGCATTGGCGGCCAAAAGAACCTCGACGTGATTGTGCAGTTCTCTTGATGAGCGCTCGGAAGAAAGCGCCAGGAAAAGGACCAGAAGCGGAACCACGAGGATGACGACGGCAACCGCGATGATCGCCAGAAAGCGGCTCTCCACGGATCGGTTCATGGCGCCATGAAACCGGCAGAGTTTTGATCTGGCGTCATCTCGGTCAATGTCTCGCGCTCCCGATCGACATGTCGACACGCGAGCGTGCCATTCATTTGTTAAATCTCGCTAAAGCGAATAAAGAAATATTTTGTGGCTTTGGTGATTGCTTTCGCGCCCGCGCGCGAACACGAAAAATCCCGCCTCCTTTCGGAAGCGGGATGATCATGCGGCAACAATGCTGCCGTATTGTATCAGGCTTCTGCTTCGCCTTCTTCGGCGACGCCGCCAGCCGGAGCGACGATCGTGGCGATCGTGAAGTCGCGGTCGGTGATGACCGGCGTCACGCCAGACGGCAGCTTGACATGCGAGATGTGCAGGCTGTCGCCGATCTTGTGACCTGCGAGATCGACCGTGATGAATTCCGGGATGGCATTGGCCGGGCAATGAAGCTCGACTTCGTGACGGACGATGTTCAGGACGCCACCGATCTTGACGGCCGACTTGTCTTCGTTGATGAAGTGAACCGGCACTTGGACGACGACCTTGCTGTCTGCGGAGACGCGCAGGAAATCGACATGCATGGTGAAGTCGCGGACCGGATCAAGCTGGTAGTCCTTGGGGAGGACCTTGATCTTCTCGCCGTTCAGATCGATCGTCGCGATCGTGGTCATGAAACCACCGGCGTGAATGCGCTTTGTCACCGCATTGGTATCGAGAGAGATGGCGATGGGGGCCTGCTTGTCACCATAGATGACAGCGGGAATCAAACCGTTGCGGCGAAGTTCACGGGAGGACCCCTTACCAACCCGTTCGCGTGCCTCGGCCTTGAGCTCATAAGATGCGTGGCTCATGGTTTTACCTTTCGAGATTATATGGAGAGTCTCGCAAGCGCGCGTCAGCGACGTTTGTCGAAACCGGAGGTTCCCGAAAGAACCTCATCCGCGTTGCCTCCAAGGGTGTCTACACGGACCGGCGCGCTATAGAACAGAAGTGCCGGAAAGGCAAGCTCGCGCGGAAATATTCCCGTAAATGCGGTGGTTCTGCGGTATTTTGGCCGGTTGGTCGCCTGAGCTAGCCGTGTCCCGGACACTTCACAAATCGGTGCCGGGTGACTGATCACCGTGCAGAAGGGAGGCCGACACGCCGACCGCCCCTTCGACTGTTGTATGGTGTCTTCCCGACGGTTGCCGAAGGCGGGAATGGTGGGGCCGAGGACGAAGAAGAAACCCGCGACGCGCCGGCGCCGCGGGGCAGGGTGCTGCCTTGCCTCAGGCGGCGCGCCGGTTCGACACGACCGGGCGGTGGCCGATCGAGAAGCTGCTGACCTGCTGGGTCAGGCCGTCGGCCTCATTTGCGAGAGCGAAGGCCGCGGCTGTCGTTTCCTCGACCATGGCTGCGTTTTGCTGGGTGACCTGGTCGAGATCGTTGACCGAAGCGTTGATTTCCCCGAGTCGCGTCGCCTGCTCGCGCGAAGCAGTGGCGATCGCCCCGATATGGTCGTTGATTGCCGCGATGTTGCCCTCGATCAGATGCAGGCTCTCCCCGGTCTTCAAGACCAGCGCCACGCCACCCTCGACATCGGCCGTCGAGGTGTTGATTAGCTGGCTGATGTCACGCGCGGCGCCGGAAGACTTCTGCGCCAGTTCGCGCACTTCCTGGGCCACAACAGCAAAGCCCTTGCCGGCATCGCCCGCGCGGGCAGCCTCGACCCCGGCATTAAGAGCCAGAAGGTTGGTCTGGAAAGCGATCTGGTCGATCACATCGATGATCTGGCGGATCTTCGACGACGAACTTTCGATACGCTCCATGGCCACGATGGCATCGTTCACCACAGTGGACGAGGTTTTTGCACCGGAAAGGGTCTCTGCGGCGACCTGAACGGCGGTTTCGCAACGTTTCAGCGCGTCGTTCACCGAACCGGTCATCTCGCCAAGCGCCGCTGCCGCTTCCTCAAGGGAGGCTGCCTGGCGTTCGGTGCGGTGGGCGAGATTCTCAGAGGCGCTCTTGAGATCGCCAGACCCGCCGCGAATGGTGTCTGCGCTTGCGCTGATGGTGCCGATCGTCTCCTCGAGCCGTTCCACAGACTGGTTGAAGTCGATACGCAGATGATCGAGGGAGGGCACGAAGGGCGTGTCGATCCGCTGGTTCAGATTGCCGCTTGACAGGTTCTGCAGGCCGGTTGCCAGCGCCGACACGGCATCTTCCAGCTCCTTGGCACTGCGGGCCTTTTCGGTTTCGCGCTGGCGGCGTTCCTCATCCATCTGTTCGTTGCGCTCGACGGCTTCCGTTTCCATGCGCTCCTTCTCCAGTGCGTTCTGACGGAAGGATTCCAGCGCGCGGGCCATGGTGCCGATTTCGTCTTTCCGGCTGGTGGCCGTGATGTCGATATCCTTGTCGCCCTGGTTGAGGCGGTTCATCAGGTTGGCGAGGTCGGTCAGCGGGCGGGTGAGGCCAGAAGAAACGAGCATGCCGACGCCACCCATGGCGAAAAGCACCGCGACAGTGGCGAGGAAGGCCCACCATGCCAGTTCGTTGGCAGAGGACAGAACCTTTGCTTCTGCCTGGCCGATAACCAGCAGATGCTTCTGCCCGAACAGCGTGACCGGCAGGAACGAATAGAAGGAGGTATGATCGCCGGAGGTTGCGAATGTCGAACCCGCGGTACCCGTTGCCGCGGCCGCGGTCAACTCGGGCGCCACGCTCGCATCCTTGCCGCCAGACACAATGCCGGCGCGCACCGCGCCGCCATCGCTGAGCAGGAAGGCATCATCGATGGTGGTGCCCAGACCGTCCGGCGTCAGCATCGTGGAAAGCTTTTTCGCCGAGATGCGAACGATGATCACGCCCTTTTTCACTGTTTCGCCCCAGACCGAGACGGCCAGCGGCTGGGCGATGAGCGCTGATGGCGTGTCATTCTCGTAGGGATAGGCGCCGAATCCGGACATCTGAACCTCGTCCAGCTTGCCAGCATTCGCGCGGTCGACAATCTCCTTCAGCGGGGCATTCTGCGGGTCATTGGTATTCGTGAGGAATTCCTGCCCCTTGGTGACGGAGTAAACAATGGTGCCATTGTTATCGACGATCAGGATGTCGCTGGCATTGGTGTTCTTCCAGGCGCTGGACAATGTGCCGTGGATGCCTGCGTGACGCACGCCATAGAGAAGTTTTTCCTTGGCGCCATCGATAGCGGCACGTTCCTCGGCCATGGCGCCGTCTGGCTGGAAGACTTTCTTGATGCCCTCTGCCTCGATGGGAATAATGTTGACCATCGTGTCAGTGGCTTCGCCGATTGCGGTATTCTGGGCAAGTTCCGCGAGCGACTGACCGACGCGGCTGATGTACGAGTCCAGGTCCTTGGACTGGTTGCTGGCAACAGACTCGAGGCGCAGCTTGCTGGCTTCGATCAACCCGTTCTTGCCTACCTGATAACTCAAGATGCCAACCGAGAGGCAGGATACCAGGGTCGCGCCAACGACAAGGCTTGCGAACTTGGCTTTGACCGACGACAGGACGCCCGTCCTGACTGGTCCCAAATTGTTTCGTGACATGAAAAACGCTCCTCCGGCGGGAATAAAATCCTCGGGAGTGTCGCGGAAATTGTTTACGGTAATCTTAAGTGAGCCCTGATGCCACGATCGAATGTGACAGGCGCCGCAGACGATGATGTCCGTGCACAGAGCAAGTTGTTGCCGGCGAGTACTGCTACCGGCGAACTGAGACCGAACGGGTGCTTTCGACGAGGACCTTAGTCGAAAAGGCTCGAGACGGATTCTTCCGCGCTGGTGCGGTTGATCGCCTCGCCAAGCAGATTGGCGGTCGTGAGAACGCGGATGTTGTGGGCCGACTGGACAGCCGTCGTCGGCTGGATAGAGTCGGTAATGACCAGTTCGCGCAGTTTGGACGACGCGACGCGGGTGACCGCGCCGCCGGAAAGCACCCCGTGGGTGATATAGGCGGTGACACTGGTCGCGCCATGCTTCAGCAGGGCTTCAGCGGCGTTGCAGAGGGTGCCGCCGGAATCGACGATATCGTCGATCAGGATGCAATCCTTGCCGGTGACGTCGCCGATGACGTTCATGACTTCGGATTCACCCGGACGGTCGCGGCGCTTGTCGACGATGGCCAGCAGACAGTCCAGCCGCTTGGCGAGCGAACGGGCGCGCACCACGCCGCCGACGTCTGGCGAAACGACCATGACGTTCTTTGTATCGTAGCGTTCCTTCACGTCGCGGGCCAGAAGTGGCACGGCGTAAAGGTTATCCGTTGGAATGTCGAAGAAGCCCTGGATCTGGCCTGCATGCAGGTCGAGCGTCAGAACGCGGTCGGCGCCGGCTTCGGTGATCAGGTTGGAGACAAGCTTTGCCGAGATCGGCGTGCGGGGACCGGGCTTCCGGTCCTGGCGGGCATATCCGAAATAGGGAAGCACAGCGGTGATGCGGCGGGCTGACGAGCGACGGAAGGCGTCGATCATGATCAGCAATTCCATCAGATGGTCATTGGCGGGAAATGAGGTCGACTGGACAACGAAGACGTCCTCGCCGCGCACATTTTCCTGGATTTCGACAAAAATTTCCTGATCCGCGAACCGCCGAACGGTGGCTTTCCCGAGAGGAACGTTTAGATAATTGCAGATTGCCTCGGCCAATTGCCGGTTCGAATTACCTGCGAAAACCTTCATTTTGGCCCGCCTGTTGTCATGCTGATGGGCGCCTTTTAGCGTCCCTGAACTCGAATGCAAGAGCCTTGGCCGCAATGGGCTTTTTTTTAATGAAAAGTTTATGACTGCTGCCGGTCAGCCACGTTGGCCGCGCCGCCAGCCAAGGTACTCTGCGATGGTCTTGGTCGCTATCTGCTGCATGAGGGAGGCGGGGACACCGGCCCAAGGATCGCTCCCATTCGAACGTACCACTTCCTGTCCCTGAATACGATGCAATCTGCTGCCGTTTGCGTCGAGAATGTCCCAGACATAGACAACGGTCACCTGACCGCCCTCGCCAAAGGCCGAGAAATAGCCCTTTAGGATATGATCGCTCGCGGCGTCGTTTGAACTCTTGATCGTCAAGCCATTCGCGCGGGCTTCCGCGCCGAGCTGCCGGGAGAGGGGTGTGACCGCCTGGACCGGCGCGCCGATGATCGGCAGGAAGCGGACCGTATCCCCAGTTGACACCGGCAGCGCCGCGGTCTCCTGCGCGGGTTGCCGGGATTCCTGAGGCTGAGAAGCTTGCTGCACCGGTGGTGGCGGCTGCATAGGCTGGTTGCCGGCGGCAAGAGCCTGTGCTTGCGCCTCGAGCGTATTTTGCGGTGGCGACACGTAGCCCGGCTGTGGCAGGGAAGATGACTGCACCTGCCCTTCGCCCATGTCTGCCATCTGGTCGAGATCTGATTGGGTGAGAGAACCGCTCGTGGCAGACGGCACGCTCCCACCGACATCGACCTGGGGCGTGAGCGCATCGGTCGTGTTGCAGGCGGACAGGGAGAGTGCCAGGATCAGGACAGTTGACGCCAGTCCGAAAAATCTCATCCCTTGTCTCGTCCCTTCCCTTCCGGCACCGCCGATCCTCTGCTGGATGTTATGAATTCCCGGTGGGCTTCCTGTCAAATCCTGAATGTCGGCCGGCCCTAGCGGACGATCAGATCCAGCGGATGCCTGGAGAGCGGTTTCGGTTCTTCGGCCGTCGTCAGATAGGTATGTCCGAGCGTCATGGCGGTTTCTCTCTCGGAATCCATGATGATCATGTGTACGAAGAGCGACATGCCGGGCAGGATCTCCTGCGGATTGCCGACGTGGAACATCTGGTGTTCCATCCATGACGGCGAGAACCGCGCGCCGAGCGAATAACCGCAGGCATTGAGGCGATGGCGCGTCAGGCCGCGCTCGTCCATGATGCGCGCATGGGTATCGAACACGTCGCCGAAGGTGTGGCCCGGGCGCAGCACGGTCTCGATCTCCTTGATGGTTTCATGGCAGGCGGCGTAGAGCTCGCGGTGGCGGGGCAAGGGTTCTCCGATCACCACGGTGCGCATCATCGCTGCATGGTAGTGCGCGCTCGCGCCGGCCCATTCGAGGGTCAACTGATCGTTTGCCGACAGCGTGCGGCGCCCCGCCTTGTAGCGGCAGAGAAGCGCATCGGCGCCCGAGCCGATGATGAACTCGTTGGCCGGATAATCGCCGCCACCGGAGAATATCGCGCCTTGCATGGCGGCGAGGATCGCCGCTTCGCTGCCGCCTGCGTGAATGAGCGGAAGAGCCGCGTCAAGGGCATCGTCAGCGAGAGCCGCCGCGCGCTCGATATAGGCGACCTCGGCTGGGCTCTTGACCAGACGCAAGGCGCTGACGAGATAAGAGGCGTCGACGATCTGGCCGAAGCTCGTCAGCTGATTGTCGAGCAGACGCGCGACGCGGCCCGTCATGCCATGGGTGTCGTATTCGACGCCGATGCGGCATCCGAGCAGATCCATCTCGCTCAAGAGATTGCGCAGATCCATGGTTGGATCGGCGTTGACCCTGTCGACCCAGATGATCACGTTCTCGATATTCGACGTATGACGAGCCTGGCGCAGGTCTGCCGAGCGCGTCAGAAGCGTCATGGAGCCGTCGGCCTTGACCACCAGCGTCTGGAAGAAGCAATAGCCGAAGGTGTCATAGCCCGTCAGCCAGTACATGCTTTCCTGGGCAAAGAGCAGCAGCGCGTCGAGCTTTTCCTCGGCCATCCTGGCCGTCAGCCGCTCCAGCCGTTCGGAGAATTCGCTCGCGTCGAAATGCAGCGCCATGTCAGTCCTCCGTAATGGCAATCGCGGAAATCTGCCGCCCGTAATCCGGCTCTCCGGCATGGGTGGTACGGCGGTAGGAGAAAAATGTCTCGGGCTCGGCGTATGTGCACAGACCGAGGCTTTCGGCGCGCAGACCTGCATCGGCCAGACGTTTGAGTGTCAATGCCTGCAGGTCGAACATGGCATGCCCATTCTTTGGCGATGGTGCGAAGCAGATCTCGTATGCGGGGTTCTGATCGAGGAAACGTGCGACGAACTCCGGGCCGACCTCGTAGTTCTTGCCGCTGATCGAGGGACCCAGGCAGGCGAGAATATTTTCACGGCGGGCACCGAGAGTCTCCATCGCGGCCACGGTATTTTCGAGCACGCCCGCAAGCGCCCCTTTCCATCCGGCGTGAGCGGCGCCAATCACGCCGTTTTGCGGATCGGCGAAGAGAATGGGACCGCAATCCGCCGACAGCACGCCAAGGATGATGCCTGGTTTGGACGTCACCATCGCGTCGGCTTGCGGGCGGGAGCCGTCGTGATCCTTGTCCACGATGATCGCGTCCGGAGAATGGACCTGGTGGACGGTTGCGAGCCGTTCCGGCGGAAGACCGAACCATCGGCTCACGCGGCTACGGTTTTCATAGACGCGCTCGGGCGTGTCGTTTGAGCCGAGGCCAACATTCAGTCCCTCGTATATGCCCTCTGACACGCCGCCTTTACGGGTGAAGAAACCATGGCGGAACCGGCCTTCGCCGTTGCCTGCGAGGAGAGGGCTTTCGATCGGCTCGGGTGAAGCTTGATCCTGCATTGCCTGTTTCGTGTCCGCGATAGGGTGAGGGGTGTCTGTTGTTCTTCCGCCCTGTCTGCCGAGCGAAAATGATACTGGCGGCGCGACGATGACCGGCGCGATGGTGGCCCATGGTCAAGCGGTCTGTCAATCCGCCGGCTTGAAAGGTTGAAGTGCTACCGCCGGGTTGGAGAGTGCGAGTACCTTGAAGAGCTCGCCCATCCGGCCTTCTCCGGCGCCTGCCAGCCGCTCGACCGCCTGTACGATTTCCTGTTGGACTGTCTGTTCCTTGCCCCGTCCGAGGGCCGCTGCGCGCTGTTCGATTCCGAGGCCGACCAGGAAGTCGCCCTGATGCATGCATCCATTGACCCGGACGCCTGCGGTTTCCGCGGTTTTGGCAAGCTCCTCGAAATCGACATGGCTCGTGAGGTCCGCAAGGCCCGGATTGGCCAATGGCGGATCGAATTCATGGGAACGGACCGCCTGCAGCGTGTCGCCGTAGCTGGTCACCATGTGGCCGTAGTCGAAGATGAGTGCCGATCCGCCAAAAGCGCGCAGTCGTTCGCACATGGTCAGCAGGACTGCCTGGCGCGCTGGTGCGATCTCGAAGACCGTGCCGTCTGGAACCGGACCTTCCAGCGTCGGCAGTAGGCCTGGATCGAGGCTCGAGACACCAATGACAAATGTAAGGTCGTCGTCCGCGTCAAGACCGATCATGCGTTCGCGAAAACCCGCCGGAGTCTTCACAAACTGGCGGATGGGTATGGCGTCGAAGAGTTCGTTAGCCGCAATCAGGGTGAAGCCTTCGGGCATCTCGTCGAAGCCCGAATGCCATTCGACTTTGCCTTCATGGGCAAGAAGGGTCTGGCGCTGGATATCCTGAAGGCCCGGGCTGGTTTCCACGAGGTGGACCGTCGCTGCCTCGTAGAAGGCCGGGGCGATGCGGGATATCACCCGCAGCATATCCGCCATCATGGTGCCCCGTCCCGGGCCGATTTCGGTCAGGCGGACCAGATCTGGCTGCCCGTGGCGCTGCCAGGCATGGACCATGAACACCCCGACCATCTCGCCGAAGAGCTGACTGATTTCCGGCGCGGTTATGAAATCGCCGGCGCGTCCGAAGGGATTGCGGCTGCGATAGTAACCGTGCTCCGGATCTGCAAGGCAGAGCGCGAAGTAATCGGCGACGCTGATCGGTCCGTTGGCGCGAATGAGCGATTTGATTTTGCTGGCAAGCGCGGTGGTCACGATCGATGCCTCATCGGTTCAGCTTCACTTGGCGCGACTGTCGGTTTTGCGCGCGCGAAGGATCGCCCAGAGCCCGACCGCGAGCATGGGCAGCGACAGGACCATGCCCATCGTCAGCCAGTTGCCGGCGAGATACCCAAGCTGCACATCAGGTTCCCGGAAGAATTCGACGAAAATGCGGGCAAGCGCGTAGAGCGCAACGAAGCTCCCCGTCACCAGACCCGGCGATCTGAAAGCTCTGAAAGAGCGGATGAGGATCTGCAGCAGTATGAAGAGTAGCAGGCCTTCCAGGCAGGCTTCATAGAGCTGGCTCGGATGGCGGGGCATCGGCCCCCCGGTCGGAAAGACCATGGCCCATGGAACATCGGTCACGCGCCCCCACAATTCGCCGTTTACGAAATTGGCGATCCGCCCGAAGAAAATGCCGATGGGGGCAACGCTTGCGACGATGTCGAACAGGCTCCAGAGCGGAATGCCATGACGACGCGCGAAGAAGACCATGGCGAGCGCCGCACCGACGAAACCGCCGTGGAACGACATGCCACCATTCCAGATCTGAACCGCGCGGATGGGCTCGGCCAGAACTGACGGCAGATCGTAGAACAGCACGTAACCAATACGACCGCCCAGCACGATGCCGAGGGCAACCCAGACGAGGAAATCGTCCAGATGGGCGCGAGTGCAGGGCGGCGCATCATTCGGCCAAAGCGTGTTGCTGGCCAGCATGCTGCGCGCCACGAGCCAGCCGAGCATGATCCCGGCCACATATGCGAGACCATACCAATGGATGGCCAAGGGACCAATCGAGATCGCCACCGGATCAATGGCTGGAAAGGACAGGATGGCGAGGAGGGCGGTGGCTGATTGCACGGTTGCACCTTCATGAATGTTGGCGGAAAATGGCGTTCCATTACGGGACGGTCAAGATGCAATCTTGTCGCCATGGACCGGGACGGCGGACCTGCGGTATGAAATTGCCTTGCATCACCCCCGGCAAATGCCTACCTGAAATCGCGTCATCAACGATGCCGCAGAGCGGTGTCGAACACAAAAGGGAGCCCAAATCATGTCCACCGGACCGAACCGTGTTCTGGATGAATTCGCAAAGCTGATGACGGACGCCGCAGGTGCTGCCCAGGGCGTTCGCAAGGAAATGGAAACGGCTTTCAACGCCCAGGCCGAGCGATGGCTCAACAGCATGGACGTGGTAAAGCGCGAGGAATTCGAAGCGGTACGGGAAATGGCCGTGAAGGCGCGCGAGGAGAACGATGCTCTGCTCAAGAGGATCGAAGCGCTTGAAGCGCGCCTGGGTAAAGGGGGGAAATAATCTCCCGTTCATGCGTGATCGCGTGACAGTCCGCCGTCGAATCCCCGAGGTCTGACGACTTCGCCGGATTCGGCGGCGAATCTTTTCAGCGCTGGTGCTCCTGTCCGGTCGCCCTTGCGGCTCATGGGGCTGCCGGCAGCGGCAAGGCCGTTCGAGCGAAAATAGTCCCAACGATTTTCCACATGTCGGCGGAGCCTAAAAAGCCAATCGACAGAGTCAGTTAAGCTCGCTTGCGGAGATTGTGCCGCAACGGCTGTCCACAGGCCTGTGGCGCAAATATCAATTCTGGGCTGGTGCTTCGACTTCGCCGTTATACACTGATTTTAAATGATGATTCGAAACGGACCGTCGCAAGTTTCGGACAGGGTGGGTGTGTTGTCCTGACGGTCCTTAGGGAATCATTCCCAGTGTTGTTCCCGGTAAAATCGTGTCTGTTCGTCTGCGTCGTCACGCGAATTGTCGCATTCAATCCGGTCAAGAAGGTGCTGCATGAGCCTTATGGAAATTGAATTTGAGCGTCAGTCCAACCCGGTCGACATGATCGAGTTCGTCGCGGCCAACAATGACTGGTCTTTCGAGCGGTCTGGCGAGGACGAGATCGCCATGACGGTCGAAGGGCGGTGGGCAGACTATCATGTTTCGTTTTCATGGATGGAGGAGTTCGAAGCCCTGCATCTTGCGAGCGCCTTCGACATCCGGATCCCGGAGACCCGGGTGAACGAAGTCATCCGTCTGTTGTCCTACATCAATGGCCAGGTGCTGATGGGCCATTTCGATCTATGGCGGCAGGAAGACGTGATCATCTTCCGTCAGTCGCTGCTTCTGGCGGGGGGCGCGGAGCCGACCAATCGTCAGGTCGAGGTTCTGCTGTCGAGCGCGGTCGATGCTTGCGAGGCGTATTACCAGGCCTTTCAGTTCGTCGTCTGGTCCGGCATGGACGCCAAAAGCGCCATGGATGCGGTTCTGTTCGAAACGGCCGGGGAGGCCTGATCATGACGGCGTCGGCAACCCGTCACATCGTCCTTGTCGGTGCTGGCAATATGGGCGGCGCCATGCTTTCGGGTTGGCTGAAGAGCGGCGTGCCCGGTTCTTCCGTGACGGTTATCGATCCGGGGCCATCAGAGGCAATGATGGCGCGGATTGCCGAAGCGGGCGCGCGCTACACCAAGGATGTTCCGCAGGGGCTGGAGGCAGGAATTTTGTTCCTTGCGGTCAAGCCGCAGGTCATGGGGTCGGTTCTGCCGCCCCTGAAGCCGTTGGTGGGGGATGACACGGTCGTCGTTTCGGTCGCGGCCGGCACGACCCTTTCCTTCATGGAGAGCCATCTCGGGCAGGCGGCCATGGTGCGTGCCATGCCGAATACACCGGCGATGATCGGACGCGGCGTGACCGGCGCGTTTGCCAATGTCAGGGTCAGCAGAGCGCAGCGCGACATCGTGCACGACCTGCTCAAAGTCTCCGGCCCAGTCGAATGGGTTGCGTCCGAGGCCGATATCAATGCAGTGACGGCACTGTCGGGCAGCGGCCCGGCCTACGTCTTCTATCTCGTCGAGTGCATGGCTGAGGCAGGCCGCAAAGCTGGCCTGCCGGCGGACCTCGCCATGCGTCTCGCACGGGAGACCGTCGCGGGGGCTGGTGAATTGCTACACCAGTCTCCCGACGACGCTTCACGGCTTCGCCAGAACGTCACGTCGCCGGGAGGGACAACCGCTGCGGCGCTTGCCGTTCTGATGGCCGAAGATGGGATGCAGCCGCTCTTTGACCGTGCCATCGAAGCGGCACGGGTGCGGGCCGAGGAACTTGCGGGATGACCGAGAGGAATATCCTGCCCGAGCTCATCACCTACGGCGATTTCGAGAAGGTTGATATCCGCGTCGGGACGATCATCGCTGCAGAACCTTTTCCTGAGGCGCGCAAGCCGGCGTTCAAGCTCAAAATAGACTTCGGTCCCGAGATCGGGGTGAAGAAATCCTCGGCACAGATCACCGTGCATTACAACACGGAAGCGCTTGTCGGCAGGCAGGTGCTCGCGGTCGTCAATTTTCCACCTCGGCAGATAGGGCCGTTCCGCTCCGAGGTTTTGACGTTGGGTTTCGAAGACGAGGACGCGGCCATCGTCCTTGCCGGTGTCGAGCGTTCCGTTCCGAACGGGAAGAAGTTAATGTAACCGGGTGTCAACGCACCTTGTAGATGCGGCTTGTGCGTGCGCTCACAAATGAGCCGCCGGCGATCTCTGCCGCCTCAGGCCGGAATGCGTATGGTGGCGCGCAGGCCGCCGAGCGGACTATCTCCAAGCGTGATGTTACCACCGTGGCTGCGCGCGATATCGAGGGCGATTGCCAGCCCGAGGCCAGTGCCGGAAGCATCGAGATTGCGCGCCTCGTCGAGCCTGAAGAAGGGCTTGAAGACGTCGTCGCGCAGCTCCTTCGGGATGCCGGGTCCATCGTCGTCGAAAGTGACGGTCAGCCATTTGGCGCTGTGCGTCGCGTTGATCTCCAGCCGGTGCGCGTAGCGACTGCTGTTGGAGGCAAGATTGCCGACAAGGCGTGCGAACGCATTCGGCCGCACATTGATCTCGTCCTCGCCTTCAATCCTGTAGGACATCTCCTTGCCCTGGAGCGTGAAATCGCTTCGGAGTTTTTCGAAGAGTTCGCCGAGCCTGACCGTGCCGACGTCTTCTTCCGCTTCCCCGCGCGCGAAGGCCATATAGCCCTCGAGCATGGTTTGCATATCCTCGATATCCTTGTTGAGGCTTTCCAGTTCCGAATTGTCGCCGGCAAGCGCGAGTTGAAGCTTGAAGCGCGTGAGGATCGTGCGCAGGTCGTGGCTGACGCCGGTCAGCATGGCGGTGCGCTGCTCCATCTGTCGCTCGATGCGCTCACGCATGAGGATGAATGCGAGGCCGGCGCGCCGCACCTCGTCCGCTCCGCGCGGACTGAAGTTTTCTGGAGCCTTCTGCCCTTTGCCGAAGCTCTCCGCCGCCTGGGCGAGCGAGAGAATCGGCCGGATTTGCCCCCGCAGGAACAGGATGGAGATAACGATGAGCACCAGTGCCGTTGCGACCATCCAGACCAGGAAGATATGGGTATTCGAGGCATAGGCCTGGTTGCGTAGTGCGAAGATGCGCAGGATGTTGTCTGCGAGCTTTATGCGGATTTCGACAAGCCGGGAATCACCTACGGTGTCGATCCAGAAAGGTCTGTTGATCTGGCTCTCGATCTGGTCGCTCAGGATCTGGTCGAGGATGGAGAAGAACGGCTTCGGGCGTGGCGCCGGAAGGTCGCTGCCCGGCTCCAGGGAGATCGTCATGGCCAACCGCTCGCGGGCTATACGCACGATATTCTGGTAGTCTGCCTCGCTCGGATAGTGCTCTATGAGGTCGATGATCGCTGAAATGTCGCGTGTAACGCCTTCTGACAGTCTTTCCGTCACCATCTGCCAATGACGCTCCATGAAGACGAAGGCGACCACCGTCTGAAGGATCAGCATGGGCAGGATGATGATCAGTAGGGAGCGGGCATAGAGACCCGTCGGCAGCTGGCGTCGCAGCCAGCGCGAAAACCACTTCAAACCGCTGGCAGGAGTGCGGTCCTGGTCCCTCCGGATGCTGTCAAAGAGTACCATCTTTCCCTTCGCTTCCGCGCCATGTCCCACCGATCGTCGGCCGGCCGAATGCTGCGCCTATTCCATGCTGAGGCGATATCCTATGCCCCTGACGGTCTGAAGCCAAACCGGATTTGCCGGATCGTCCTCGATCTTGCGGCGGAGCCGGTTGATCTGCACATCGATGGTGCGTTCTCCCACCTCCGTATCGTTGCCGATCAATTCATGGCGGGGGATTGTGTCGCCCGCACGACTGGCGAACAGCAGCATGATCTCCTGCTCCCGGTCGGTCAGGCGGATCAGTTCGGAGGCTTTCTTGAGCTCTCTGCGCGACAGCGAGAAGGTATAGGGGCCGAACATGATCTGCTCGATCTTGGGTGTGTCGGCGGTGGTGTTGCGCTTGAGGATATTATTGATGCGCAACACCAGCTCCCGCGGATCGAAGGGCTTGGGGAGATAGTCGTCGGCGCCCGCTTCCAGGCCTGCTATGCGCGATTCCGCCTCGGAGCGGGCGGTCAGCAGTATGACCGGGATCTTCTTTTCGGCGGCAAGGCTCCGGGTCAGCGAAAGACCGGACTCTCCCGGCATCATGACGTCGAGCACAAGCAGGTCGAAATTGAGACCCTCGAGCTTGCGGCGGGCTTCGGCCGCATCTGCGGCGACGGTAATCCGGAACCCCTGTTCCGTCAGATAGCGATGCAGCAGGTCGCGAATGCGCGTGTCGTCGTCGACCACCAGCAAATGGGGCGCGTCATCGGGAATGTACAGCTTCTTCGCCATTTCATTCGCCTCCGGAAGTCACTGATGGGGGCATAGGCTCCGTCAGGCTCATGCCTTCGAGAAAGTGTTTCACCGCCGCGCGCATTTCGGGGTTGAAACCTTCCAGCGCCCGGGAAATCCGGAGCGATTGCGGTTCCGACAACGCCAGCGCCAGTTCACGCCCGGCGAGGGTCGGATAGAGCCTGCGCTGCCGACGGTCAGCCGGCCCGGCGATCTGGCGGATATAGCCGGAATCGATCAGTTCCTTCAACACCCGCGCCAGACTCTGCTTGGTAATCTGGAGGATGTTCAAGAGGTCGGCAACGGTCATGCCCGGTCGGCGGCTGACGAAATAGACAACGCGGTGATGGGCGCGGCCATAGCCTATCTTGGCCAATATCGCATCCGGGTCCGAAACAAAGTCGCGATAGGCGAAGAAGAGGAGTTCGATGGTCTCGAAATCGATCGTCTTGTCGTCGACGACCGGCATTTCAGGGAGTTCCTTTTTGGCAGCCTTACCCGCAGACTGTCGTGCCACTGTTGTATTTCCTTTCATTCGGTCGATGGCGGCGCAAGCTGCAAAGCGACAGCGCCCCGTCCTCACATCGGCCAGCCGTTGTTTCCGAGCTGTGACCGCGATTTCCATGCAAGCGCCTGGCGCCTTACGGGCGGTATCTCGAATTTGTCGCCAAAACTAAGCGGATATCGTCCTAAACTCCAACGAAAATCCGGCGTTCGCACAGTTTCTGACGTGTCCGAAAGGTTTGCGAAAGGCGCAGTCGCTATCCGTTCATGGCGATCCGGGTAAAGGGGGAGGGCCAGATGGCGACAGTCAATATCGATGAGACGGGCAGCAATGCCACGCGGTCTCTTCTCCGTCCCGTGCTGATTTCGGTTCTTGTTGTGAAAATGGCGATTGCGGGCATGCTGATCCTCCATGTCAGCTTGCCACCGCATTTGCAGATAACCCTCGATCCGCCAAGCCAAGACTGATTTTCCAACGGCTGCAAACATGGTATGCGCGTCTTCCGCCACGCATGGGATGCCAACCGTTTTAGAGGACGTCATGGGACAATTGCAGGCCGGGATTATCCCGGTGACACCCTTCCAACAGAACTGCACGATACTATACGATTCGGAAACGAAGGAAGGCGTGGTCGTAGATCCCGGCGGCGATGTCGATGCCATCATTCAGACGGCCAAGGAAAACGGAATCGACCTCAAGGAAATCTGGCTGACCCACGGGCATATCGACCATGCTGGCGGCGCTGACGAACTCAGGGAAGCTCTCGGTCTCAATATCATCGGTCCGCACGAGGCCGACCTGGCGCTGCTGCAGAACCTGGAAAAACAGGCGCTGATGTTCAATGTGCCGATGCGGGTGCGCAACATGGTTCCGGACCGCTGGCTGAAGGATGGCGACCAAGTCTCCTTTGGCGAGCATGTTTTTGAAGTCTATCATTGCCCCGGCCATGCACCAGGTCATGTCATCTTCTTCAACCGCAGTCAGAATTTCGCTCACTTGGGAGACGTCCTCTTCAGCGGGTCGATCGGGCGGACCGATTTGCCGGGCGGCGACCACCAGACGCTCCTGAATTCAATCCGTGACAAGGTATTGCCGCTCGGAGATGACGTCGGATTCATCTGCGGCCACGGACCGGGCGGCCGGATCGGCGAGGAGCGGCGCAACAATCCCTTCCTGAGCGGGATATGACCTAAAAAAGATGCGCCGGAGATCCGGCGCATCCTGCTATTTTTCCGTGCTCTTGCCGTCAGCCGGCAGTGCAGAAATGCGACATTCCATCGTAACCGGTATAGGTGCCGGTGCGAGAATTGAAGCTGCGATACCGGTCCGAGCAATAGCGATACCATTCGGGCGTCCAGGGCTCCAGATCGTATGCCACATACGCACGGGCTCGACGAGGGGGCGGCGGCGGTGGGTAGTCGTCGATATATGCCGGTTCAGGATCCTCGTAGATCGGAACCGGTTCGACATAGCGCCGCTCAACATAGCGCCGTTCGACGTAGCGCGGCTGGCTCGCAATGGCCGTGCCCGCGATCACGCCCGCAGCAAGGCCGACGGCGCCAAGGACCAGGGCATCGTTGTTTCGATGACGGCGATAATATTCATCAGCGACCGCCGGGCTTGCGATGGTCACCGCCGCGGCAGCGATTGCGGCCGACAGGAGAGAGATTTTTGCGAACTGGATCATGGCGTTGCCTTCCTATGCCTGCGATTCACATCGCCTTGTCTATCGGACAATGGGGGCAATTTATGGGCTGCAAGGTGAATGCAAGCTGAACAAAAAAACCCGGCAGTTATGCCGGGCCACAACGCGAATACCAATGCCGTTCCGAAGATCAGCCTGCGATCTGCAGGTTGACGGCCTTCGGGCCTTTACCGCGGCGGTCCGGCTCCGTGTCGAAGCTTACTTTCTGGTTTTCCGACAGTCCCGTCAGCCCGGAGGCCTGGACAGCGGAAATATGCACGAAGATGTCAGCGCCACCATTGTCCGGCTTGATGAAGCCGAAGCCCTTGTCGATATTGAAGAATTTTACAATGCCAGTCTCGGCCATGCGTCAGGTCCTTTTCTCTCTGCCCAATGTCTGAAGGGCAGCATTGCAAGTTTACCCTCAACGGGTGTGTAGCAGGCACTTCTCGAAATGTGAGGAAAGGGGCCTCTGTTACCGCAGCGGATGATGCGGAAACGATCAAGCCAATCGTTTCGCCATCAGGCTGCCCGGAATATTTTGCGCCTCCGGCACGCATCAAATTATAAGGTCTTCCCGTGCTCGTAAAATTGCCCGAACGCGGCAAGAGTGCTTGGTTTGTGAAAGATTGGCAAGCGAAAGTTTTCTAACGGTGCCGTGCAACGCATTGGCGTCATACGGTTTTATGCGCTTTTCTCAGAAATTTCCGCCTTGCTGGGCAACGCCCCGAGCAACGTTGCATCGTAAGCGATGCTTCTCAGAGGAGTATCCGGACCAGCGCCAAGGAGACCCGGCTTCGTCCCTGAGGGGAGTGGCTTCAGGCCGCGCTTGTCCTGCGCCGGGCGATTTCCGGCACCAGTTCAACCAGCAGCATGGCGCTGAACATCAGCGCGCAGCCGGCATATCCGATCCCTGGCAACATTTCGTCCAGCAGGATTGCGCCGAAGACTGCACCGAAGACCGCTTCTGATGACAGGAAGATCGCGGCCTGGGGGGCTGTCGTGTAGCGCTGACCTATGATCTGCAGCACGAAGGCGACACCCGAAGACAGGATGCCGGCATAAAGGATCTCAGGCAGCGCATGCGCGACCGCCGCACCGTCGATCGGTTCGAACGCGATGCCAGCCAATGAGGCGCCAACCGCGCAAACGGCGAATTGTGCGATCGCCAGTGCGAGCGGACGGCCGCTTTTGCCGACGACAAGCGGGGTGAGCGTGATCTGTATCGCGATAAAGACAGCGCACAGAATGATCAGATGGTCACCTGCCCGCAGGCCTGACAGTGAGCCGCCGCTCAGGAGTAGGATACCGAGGAGGGTGAGGAATGCCGCCGGCCAGATCACCCAGTGGGGACGACGGCGAAGAATGAAGACCGCGATGAGGGGGACGAAGACGACATAGAGGCCGGTCAGGAAACTGGCATTGGTCACGGTCGTGGTCTTGATGCCGATCTGCTGGGTCGTCTGGGCTGCCAGAAGCGAAAACCCGATCGCCACGAACGAGGCCCAGTCGCGGCCTGTTAGCGGCGTGTTCGCGTTCCTCGCCTCACGTAGGGCAAAAGGCAGCACGACAACGAAGGCAAGCCCGAAACGCAACGCATTGAACCAATTGGCGCCAAGGTACTGCATGGCCGTCGACTGGGCCACGAAACCGCCGCCCCAGATCGCGGCGGCGAGAAGCAGTAGGAGATTTGCCTGCATGCGAGTCATTGGGAAGTCCGGATTGCGGTGCGAGGGCGGGAGACGCGAGGGCTAGCAGTTGCATCTTCATTCGACAAGCCGGATTGAGGTTGCCGCTCGCTTTGGTGCAGCGATTCCACTTCCTTTCGTAGCGAAATCAGGAAGGAAGATGACAACCGCCTTGTCTCCACGCCTGGCGCCACATCCCGAGTCCACAACGACCCTTTTCTCTCTGTCGTGGCCGTCCTGATGCGCCTACAAATTCCTCTGTGAACCAGCGACGAAAATGTGGACATCCTTTCATCGGGGCGGGGAGATCGGCGATTTCGGCCCGTGGTACAAACGGCGGATAGATCTGACCCGAAACAACCATTCACTCGTCCCGGCGGGTCAAAGAATGAAAGGCGGATGTGACGGCAATGGGCTCGACGGGCCTGAGCACTGGACGGCGGTCTGGCCGCGTCGAGCCGATCTAGGGTGAGGGCGCGCGTGTCACCCTCAGAAGAGCCCCGTCTTCGTCATCAGTCAGGAGTAGAACGGAGCCGTCTGGCGCGACCTTCACGTCGCGCAATCGTCCGAATTCTCCTTCGAAGATACGCTCTTCGTGAACAATTGCGCTGCCTTCGTCACGCTCGAGACGGGCAAGCATCTGATATTTCAGGGCAGCGACAAGAAAGTTACCGTCCCATTCCGGGAACATCGCGCCGCGATAGACGTCGATTGCGCCGGGAGCGATCGACGGGTCCCAATAATGGAGCGGCTGCTCAAAACCCTCGGCTACCTGGCCGATGCCGATCTCGGCGCCGGAATAGTGCTTTCCATAGGCGATGACCGGCCAGCCGTAATTGCTGCCCGCCCGCGGCTCGTTGATCTCGTCACCGCCGCGCGCGCCATGCTCGACGGTGAAGAGCCGGCCATCGGCGGGATCGATCACGATGCCTTGTGGATTGCGGTGACCGATAGACCAGATCTCCGCCATGCCTGTACCGCCGCTGCCCACCAGCGGATTGTCGGGAGGAATGCGGCCATCGGCATTGATATGTAGGATGGAGCCGGCATGGTCCTTCGGGTCCTGGGCGCGATCCATCTCGCCACGTTCGCCGATACCGAAGAAAAGGCTTCCGTCGGCGGCAATGGCGATCCGCGAGCCGAAATGCAGGTCCGTGTCGGTGAAGCGGTTCATCTCAAAGAGCTTGGAGAGTTTTTCAAGGCGGTTTCGAGCCTCATCGAGAACAGCACTGAACAGCGCTGTTCCCTGTCCCCCGGGGCCGGGGATGGAGGCGGTAAAGAAGAGTTTGCGGCTGTCCTTGAAGTCGGGGGCAAGCGCGATGTCGAGCAAGCCGCCCTGTCCCCCGGCATAGATATCCGGTAGCCCGGAGATTGGCTCGCCTTTCTGGCCGTCGCGGATGATACGGAGCCTACCGGGACGTTCGCTGACAATATAGCTTCCGTCCGGGAGGATCTCCACGGACCAAGGGTTTTCAAGGCCCCTGGCAATTTCTGTCACCTGAAGGCTCACCTTTTGCGAGGGGTATTCGTCAGCTGCGGATGCCGTGTCGGCAAAGGGCAGGTCCGGGCCGGCGATCACCGCGAGCAGCGCCAGCAGCGCGACCTTGCCCGGAAATCCTTTCTTCGGCACGGAACTTCCTCCCTCGGCCGCATCGAGCCATTACATTCCGAAGATATATTTGGGAAATTGCGGACAATTGACAAGCATCGGGTACGGCGCGACGAAGCGAAATACGTCAATGAGTGTTTTGATCATGGGGGTGGAGTGCGGGGCGCATCATGTTTGCCCCGTCCCTTGCCATCAGCAAGACACTGCGCTGCGAAGGCGGTGCCGAGGTCAACGCCTTGGTCTTGAGCAGTAGCCCATCTCCAATAAGGACGATCCCCCACAGACCGATGGCGGCAATCGCCACGGCGATCAGCTTTTCCAGCGAGCCGAGGCGCTGCCAGGCGCCCGGTCGTTTGCGGGGTGGTTCAGAACCCACGGCGGCGGTCCTCCGCCTGAATCATATCCTTCAGGCCACGGCGCCCAAGTGATAGCCCTGCGGCGGCCATCACCGCGAAACAGAGCATAATGATCCCCATGAGGATGCGTCGGTCAGCCAGTCCCGAGACCTGTAGCAACTCGAAGCCGCGCGCGTCGCGGGCAAGGAATTCTGCGGTGGTGGAGGTCGAAGCGGTACTCATGGGACTTGCCGCAACGAGAGCTGCCTCCCGGACAATCCGGCCGGCGATCGGGTTGCTGTCCGCCGTTCCCTCGGGACTGGAAACGGCTCTGGCAGCATCGGTAATCAACCCGGACGCCTCGACGAGGGAATCTGAATTGTTCGATCGCGAGAACGGTCCGCCTAAGTCCAGGTCGCTGGGAGTAACCGATGCTGCCAGGTGAGGTAAGGGGATACGGGTAGTCTCGGCGCGAGCGGTTGCCGTCGTCATGGACATTGCGAGGAAGGCACAGACAAGGAGCGCCGCGGACACGACAAGTGCCGTCGCCAGGGATTTGCGGAACCTCGACAGAGCAGTTGCTTCCTCGTTATCCATAAACATGACCGGTACCCTCGGTACAAGAAATTCAAACCGTGAGAATATTGCGCCTGCTTTATGGGCTTCTCGGGGACCGAATTGTGGCCGTGGCGCGCATTTCTCATGGCAATAATATGGCAGCAGACTGGGTGCTTGCGGGGTCCTGGCTGGTTCCCAAACTGCGTTGAGGCTCCTAGCCTCGACGCTTTCCGAAGGTCCGGGTTTGGCGTGGGCGCATGCCATCGGGAGCGCCGGAATCATGGGTGCGGGTCTCCGGCGCTGTCAGGCTGGGAAGAGCGGTAGCTTTCCTTTCCGGTGCCAACGGCAACAGCATTTCAGGAAACTGCTCATTGAAGCTCGTGGGCACGATTTCCGGACGGGCAAGGGCATAGCCTTGCAGCAGCGATACGCCGAGTTCCTGGCAAAGATCGACCTGCCACATCTCTTCCATGTGCTCGAAAATCGTCTCGGTTCCCGTATCAGACAACTGCCGCACGATGACCTTGAGCAGGGCGAAACCGGTGGCGTTGTGCATGTAGTCCCGTACCCAGTCGCCGTCCAGCCTGACGAAGTCGGGTCGAAGTGTGCGTACCCGTTCCACATCCGTGTCGCGAGCGCCGTAATCGGAGAGTGAGATGCGGAAACCCGCCAGGCGGAGACGCTCTACGTTGCGTGCAAGTTCATCGGGGTCAACAGCGATAGCGCCGGAAATGTCGCAGATGATACGGCGCGGCTCAATGCCGGCTTCATGTCCGGCAAGGCGGATGCGGTCGAATTCGAGGCGCATCCTTGCCGGATCGGGATAGAGCGACGGATTGAAGCTGACGAAGGCCAGCGCGCGGCTGCGATGCAGCAGTCCGATATTGAGGATATGAATGCTGCGGAGCAGGCTTTCGATTTCCGGCAAGTCGTCCGGATCGACCAGTGGAAAGAATTGCGCTGGCGAGAAGGGCTCGCCGTTGCGGTCGGCTCGCACGAGCCCCTGGAACGAGTGGATGTCGAATACACTGCCGGACAAACGCCGGAAGACAGGCTGGAGGGCAGACTTCAGGACGAAGGGGCCGTAGGCCGTCGACCATGCGCCGTCATCGCCGCGAACCATATTGTTATAGATACTGTGTGTGTGCATTCGTCTTTGCTCGTAGTGATGGAACGGGCCTTTGTCTGCAATCAATCCTACCAATCAAGACTTACCCGGGCACTAATCGAACCTCAAATACCGAAAACATTGTCGTTCCCGGACGCGTGGGGCGGTTTGCGCTTGAAACAGCGGAGTGATTTCGCCATAGAACTTGAACCTGGAGCCTTGCTCGAACTAGGTTCCCCCATTCAACAGCTTCAGGATCCATGACCATGGCATTTCTCGCCGACGCCCTTTCCCGCATCAAGCCTTCCGCGACCATTGCCGTCACGCAGATGGCTCGGGAACTCAAAGCCCAGGGTAAGGACGTGATTTCACTGTCCGTTGGTGAGCCGGATTTCGACACCCCCCAAAACATCAAGGACGCGGCGATCGCCGCCATCCAGCGCGGCGAGACGAAGTATACGCCGGTTTCCGGCATTCAGCCGCTGCGCGAGGCGATTGCCGCCAAGTTCAAGCGCGAGAACGGGCTGGACTACAAGCCGAGCCAGACGATCGTCGGCACGGGCGGAAAGCAGATTCTTTTCAACGCCTTCATGGCGACGATCAATCCGGGGGATGAAGTCGTCATCCCGGCACCATATTGGGTGTCGTACCCGGAAATGATCGCGCTGTGCGGCGGCACGCCGGTCTTCGTCGAGACGACGATCGAGAACAATTTCAAGCTGACGGCCGAACAGCTGGAAAAGGCTATCACGCCGAAGACCAAGTGGTTCATGTTCAACTCGCCGTCGAACCCGTCGGGGGCCGCCTACAGCTATGACGAACTCAAGGCGCTGACCGACGTCCTGATGCGGCATCCGCATGTCTGGGTGCTGACGGACGACATGTACGAACATCTCGTGTTCGGCGATTTCGTCTACTACACCCCGGCCCAGGTTGAGCCCGGCCTCTACGACCGCACGCTCACCATGAACGGTGTTTCCAAGGCCTATGCGATGACCGGCTGGCGTATCGGCTACGCCGCCGGCCCGATCGAGCTCATCAAGGCGATGGACATGATCCAGGGCCAGCAGACCTCCGGCGCCTGCTCGATCGCCCAGTGGGCCGCCGTCGAGGCGCTCAACGGCCCGCAGGATTTCATTCCGATGAGCAAGAAGGCCTTCGAGGAGCGGCGCGATCTGGTTGTCTCCATGCTCAACCAGGCGAACGGTCTCGTCTGCCCGAAGCCGGAAGGCGCCTTCTACGTCTATCCGTCCTGCGCGGCGCTGATCGGCAAGAAGGCTCCGTCGGGCAAGGTCATCGCGACTGACGAGGACTTCGTTATGGAACTGCTCGGGACCGAAGGTGTCGCGACCGTTCACGGCTCGTCCTTCGGCCTGGGCCCGAACTTCCGCGTCTCCTACGCGACCTCGAACGACAAGCTCGAGGAGGCCTGCCGCCGCATCCAGCGTTTCTGCGCAGACTGCAAGTAAGCACAACGCGCCGAGGCTGAAATTGAAACCGGGCGGTGGATCAATCCACCGCCCGGCTTTTTGTTCAGAATACCAGTCCTCGGCCCTAGGTTGCTGTTGCCGGTGACGGTAGCCATCTCTCGCGCTCCCGGTAGAGCGCCGGCAAGCTGAGCAGGGCCACGCAAAATACTGCAATCGCGGTCTTGGTGATCTGCGAGAACTCAGGCGTCTTGCCGTCGATGTAGTAGACCATGAAGACGATGAGGACGTGCCACACATAGACCTGCAGGGAGTGTCGGCCGAGCAACTGCAGGTAGCGAATGCTGAATACGGCGGTGACAAGGCTTGCCGCCCTGCGTATGCGGCTGTCTCTATGCCGGGGGCCGGCAATCAGGAGCCATGCCATCGCGCTGGCAAGCGCGGCGAAATTGATCAGGTAAACCGGGCCGAAATCGGCGCGGATCTCCAGAGTGCCAAATTTCTCCAGCACAAACCCGGGCAGCATGTCGTAGGCGGTTGCGACGCGAAGAGGCAGAAAGAAGACAAGAATGGTCAGCGCGGCCTTAGGAATGAGCGTCCTTTCGGGGCTGAAGACCCTTTGCCACTCGATCTTGTTGACAGCCGTCAGCGACCCGGCGATCAAGCCGGAGAAGAAGACAATCTGCCAGCCCAGAAGGTTGAAGCTGACCCTCAGTCCTTCGTTGTCGGGCGCGCCGAGCCAGGCGTCGATTGGATAGGTGACTATCCGGTGGAGGCCGAGCTGCCCGGCCATCCAGACCACCAGCGATCCAATGGCCACCATGGTCCAGCGACTGGTGATGCAAAGCCAGATCAGCATCGGCGCGAAGATCATGTAGATGATGTATTGCGGCAGGATATCCATGAAAGTTGGCTGGAACAGGAATGCCGCAATGGCGGCCAGCCTGAGCGGGTCGTCGAGGCGGGTTTCGCCGAGCCAGTTCTGCCAGATGGCGGTCGCGCCAGGCAGCAACAGACGGGCCAGAAGAATGACCAGTATGATCCCCATCGCGTAGCGATAGAGTTCCAAGGCGCGCGCCCATATCTTGTCGCGGCCGGCCTCATATCCGCTTTTCAGCATCCTGCGGGCGTAGACCATGCCGACGAGAAGGCCGGACAGGAATACGAAACCCTGGGCATCTTCCACGAAAGTCAGTTGGCGGTGGTTGATCTCCACGAGCCAATAGCCACCGGCGAAGATGAGATGGTTAAGCAGCATGAAGACAAGGAAATAACCACGCATCCCGTCGAGAATGTCGAGTCTCTTCACAGTTCCGACTCCAAGTTTTCCCTCCCCGCGGGGCACAAATCACTCGCATCATGTCGATAATACGGCGATCCGGTCCCAAGGATGGAGGTCGCAACGGCAAAACGGCAAATGCACAGAAAGGTTCCAGACGCCGGAAGTTATGTGTGCAAGGTGCGAACGATCGCGTCATGGAATCGATGCTTTCTTGACCTGAATTTGCAGTTGGCCGGCTTTGATGAGATAGTGCCCGGGGAGAGGAGCAGACCGGAGCGAGGAGACGTGCATGGTCAAGGTCACCTACGAAATCGTACCGCATGACGGCGGCTGGGCCTACAAGCTCGGCGATGTCTTTTCCGAGACGTTCGCCAGTCACGACGAGGCTTTGGAGGCTGCGCGGATTGTCATCCTCGAACAGCAGGTCGGCGACGAGCCTGTCGAGATCAGCTACCAGGACGAGAATGGCAAATGGCACGAGGAATATAGCGACGGGGGCGATCGGCCCGAGACAGAGGTTGTCGATCGCTACAATTCCGGTGAGACGCCCGCCTAGCGGATCCGGTGCGCTCCGAAGGCCGGCGAAAACGGATCCGGTAGTCTTCCGGTTCGTGGGCGGGGATTTCCACGCGCCCGTATTCGAGAGTCTCTTCAATACGGTATGAGTTTTCGCTCATCCTCCTGGAGAGGGGGCAATCCATTTTGTGAAGTGCTTCAGGTAGTGATTCAAGTTGCGTTGGCACGCGGAGACTTCGCTCGTTCACACGCGTTCAGACCCAACAATGCCTATGGTGCGATGTAGTCCAGCAGGCCAGCGACGAGCGCGTCGAAGGTGGCGCGGCAGCGCGGAGCCGTCTTCAGGTTTTCGTGCATCACGATGAATGTTTCCAGAGACAGGTCAAGGGTGCCGGGCAATACCGACACAAGATCAGGGTCGCGGCGGGCAAGGGCATTCTGACAAATGCCGATGCCGCAACCGGCACGAATGGCCGCTAGCTGGGCGAGATTGCTGTCCGTGCGCAATGCGAAATGGGTTGCGGCCACCTCCGGCCTGTCCTTCAGCATGGCGCGGACATAGGCAAGTCCCCGGTCGAAGCCAATCAGCCGATGTTTGGAAAGTTCGTTAAGATCGGCCGGCGTACCGTGGACTTCGAGATAGCGGCGATGCGCATGGAAACCGAGTGGTATCCTTCCGATCCGGCGACTGACCAGTGCGCCCTGTTTGGGGGCGACCATGCGTACTGCGACATCGGCTTCATGCTTCAACAGGTCCTCGACTTCATCGGACAGCGACAGTTCGACCTCGAGTTCGGGGTATATTTCCTGCAGATTGGCGATGATGGGCGGGAGAACCTCGACACCGATGACTTCACTGGCGCTGATCCGCACCGTGCCTGTGACAGCGCCAGGGCGACTCGACGCTGTACGCAACAGCGTTGCGGCCGCCGCCGCCATCGTCTCGGCATAGGGTTTCATCTGCAAAGCGGTTTCGGTCGCAAGCAGCCCTTGTTGCGTTCTCAGGAACAGGCGCGCGCCGCTTGCTTCTTCCAGTGCATCGATATGGCGGCCGACCGTTGGTTGGGTGAGGCCAAGGGCACGGGCCGCGCCCGAGAGGGAGCCCTCCCGCAGGACTGCGAGGAAGGTGCAGTAGTAGTCCCAGGATGTCACGGCGTCGCTCATGCAAATACGTATATCAAATAGATGGAAATAGACAATTCCGTATGTCGCCGCGTTCATGAATACTTCTGCCCTCGAAATCAATCAGGAGCGATCCATGACAGAAGACAGAAAGAAATCGCGCCCCATGGCTCTCGTTCTGGGGGCGACGGGTGGTATCGGCAGCGCAATGGCGAAGAAGCTCATTGAACGCGGTTATGCGGTGCTTGCGCTTCACAGAAATGCTACCGCGACAGCCAGGGACAACCCCGCGATTGATTGGGTGCAGGGGGATGCGATGAACCGTCAGGACGTCCTTCGTGCCGCGCAGGGCGCCGACCTCATCGTACACGCGGTCAATCCGCCGGGCTATCGCAATTGGCGCCAGTTGGTGTTGCCTATGATCGACAACACCATCGCAGCCGCCCGGGCCGTTGGCGCCAGCATCCTGATGCCGGGAACCATCTACAATTTCGGGCCGGACGCTTTCCCCGTCCTGAGGGAGGATAGCCCGCAGCATCCTGTCACCGTCAAGGGGAGGATCCGTGTCGAGCTGGAGAAGCGGCTCGAGGCCGCGTCGGGCGATGGCGTTCGGGTCATCATTGTGCGGGCGGGCGATTTTTTCGGTCCGGGCGCGGGCAACAACTGGTTTGCGCAGGTAGTGGTCAAGGCCGGGAAGCCGCTTGCCTTTGTCACTTCGCCGGGTAAAACCGGCGTCGGGCATCAATGGGCATATCTGCCGGATGTCGCCGAGACGATGATGCAACTTGTCGAGCGCGCTGATCGCCTGCCGCTCTTCGCCCGCTTCCATCTGGATGGATTCTATGATGTCGACGGGATGCAGCTCGCCGCTTCGATACGTCGGGTCACTGGCAAGCCGGACCTCAAGGTCAAGCGCTTTCCATGGCCGTTGGTGCGTCTGGCGTCGCCCTTCGTGCCGCTCTTCCGGGAATTGGCAGAGATGCGCTACCTGTGGCGCGAACCGCTTCGGATGAGCAATGTGCGCCTTGTGGAGGTGCTGGGTGCTGAGCCGCAGACCCCGATTGATTTGGCCGTCGCACAGACGCTCTCGGGCCTCGGATGTCTTGATGCAGGGACAGGAGATCGGGCTCCGTCCCTGTCCGCACAGGCGATTGGCTAGGCGGATACGCACTCGTGGAACGCCCCACCGGGTCCGGCGGGGTGTTCCACGGCGCCTTCAGTCGAGGAATGGGTAGTCGGTATAGCCCTCTGCGCCGCCGCCATAGAATGTGCTGCGGTTCGGAGTGTTCAGGGGGGCATCCTCTTTCAGCCGGCGCACCAGATCGGGATTGGCGATGAATTGCTTGCCGAAGGACACCATGTCGGCTCTGCCCGAGGCGACGGTCTCGATCGCCATCGCGCGCTCGTAACTATTGTTGGATATCCAGGCTGCCTTGCCGCCCTTGTCGCGGTATGCGGATTTCATGCCGGCCCAATCGAAGGGCTGGCTCCCTTCATGAAAATCACGATCGCCGCCGGTCGCTCCTTCGATTACGTGGATGAATGCGAGGTTGTGGGCTGCCAGCTTTTCGACAAGATAGTTGAAGAGCGGCTGCGGGTCCGGATCCGAAACGTCATTGGAAGGCGTCACAGGCGATATGCGGATGCCGGTTTTAGGACCGCCGATCTCCGTGGCGATGGCATCCACCACCTCCAGCGCGAAACGGGTGCGGTTTTCGATCGAGCCGCCATAGGCATCGGTTCGGTGGTTGCTTCCCGCCCGTAGGAACTGATCGATCAGGTAGCCATTGGCGGCGTGGATCTCGACCGCGTCGAAACCGGCATCGATGGCGTCGCGTGCGGCGCGGCGATAGTCTTGGACAATGCCCGGGATTTCAGAGAGCTCGAGCGCGCGGGGCTCGGACGTCTCGACGAATGCGCCCGTGCCGTCCTCGCCGATGAGATAGGTCTTGGACTTTGCCTGTATCGCCGAGGGGGCGACGGGTTTTGCGCCATTCGGCTGCAGCGATGTGTGGGACACGCGGCCAACGTGCCAGAGTTGGGCTGCAATGTGCCCGCCGGCCTGATGGACGGCGCCCGTTACGCGTTTCCACCCTTCCAGCGCTTCCGGCGTATAGAGGCCCGGCACCTGGGCGTATCCCTGACCTTGCTGCGTGATCGCCGTGCCCTCACTGATCAGAAGACCGGCCGTGGCACGTTGCCTGTAATAGATCACGTTAAGGTCGTTCGGAACATTGCCCGGAGAGCGGTTGCGTGTGAGCGGGGCCATGGCGATGCGGTTGGGGAGCGTCATGTCGCCTACGGTGATCGGATCGAAAAGCGAGGTCATGGAAAGCCTTTCCTGATGAAAAGCGGTACGGGATCGCACCGGGGAGGGGAAGAGTTATAGGGAGGCGTTCAGAGTATCGAGAAATGTTCCTATTGTTTCCTCGTCACGTCTGTAGAAAACCCATTGGCCTATGCGTGTGGAAGAGACGAGTCCGGCGCGTTGCAGAGTTGTGAGGTGAGCAGAGACCGTGGATTGCGACAGTCCGCAACGCTCGAATTGTCCCGCGCAGACGCCGACCTCGAAGGGCTGTGCCTGAGCCTCGAAATGCGCCTGCGGGTCCTTCAGCCACATCAGCATCTTGACGCGTGCCGGGTGCGCAAGCGCTCTGAAGATTTCATCGAGGTTCATTGTTGCTGCATTCCGTATCACTGTCTGACGCTTCAGATATGGCGTGCCGGCGGGGGTTCAATACACATCGAGGTGAAACTTTTCGGCGGAACCGGAGGTGGACGTCTCAAAGTCTCGTGCCCTCGGGCAAACGGGACCTGGAAAACGGACGGCAAAAAAAAAGGGCCACCGGATCGCTCCAGGGCCCTATAAGTGTGAAGGTCAAAAAACCTCCAGAGGGGAACAGCTGCTGCGGTGGAACTGGGAGGAAAAAGCCACCATGTGCATCAGCTGTGTGCGATATGGTGGTTATTTGTGCAGCGAACAATGGTTTTTTATGCATGTCTGGCATGCGTATGTTGCACGCCTTGGAAATCGCACACGCACTGGCTGTGTCTCGGACCATTTCATCTATGACGACAGGCTCTAGAAGTTCCAGTTGCGGGCCTTTGCCACGATGAAATCGCGGAAAGCCTTCAACTTGGCTGCATTCTTCATTTCGTCCGGGTAGCAGAAATAGGTGTCGAAGGAAGGAACGTCGGCACTTGTGACGAGCTGCAGCAGGCCAGGATCGCGCCCGACGATATAGTCGGGGAGCATGGCGATGCCGATACCTAGCAGGCAGGCACGTTTAATGGATGTCAGGCTGTTGATCTGCAATTGCGGCTGCCGGGGATTGTCCGAGGTCCGCCCGGCCACTTCCAGCCAGTTGACGTCGAGCAGGTAGCCTGGCGCCGGTTCGCCGAAAGTGATGATGCGATGGTTGTCGAGGTCCTCGATGGTTTGCGGCTCGCCATAGCGGTTGATGTAAGAAGGGGCCGCATAGACATGCATGTGAACCGTGAACAGTTTGCGCTGGATCAGGTCCGACTGCTGTGGCTGGCGAAGCCGGATGGCGCAGTCGGCGTGGCGCATGTTCACGTCCAGTTCCTCGTTGTCGAGGATGAGCTGGATCGACATGTCGGGATAGAGTTGCAGGAATTCCTGTATCTTGTCGGTGAGCCAGCCCTGGCCAAGACCGACCGTGGTCGTGACACGCAGCTTGCCGCTCGGCTTTTCCGTCGTTTCGGTAAGCTGCATCTTCACCGTTTCGAGCTTGAGCAGCACGTCATGGGCGGTGCGATAGAGCAACTCGCCCTGTTCCGTCAAAATCAGCCCGCGTGCATGGCGGTGAAAGAGTTTGACGCCGATATCCTGCTCGAGAGCGCTGACCTGCCGGCTGATCGCCGATTGAGAGAGGTGCAGCTTGTCCGCTGCGTGGGTGAATGAGCCTGCTTCGGCGGCTGCGTGGAAAATACGCAGCTTGTCCCAGTCCAACGGCATGCCACCCCCTCTCACGATCTCTACTCCGCCGCTTCTGCGCGAACGGAAACGGCAGTCAGGTAACGCTCTGCCTCAAGCGCTGCCATGCAACCCATTCCCGCCGCCGTAATCGCCTGGCGGTAGACGTCGTCGGTGACATCGCCCGCGGCAAAGACGCCTTCGATATCGGTGGCCGTCGAATCCGGGGCGGTCCACAGATAGCCATTGGCTTTCATTTTCAGCTTGCCCTTGAAGAGTTCCACTGCCGGTGCGTGGCCAATGGCGACGAAAACGCCATCGATCGGCATTTCCGTCATCGCTCCGGTCACGGTGTCGCGCAACGTCGCGCCGGTCACGGATGGCGGCACGGGCGGCTTGGCGGGCGTGCCGGTGATTTCAGCCACTTCGGTATTCCAGATCACCTTGATGTTCTCCTTGGCAAAAAGGCGCTCCTGGAGGATCTTTTCCGAACGGAAGGAATCGCGTCGGTGCACGACAGTCACCGATTTCGCTATATTGGAAAGGTAAAGCGCCTCCTCGACGGCCGAGTTGCCACCGCCGACGACGATCACATCCTTGTTGCGATAGAAGAAGCCGTCACAGGTGGCGCAGGCGGAAACACCGAAGCCCTGAAAATGCTGTTCGCTCTCGATGCCGAGCCATTTGGCCTTGGCGCCGGTGGCAACGATCAGCGTGTCGGCGGTCCAGACGGCTCCCGAATCCGTGCGCACGGTGAAGGGCCGTTTCGCCATATCGACTTCGGTCACGAGGTCGTTAACGATCTCTGCGCCGACATGGGTCGCCTGCATGAGCATCTGTTCCATCAGCCAGGGGCCCTGGATCGGGTCGGCAAAACCGGGATAATTCTCCACGTCGGTGGTGATCATCAATTGCCCGCCCTGTTCCATGCCTGCGATGAGGACCGGTTTCAGCATGGCGCGTGCGGCATAGATTGCGGCGGTATATCCGGCTGGGCCGGACCCTATGATCAGCACCTTGGTATGGCGGGCGGTCATGGTCTTTCCTTTCAAGGCGATGCAAAATGAACAGGGAGATCGATTCTCATCGAGGCTGCTTGTTTGCAGCCTCATTTATGATTGCTCCATGCATTTATTCAAGGTCAGCTTTGCAATAACAACAGGGCAATCTCTGTCATGGTAATATTTGTGCTTAATGCAGACTGATTCTTGCGTAATTTCCGGAATGGGCTACATATCGGCGCTGTCACGTCAGAAAAGGCTTTGCATTTGTTACGCGCCGAATTGGACGCCATCGATTTTCGCATTCTCCGAGAGCTGCAACGCGACGGTCGCATGACGAATGTCGAACTATCGGCCCGCGTGGGCATTTCAGCGCCGCCATGCCTGCGCCGGGTGCGCAAGCTGGAGGAGGCCGGAATCATCGAGGGCTACCACGCATTGCTGAACGCCCCGAAGCTCGGCTTCGATCTCGTCGCCTTTTGCATGGTTGGGCTGAAGCACCAGTCGGAAAGCAACCTCAAGGCTTTCGCGACCGCTACCGAAAGCTGGCCGCTGGTGCGCCAGGCTTGGATGGTATCCGGCGACAGTGATTTCCTGCTTCATTGCGTGGCCGAGAACCTGACCAATTTCCAGGACTTCGTGATCGAAGTGCTGACGGCCAATGATCACGTCCATACCGTTCGCACCATGCTGACGATCCGGCAGGTGAAGCGCGTCGGGCTTGTGGAAGTCTAGCGGCTCCCGTTCAGGGGTGTCTTGGCGGCTAGAACCATCTTGTGGTTGCGGTTGCGAAAACGCGTGATTGCGACAAGACGGCGGGTTCCGAAAAGAGTGCGGCGGATCTCGTAGAAGTAGCGGTAACCCCGCTCGTTCAGAAAGCGGATCAACTCGGTTCCCGGTTCGGCGGTCTCTGCTCTGAGAAGTTCGAAAGCAATCAAGGGTGCCGATTGCGCAAGAATGGCTTCCGCACCCTTGAGTGCGCTCAGTTCATGGCCTTCCACGTCGATCTTCATGAAGTCGATGACCGGTACCGCCTCGTCGCCCAGCATGGCGTCGAGCCGGTCGCAGGCAAAACCGATCGTGTCGGCACCAGCCTCGGCGTCCGTGACAATGTGGGCCGCACCGATATTGCCGGGCACACTTACAGCCCTTGCCACGAATGCTTCGCTGGAGGCTCCCTTCTGGTGGACCGTGATGTTCTTCATTGCCCGGGTGTTGAGCGACAGGATATCGAAGGTCAGCGGGTGGGGCTCGAAGGCGTGTACGTGCTGGAAATGGTTGCTGAAGGAGATGGTGTGAATGCCGATATTCGCGCCTACGTCCAGTGCGTATCGGCGTTCAGGCAGGCTCGGAAAGACGTGCTGCTCGAGATAGTCCAGCTCAAGGTTTTCGAACCGCCCATACAGAATTGACTTGATGGAGATGTAGTCGAAGATGAATCCGACAAAGGTCTGCGGCAAGGCTCGGCTTTTCCGTGATTCTCTCAGCACCAGGGTCAAGAGCAGCTTTTTCACAAGAAGCATTCTCAATCCAATTCGAGCTATCAGGAAACGCGTGCGAGACCTTTGTAGATCAAGCCGATACTGCCGGCCTCTTTTTCCAAGGTGAACAATGCGGTCACCCGTGCCCGTGCCCGCGCTCCCGCTGCATCACGTCGTGCGTCGTCGTCCATAAAGGCCGCCGCGGCCTCGCCAAGGGATTCGCTGCTTCCCGCCGGGGTTACTATGCCTGTTTCCTGGTGGCCGACCTGGACCAGTTCGCTGAACACGCCGACATCGGCGGCGACGACTGGAACGCCAGTTCCCATGGCCTCGAGCGGGGTCAGGCCGAACCCTTCCCAGCGTTGCGGGGCGACATAAAGGTCAAGGGCACGATACCAGTCATTGATATTGGTATGCTCGCCGACGAAAAGGATGCGTTCCGAAAGGCCTGCCTTGACCACGCGCTCCTTGAGGCTGTTCTCGTAGGCGACGTGCGAAGCGGTTGCGCGCCCGGCGATAATGGCGATCCAGTCCGGCCGGTCGGCAAGCAGCTCTATCATCGCGTCGACGAACAGGTCCGTTCCCTTCTGGTGGCGGACCCTGCCGAAGCAGCCGACGACATTTTTCTCGGGGTTCAGGCCGACAGCGCGCTTTGCCGCTGCCTTGTCTTGGGGTGGAGAGAAGCGTTCCGTGTCCACGCCATGCATGATTACGGTGTTTTCCACCTCGAGATAAGCGGCCGTCCGGGCGCTGGTGGCAATCACTGCATCGACCCGGGAAATGAGGAGCTTCGTCCAGCGGGTGTGCCGCCGCTGGGAGGCTGAGGTGAAGACGATCCTCAGCGGCATGCGCAGAAAATCGCGCAGAAGGAGGCCGGCCAGCATCTCATTGTTGCGACGGGCATGCCAGACACGGTTTTCTCTACCCTCAGGCGGGCGCCAGAGTCGAAGCAGGTCGGAAAATCGGATATGCGGGAGAAACGCCGGAAGGCCCGGGCCAAGAGTCGCAACCTTCTGGCCGAGCCTGTTCTGGACGGGGATGAGCTGGATGATCGTCGAGGTCACGCCGGACAGGCGCTTCTTGAAGTTCGGCGCTATTATCTCGACATTCCTGATATCCGTCACGTCGGAGACCCTCGCTCCGGCCTGATGCCGGTCAGCCCCAATTGACCGAGAGGATTTCATAGGCCTTGGAGCCGCCGGGCGCCACGACCTCGATGTTGTCACCGACTTCCTTGCCGATCAGCGCTCGGGCGATAGGCGAGGAGATCGAGATGCGGCCCTGCTTCACGTCCGCTTCCTGGTCACCGACGATCTGGTAGGTCTTTTCCTCCTCGGTGTCCTCATCGACAAGTTTCACCGTGGCGCCGAATTTGATTTTGGAGCCGGACATTTTGGCGAGGTCGATAACTTCGGCGCGCGCGATCAGGTCTTCCAGTTCGGCGATACGGCCTTCGTTGTGGCTCTGGGCTTCCTTGGCTGCATGATACTCGGCGTTTTCGGAAAGGTCGCCGTGGGCACGCGCTTCGGCAATCGCTTCGATGATGCGGGGCCGTTCTTCTTGCTGGCGCCAACGCAGTTCCTCATTCAGCTTGACGAAACCGTTCTGCGTCATCGGTACCTTTTCAACCATTTCGACTTCCTTCGAGTATGGAGTCCGCGTGGTGCAGACATAAAAGAAAACAGGTTCCGAAGCGAAGCCGCGGAACCGTGTTTCAAATCGATATGCCGGAAACTATAGCAGAATCCAGAAGGACATTTCCAGAAGTTTTGTGTCATGGCGGAACCGCCGCCAATGAAGGGACATCATCAGGGCTCGACCTGATGCTGCGTCGGCAGGTTGGGCGGATCATAGGGGCCATCGGGCAAAGTGGCTGCCATGCGGTCGATAACCGACTGGTGGATCAATGCATTCTCGGGAATGAGGCGCCGGTCGCATCGTGGCAGATAGAAGCCGCCGGTCTCTCCATGCATTCGCCAAGATGTGGCCGGTATGCGACGGGGAACCAATTCAAGCACTTGCCAGGCGACGTTCATGCTCTCATGACGATTCGCGGTGGGATCCGGCGCGACATATGGCTTCTGTGGGTTCTGGCCGAGAACGATCTCGTTCACGGTCCGGGTGATGAAATCCAGTCCGGCTGTTTTCGCTTCCCGGATCATCCAGACGAGCGGGATCTTGATCAGTGCGCTTTCCTTTTCGGGATATCCGCCGCCGACATCTCCGTGAACACCCGTGAACCAGACCTCCTTGAAGTCCTGCTGAGGCACTGCCTCCTTGGGCTTGAACGGTCCGCCCCAGTAGGGCTGGCCCGGCTCCCATGTCTGCGGATTGTACATTGTGCGGCGCTCGTCTATGGCCAAGGCTTGGCGCACGATCTCCACGCTGGGATTCCGGCGGGTGAAGGGATGGCTTTTCAGCTGAAGCAGCCATCTTCCGTTTTCGATGACCGAGGTGACTGTATCAAAGAGGCCTAGCATCTTGATCTTTGGGCGATGGGTCTTCAGCGCGCGTTCGTGAAGGCGCATGGTAGCGAAGGCGGAAGGCGCGTCTTCTCCAGTCACCGTCGGGTCGCCGCTCTGGTTCCTGAATTCGGGTATGCCCTTATAGGCCCGGTATGCATAGTCGACCAAATTGAGCTGCGGGCGGCTCACCAGGCCCAACGCGTGTATGAAGCCTGCCAGCACCCTTGCCGTATAGGCGCCACGGCTGAAGCCGAAGAGATAGATCTGATCGTCCTCGCCTTTCTTCTTGCCGTCCTTGCCGCGCGGCGCGGGCTGATAGTTCTCGACGATGAAACGGTAGGCGTCCTTGACATTCTGGTCGAGGCCCCAGCCGGTCGCCATTCCCCAGATCTCGATCGTCTCACGATAGGGTTTCAGCCAGGCGTCTACGGCGCCGAAAGTCCCGACGCCTGGATCGTAATAGACAACCTGTTCGTCCGTGCGCCGCAGGACGCCGAAGAGGCGCAGTATGTTGGTTCGGTCCGCCGCTATCTCGTTCGACGTTCCGTCGAAGAGGAGGACAATATTCTTTGCCATCTCGCATACCCTTGATCGCCTGTAGATAAAACATAGCAGCTGGCGCATTTCGGTGCAATTTCAGGTTGCTTGGCCGTGCGGAGATCAATGACTGGGAGCGGTCTCGATGACCGGATTTGCGCCGTAGACGCGGCGCGCGAGTACCACAAGCAGCGTCAGGGTCACAGCGGCGACTGCACAGGAGACGGCAAAACCGAGGGAAAAGCTGTCGCGGGCGATGTCGAGCCAGGGCGTGTCCACGCCCTTCATGCTGCCTGCGACCTCGACGGCCGCGGCGAGTGTCGAACGGGTGGCCTCGGCCAGTGGTGGCGGTAAAGTTCCGAGGTCGGCGGACGCCATGGCCAGCCGGTAGATGACGCTGGCGAGGCTGCCGAGCAGGGCAACGCCCATGGCGCCGCCGAATTCCGCACTGGTCTCGGAGATCGCAGAGGCGGCGCCGGCACGTTCGGGCGGGGCGGACCCGACGATGAGACCGGTCGTGGTCAACACGACGGGCACGAAGCCGAGGCCGATCAGCATGCTGGCGAACAGCACCCCGTAAAGGCTCTGGCCATAGGCCGCCATCGCCATGACGGCCGCACCGATCGCATTGACGACAAGCCCGAGCAGCACGGTCCGGACCTGCCCCAGCCGGTTCGTGATCCGGTAGGCCTGGAGCGACATCACGGTGAAGACCAGGCTGGGCGCGATCGACCAGAGTGCGGCCTCCAGCGGCGAAAGCCCTAGCACCAGTTGCAGGAACTGGTTCTGGAACAGGAAGATACCGAACACGAAAAAGACGCCGAACAAGTTGACCAGGAGCGACGCGGTAAAGGACGGAATGGCGAACAGCGACAGGTCGATCAGCGGGTCTTCCAGGCGCATCTGGCGGCGGAGAAACGGGAGGCCGAGACCGACACCAAGAGCAATCGGCAGGAGATGGACCGGATCGAAGCCGTCCGTGGCGATGTGCTTGAGGCCATAAATGACGGGCAGGACGGTCGCCAGCGAGAGAAGTACGCTCGCGACATCGATCCGGACGGATTGTTCGCTGCGGAATTCAGGCAGCAGGAAGGGCGCGGCGATGACCAATGCCAGCATGACCGGTACGTTGATCAGGAACACCGATCCCCAGTGGAAGAATTCCAGCAGTACGCCACCGATCAGCGGTCCGATCAGGCCGCCAAGGGCGAAGGCCGTGCCCCAGATGCCGATAGCCCGGTTGCGCTCGGACTCGTCGAAGAACAGGTTAACGACCAGCGAGAGCGTGGACGGTGCGATCGTGGCTCCGGCGATGCCAAGCAAAGCCCGGGCGAGAATGAGCATGGGCGCCGTCGTGGCGAAGGCGGCGAAGAGCGAGGCGAAACCGAAAGCGGTTGCGCCGAGCATCAGGATCCTGCGTCGACCGACCCGGTCGCCAAGCGTTCCCATCGTCACCAGGAAACCGGCGACCATGAAGCCATAGATGTCGTTGATCCAGAGGAGCTCGGCCGCGGACGGTGCGAGATCGGCGGTGATGGCGGGCATGGCAAGAAACAGGACGGAGAGGTCCATGGAATAGACCAGGCAGGCGATGGAAAGGACGAACAGCCCGATCCATTCGCGGCTGGTTGCCCGCGCTGGAATTCTATCAGCCTTGGTCATGGCCTTCGTGTTCCCAAAAGTGAACCGGGCGGAGAGTTTCGCGAATCCTCCGCCTTGGCAAGTGTCAATTTTGTGTGTGGCGGAGCGTTGCCGACGTTTCAGCCGGCCTGTAGTTTGGCGAGATAGGCGTCGAGCTTGGCCAGGGTCTGATGACCGCCTTCGATCGCCCCGAATTTCAGCGTCGCGTCGCGCGCTTCCGGTGTGGGGAAGACAAGAGTCAGCGTCACGCGTGTCTTGTCGCCTTCCGCCTCGAAGCTGATCACGCCCTCGAAATGGGCGGGCTCGCCGATTTCCTCGCCGTGATCGTAGACGAGTCGTAATGGCGGGCTAATCTCCCGGTAGCGGATCCAGTTCGGCCAGTCCTTGCCGTCGGGGCCGTGCATCGTGTAGCGCCACAGGCCGCCGACGGCGAACTCCATTTCATGTGTCTCGTTGGTGAAGCCGTCAGGCCCCCACCATGCATCGAGGTGTTTCGCATTGGAGAAGGCTTCGAAGACCAGCGCTCTGGGTGCCGACACGAGACGTTCGACGCGGAGGATTCTTGCGGGATCGAGTTCGGCGGACATGTCAGTGTGGACCCTTCTCTAGAACGGCCTGAAGCCGGTTGAAGTTCTGTTCGTTGGCGGCGTGAAGAAAGCGTTCGAGCTCCATGTTTCCCTCGGTACGATCGAACAGCATGCGCCATGTAAGGCGGGCGCCGCCGATTTCCTCGGTGAACGTCATTTCGAGCGGAAAGGCGTGAACGGGTTCGTGGTGAAACGCCCTTATCCGCTCGCCGGTGACAACCTCCTGGAAAGTCCAGCGATTGTGAAACTCGCTGCCGTTGGAGGCGATCATGGTGACGAGCCAGGTGCCACCGGGCCGGAGGTCGAAGGCGGTGATGTGGTTGGTGAAGCCGTCCGGTCCCCACCAAAGTTCGAGCTTTTCCGGTTCGGCGAACGCATTGAAGAGCGTCTGGCGATCAACCGGAAACAGGCGGTCGTTGAGGATTTCGATCTTGTCAGTCATGGGAGTCGGGTTCCCTTGCGCGTGCTTCCTGCAGTGTCGCCAGATAGGCGTCGAGGCGTCCGAGCCTGTCTTCCCAGAGCTTGCGATAATCCGTCAGCCACCCGTCGACCTGTTTCAGCGGTTCGGGCTCCAGCCGGCAGGGTCGCCATTGGGCATTGCGGCCGCGTGAAATCAGCTTCGCCCGCTCGAGTACCTTCAGATGCTTCGAGACGGCGGGCAGGCTCATGGCGAAGGGCGAAGCGATTTCGTTGACCGTCGCTTCGCCCTGAGCGAGACGTGCAAGGATGGCGCGCCGGGTGGGATCGGCGAGGGCAGACAGGGTTTCCGAGAGAGGGTCCTGGTTCATATTTATCTATTCGGTTAATTAACTTTATGGCTAAATACAGATGCGGATTGCTTGTGTCAATACATCTCGCGCATTTGACAGCTGGAGGCGCGGTCCCGATAGTCTGACCCAGGAGAGTCCGCACCGGGATGCGGAGCGGGAGGGACGGTTGCATTCGACATTGGTACTGACGACGGTGGCAATGGTTGCCTTCGCGGCGAATTCGCTTTTGGCGCGACAGGCGCTCGGGATACCGGTCATCGATCCTGCCGGCTACACGGCGCTGAGGGTGATCTCCGGTGCCGTCGTTCTCTACCTGCTGTTCCGGTGGAGAAGCGGGTCGGCGCAAAGTGCTCGTGTTCCCGGAAACTGGCTCGCGGCGATGGCCCTGTTTGTCTATGCTATCACCTTCTCCGCGGCCTATGTCGAACTCGGCGCTGCGACGGGTGCGCTCATACTTTTTTCGTCGGTGCAGGCGACGATGCTGGCCTATGCGTTGCTGCGGGGCGATCGGCCGAGCCTGGGCGAGACATTCGGTCTTGCGGTCGCTTTCGCGGCTTTCGTCTATCTCGTTCTTCCGGGCGCCGGTCGCCCGGATCCCGTTGGCAGCATGTTGATGATCATCTCCGGCATGGCCTGGGCCGCCTATACCTTGCTCGGCCGCGGTTCGGTCGATCCACTAGGGGAAACGGCGGGCAACTTCGCCCGGGCCTCCGCTTTCTGTATCCCGCTCGGGCTTTACGCCGCGTTTCGGGAAACAGCGACGCCCTCTGGCGTCCTGCTCGCACTTGCGTCTGGTATCGTTGCCTCCGGCCTCGGCTATGCGATCTGGTACCGGGCGCTTAGTGGGCTGACCACCTTTCGGGCTGCGCTGATCCAGCTCTCGGTTCCCGTTATTGCCGCAGCCGGTGCTATTGTGCTGCTGGGCGAGACCTTGACGCTGCATTTCGTCGGCGCCGGCGCAATCGTCCTCGGCGGAATAGCGTTCGCAATCCTCGCAAAACAGAAAAGGCAGGCGTGACGCCTGCCTTCCCAATCTCAAACCTGCAGATCGCCTCAGAAATAGCTCTGCAGCGGCCGGACCTCAAGCTGGCCCTTCTTCAGGGCCCGGATCGCTTCGGCGGCGGCGAGCGCACCTGCCATGGTGGTGTAATAGGGCACCTTCTGCATCAGGGCGGCGCGGCGCAGTGACTTCGAGTCCGAAATCGCCTTGTTGCTGTCCGTCGTGTTGACGACCAGTTGGACCTGCCGGTTGCGGATGGCATCCTCGATATGCGGGCGACCTTCCAGCACCTTGTTGATCTTCACCGCCTCAATGCCATTCTCGGCGAGGAAGCGCTGCGTACCGCCGGTCGCCATGACCTTGAAGCCGATGTCGGCAAGCAGGCGCACAGCCGGCAGTACCCGTTCCTTGTCCTCGTCGCGGACCGAAACGAAGACCGTTCCGTCACGCGGCAGTTCGACGCCGGCGCCGAGCTGGCTCTTGGCGAAGGCGAGCGCGAAATCGGTGTCGAGGCCGATGACTTCGCCGGTCGAGCGCATTTCCGGGCCGAGCAGGGTGTCGACGCCGGGGAAGCGGGCGAACGGGAAGACGGCTTCCTTGACCGCGATGTGCTTCAGGTTGCGCGGATCCGGCTTTTTGCCGTAGGCGGCGATCGCTTGGTCGAGCTTTTCGCCGGTCATGATGCGGGCGGCGATCTTGGCGATCGGCGCGCCGATGGTCTTGGCGACGAAGGGCACCGTGCGCGAGGCGCGCGGATTGACTTCAAGGACATAGATCACGCCATCCTTGATGGCGTACTGCACGTTCATCAGGCCGCCGACGTTTAGCGCTTTCGCCATCGCCTTGGTCTGGCGTTCCAGTTCGTCCAGCAGTTCCGGCGAGAAGGAGCGCGACGGCAGCGAGCAGGCGCTGTCGCCGGAGTGAATGCCGGCTTCCTCGATGTGCTCCATGATGCCGGAGACGAAGACGTTTTCGCCGTCGCAGAGCGCGTCGACGTCGACCTCGACGGCATTGGTCAGGTAGCTGTCGAACAAAAGCGGGTTCTTGCCGAGCAGGGTGTTGATCTGGCCGGTCTTGTCGTTCGGGTAGCGCTGCTTGATGTCTTCCGGAACGAGGCCCGGAACGGTATCGAGCAGGTAGGACTGCAGCATGCTCTCATCGTGGATGATCTGCATGGCGCGGCCGCCCAGCACGTAGGACGGGCGCACGACCAGCGGGAAGCCGATTTCGCCGGCGACCAGGCGGGCCTGCTCGACCGAGTAGGCGATCCCGTTGTTCGGCTGGGTGAGGTCGAGCTTCATCAATAGCTTCTGGAAGCGGTCACGGTCCTCGGCGAGGTCGATCATGTCCGGTGCCGTGCCGAGGATCGGGATACCGTTCTTCTCGAGCGCCTCGGCGAGTTTCAGCGGCGTCTGGCCGCCGAACTGCACGATAACGCCGACCAGTTCGCCTTTTTCCTGCTCGGCGCGCATGATTTCGATCACGTCTTCGGCCGTCAGGGGTTCGAAATAAAGGCGATCCGAAGTGTCATAGTCGGTCGAGACGGTTTCCGGGTTGCAGTTGACCATGATGGCTTCGTAGCCTGCATCCTTCAGCGCGAAGGCGGCGTGGCAGCAGCAGTAGTCGAACTCGATGCCCTGGCCGATGCGGTTCGGACCGCCGCCGAGGATGACCACCTTCTTGCGGTCGGACACCTGCGCTTCGGAACGAGCATTGCCGACGAAGGGCGTCTCGTAGGTCGAATACATGTAGGCAGTCGGCGAGGCGAACTCGGCAGCGCAGGTGTCGATGCGCTTGAAGACCGGCCGGACGCCGAGCGAGTTGCGCAGCATCGCCACATCCTTCGGCTTACCGCCGGTGAGAGAGGCGAGGCGGGCGTCGGAGAAGCCCATGGCTTTGAGCATGCGCAGGTTCTCTGCGTCGCCCGGCAGGCCGTGCTCGCGGATGCGGGCTTCCATGTCGACGATCGCCTTAAACTGGGCAATGAACCACGGATCGATCTTGCAGCCTTCGTGTACTTCCTCCGGCGACATGCCGAGGCGCAGTGCCTGGACGACCATGCGCAGACGATCCGGGGTGGGCGTGCCGATCGCGGCACGGATGGCGTTCTTGTCGTCGGCTCCGTCACCATGGGCGTCGAGGCCGGGGATCTCGATTTCGTCGAGTCCGGTCAGGCCGGTTTCGAGGCCGCGCAGTGCCTTCTGCAGCGACTCGGCGAAAGTACGGCCGATTGCCATGACTTCGCCGACCGACTTCATCGCGGTCGTCAGCGTCGGCTCAGCACCGGGGAATTTCTCGAAGGCAAAGCGCGGGATCTTGGTGACGACATAGTCGATCGACGGCTCGAAGGAAGCGGGCGTCGCGCCGCCGGTGATGTCGTTTTCCAGTTCGTCCAGTGTATAGCCGACGGCGAGCTTGGCCGCGACCTTGGCGATCGGGAAGCCGGTGGCCTTCGAGGCGAGGGCGGAGGAGCGCGAAACGCGCGGGTTCATCTCGATGACGACGAGGCGGCCGTCCTTCGGGTTGACAGCGAACTGCACGTTCGAGCCGCCGGTCTCCACGCCGATCTCGCGCAGCACCGCGATAGAGGCGTTGCGCATCATCTGGTATTCCTTGTCGGTCAAGGTCAACGCAGGGGCAACGGTGATGGAGTCCCCGGTGTGCACGCCCATCGGGTCGATGTTCTCAATCGAGCAAATGATGATGCAGTTGTCCGCCTTGTCGCGGACGACCTCCATTTCATACTCCTTCCAGCCGAGGACCGATTCTTCGATCAGCACTTCGGTGGTCGGTGAGGCGTCGAGACCGGAGCCGACGATCTCGAAGAATTCCGAGCGGTTGTAGGCAATGCCGCCGCCTGTACCGCCCATGGTGAAGGACGGGCGGATGATCGCCGGCAGGCCGACCTCGTCGAGCGCCTGGGCGGCGATCGCCATGGCATGGTTCATGTAGCGTTGTTTGCGGTCCGTCTCACCGAGGTTCCACTGGTTCTCCAGCTCGTCGAGCGCCTTGTCGAGCTCGGCGCCGGAGAGCTTGGCGCGCAGTTCGGCGCGGGCCGCCTCGTGGGTCTTGCGGTCGGCGTCCTTGATGTCGGTCGCGTTCGCCAGCATGGAGCGCGGGGTTTCCAGCCCGATCTTGGCCATGGCCTCGCGGAAGAGGGCACGGTCCTCGGCCTTGTCGATCGCTTCAGGCTTGGCGCCGATCATTTCGACATTGTAGCGGTCGAGCACGCCCATCCGCTTCAGCGAAAGCGCGGTGTTGAGCGCCGTCTGTCCGCCCATGGTCGGCAGCAGTGCGTCCGGGCGTTCCTTGGCGATGATTTTGGCGACGACTTCCGGCGTGATCGGCTCGACGTAAGTTGCATCGGCGAGGCCCGGATCGGTCATGATGGTGGCCGGGTTGGAGTTGACCAGGATGACCCGGTAGCCCTCCTCCTTCAGCGCCTTGACGGCCTGTGTGCCGGAATAGTCGAATTCGCAAGCCTGGCCGATCACGATCGGGCCAGCGCCGATGATGAGGATGGATTTGATATCTTGGCGCTTGGGCATGGTCACAATCCGCTTTCAGGTTGCGCGAAAAACCGGCCAAGGTGAGTGGATATCACCGGCCGGGCGCACATACGAGGTCTTTTAAGGCTAGAAGGGGCTTATAGGGAAATGTTTGGCATAGAGGAACCCCGAAATTGACGAAACCGACAGGAATCTTCGGGGGCGCGTGAAAGCCTGGGGGCGATGTGTAACGGGAGCTGAGCCGGGCGGCCACATTGCCTTGGCAGGGTGGCGTGTTACTGTCGCTCTGGGGGAAGTCAAGGGAAGGGGAATGCGTGCTCGACGGCTATAGGAATTTTGACGGCCTGGGCCTGGCGGAACTGGTGCGCAGCGGACAGGTCTCGGCCGCCGAACTGGTGGAGACCGCGATCGCCGAGATCGAACGGCTCAATCCACCGCTGAATGCAGTGATCCGGCCGATGTTCGCCGAGGCGCGGCGGGCTGCGACGGGACCCATTGGCGATGGGCCGTTCGCCGGGGTGCCCTTCCTGTTGAAGGACCTTCTCTCCCAGGTCGAAGGTATTCCGACCTCGCAAGGCAACAGGCTCTTGGCGAATATCCCGGCTCCTGGCGACAGCGAACTGGTGAGGCGCTGGAAACGGGCAGGGCTGGTCATCGTCGGCAAGACCAATACACCCGAGTTCGGGCTGACACCCTATACCGAGCCGGGGGCCTTCGGGCCGACCCGCAATCCCTGGGACCTTGCGCGCACGCCGGGTGGTTCCAGTGGCGGCTCGGCAGCGGCAGTTGCCGCCGGCATTGTGCCGATGGCGTCAGGAGGCGACGGCGGCGGCTCAATCCGCATCCCGGCCTCGGCCTGTGGCCTGTTCGGAATGAAGCCGACCCGCGGCCGGACCCCTGTGGGTCCCTATATCGGCGAGGCTTGGGCCGGGTTTGCAGGCGAGCATGTTCTGACGCGTTCCGTGCGCGACTCCGCGGCCCTTCTGGATGCAACCCATGGGCCCGATATCGGTACGCCGCATCCCCTGGCGGTATTCCAGGGATCGTGGCTCAAGGCAGTCGGGAGCCCACCGAAACGCCTTCGCATTGCGGTATCAAGCAGGCCGATGCTCGGCAAGGCGGTATCCCCCGAGGTCAGGGATGCATACGCCGATTCCGTGCGACTTCTCGAAAGTCTCGGGCATGAGATCGTCGAGGCCGCACCCACGGTCGACCGGGACGCGTTTTCTCTCGCGTTCCTCACCGTGCTCGCGGCCGAACTCCGCGCCGATATAGAACTGGCGGCGGAGATTGCCGGCATGAGAGTGCGGCCTGAGGATTTCGATGCGTCATCCTTCGGTCTGGGCCTGTTGGGGCACGCGTTTTCGGCCACGGAGCTGACGGCGGCGCTACGTTATCTCAAGCTGTCGTCGCGTGCTATCATTGGTTTCTTCGAGAGCCATGATGTTCTGATGACGCCCGTACTCTCGAGTCTGCCGGTCAAGATCGGGGCGCTGCAACCGTCTGCGCTGGAAAAGAAGCTCATCCGCTTCATGGGTCATATTAGAGGTGGCTGGCTCCTGAAGAAACTCGGAATTGCCAATCAGCTTGCCGCCCAGACCTTCGAGTTTATTCCCTGGACGCCTGTTTTCAACGTGACCGGGCAGCCGGCCATGTCCGTTCCGCTCTGCTGGTCCAAAGAGAACTTGCCGATCGGGATGCATTTCGTCGGGCGGTTTGCGGATGAGGAAACGCTTTTCAGGCTTGCCGGGCAACTCGAAGAGGCACGGCCCTGGAAAGACCGGTGGCCGCCACTTTCATCGCGTAGTTGATGGTGCCTGCCGATGTCCGCAGGTTTAGCATCTGCTTATTTCGCATGGCCGGCTGGAACGCTTTGCTCTATAGACGGTTGTAGCCGCATTGACGGTGGAAGCCGCGCACGGACAAGCCATACGGAGAGGGTCCAACATCATGGAATGGAAAGGCCGAAGGCAGTCGAACAATATCGAAGATCGCCGCAACACTTCGACCGGCCGCGCCGGGTTGGGCCGAGATCCGTTGGGGCGATCCGGTATCAGGATTCCGATGGGAAGCGGCCGCCGCGGCGGAGGCCTGAGCATCGGCACGATCATATTTCTGGTTGTGATCTATTTCCTCCTGAAGATGATGGGCATCGATATGTTGCAGGTCCTGGACGACGGCTCGATGACCGGTCCGGGATATGAACAGTCAGTGGGCGAACGCCCGAGTGCTCCGGCGACAGACGAGATGACCGCCTTTGTGCGGACAGTTCTTGCCGAGACCGAAGATACCTGGAACGGCATCTTCAAGGCGGCGGGGCAAAACTACGAGGAGCCCACGCTGGTGCTTTTCTCGGGCGGTGTCAGTTCTGCCTGTGGCTTTGCTTCTTCCGCGACCGGCCCGTTCTACTGCCCCGGCGACCGCAAGGTTTATCTCGATACCGACTTCTTCCAGCAACTCGAACAGCAATTCGGTGCCTCGGGCGACTTCGCCGAGGCCTATGTTATTGCCCATGAAATCGGTCACCACGTCCAGAATCTGACCGGCATTCTGCCGAAGTTCAACCAGATGCGGCAGTCGATGGGTGAAGTCGAGGCAAACCAGATGTCGGTTCGCGTCGAGTTGCAGGCGGACTGCTTCTCCGGCATCTGGGCCAAGTACACAGAGCAAAAGGGGCTGCTCGAAGCCGGCGATCTGGACGAAGCGCTGAACGCGGCCCGTCAGATCGGCGACGACACCCTTCAGAAGCGCAGCCAGGGCTATGTCGTTCCCGACAGCTTCAACCATGGTACCTCGGCGCAGCGGATGAAATGGTTCAAGCGCGGTTTCGAGAGTGGCAGGGTGGACGCCTGTGATACCTTCTCCGAGGCGGTATGAGTGTAGACGTTCAGGCGGCTGCCGCGGGCAGCGTCCGCCCGCCTACCTGAACATGCCCTCGCGCAGGTTGATGCCGTATTCGAGCCAGGCCTTCATGGCGCAGAGCATCTGCATCCAGCCCTGGCAATTGCCGTAGGAGGCGGAGAGCCCGCCCTCCGTCGGGCGCCAGCCTTCCTCAGCGATGGTGACGAGCGTACGCCCGTCGGCGAGCGCTTCGAAGTCCATTGTCACGGTGGTCTTGTATCCGGCCGGCGTCGTCACCGCGTCGCCATCTGCGGGCGAGCCTTCGTTCGCCTCCCAGCGCAGCACGATGCGGCGATCCTTGGCGACCTCCACCACCTCGACCGGGAAAGCGCCGGGGAAATCATGGAAATCCCAGTAGACCGTCGCGCCGGTTTCGAGCCGCCCCTTGGCGCCGCCGGTGGTGAAGTAGCGTGAGAGCGTGGCGGGGTCGACGACGGCCTCGAAGACCTCGCCGACGGGCCTGGAGATATGCGCAGATACCCTGAACTTCAGCGGACCGTTCATGGTCTTGTCCTCCTCTTGGCGATGGCTCAATCATGTTATAAAAATATAACATGTCAAGTGCGAATCAGGAGGATCTGGTCTTCAAGGCGCTGGCCGCGCCGGTGCGGCGGGCGATGCTCGACCGGCTAAAGGACGCGCCGCTGACGACCGGAGCACTTTGCGAGTCTTTTCCCGCACTTGACCGCTGTACGGTGATGCAGCACCTGAAGGTGCTGGAGGGTGCCGATCTCGTCATCGTCAAACGGGAAGGACGGGAGCGCCGTAACATCCTGAACCCGTTGCCGATCAAGGCGATCCATGACCGGTGGATCGGCGAGTATGCGGCCAATGCCGTGTCGCTGCTGGACCGTTTGAAGCGGGACCTCGAAAGCTGAGCGCTTTGCCGCCTGTCGTGGTAGCCCGGACTAATTTGCACGGCACCATAAAGCGAATTGATATGTCGACGAGTTTTGCTGAAGGAACGCCATTTCGGGTTGCGCGTTCCCGATAGCTCGCGTAACGGTGACGCTGTCCGCCGCTTGCCAGATTTCCTGCAAGCGGCTTTTTTCGTCCAGGGTTTTGAACATGTCCACGCAAACCGCAGTTCGGCCGGTAGGCTCCTCCAACAGCTGGGGCGCGCATGTGCGCGCAACGCTGGCGCTGGGAATTCCGCTGATCGGCGCCCAGCTCGCCCAGCTCGGCATCCATACGACCGACGTCGTCATCGTCGGGCAACTCGGTGCACAGTCGCTTGCGGCGATGGTTCTTGCCGGCCAGTTCTTCTTCACGATCTTCATCTTCGGATCGGGGCTGTCGATCGCCGTCGTGCCGATGGTGGCGCAGGCCTATGGCCGCGGCGACGTAGTCTCGGTGCGCCGGTCGCTGCGCATGGGAATGTGGGCCTCGATCGCCTACACGCTGCTGACGATGCCGCTCTTCTTCAATGCCGAGCGGATATTGCTCGCGCTCGGCCAGAAGCCGGAGGTGGCGGCCCTTACCGCCGGTTACGTGATGATCGTCCAGTTCGGGCTCCTGCCGGCGCTGCTCTTTGCCGTGCTGCGCGCCCTCGTCAGCGCCATCGGCCGGGCGGGGATCGTGCTCTACGTGACGCTCGGGGTGCTGGTGATGAACGGCGTGCTGGCCTACGGCCTCGTGCTCGGCCATTTCGGCCTGCCGGCGCTCGGCATGACCGGGGCCGCAATCGTCGCCGTCTGCGTGCAGTGGGCCAGCTTCCTTGCCATGGTCGTCTATATTCAAACTCGCGAGCAGACCCGCAAATATGAGCTCTTCGTCCGCTTCTGGCGACCGGATTGGCATGCGCTCTGGGAGGTCGTGCGCCTCGGCCTGCCGATCAGTGTGACGGTTCTTGCCGAGGTGAGCCTCTTTACCGCAGCCTCGCTGCTGATGGGGCGCATCGGCACGATCGAGCTCGCCGCGCACGGCATCGCCCTGCAGCTCGCCTCCATCGCCTTCATGATCCCGCTCGGCCTCTCGCAGGCCGCAACCGTCCGCATCGGTGTCGCCCATGGTCGTGGCGACTATGCCGAGCTCGTTCGCGCGGCGATCACCGTGCTCGCCATCGCAAGCGTGATCGCGATCGCCGGCGGCATCCTGTTCTTCTCGTTGCCGCGAATGCTCAGCAGCATCTTCATCGACACCCGCAAGCCGGAGGCGTCGGCGGTGCTGGATTTCGCCACGCACCTGGTCGTGGTCGCGGGCATCTTCCAGCTCGTGGACGGGCTGCAGGCGATCGCCAGCGGCCTGCTGCGCGGCCTCAAGGATGCCCGCGTGCCGATGGTGATGGCGCTGATCGCGTACTGGCCTATCGGCTTCTTCCTCGCCTGGCTGATGGCGTTCCCGCTCGGTCTCGGCGGGGTCGGAATCTGGCTCGGCTTCCTCGTCGGGCTCGGCAGCGCCTCGTTCCTGCTCTGCGCCCGCTTTTATCTCAGAGTGCGTTACGAAATGCGAACGGCCCGGCAGTGATTGCCGAACCGTCGAAATGATCCGCTAATAAGAGAGTCGGATCAGCGCTCTGCGAGCGCCGGTTCGCCTTTTCTCTCGCGCACCATGTTCATGAAGCGGCGGAAGAGATAGTGGCTGTCCTGCGGGCCGGGAGAGGCTTCCGGGTGATGCTGCACCGAAAAGACCGGCTTGCCGACGAGCCGCAGGCCGCAATTCGAGCCGTCGAAGAGCGATACGTGAGTCTCTTCAACCCCTTCCGGCAGCGACTTCGAGTCGACGGCGAAACCGTGGTTCATGGAGACGATCTCGACCTTGCCGGTGGTGAAGTCCTTGACCGGATGGTTGGCGCCGTGGTGCCCCTGGTGCATCTTCTCGGTCGTGCCACCGAGCGCCAGCGCCAGCATCTGGTGGCCGAGGCAGATGCCGAAGACGGGCAGGCCACTGTCGATGAGCTTGCGGATGACCGGAACGGCATATGCGCCGGTCGCGGCCGGGTCTCCTGGACCGTTCGAGAGGAAGATGCCGTCGGGATTGAGCGCAAGGATGTCCTCGGCGCTGGTCGTCGCCGGCACCACCGTCACCTTCGCGTCCAGGCCGGCGAAGAGGCGCAGGATGTTGCGCTTCACGCCGTAATCGACGCAGACGACATGGTATTTTGCGTCTTCGGCGCCGAGCGTGCCGAAGCCCTTGTTCCAGACCCAGGGCGTTTCCGTCCAGACCGAGGACTGGCCGGAGGTCGCGACCTTGGCGAGGTCGAGGCCTTCGAGGCCGCTCCAGGCTCTCGCTTCCGCCTTCAGGGCGCCGAGGTCGAAGACGCCGGCCGGGTCATGGGCGATCACTGCGTTCGGGGCGCCGTTCTCGCGGATCCAGGCCGTCAGCGCGCGGGTGTCGATGCCGCAGAGGCCGATGATGCCACGGGCCTTCAGCCAGGCGTCGAGATGTTGGGCGGCGCGGTAGTTCGAGGGGTCGGTGATGTCGGCCTTGAAGATCACGCCGACGGCGCCGTGGCGGGCGGCCGGGGTCAGGTCCTCGATGTCTTCCGCGTTGGTGCCGACATTGCCCACATGCGGGAAGGTGAAGGTGACGATCTGACCGAGATAGGACGGATCGGTCAGGATCTCCTCATAGCCGGTGAGCGCGGTGTTGAAGCAGACCTCCGCCTGCACCTTGCCGGTCGCGCCGATGCCCTGACCTTCTATGACGGTGCCATCGGCGAGGACCAGGAGGGCGGTCGATTTCCGGTTCGTCCAGGGAGCTGTAGGCGTCATTTTTTCTTTTCCGTTTCCGGCCGTGTTCAACCGACCTTGAAGGTCGGGTGTCGAAGGGCCATCTCTGTCGCAGATCAAGGCGGCGCGAGTATCATCGCGCTGACCAGCCTGAACCCAATTTCTGTGCAGGTGCCGGAAAATAGTCGGATCGGATCGCAAGGTCAATTCTTCGCTGTGGAAACTGCGGATTTTAAACCCACTGAATTCAAAGGGTTGACTAATTGATTTGCCTGGGCGTCCGCGTCTGGCTATTACTGCGGCCGAAATGACAAGGAAAAGCCACAATTGACCGAGCCTGCCAACCGGCTTTTCCGTGGAGAAAAATCATGATGCGCGACACACTCGCCAATGTTCTTAAAGATGCCCTGAAGGCGAAGGATGTTCGACGGACCTCGACGGTGCGGCTGATCCAGGCCGCGATCAAGGATCGCGACATTGCCAATCGCGGCCAGGGAAAAGACCCCGTCAGCGACGACGAAATCATGCAGATCTTCGTCAAGATGATCAAGCAGCGCGACGAATCCGCACGGATCTACGAGGAAAACGGACGCCCCGAACTCGCCACTCAGGAGCGGGAGGAAATCTCGATCATCAAGAGCTTCATGCCGGAACAGCTGCCGGAAGAAAAGGTGCGCGAATTGTGCGCCTCGGTGATCAGCGAGACCGGAGCTCAGGGTTTGCGTGACATGGGCAGGTGCATGAACGCCCTGAAGGAACGCTATCCGGGCCAGATGGATTTCGCCAAGGCATCCGGTGTGGTCAAGGATCTGTTGAAGTAGGTTCCTGCAAAGTCGATCCGGCAAAGGCTCCGTCTTTTGGCGGGGCCTTTCTTATTGCCGGGCGCGGTGGGGGCAAATCCCGCGGTCGAGCCCGCCTGTGAATAGCGGGTATGGGCCATCGCCGTGATAGCATTCCCGCCGCGGGCGGCCTATATGGGAGTATCAATCCCAGGGGACATGATGCGCTTTTCCAATTCCTTTCTCGACGAGATACGCGACCGCGTGCCGATTTCGGCCGTGGTAGGCCGTCGCGTGTCGTGGGATCGGAAGAAAACCAACGTGTCGCGCGGCGATTTCTGGGCTTGCTGCCCCTTTCATGGAGAGAAGAGCCCAAGTTTTCATTGCGAGGACCGCAAGGGGCGCTACCATTGTTTCGGCTGCGGGGTCTCGGGCGATCATTTCCGGTTTTTGACGGATCTCGAAGGCTTGAGCTTTCCAGAAGCCGTTCAGCAAGTGGCCGACATGGCGGGCATTGCCATGCCGCAGCCTGATCCGCAGGCCGAGCGGCGCGAGAAGGAACGCACGACGCTTCTCGATGTCATGGAAATGGCAACACTCTTCTTCCAGGACCAGTTGCAGACCGCCAACGGCGCGCGGGCGCGAGCCTATCTTCGCGAACGTGGTCTTTCCGGACGAACAATCGAAACCTTCAGGCTTGGCTATGCGCCCGAGAGCCGCAACGCGCTCAAGGAGCACCTGGCCGGCAAGGGCGTGCCGAAGGAGCAAATCGAGGCGTGCGGACTGGTGCGTCATGGCGAGGACATTCCGGTATCCTACGATTATTTCCGTGATCGGATCATGTTTCCGATCCTCTCGTCGAGGGACAAGGTGATCGCCTTCGGCGGCCGGGCCATGGCACCGGACGCCATGGCGAAGTATATGAATTCGCCCGAGACCGAGCTCTTCCACAAGGGCAACGTTCTATACAACTTCACCCGGGCGAGACGTACACTGCAAAGGGCAGGCGGGTCCGACACGATCATCGCGGTTGAAGGCTACATGGACGTGATCGCGCTCCACCAGGCGGGAGTCGAAAATGCCGTCGCGCCGCTGGGCACGGCGCTGACCGAAAACCAGCTCGATCTCCTCTGGAAGCTCACGCCGCAGCCCGTCCTCTGTTTCGACGGCGACGGGGCCGGGCAGAGAGCGGCTTTCCGCGCCGTCGATCTGGCGCTTCCGCATCTGAAGCCCGGCAGGTCGGTCCGTTTCGCAATGCTTCCCGAAGGCAAGGACCCCGACGATCTCGTGCGTCAGGACGGTAGGGCGCCGTTCGACAAGGTATTGGCCGAGGCGCGGCCGCTTGCTGATATGGTGTGGGCACGGGAGGTCAATGCAGGCCGGTTCGACACGCCGGAAAAGCGCGCCGAACTCGAGGCCCGCGTAAAACAGGTGGTATCGGTGATCGGCGATGAGAGTGTGCGCCGTCACTATGCCCAGGATGTTCGTGATCGGCTGAACGCGTTCTTTCAACCGGCATCGGGCAGCCGCAACGACAGACGTGGCGGTTTCGAGCGCAATCCCCGATCGGGCGCGGCGCGGCCGGGTGCGCCGGCGACGGGTTTCGCTGGGCGCGGCACGGGTGGCATCTCCGACCGGCTTGCCCGCTCCAGTATGGTGAAAGGCAATCAGGACCAGCAGACGCTGAGAGAAAGCGTTCTGGCGCTCACAGTCATCAATCATCCGCAGCTTCTCCAGGACGAATATGACGAGATTGCCGCAATCGACTACGAGAGTCGCGAATTGCAGCGGCTGTGGTCGGCGCTTCTGACGGTCGCGGCCGGAGCGGGCGCGCACCTGTCGCGAGACCATCTTCTCGCCCGGCTCGAAGAGCAGGGGTTTTCCACGCTCATAAAGAGCCTCGACCAGCAGATCCGCAATGCCAGGCTCTGGACGGCGACCGAGATTGCCGCTGCCGAGGATGCGCGCGAGGGCTACCGGCAGGCGCTGTCTTTGCATAAGCGGTCGAAGGCGCTGAAAAAGCAGCGGCTGGAGCTTGAAAGGGAGGTTGCCGAAGCAACCGAGGAGGAGGATGCAGAGCGCATTGACCAGCTGATCGGAGCCCTCCACCAGGTGCAGCTGGAAATCACCCGCATGGAGAACCAGGAGGCGATCGTCGATGGTTTCGGCGTCATGTCCGGCCGGGTTAAGGGTGCGGCCACAGGCCAGCACTGAGCGGCGCGGCAGCCGGGTGTCTCAGCGAAACCAGCAATTTTGTCCGTCTGGGGCAGATTTCTGTCCGGCCGTCGAAAGCGGGTTCTGGTGAATTCAACTATTCCCGCTCTCTGTCATGGGAAGCGCGGCGCAGCTTTGCTTCCTGGCTTGAACCAGCGTGGAGAGGATGGAAGAATGCGCATTCAGACCGTGGAAATCAGCGTAGGCCAGAAAGACGTTCCGCTGGCTTGTGAGCTTTTGACGGAGGCTGCATTGGGAGCGCGACAGTTGCCAGGATGCCTCGACTATCAGCATTATTCCGTGCCCGGCGAAGCCGGACGGCTGCTGATCTTTCAGAAATGGACGTCGAAGGACAGTTTTGCCGCCTATCGCGAGAGCGATGTGTTCCGTGGCCTCAATTCGAGCCTGAAGCCGTTGGCATTGGCAGCGCCGGTGTCGTCGTCGTATGTTTTGGAGGATGCGAACGGCAACTGAGGGGATTCTTAGGTGACAACGTCTTGCGGGATCCCCGGCGCCTATTGCTTCTACAAGCGGTTCGAGGCGGCGCCGGCCCGCACGGTCACCTTCGACCGCGACTATCTCCTCTATAGTGCAGACGGGGCTATGCGGATCACTGCCGACGGGCGGTCATGGCTCTTGCCACCAGTGCGGGCCGCCTGGATCCCGGCGGCAATGCCTGTCACGGTCGCGATGAGCCGGCCGGCTACCTGTTGTTCCGTCCTGTTCGATCCGGAGTTCATCGATCGCCGTGTCCGCCAGTGTAGCGTATTCGCGATGGATGCGCTGGCTCGCGAGATGATCCTTCATAGCCGCCGTTGGAGCCGCGACGATGTACCTCTCGACGTGCACGCGGAAGTCTTTCTGAAGGCGCTCGCCGAGACCTGTATCGAACTCGCCCGGAACCCGCTCGAACTATGGGTCCCGACCGGTCAAACCGACGCCGTAAAACTGGCACTCTCCCTGACGGAAGACAAACTCGCCGGACCGGTCACGATGACGGAGATCGCCGATGGTTGCCACATGACGAGCCGCAGCCTTGCTCGCCGGATCCGCGGCGAAACGGGGATGAGTTGGGGCGAATTGCTGCGGCGGATGCGCATGATCCGGGCGACTGAGCTCTTGTCCGAGCCTGAGAGCCGGGTGCTGGAAGTGGCCTTGTCAGCCGGCTACGAGAGCCTGAGCGCCTTCAATCGGGCCTTTCAATCGTTCAGCGGCGTCACACCTTCCCGCTACCGCGCGGAGTTTTCCAGCAAGCACAGAGCCTGACACCGGACAGCGCTCAGCGTGAAGCGCCATGACGCACGATCCCGTTCGGGCTGGCGCCACCGGGGGAGAGTATTTGTAGTCGCTTGCATATGCCTGCATCTTCGGTGTCTCTCCCCTTGTCTTTGGCGCTTTCGATCCTACATTTGCGAATACAAGTGCGGGCGAAGGTCACGTTGTGACGGTTTTTCCTTTTTTTCTTGGGTATTGACGCTGGAAGAGCTTGACGCCGGAGAAAATTGTGGGAATCACCAATGCTGGCATTAATAGGTGAATTGGATCAGGGCGGATCTATATTACCATGTGCGGTCATTCGGAAGCGCAAGAATGCGGCGGGGCCGCTGGTACTCCCGTATTTAATCGGGAATTAAAGATCATTCCGTTAGGTCAGTGACTGTGATTCGCGGCGGGCAAGAGCCACGGTTTGAGCCTGCCTGCGTGACACCGTGCGATAGAATATAGCGTCAGGGAAAGCGACGAGATAAATGGCAACCAAAGTCAAAGAAAACGAAGAAGCAGACAGCGAACGCGACGGTGCGCCGGACGGTCCGCTTCTCGACCTTTCCGATGACGCGGTCAAGAAAATGATCAAGGCCGCCAAGAAGCGCGGTTATGTCACCATGGACGAGCTGAACTCGGTGCTGCCCTCGGAAGAAGTGACTTCCGAGCAGATCGAGGACACCATGTCCATGCTTTCCGACATGGGCATCAATGTCATCGAGGACGAGGAGGTCGAAGAGGCCACTGCCAGCGATGACAGCGACGACAGTGACGACGGCGATGGCGACGGTGGCGAACTGGCACCCTCTGCCGGCACGGCGCTTGCCGCCGCCAAGAAGAAGGAACCGACCGACCGGACGGACGATCCCGTGCGCATGTATCTGCGCGAGATGGGATCGGTGGAGCTCCTGTCGCGCGAGGGCGAAATCGCCATTGCCAAGCGCATCGAGGCTGGCCGCGAGACAATGATCGCGGGTCTTTGCGAAAGCCCGCTGACCTTCCAGGCTCTGATCATCTGGCGCGACGAGCTCAATGAGGGCACGACGCTGCTGCGCGAGATTATCGATCTGGAAACGACCTATTCTGGTCCGGAAGCCAAAGCTGCACCGCAGTTCCAGAGCCCGGAGAAGATCGAGGCTGACCGCAAGGCGGCCGAGGAAAAGGAAAAGACCCGCCGGCTGCGCTCGCCATCTGGTGAGGACGACATCACCAATGTCGGCGGCGAAGGCCTGCCGGGCGAGGAAGAGGAAGAAGACGAGGACGAGAGCAACCTGTCGCTCGCGGCCATGGAAGCCGAACTTCGGCCCCAGGTCATGGAGACCCTCGACCTCATCGCCGACACTTATAAGAAGCTGCGCAAGCTTCAGGATCAGCAGGTCGAGGCCCGTCTTGCCTGCGCCGGTACGCTCTCCACCGGGCAGGAACGCCGCTACAAGGAACTGAAAGACCAGCTGATCACAGCGGTCAAGTCGCTGTCGCTCAACCAGAACCGTATCGACAGCCTTGTCGAGCAGCTCTACGATATCAACAAGCGCCTCGTCCAGAATGAGGGACGCCTGTTGCGTCTGGCCGAATCCTACGGTGTCAAGCGTGAGGCCTTCCTGGAACAGTATCAGGGCGCCGAGCTCGATCCGAACTGGATGAAGTCGATCGGCAATCTGGCCGCGCGCGGCTGGAAGGAGTTTGCCCGGGAAGAAAATCAGACGATCCGTGACATTCGCTCCGAGATCCAGAATCTCGCGACCGAGACGGGCATTTCGATCTCCGAATTCCGCCGCATCGTGCACATGGTGCAAAAGGGCGAGCGCGAGGCGCGCATCGCCAAGAAGGAGATGGTGGAAGCCAACCTCCGTCTCGTGATCTCGATCGCCAAGAAGTACACGAACCGAGGCCTGCAGTTCCTTGATCTCATTCAGGAAGGCAATATCGGCCTGATGAAGGCGGTCGACAAGTTCGAGTATCGCCGCGGCTACAAGTTCTCGACCTATGCGACCTGGTGGATCCGGCAGGCGATCACCCGTTCGATCGCCGACCAGGCGCGCACGATCCGTATTCCGGTGCACATGATCGAGACGATCAACAAGATCGTCCGCACGTCGCGCCAGATGCTGCACGAGATCGGTCGCGAGCCGACGCCGGAAGAACTGGCCGAAAAGCTCGCCATGCCGCTCGAAAAGGTCCGCAAGGTCCTGAAGATCGCCAAGGAACCAATCTCGCTCGAAACCCCGGTCGGCGACGAAGAAGATTCACATCTCGGCGATTTCATCGAGGACAAGAACGCGCTGCTGCCGATCGACGCCGCCATTCAGGCGAACCTGCGCGAGACGACGACCCGCGTTCTGGCCTCGCTCACGCCGCGTGAAGAGCGTGTGCTTCGCATGCGTTTCGGCATCGGCATGAACACCGACCATACGCTCGAAGAAGTCGGCCAGCAGTTTTCGGTTACCCGCGAACGTATCCGCCAGATCGAGGCGAAGGCACTGCGCAAGCTGAAGCATCCGAGCCGCTCCAGGAAGCTGCGCTCGTTCCTGGATAGCTAAGGCTTCTCAACCGCAACAAATCGAAGCCCGGCCGGAGCGATCCCGCCGGGTTTTCTTTTTCCCATTGCCCGCATGCCGCGCCGATCTCGCATTTCTCCCTTGATGCAGCCGCTTTTTGGGGCCACATCACCCAGGACGTCAGAGGGTCCAGTTCATCGGCATGGAAAAGACATCGGCAAAGCGCTGGGGAAAGTTGGGCGGGGCCGTCGCGGCTTCCGTCGCGCTCCACCTTGCCGTGCTTGCTGTCTTTCTGGTGAAGCCACCGGATTTGCTTCCGCAGCCCCAGCCGGAGGAGACCGTGACGGTCGAACTCGTGCCGCCGCCGGAAGAGAACAAGCCGGAAGAACAAGCAAAGGCCGAGGAGCCGCCACCACCCAAAGAAGAGAAGGCGGAAGAAGCCAAGGCCGAGGAACCGCCCGCCCCGGCGGAGCCGCCGCCGCCATCTCAAGGGGAGGGGCAACCGGTACCCTTGCCGGTCTTACGTCCCGTATTCGAGTTTGGCGAGAAGGACAGCGGCCCGAAACAGGACATGAGCGGCAATGCCAGCCAAGAGGCTGCCAAGCCGCCGCCCGAGACCCAACCGCAACAGGAAGAGACCAAGCCTTCGCAAACAGCAGCGGAGAAGCCGTCGGCCTCGGACGAGCAACCGGGCAGTCCGCTGCCGGACGGCGTCAAACTTCCGGAGGTCGCCATGGCGAATCCCGGCGCTCCGGAGGAAGGAGCTGCCGGCGCGGGATCCTCCAGCGAGACAAGTGTAGAGCTTTCGCAGGTCAAACCTCCGTCGGAGCCGGCAACCCAGTCGGCCGAGGTGGCCGAAGCCCGCCCGCCTTCTGACCTTGAGGAAGTCAGGACGCTTTTCTCTCGGTCCGTGACGGACGATCCATTTGCCATGACGGCGATGGCCGGTCTGTCGCGTTCGGAGCGTGCCGACCAGCTCTGCCTGACGGAGCTGCGGGAGCAGCTGCGCCATGAAGCGCCGCGATACCGACCCGTACTCCTGCCGTCCTTCACGCTCGAGCAGGGCACGGTTCTGGATATCCGCGAGGCGGCATTCCGGACAAGTTCGCAATGGTACGAATTGAGCTTCCGTTGCGAGGTCGACGAGGAGGTCGTCAAGGTCGTGTCTTTTGCCTTTCATGTCGGCGATCCGATCCCGGAAAGCGAGTGGGAGCGCCGCGGCTTCCCGGCATTCTGAGCGAGCGTAATATCGGGCGGGCCGGTTCCTTGCAGGCCTGTATCGGGTGCGTGGCGCTGCCCATCTCCCGTTGGCCGCGGATTACCCCATCCAGGCCAACCGGCCGGCGATCGTCCACATAACAAGCGCAATCGCCCCGTCGAGTACCCGCCAGGCAGAGGGGCGGGCAAAGAGCGGACGCAAGAGCCCTGCGCCATATCCGAGCGAGAAGAAGAACAGGAACGAGGCGAAGGTAGCTCCGAGACCGAAGGCTGTTTCATTCCCTGTATACTGCGACGAGATCGAGCCGAGCAGCAGGACAGTATCAAGATAGACATGCGGGTTGAGCCAGGTGAGTGCGAGGCAGGTCGCAAGTGCGGCCCCAAGGCCAAGGGCGCTCGCATCGGCGGGGTTGAGCACGACATTGCCAGTGAGTGCTGCGCGGAAGCTGCGCAATCCGTATAGGGCAAGGAAGATCACGCCGCCGTACAACAGTATGGGTTCGAGCAGAGGGAGGGCAGTGGTTGTCCCGTGAAATCCGCTGACACCCGCCGCAATCAGGACGGCGTCCGATGTGGCGCAGGTCAGGCAGATCCAGAACACATGCTGCCCTTTCAGTCCCTGGCGCAGCACGAATGCGTTCTGTGCGCCGATAGCGACGATCAGGCTGAGACCTAAGAAGAAGCCGGAGAAAGCAGCAGCGAACATATCGATCCCTTTCAATCGGTCTTTGACTAGCGCATCGTTTAAGATTAGAAAAATTAAATATCCTGAGGTGAGATTAGGAATATTTATCTTTGTACGATTACGGGCAGCTCGAGGCCGTGGTGGCCGTTATTCGCACGGGCAGTTTCGAAAGGGCGGCCCGCCATCTCAGCCTCACCTCGTCGGCCGTTTCCCAACGCGTGAAGCTGATAGAGGAGCGTATCGGCGCGGTACTCGTCGTTCGTGGGCAACCTTGTATCGCGACGCCAGCCGGTCAGCGGCTCTTTCGTCATGCCGAGGAGGTGGCGCTTCTCGAGCACGCACTCAACGCCGAGATTGGCGTGCAGGATGAGCCTGGCGGCCGGCCCAGCATTCGAGTGGCGGTCAATGCAGACAGTCTTGCCACCTGGTTTGTGCCGGCGATGGCGGCGGCTGACAATTGTTTCTTCGATCTTGTTCTCGATGACCAGGACCACAGCGCGGACTGGCTCCGCCGCGGCGAAGTGCGAGCCGCCGTCAGCGGCTTTTCCGGCGCGGTTCAGGGATGTGACAGCCGTGCCCTGGGTTCGCTGCGCTATATCGCAACCGCGAGCCCCGGTTTCATGAGGCGCTGGTTTGCCGACGGGGTAACGCTGGCGGCACTGGCCACCGCGCCGTGCCTGACCTTCAATGCCAAGGACATGCTGCAGGGCCGCTGGATCGCCTCCGTATTCGGAGAGGCCGTATTGCCTCCTACTCACTGGCTGCCATCGTCGCAGGCATTCGTCGACGCCACCCTTGCCGGGATCGCCTGGGGTATGAATCCCGAGCCGTTGGTGCGCGACCTGATTGCGGCGGGCAGGCTTGTCGTGTTGCTGCCAGACTGTCCCTTCGATGTTCCGCTCTTCTGGCATTGGAGCCGCTCCGTTCAGCCGGCGTTGAAGGTGATCACGCCCGCGGTCATGGATGCCGCCGCGCGAACGCTCCTGCCTGCGGACCAGACCCGCGACAGGGCGTGAGTTCGATCTTGGCCTTGCCGGCTCCGACTGCGTGCCCTACGTATCCGTGAGAGCCATGGAGGATCGCCGATGCCTGTCATGCCTTTGAAGATGCAGATAGCCGAGAGTCTCACGGCCCTCAATCAACGCAATTTTCCAGCCTTCATGGGCTTTGTCGGTGAAGACGCGGCCCTTGACATGCCCGACGGCAGCCGGGTGATCGGCGCGCAATCGCTTCGCGACACGCTGGCCGCCTTCGTGATGCGCCATGACATCCGCTTCGTTGATGCCGTCATCATGGGTGACGATACCGGATCACGGGGCGCTGCCGATGTCACGGTCAAAGCCCAACAAGAGCCCGTCGATGGTGGTGATGGCCCGAGCGGCGGTGCGGTTTCGCTTCCGGGTGTTATCGTTTTCGAGCGCGACGATGCGCTCTTCCTGCGCATCAGCCTCTATCTTTCGACGGCGCTGTAAGGTCTGTTTCAGGCGAGATAGGCTTCCAGAACCCTTACGATCATCGCATGATCCTCTTCGGAGGCGAGGCCGGACACAGTGATCGCGGCGACGACCCCCGTACCGGCGACGCGCACGGGAAAACTGCCGCCATGGCACGCGTAGTCGAGAGGATCGAAACCGAATTCTGGGCCGAGTACACGCCCCTTCATCCGGTAGATTTCGCCCACCCGCATGGAGGACTTGTGCAGGCGTAGCGTAACGTTGCTCTTGCGCCGGGCCCAATGGTCGTTGTCGGGCGAAGATCCCTTCAGGGCGGCGTGAAAGAGAACGCGGTCTGGCGTGCGGATGTTGATGACGACCGGCGCCTGATCCTGTCGCGCTGCCCGGACAAGTCTGTCGCCGATCTCCAGCGCCGTATCCTCGTTGAATGCGGGAAAGACCAGGGCTCTCTCCTGCGCGTCCAGAATATCGATCAGACTGGTGTCGGTGGTCATCGCATGCTCCTCTCGTGTCTGATGCGCGAAGACTATCGCGGGCCGGGAGCCGCGCCTAGACGGCGATGTGTCTTCCATGTTGAAATCCGGTCGCGGCGACCGCTATCGATGTGTGTGCCCTTTATCAGGTCCATTGATCTGCAACCGGAGCATTGATGACCCAGACCATATTGACGATCCAGACCAGGGGGCAGGGGCTTTATGAGTTTACCGAAGAAGCCCGGGTATTTACCGCAAACTGTCACGGCGAGGGCCTGCTTACGGCGTTCGTCCGTCATACGTCCTGCTCTCTCCTCGTACAGGAGAACGCCGACCCGTCCGTTCAGCGCGACCTCAACGCCTTCTTTCGCCGGATCGTACCGCCGGCCTCCGATCCGTCGATGGGCTGGATCACCCACGACGCTGAAGGACCGGATGATATGCCGGCACACATTAAATCGGCGTTGATGCAGGTGTCGATTTCGATTCCGGTGAGCAGGGGCGAGCTGCTGCTTGGGACCTGGCAGGGGCTCTATCTGTTCGAGCACCGTGACCGTCCGCATCGGCGGGCGATTGTCCTGCACCTTTCATCCTAGGTCGCGTTAGAGAATATTGTTGTTAAAAAACAAATAGATAATGGATAATTTCAAGATGAATGAAAACTGAACGGGCAATTTTGCCTACATTCAGGCGAGCACGCCTACTCTCTCCTCAATCGCTCAGGACAGCGGGAATGACCATTTCCAATTCCACGAAAGCTAAGGAGAGAGACATGATCAACATTTTCGCAAAGGCAGGCCTGGCCGCTCTGATCGCCTTCAGCGCAATTCCTGTAACCTCGGCTGCTGCCGCGGGTCCCGAGTTCGATTTCGGAATCTATATCGGCGGCCCCGACCACGGCCCCCGCTATGACCGCCGGCGCGACGATTGGCGTGACCACCGCGAGTTCCGTCGCCCCCGCGCCTGCGCACCGGGCCACGCCGTGGAGAAGGCTCGCTGGAACGGCCTGCGCCGCGCCCGCATCTATAATATCACGCCGCGCCGCGTCGTCGTTGCCGGCTTCCGTCACGGGGATTTCGACCGTATGGTCTTCGCCAATGTGCGCGGCTGCCCTGTCATCCGGTATTGAGCATCCGAGAAATACAGATTGAAGAATCGCCGCCCTGCAAGGGGCGGCGATTTTGTCATCTGCTTCTATTGCTCGATCGCAAAGGTGACGTTGACGGTGACGCTGTAGCTGTTTTCGCCGCTCTCGATCGGCGCGGGAGCCGACATTTCCTTGGCCATTGCCACTCGATAGAGCGGTTGCGGCATCGGGCGGGCAAAGTTCTCGCTCATCTCGACCACGCGGCCGAGCTTTACCCCCGCGGCTTCAGCGAGTGTCCTGGCCTTGGCGATTGCGTCGGCTGCTGCGGTTTTGCGCGCTTCGTTGATTGCGGCATCCGGCTTGTCGTTGGTGAAGACAATATTGCCGCCCTGGTTTACCCCGAGCGTCACCGAGCGATCGATGATTGCGCCTAGCTTGGAAAGGTCACGCACACGCACCGTCAGGCCGTTGGTGACGGAATAGCCGATGATTTCCGGTTCCATGATCTTGTCGTCGTCGCTGTCGCGATATCGCGGTGAGATCGAGAAATTGCTGGTTTGCAGGTCGCGCGCCTCAACGCCGGCGGCCTTGAGATCGGCGATCACGCCTGCCATCGCCTCGCTATTGGCGGCAAGCGCCTCTCCCGCCGTGGGCGCTTCCCGCAAGACACTCAGGGAGAGGATAGCGAGGTCTGGGGCCAAGACAGCCTCGCCTTCGCCGGAAACGATGATCGTCGCTTCGCGAAGCTCGGCCTCCGCTGCCTTGGCGGGCGCGGGGGAAAGGGCGGTGGCGACCGCGAAGCCAAAGAGCGCCAGGATCGGCAGGTGGCGGCTATTCATGTGATACGTTCCTCCGGTGAGATATCCCTCTGAATAACTTCTTGGCGATTGATTGTGTAGCGAATACGGCAATGGCTTGTGGCATTTGACGAATTGGGCTAGAGCGAACTCTGCGTCGCGGGTGCCATTGCTCGCGCCGTGGGCGGTAACGCCGGGCAGGGCCTGTAGCTCAATGGTTAGAGCCGGCGGCTCATAACCGCTTGGTTGGGGGTTCGAGTCCCTCCGGGCCCACCATCCCTGACTTTCGTCCCTGTTTTTGCATTATTTTTTCTCCTTTTTGTCTCACTGGACTTCCGACGTTCGGAAAGTGGGACGTTCTTGTCGGCCAAGTAAGTCTCGCGGCGCTCAAAACCGGCGTCGATGATCCGTTTCGATTGGGCGGACTTGGTGTAGTGCTGTGCCATCTTGGAATCAGACCAGCCGAAGATCGCCATCAACTGGTGTTCGGTCGCCCCAGCCTCTGCCAAGATCGTCGCGGATGCCTTCCGCAAGCCGTGTGACGAGCAGTTGGGGAGGCCCGCCTCGTCACACCATTGCCGCATCTTGTTGCCGAAGCCATTGGATGTGAAGGCGTGTCCGTACTCGTTGACCAGAAAGGTTCCACCTGGATGTCTGGTTGCGTCAAGTGCCCTCTGTAGATCAGTTGGAATGGGAAGGCTGATCAAAGGACGTTGGGCTGCCCCTGTCGCCTTGGAAGGCCGAAATTCGATACGGTCTTCGATGATGTTCTTCGGACCGAGCGTCACGAGATCAGATCGCCGCACCCCAAGGTTCAACATCAGTTCGAAGGCCAGACGGGCCGTCGAGCCTATAGGATAGGCGGCACGGAACACTTCCATTTCTTGTTCGCGCCAACTGTGAAACCCGTCCGATTTGTTGATCTTCGTCACACCTATGGTTGGGTTCGTGTCTGCGAGTTCTGAGGCAATCGCCCAGTTGAACAGGGCCTTCAGGTATTTCACCAGCTTGTCCGCTGCGCCGGGGGTGCCCTTCCGTTTCATCTGGCTTGCTTCGATGTCGGACTTGCGTAGCTTACGATAGGGTAGGTGTCCCACTCCGTCGCAATACCTGCCCAAGACACTTCGTTTGTCGTTTTGCGTCGCCGCGGAGTGATTTTGGAAAGCCTTGGATCGGTAATACTTCTCGACAAGCCAACGAATGCTGCCCACCTGAAGCGTGCTTCCCGACTTCACCGGCTTGATCGCGGTAGCATTGATAACACTGTGGTATTCCGCGGAGAATTCCGCTGTGACGCTGCCTGATGCGTCGAGATATGGGGATTTCATCCGGTGCTTTGGTCGACCGGGCAAACGCAGATAGAAACGCTCGTTTCCATGACGGTCAGTGTCCCGCGAGCAATACTTGAAGGGGACCTTGTGTTGCTTAACCGACGAAGTGATCGAAGGGGTTTTCGCCATCGTCATCCTCCTCAACGTCCCGATGCCGCTCGACAAGCGTTTGCCACGATGCTCTGACCTCCGCGGCATCCCATCGACGAAGAGTGCCCAATTTTACGCCCTTCGGCATCCACCCCCGACGCACCCATTCATCAAAGGTGCCGGTCGAGATATCCAGAAGCGCTGCAGCCTCGCTGCGACAGACTGCAAATCGGAAAAGCGGCGGTTCCTTGGTTCGTGACTGTGCGGATCTCATCGTACTCACCTCTGAGATTCTATCTACGTTGGACAGTTTCGCGGGCCTCAATAGATCAGCACACTCCAGGCAGGACCCAGCACCTGAAATGGCATTTGGACCGGTGGGCAAATTAGGCCGGAGCGCTCCAAGCCGTTCCATAGGTTACAAAGAAGATTATTCCCGACCGCGGGTAAAGTTGCAAATCTGTGACTCTGGTATCTGGGCAATCAGTCATTGGCCCTGGCAACCGCCATTGCTTCGAGGGCCCAGGATTGGCGGCTTTGCGCCTTCATGTCGGTCATTCGGTCTGCTTTTTTGAATTTTTTGGAAGCCGCCGTCCGGCAAATCAGACAAATGACAGACTTGGGGGTGGGAACGGAATGGTAGCCTTTAAGTTGCCCGATGCACAAGCAGACGCTGGATATCGCGGTGTCGTTCTGAGCATAGCCAACCTGAATACTGGACCAGGATCAAGGCCCTCTGCTCGACCCAGCCGACTTCAAGCGGGTTATCGCCCGGCATTTATGGCAGCGAGGTCAATCCACCCTCCAATATTCTTGTGCCCCTGCTGCTGGACGAAGTCATAGCGCATTGTGCCCCGCTCAAGCGGCGTGACATGATCTACAGCCGGATCCGGCAAGTAACGCGGAAGTTCTACGGCCGCCATATGCTTGTCGTAACGGTACCAGCCCCACTGCCAGCCGCCGGTTACAAATGCCACTCGCTTCTCGAAAAGGCGGTAGGTGCCATCACGCAACTTGCCGACGGCCATATAAGCCAGAGGATTTTCGCCGCGTGCGTGAGGGACACGGTCCACATGGTGGCTCAGACCATTGATATCGATTGCCAGAAGGCCTTTCCGATCGACAATCGAACGCGCGATTTCAAACCTCACCCATGGTCGTGCCCAGGTGTCCTTCCCGACCAACACACAGACCACCGAGGTGTTCTGAACGCCCTCACGGATCATGCGCTTTAGCGCCTCGTCGCCTTCGAGCTTGCGGCTCTCCCACAGGCTGGAGTCGAAGAACGTTAGATTGGTGCTCGTCGGTGGGTTGTAGACTTTGAAGGCGTTACGAACATTGTTCACCCGGAACACATCGGCGTAATGGAACGAGAAGAAGGTTTTTCGCCGCGTGGGCACATAGGTGGCCGGGCGCTGAGGCGCCGGCACGCTGCCCAGGAAGTTCATTGCGAGAGAATTTCCGGGCAAGCTGGGCCGAAGAAGGCCAGGGGCATTGCCGCGATTAGCCAGCATCATGTCCAAAGCCAAGAGTTTCTCAGGAAACTCTAGCGGTTTTGGCTTGGGTGTCAGTGTCTCGGCCAATGATAGGTAATTGAGCGCCGGGCTCGACGCCTTTGCAGGTAGCTGAGACAAAAACAACGCTGCTAGAGAGTTTTCAGGTGGCCTTGGCGGTTTGGGGCCGAGCGCGTCAATTAACGCCAAGATGACATTATCGCGGCCGCTGTTCGATGACTGACCCATCTGTATGTGCTCCATTGGATTGCGTCGTATCTGCTGCAGACATGGTGATGACTATGAGCACAACTAATACCACAAGCATGCCAAGGAACGGAACAAGAACGGAGGGCGTAAACGCAAGTTTCAGTGGATTGGCAATATCATGCCGGTAGTCACGCCAGTCCATGGTGAAAGCGGGAACCTGTGCACCATCCCGAACCTGATCGTAGAGGCACCGATAGGACCGCTCCACGTGGAGGTGGTAGGCGGTCTGCCACCAAAAGAATAGGAGGGCAACAATCCCGGTGATCACGAGCACGACGGCGGCACTTCCACCTGCTGGCGCGACGGCGACGATGGCGGCCGATATCGTAATGGCGAGTGTTTTCATCGTCTGGCCGTCACCGGCCATGCGCGCGATGACGCCCTGAATCATGCCAAGATGAGCGATTTTTATCTCAATTGACTGTTCCGTCTTCAGCGCTCCGTCCGAACCTGTTGGCGCCACCTTCTTATTCGCTTTATCCGCCATCTAATCTCCCCTTCGGCGAGGCGCAAGTTTATGCGATAATGACCAAAAGCCAACCTGCCACGTTTGATGTCCGGTTTCGAGGTTATGCAGCGTTTGTCCGAACGACTGAAATGCGGTCGGAAGCGGTCATGGAGGTCGCCAGCACTTATGGTGTTGATTTCCACTGAGAGCTGACCCGGCATTTCCACCGAGAATTGACCCGCCTTTAGGTATCGTTCGTGTTGATGGTC
>Ga0172380_10000458_pt1 | contig 80507 bp, 69 predicted proteins | sample Leawe162metaG_FD_119747 | JGI IMG/M metagenome (GOLD analysis project Ga0172380, IMG submission 119747) | Leachate microbial communities from a municipal landfill in Southern Ontario, Canada - Leachate well 162 metaG | ecosystem: Engineered > Solid waste > Landfill > Unclassified | place... | reverse complement strand
ACGTCGTCAGACAGTTCTACGTTTGCAACATTCCAGAATCCAGTGTTATCGCCACCTTTAGTCGATACCAGAAGTTTATACAATCCCGGTTTCCAGACTGACCTTCCCGAGTTTTTCATTATTACTTTTACATCGTATGTTAGTCCCTCTTCCATTTCGTTCTGTACCTGTTGAAAGATAAACTTAGCGTTATTATCGATTAAATTCAAATCGTTTTCTATCACAGGATTTCCGTAAACCAAAACAGGGATATTCATTGACCGTTCACCAAAGAATGATCCGTTTTCCGCCATCTGCCACTGTATGTTGTAATTTCCTGCAGCGGGCGGGGCTGTAATTGAAAAATAAAAACTGACAGTCTCTCCGGAAAAGACAGTCTTATTAACATTGATTTTGTCAATCACCCAGATGTTCATCATTGATTGAGAAACATCAACTAATCTGAGAGCAAAATTACTCTCTCTCCAGACGCTTTCCCCTGTGTTCTTCATTGTCACAGATACATCGTATCTGCTGCCGGAATTCATATTGCCGGGTATTGACTGTGAAAGATACACCGCATTGTTGTACTGGGGTGATGTACCCCTTGCTGTTTCCTGTGCCTGAACATTAAACGCTAATCCAAGACACATTACAAGCATAACTGCTATTACTTTTGTTGTTTTCATTTTTACTGTTTCCATTAAATTTATATGATTATGAGATTACTTTTATATTAAAATACATATTTGCCGGCGCTACAACAATAAGCCAAACGGACGTAAAAGGGGTTACATCTAATGGATGATAAGACCGGATACATGCAATCCGCATTAAAGGAGTCACTACTTATCTCTAAAAAGCATTCTCTCTGTTAGACTTATTTGCGAACAAAACTTTCCTGAAATGATAACCATATATTGAATAAGTAACAGCTTCGCTTATTAATGCAGGTTTTCTGAGAATAGTCCATAACATCAATTTCCAGAAATGGAATTTCCCTTTGCCTGTAATTCCAATTTTCCAGATTGTCTTTGACAAAGCTTTCATCTGTATACGGAAGGTAAGTTTATTATTAATTGCTATTTTCTTGTATTCTTTCATATATGTTATAATCCTCTTATTGTAGTATTTTGGTGCGAACAAAGTATCAAGAACTTTATTATATCCCTCCATTAAAGCATCAAGCTTCATTTGAGGAATAAAATTCAGTGTGAAGTCAGTATTATTACAAGAAGCAGACGATATTATCCTTTTTTCACTTTGAAGTCTTTTATACAATACTGTTTCCGGTATTGCATGAAGAAGTCCGACCATTGCCGACACGATTCCGCTTTTTTGTATAAACTTTATCATATTATCAAAAGTGTATTGTGTATCTGAATCAAATCCCAGAATAAAACCTCCCTGAACTTCGAGTCCGTTTCGTTGCAATATTTTTACTTTTTCGACGAGGTCTTTATTAGTGTTTTGATGTTTTCCGCATGAAATAAGCGCCTCTTCTTCGGGTGTTTCTATGCCTATAAACACAGAGTCGAAGTTTGCCTTCTGCATAAGAGACATTAATTTTTCATCGTCTGCAAGGTTTATTGATGCTTCTGTGAATAATGTAAAGGGTTTATTCCTTTCATCCATCCATTTAATTATCTCTGTAAGTATCCTTTCGGCACCTATTTTATTACCGATAAAATTATCATCCACGATGAAAACACCTCCGCGCCAGCCATAATCAAACAAGGCATCCATTTCTTTCAATACCTGTTCAGGTGATTTTAGTCTTGGTATTCTGCCGTTCATGATTATGATATCGCAAAAATCACAGCTATGCGGACAGCCCCTTGATATCTGCATTGAAAGAGAAGAATAGTGAGCCGAGTTTAATAAAAACCAGTCAGGAACAGGGGTTCTGGATAAATCGGGCTTTTCATCTGAAATGTATATGTGTTTTAAAGTGTTATTCTCTACATCTTTGAGAAACAACGGAATGGTGACTTCCCCTTCGTTCAGAATAAAGACATCCACATTTTTAAAATCCTTGTATTCATTCGTGAACAGCGGACCTCCTGCGACTACGGTCTTTCCGAATGATTTTGCTCTTATAATTACTTCTTTTGCGGAGTCTCTTTGCACAACCATTCCGCTGATAAACACATAATCAGCCCATTTAATATCTTCATCCTTTAAATCTGAAGCGTTAAGGTCAACAAGTTTCTTTTCCCATTCTTTAGGGAGTAAAGAAGAAACTGTAAGCAAACCCAGCGGCGGCAATGACACCTTTTTGTTTATAAACGGTAATGCATGTTTGAAGCTCCAGAATGTCGCCGGATACTCAGGGTAGATTAAAAGTACTTTCATACAATTTTATTTACTTAATGTGTGCGGGCTATTTGCTAAACAGCCCACAAAATATCTAATATAATTATAAGTAGAGCCTGACGCCTAATGCTCCATTTACCGAGCCTTCTGATTTCGGGCTAAGGTCTAGTACCGGTGCAATTTCCAGGAATATATCAACCGGTGCATCTGTAAACTGAAAAGAAATACCGAAAGGAATACGGATACCAATCCTTGTATCGTTATTACGTTCTTTGTTCTGCATTTTAATTCTGCCGCCAACACCCAGATATAACGGTATATTAGGAGTGTCAAACACATTGTAAAAATGATATAAATAATCCACGTGCAAATGTATCGAGCCGTCATTTACAAAGGACCATCCTAAACCGCCGTCGATGGCAGAGCGTTCTGAAAGCCATCCTTTAAAAGAGAATCCAGTAGGCTCACCGAACATTACACCAATACCCACACCTGATTTTTGGGCGCTTACTAATCCCGAGAAACATACTATAATAGCTACCATTAAAACTAGCTTTTTCATATAGTTTCCGTTTCCACTCATAAATTTTCTGTTTTTCAATTTACATTGTTTTATATTTATCAAAAATACTTGAATTAAAATAAGAAAACGTACATTACAATGAAATCGCTCAAAAGGATGAAAAGAGAACTAATCCTAAAGGATTAGAAAAGTTAAAAACGAAGTTTATTTGATGTATGACTCAACAAGTGATACAACAAGACAGAGCTTTTAACCACAGAGGATGAAGAGAACAAGAGAAAAACTTTAATTATTCCGAAGAATTTTTACCACCAAAGCACGAAAGCACCAAAAGAGCAGAAGAGAAAAGAGAATATTGATTAGATCCCCGCCAAGAGCGAGCGGGGATGACAAATTTTTTTATTCCAAAAATATATTTACTGCTTTTGACAACAACGAAGATTTGGTGCCGGGTCTTGGTTATTTGGGATTAGCCCATTTTTCGTCCTTTTGGACTATACAATTATATTTTGATAATATGTAAATTAAGTCAGATAAATAATTATTAGGGTTCCTGAACACGAGAGAAAGATGCTGTTTTCACTTTATGACAGGAATGAATAACATTTAATAAAACTGAAAATGAAAAAACAAAATAACAAAGTGAAAGATGCAAGAAATAGTATAAAAAGGGATAAAGCATTCAGCCGCAATACACTTCCAAAAACCCCGACGAGTATTCAGGGTCTGGATGAAATTACAGGCGGCGGATTACCTAAAGGCAGACCGACTCTCGTTTGCGGCGGGGCGGGCTGCGGAAAGACACTTCTTGCAATGGAATTTCTTGTTCGCGGAGCAACAGTTCATAACGAGCCGGGTGTATTTATTTCATTCGAAGAGACGGAAAAGGAACTTACTGCAAATGTCGCTTCTCTGGGCTTTGATTTGAATAAACTTGTCGCCGAGAATAAAATCCTTCTTAAACATGTAAAAATCGAAAGCGAAGAAACCGACGAGATGAATGTATATGACTTAAAAGCATTATTCGTACATATACATCAGGCAATTGAAAGCATACACGCAAAACGTATTGTACTTGATACTATAGAGTTACTTTTTAATGCTCTTCCAAATTCCGGAATTATCCGCTTAGAGCTTCAGAAGTTATTCAGATGGCTTAAAAAGAAGGGTGTTACGGCAATAGTAACAGGTGAACGAGGCAGCGGTACTTTGACACGGCAGGGTTTAGAAGAATATGTATCTGATTGTGTAATTCTGCTTGACCATAGAGTCAGCGATCAATCATCTATAAGACGCCTGCGAATAGTGAAATACAGGGGTTCAACTCACGGAACGAATGAATATCCCTTCTTAATAGACGAAGACGGCTTCTCTGTTCTGCCGGTGACATCCCTGAATTTGAATCACATGTCATCCCATGAAAGAATATCAACGGGAATTCCAAGGCTTGATACAATGCTTTCTAAAAAAGGATTTTATAGAGGAAGTACCATTCTTGTTTCTGGAACTGCCGGCACAGGAAAAACAAGCATAGCCGCACAGTTTGTAGAAGCCGCATGTAAACGTGGAGAGAGAGTGCTGTATTTTGCCTTTGAAGAATCTCCAAGCCAGTTTATGCGTAATATGGCTTCTATAGGAATTCACCTTGAAAAATGGGCTCGAAAAGGAATTCTTCATTTTCATGCAACCCGCCCAACACTGCACGGACTTGAACATCACTTATCAACTACAATAAAATTAATTAACCAATTTAAACCGCAGATAGTTGTATTAGACCCCATTGATGCATTTGTAATAGGAGATAACGAAACTGAGGTTAAAATCATGTTACTCCGGCTTGTGGACTTTCTGAAAACCAGAAATATTACAGCGTTTTTTGCAAACCTCTCGGATTCAAATGATAATAACGAGTTGACCAGAATGTCAATATCATCACTAATTGATACGTGGCTTCTGCTGCGTGATATTGAAATCGGCGGTGAGCGAAACAGAGGACTTTATATACTAAAATCCCGAGGCATGGATCACTCCAATCAGATAAGAGAATTTATACTTACGGATACAGGTATTGAACTGCTTGATGTATATGTCGGTCCTGAGGGCGTATTGACTGGTTCGGCAAGATTATCACTCGAAGCTAAAAACGAAGAAGAACAAATATTGCGCAAACAGGAAATTGAGCGTAATCAGTTCGGATTAGAGCTTAAACGTGCAGCAGTTGAGGCGAAGATTGTAGTACTGAAATCTGAATTCAAAGCAGCAGAATCAGAAGCTCTGAAAATCATTGAGCTGGAAAAAGCAAAAGCAAACCGGTTTATTACAGATGAAAAGAGGATGGGGGAAAGCAGACAAGCCGATAAAACATCAGCCGTAAAGAAATAGGAGCGCGATAATGCAAGAAAAGAGAAACCATTTTCTCAACAGAGAAAGACTGGCTTTTTATAGTATAACTGTACTTGCATTTATAGTAATATTCGGATTTACAAAAATTGCATACTCCCAGTTTTTTGAAATTGACGAGATTGAATTTATACATATAGACAAAGAAACAATCGAAGATTCCGAGCTTGAAGACGCTGTCGGGGTTACCAATTCAAAATACTACTATTCCGACGCCCTAATTGATGATGTTGTTTCGCTTAGAAACTATTATTTCGATAATGGTTATTTTGAGGCGGAAGTTAAGAAAGTCTTAAGCTTTAACGATACCGACAGCACTGTTTCAATCAAATTTCTAATAACAGAAAACCAGCATTACCGAACCGGAAATATTCTGAGTACAGGACTGAATAAAGTAAATAAAGACTTCATGATAATTATCGATACGATGAAAACACTTCAAACCGGTAAATATTTCAGAAAAGATGACATGATTGATTATTCAACGGCAATACTTGACCTGCTTCAGAACAACGGGTACATGAATGCAACATTAAAAACAGACTCGGGATATGTAGTATTAAAACAGGATTCAACCGTCAACATAACTATTAATTTTGTCAGAGCGGACACGATATATAGATTCGGAAAAACGGAAATAATCATTGACAGCAACGTTTACGATGTAAGCAGAGAATTTCTGTCAAACGGAATAGCCTACAATGAAGGGGATATCTACAGCAAGAAGAAAAGGCTGGATACGGAAAAGAATATTTCCCAGATGCCAATTATTAGAAGTGTCAGAATCAGGACAAGCTCAATTGAGAAGGATATTGTAAACCTGAAAGTTGACTGCAAGCTAAGCAACAGGCAGGAGTTCACTCCGTTTATTGAAGCAACAAATATCAGCAATTACTTTTATGCAGGAGGCGGTTTAAAATATCTGAATAAATACATATGGGGGGGAGGAAGAATATTAACGTCGGAAATCCATGCCCTTTACAGCAAGATAGATGTAAATTTAATAGAGCTTGTAACTAATATAACACAGCCTTACTTTTTTAACAGTAAATCTTCCCTGAATGATAAACTGTCGGTCGGTTACTATAATTTTGAAGGTTACACGAACTATTATCTTGGAAATGTTTTATCCTTCAGATATTACATAGCCGACCATACGTTTTACAACAAAGCCACAATAGACTTAAGCGAGGAATTCATGAAATTTAAATACACGTTCGGTGCTATGCAGGAGGTTAATTTATTTAATTCCTTTTTAAGTTTTACTCTTATACACGATAATACCAACAATGCAATTGCTCCATTCAAAGGGTTTTATCATTCAATAACTGCCGGTGAGGGCGGACTTCTGCCCGGATTAATACTCAATGCGTTCGAGAACAACATGTCTTATTCTAAGTTTTTTAAGATATCGACATCAAACAGATTCTACTATAATGTATCGGACAACGAGGGTGAAAATGTAATCGCATCAAAATTTCTAACTGCCGTTAATATCACATACGGAAGCGGAGAAAAGATTGTCCCTATACAGCCTATTTACAGATATTTCAGCGGGGGCAGCAATAGTATGCGAGGATGGCTGCCTCTTGGAAATGGCTTCGTAAATGACAGACGTATCGGAGGAAATTTCCTGTTAGAGAGCAGTATTGAATTCAGAAAAGTACTATTTCCGAGTTCAACTTCTTTTACAAAGAATTTCAAGGCAGTTGTATTTGCAGACTTTGGAAACGTATGGGAAACTATAGGGATTTTCAGAGCAGATCAGATTGCTTTTGATATAGGAGCAGGGCTCAGGTATAACATATTTATCGGTCCTGTAAGAGTAGATTTTGGCTTTAAGATATATGATCCCCTTGACATTGAGGGCAGGAAATGGATAACTCAAAACAGCTTTGCAAATATATTAAAAGAAAAGATTACCATAAATTTTGGTATAGGTGAAGCGTTTTAGAATTTATATTTATACGCAATTTTTATTCCCGTTGAGTAATACACATCCATATTTGTTATTACACTGCTGTTAAGCTGTTCTCTTGCAAACTGCAGTAAAACCTTTTCGGGTAGTTTAAGGTCGAGAAGGTTATTTAATGGATATTCAACATTGAATTCAAGGTAGGCATTATTATCAATCACTCTGCTGCCAACAGTAATATTGGCGCCGTACATGTTGGATGAGACACTTACGTTTGTATTCTGCAAACCGCCTTCAGTATAGTTCAACTCTGCGTCGCTTATAAACGGAAGCATGTCCCTGAGAATCTGACCAAGAAAGGATGTGACATAAAGCGAACCAACCGTAGAGCCGATACCTGTTGCTACAGACTGACTTTCGGATGCACTTAATTCGTTTTTGTATTTACCAAACAGCAGAAAGGTCAAAGCGTCGGAAGTAGCATCGTTCCCCTGCATCTCGGTACCGTTTTCATATAGTTTTAAAGTAATCTCGGGATTGGAAGGATTCCCTTTTACAGTAAGCACAACTTCTATAGGGTTAGTGCTAATCGTACCAAATTGTTCCGTTGACTTTATATCTGCATATACAGCCCGAATATCCAGCTCGGGATTTTCTATCGGTCCTTTAAAAATAATTTTGCTTTCTTTTACTTTAAAATCCCTGTAAAATCTATAGTACGAATTGCCGACTACGTTGACTTCTCCGTTTGCTAATAATCGTCCTCTAACGGTCCTTAAACGAAGATTAGCCATAACTTCACCAAAGAGCCTGTCACGTGTCAGGTTATCAAAATCAATTGAAATGTTTGCATTTCTATCTGTTTTAACATCAAGGTCAAGATTCAGCATTTCTAAAACCGAAAAACTCTTAACTGAGTCAACAAGAATATACCTGTTTCTTACAAAAGGATTTATAGATTCGTATTCGTTAATAGATATTTTTCTTCTGCTTGTATCAGAGCTAAAAGCGGAATCAAGTGCGGATAAATATATTATATTTTTTTCATCTTTCTGATAACCTTTTCTGCTGTCCGGTAAAGAGGTAATTGTTGTTTCTTTAAATACAAACTGCCCCTTGACGTCAAGTTTATCCAAATCTCCTTTTATTGTAACGGGAGGAGTTCCTATACCTCCCAGAATATAACCTTTTAGACCAAGCCTGTTTTCTTTATTACCTTTGTCAAGAAGTACCATGTCACCTGAGGTTGTGAGGTCAATATCTTTAAGTGAATAGCCTCTGAAATCTATTGTTCCTCTCAAATCAATATGTCTTGTATCATCATCCGGATTATACAAGCTTATATAATCTATTAAAAGTTTAGAATTGTTAGTGCTGATTTTAAACTTGAAATCGTAATACATTCCGGTTAAATCAAGAAGATATTTCCCTTTTGTCATAGTTAATTCACCGTTCAGGTTTGGACTAAAATACGAACCATCGGCATTAATACTGCCGTCAAGAACTCCCCGCAGGTCTCCAATACCAGGGAAAAGTTTTGTAAAATATTGTATTTCAAAATTATTGGCTTTTAAATGCAGCTCGGCAGGCTTATCTCCTCTAGCAGCAGTAGTATCTATTTGAACAAAGGGGTTATCGAACGGGATACTTCCTGTTATTTGAATATTATTTTTTTCACCGTGATTAGTAATGTTAATATCAGGAGAAAGAATCCTGTCTTTGTATGTTACAGTACCTTCAATAGTCCCGATTCCAACTGAATCAAACGTCAGGGTATTTGTTTTTACTTCGAGACCTATGTTTACATCGTCAGGAGTACCCTCCAAATGGACATACAACTTTTTAAGTTCTCCTTTAACAGGATAGATGTTCTTTTCTCCCGTTAAAGTTGTGTCAAACGGTCTTATTATCTCATAAATCTGTCCTAAATTTATGTTATCGCCGTTGATATTAATATCGCTGATACCATAAAGAGAATAATATCCATCAAGATTTAAGACCATATTGCCCGTTTTCAGTCCGAGCTGTTTAACATTAAATTCCTGATTCGGAATATAATTTATCGTCCATACATTATTATTTACTATACTGTAATCGAAGTACTTTGCATAAAGACTGTCAACGGTAAAAACAGTTTGATCGCCTCTCAAGTCAACCGTACTTTTAATCATAGCATAATTCAGCGGCTTAATATTTCCCTTGAAATAAAGATTTGCCAATGATTCCGAAAGTGTTATCAACGCTTTCAATGAATCGTATTTACCCGAATCAATCATTATTCTATCCGCATTCATATCCATATTCAGCGCAAATGAAGATAGCGGTGCTTCATCGTTTAGTTTCCTGTAATCATTTGAAAACACTATGTTACTTTTAAGATTGTTCAGCACGATTGAGGTGTCGCGGTAAACGAATTTATTAATGAACACGGATGATGTTGAATAAAATTCGTCCTTTGAATTTGTAAGATTGCCGTTGATTTCACCGTTAAAAACAATTCCCAAAGGTGATGTTAGTTTTTTAAGCTCGGTCGAATCCTTAGTAATAAATTTATACGTGATATTTACATTACCAGAATGATTGTACTGGCTGATATCAGCACTGTAACTGCTTGTATCGGGAAATAATTTCTTTTCAGCAATATTGCTGAACGATGAGATATTATATAGTATTGCATCTACAAGATCATAAAGACTGAACGTGCCGTTTGCCTTCATTTCCATGGCTTTGTTAGTCACCTGTATTGAACTGCTGTCTGCTGATAAAAGGTTTGCATTAATGTTCGTATTTGGTATCTGAAAACCCGAATAAATTGAATTACCAACATCAAAATTAAATCGGCCCGTAAGATTATTTAATCCAATTCCGCTTCCGTTAATATCAAAGCTTGAGTTAAGATTGCTTTTATCTTCTTTGCTTCCGGAAATACTTGATATATCAACGTTGTTCACCTTCCCTTTTAAAGAATAAACAGGGTTCTTCATGTTTGAAATATTTATCTTGCCAGTAACTGCGGCAATTCCATATCTGGAATTTACTTTTATATCCATGCCGATATTATTCCTAAGGATATTAATCTTTCCTGAAGAACTTTTAATATTATATCCGAGGGCGCTGGAATTATTCAATCTGTATTTTATTCCTGTTGACATTGTTTGAGGAGTAAATCCAATACCATCAAATTCTGCGTTAAGGTTCACAATACTTTTATACTTTTTATCATTAAAAACCGAAGCAAGATTCAGATTGTTAGTTACTATATTTCCGCTGTAGCGTTCATCGTTAAGGTTGAGATGTCCCTCTCCCTTCAGGTTTCCGCTGTTTGAACGGATGTCGAAGTTACTGTTAAAGTCATATAAATTTCCTTTGTAATATATATCCGCCAGAATAACGCCGAATCTTTTGTATTCGGGTATGGAAGTACTTTTTAAAACCTTCTTAATATCGGAAGCATCTATTTTACCTGAAAGATAAACATCAAGATACATACTGTCAGGAACGCTCATGTTTTTAATATTCCCGTTAATGTTAATGTTTGAACCCGGTAAATTCAAAGTCAGACTATTTACGTCTAAATCTCTAAACATTCCGTTAGCATTAATATACAGAGAAACCGTGCTGTCCAGAATATCCAGGTCAGGAAAGAAGAACCTTAAATCTGCAAAATCAAATTTATCAATTCCAAGATTTAATAATATTTTTGTGTTCTCGAAATTGTTAAACGATCCGTCTATAACTGGATTAATTCCATTAACAGATAATCTGCCGATTTTAATATCAGACCTATCTGTAATCAGCACAAAATCAGCTATATCCGTCAAAGTATCCTTATCATTTATGAATGCATCTAAAGAAAGTCTCTTTAAAGCAAAATCAGTATTAGATGCAAAGGATAAGTTTCTTATACTAATCTTACTGTATTGTTTTGAATACTCGATCTTTGTTTCAAGCTGAAAATCAGAAACATTAAGTTTATTGATATTGAACTCTGGCTGCTTATCCCATTCTAGAGCCCATAATGGTTTGGAGGGAATTGTATCAAGGATTCTGAAATTACCATTTTCTACCTTTAAACTATCTACATATACATGCCAGTCAAAATCTGATGCAGTAGTATCACCGGATGGTTCAAATAATCCGGTGAAGTTCCATATCAATGAATCTGATTTACCCGCTATTTTGTACAGGTTAACTACAGGGGAATTAATCACGGCGTAATCTACGTATATTGATTTATTCATCAATCCCCAGATATTGTACTTCAGGTCAATGAAATCTGCGCTAATAAGTGTGTCTTTTTTGACTGTGATAACAGCTTTATTTATCCTTAAACCCTTTAGTATATTGCCGTTAATTGATTCTGCACTTATAAAATTATCTTTCTTGATCCAGCTTTCAGATTCGTTTAATGAGTTTATAGTATAACTTAAAGCCCATTTATTAAACAATTCAGTCTGAATGAAAATAATCAGTGCAATTATAAGTATAATGAATATGCTTATTAACCACGCAGAATATTTTAATATCCTTTTAAAAACTTTCATCCTATTATTATGCTTAATAAAAATGCCATCCCCTTTTTTGTCATTCCCGTCCGCCGCTTCGAATCATCACAAATGACAACTGACAACTGACAACTGGCAACTGGCAACTGGCAATTGGCAACTGGCTGACTACTAACAACTGACAACTGACAACTGACAACTGACAACTAACAACTATTTATGTATATTAGCAACATTTGCCATGTAATCAGTTACCAGTGTGTCACTTGCAATACCGTATCCATCGATCAGCGTTCCCTTCTCTCCATCTTTGGTTTCTATAGCGTATAAGATAGAACTATCTGACGGGTCTGATTCGCCTTCATACCTGTAAAAGTGTTTGACTTTAATCTCGTTAGCTTTAAACATATTCAGCGAGCTAAGCGACAGCAAACCAATAGCCGTAGCCTTGAATTGTGTTTTATATCCCGCATTATTTAGTTCGCCAAGTACTTTGACCAGCGGTTTCATTCCTGTTTTATGTGATATGTGTTTCTTTTCCATTATTTTCATTGGATTATTCGTTAAAGAATGTTTTTAAATCAACTTAATTTCTAATGTTTTATCTATATAAAGTTAATATTTATTAGACGGCATTGCTATCGTGCAACAGGATGAAAAAAGAACTAATTCTAACGGAGTATCCTCTAATCCATATAATTTAAGGTGAGAATATATTTTAAAAATACGGCTCAGCAGGGGCGGCGGAGTATGAAACAACTTACTTCGGACTATTATAACCGATTCGATAACATTTATTTCAAATAAACCAAAACATACTGTCTTTAGTCAGATACTTTTTTAATTTTCTGCTGTAATTCTTTTATCGTTTTTTCCATTTCATTAATTCTTTTATCACGTGCATCTATCTCCTGCTGTTTAATCTTTAGTTTCATATTCAAATCCGTAAGATTCTTTTCAAAAGTTGTCTGATCCCAATAGCCAACGTCCTCAAAATAACCCTTGAAAAGGAAGTTGTGCTTTAAGGCTTCCATGTTTTGCGAAAAACTGAACGAACCCTGTTCAAGATTAGCCGTTGTAAGGTCAGCATTTCTGATAATGGATTTAATATTATTGGCAAACGCAGTATCTGTCAGCAAAGTACCCACAACACTTTCCGAAGAATTCATTTTTCTTGAAATCTCTGCAATATCCTCTGTAATATTTCTCATTTTCTGTGTCATAGGTATTATCTCTACGGTTATTACATCAACACTTGAAGATACATTCCTCAGAACGTCATTCACAATTCCCGTAGATCTTGCAAATCCACGCATAGTAGAATCCACACCATCATACAAAGAATTATTTGTAATAAGCTGTCCAAGGGTACCCTCGCCGTTCTTAACCTTTTCGATTATAACGGCAACATCTTTCGACATTAATGAAGCATTATCTCCTGTTTCTTTAAGAGATTTTAAAATATCCTCGGTATCAACCGGTCGAATAGATTCCAGCCAGTCGCCCTCGTTTACAGACGGCGAATTCTCACCTCCGGGAGATATGTCAACGATTTTATTTCCTATCAAACCTTCCGAAATAATTTTTACTTTTGAATCCTTTTTAATAAACTTTCTGACACTGCTTAAGATTGTCATTTGAACAAGAACTTTATTGCCGGAGACTATATCTATTCTCTCAACAGTGCCAACGCTGATTCCGTTGAACCTGACGTTACTGCCCTCAAGCAACCCGCTGACAGTCTCAAAACCGGATTGAATATTCATAGTAGCGGTAAACATGTTTTCCTTGCTGCCTATAAAAAATATTGCAACCAGAAAAAGAAGAATACCTACTATAATAAAAACTGCAACAATTAGTTTTTTAACTACTTTCTTATCCATTTTATATGTGTTTTAAATTAATATTTTATTATACGAAAAAACCTTTAACAAATGCATCATCTGATTTTTGAAGTTCTTCGAAGCTGCCTTCAGCTGCAAAGACTCCATCTTTTATTACAACTATTCTATTGGCAGTCATTCTCGCACAATCCATATCATGAGTAACTATAATTGATGTCACTTTGAACTTTTCCTGCATTTTAAGTATTAGATTGCTTACTTCCTGTGATGTTGCCGGGTCAAGACCTGTAGTCGGTTCATCATATAGCATTATTTCAGGCTTAAGAATCAACGTTCTGGCAACACCAATACGTTTTCTCATACCTCCTGATAATTCTGAAGGCATTTTATCTATTGAGTCTTCAAGTCCGACGTCTGTAAGGGCTTCTTTAACCCTGCTTTCTATTTCATCGTCTGATAATTTTTCGTGTCTGACAAGTGCAAATTCAAGGTTCTCTTTTACGTTCATAGAATCATAAAGCGCCCCGCTTTGAAAAATGAACCCCAACTTTGCTCTCAATTCCTGTAACTCGTTAATATTAAGGTCAGGTACATTTTGCCCCAATACATTTAACTTACCGCTATCGGGCATCATCAAACCTACTATACATTTCAAAGTGACGGACTTGCCTGAACCGGATTTGCCAAGTATAATGAGTGTTTCGTTTTTTAATATGTCTATACTTATATCTTTTAAGATTTCCTTGCCGCCAAGAGTTTTTTTCAAATGCTGTATAGATATCACTACTTCTTTGTTTTTCTCCAGTACGCTCTGTGCCTCCTGATGTTTTTTATCGGGACTCTCCATATTCACTGTCTCCTGTACGCTCTGTGCATCCCGATGTTCTTTATCGGGACTCTTCCTGCTCTCACTGCTCTTCCTGCTTTCACTGCTCTTATCCATGGCTTTGCTTTATTTACATTAATAAAAAATCATTGATAATTGAACCGCTACCATATCAAGAATTATAACCAGTAATGATGAATAGACAACAGAGACATTTGCGGCAATGCCGACGCTCTCAGTACCTCTCGAGGCATTGTACCCCTGATACGTTCCTACCAAGCCTATTGCAAACCCAAAGAAAAAGGTTTTAATCGTTGAAGGAATTATATCCGGAAAGGATAACGCTGAAAATACAGATGAAAAATATAATTGAAAAGATTGCCCCGTAAAAATATTTAGTGCAACAAATCCGCCGATTAAAGCAACAGTGTCCGCATAAATAATAAGCAAAGGTATCATAAGTGTAGTTGCCGTGATTCTGGATACAACAAGAAACTTGAAGGGATTAGTCGCTGATACTTCCATTGCATCTATTTGCTCCGATACTTTCATTGAACCAAGCTCGGCTCCGATTCCCGACCCAATCTTACCGGCGCATATCAGACCCGTTATGACAGGTCCTATTTCGCGGACGATTGATATGGATATCATTGTCGGGATTAGTGAAACAGCTCCAAACTTTGTCAGCATTGGTATTGACTGAAGCGCAAGCACAAACCCAATTATGAATCCTGTTAAACTTACGAGCCCTAATGACTTATTACCTATTTCAAAAAACTGCCTGAACATTTCTTTGAATTCATAAGGAGGTTTAAAAACTTCTTTAAAATATCTGGCTGAGAAATTATACATCCCGTAAACAATCATCAGTAAATCAGTCAGGAATTTAGGCAGTATAGAATTCATAATAATTTTTAAATTTAATAGTTCCTTCTAATTTTGACATCAATGAATGGATTCGCTATTCCCAGTATAATGCCAAATGATAGATCAGTTATATCTGTGTCTTCTTTCCCAAACATAAATGTATGACGAATTTTTACATGCGGAAATATAAGCAGTTTATGGTTACGTATTGAATAGCCGTATGTAAGCTCTGGGAATAAGCCCTGTTTGTCAAAATTTGTAAAATAACCGCCGCCAAGAGACAGAACACTGGTGCTCTGTAAAGTATTGGAGGGCTGAATGTTATCTTTCATTAATAAATCGTATTTATAAGAGAACCTCAAATGATGCGAGATGTGTCCCGTGAACACAAATGAATATTCGAAAGCAATTCTCTGCTCGCCTAATTTGCCAAAACCTACTGAAAGTTCTTTTGTAAGCCCGGCATATATTTTTTCGTCCTCATACAGTATTATAGGATTTATTAAGTACAATATTGAAACAACGCCAATCGATAGTTCCGTAAAAGGAACAGGAGAGGTAATGTTGCTATTCGTTGGCGTATAGAACTGCTGACTTATTCCGTTCTGGGAATAAGCACTGGTGTAAAAAAGCAAGAGTAAAAATATTTTTATAATGTTCTTCAATGATTTTAAAATCTATTTTTTTACTTAATTTAAAACCGAAATAAATGCTTTCACAAACAGAAACAATCCGAGTGTTAACAAGATTATTCCCGTAATTAAGTTAAGTATATTAATAGTTGAATGATTAATTAATTTTTTGTTTCCCGAAATTAGTTTTAACAATGTATAAAACCAGCCGAGTGTTCCTATAAACGCCCCGATAGAAAATAACAATCCTCCGAAAAAACTAAAATTCAGAAAACTGAACCCTCTTAAATATCCGATAAGCGCAATCCACGAGGCGGGTAATGTCACTGAAGAAAGGCACAGCAAAACACCCATAAAAAACAACCCCATATAATCCGAGAACTTGTTTTCGTGAACTTTTATAGTCTTTGATATAACCTTGGTTTTTTCCTTCAGCTTTTCCGCTTTCTGCTGTGCTAAATTTAATTTTCCGGATTCTTTTTCAGCGAGTTTGTCGTAAGTAATCTTTGTCCTGATAATCTTTAATCCGTATGCTACCGTAATGGCACAACCTGCAAAAGTCAGTATCGTTTCTATTGTATCGGAGTTCTCTTCAAAAAAACCTGATACAGACACAGGGAAAATAGAAAATATCAAAGATATTCCGCTGAAAGCTATAAGGCAAAATAGAAAATCCATGAACGCCGCACCAAATGCTATAGCCCGACCTTCTTTAATTTCATTCTTAAACCCTCTGGAAATCATAGCGAATGAAATCGGTCCCATTGGAGGCATTGACACAATATACCCCGTTAATATGCCGGCTATTATGTTAGTCAGTATATACATATTCCCTAACTCTATGACATCCCGCTATTGCCGGGCAAACTGTATTTTCCGCACTTTTCATTTGTATCAGAATTAGTTTGAGCTTTTTAAAAGAGGGCGGTTTCAGCCGCCCTTTCTATAATTCTTTATATTTAATCCGGAATTCCGTTACGGTCATTATCTCTGAACGCCTTAAAATTATTGTTAATGTTATCCTTGATATTGTTATCTATATCGTTTGTATTTGCCGGATCTGATGGATTAAGCCAGTTGCCGCTCTTTATAAACCAAATGTACGGCTTTACAAGCAATGTTATGTTTGATCTGCTTGCTGTTGAAAGCGGAACGGGAATTGGAAACTGTAAAATCTGATGCGCTGATTTAGAGGATTTATAGATAAAATAGTTTCCCATATACCAGCCTTTAATTATAACTGAATATCTTCCCCCCGCATCTGCAAATTCAGGATCCGGCGGTGTTTCGTTATCGTTTAATTTGTGTATTTCAAATTTAATCTTCCTGTACTCTCCCGCAGGAATAAGCGAGGATGATATTTGATTAACATTCGAAGTTAAATTCAGGAACAGTACAAACGGACCTACTTTAAAATCGGTTGAATCGTCCGATGAGGTTCCTGATTTCAGTTTTATATCTTTTATCAGTATTTTCACAGTATCAAGTATTAAAATACTTGGTGCATCACCTGCTGTATCCAGAGAGGCTGTCCCGCTGAAACTCAGGTTATCATTCGGTGGTATAATAGTTGACGATTCATTGCAACCATAAAAACCTCCTGCTGAAATCAATATTGCTATAATCAGCAAACTGATTTTGTTTTTAAATATTGTTGTTTTCATTTTTTAGTTTTATGTATTTAAATTTGTTTATTATTTGTTCTTTTTTTCTTTATTGTTGCCTTTGTTGTTGCCTGATCGCTTATCATCGTTCGACTCGTTTTTCTTTTCCTTTTCATACTTTACGTTTTCGTTACCGCTGTTTTTGTTATTCTTTCTTTTTTCTTCGTTCTTGTTTCCGTTATTGTTATTGTTGTTGTTCTTGAGATCTTTAATAATTTCTTTTTGTTCCTTTTTTACTTCCTTGTTGTATTCCTTCTGTTGTTCCTTTACTTCCTTGTTAAGCTCCTTCTGCTGTTTTTTAACCTCTTTCCATTCATCATACTTCTTGTAGGATTTTGGCAGATTAATTTTATACGAAGGGTTGTTTTTCACTTTGTATTTCTTGAATTTAGGAGAGTAAACATAATATTCTTTATCGGCATATTTTACGTCATTATTATTTACAACACGCTGAATCTTCACCATTTCTACCGTTTTGCCGTATAACTTTTCAATAATGTTTACATCCGGACCTCTGTTAATAATCGTATTATTAACTACAACTATTCCGTCAGTTCGTTTCAAATCGCTTACAAGTACTTTGTTCCCGTCGGCATAGTAAGGATTGTAATATGTGTAGATTTTCGGTTCAAGAAAATATTTCCTGTCAACTATCACATAATTATTATCGTCAATTACTGGTGGCGTTATAATATTGTTGACAAGATAGGATGAAGGCGGTAATGGTGCCCATGACACGAATTCATCGTTCTGCTTCCAGTCAACCCATGCAGGAGACCAGACTCTTCCCGGTACCCACAACCAGTTTCCATCTGAATTCACCCATCTTCCGTAGTGTGAAACTGCTTCTTCTACAGGAGTCGGTGCTTTGAAATACCAGCCTGCGTCAGAATTTACCCATTGACCGTTGCTGTACGGGACATATTCAGGAGTTTCTTCCGGAGTAGTGGAAGTAACAGCTAATGTCGGAAACGGCTTCCATACAAATATCATTTCCGAACCATCTTCCGCATAAGCAGAATTTACACCAAGCATATCAGAAAATGCAAATTTTTTCTTCTCCGAACCTATATTCAGTTCAGTTACTTGTTTTACGCCTATTTCTTTTGCATTTACTTCAACCCATTCACCGTTGGCGCTCAGCAGGTCATAAAACACCTTGTAATCGACCGTCTGTAAATCCGCATCGGTCTCTAATAGATCTTTCTCATCAATATTGAGAATATCATCTTGCTGCTCTTTTGTAGAACTCTGGTCTGCATTCTTAGAACATGAAGATATTATAAACAACGAAATTATCAGGAGCATAAGCCCCATTATATTTGTTAATGATTTCGATTTCATAACTTTATTTCCTCTTTCCTTTGTTTCATTAAAAACGTTTCTTTCATGAAATTCGCTTTTAAACGTTTTTGTTGAAAAATATTTTTAAAATTGCTCTGTAAAAATCTTTTACATTACTTGTTCCCCGCTCATTAATCTGAAAGCTACGATTACTAATACAAGAATTAATAGAACATGTATATAACCGCCCATCGTAAAAGAGCTAAAAAAACCGACCGCCCATAGTATTAAAAGTAGTACTGCTGCTGCCCATAACATAAATTGTTCTCCTATTTAATTAATAAAATATTTCTTGTTTAAAGGTAAAAGCAGGGATAATACTATCGTTATTAATTATCCATTATGTATGTAGAGTAAAACATTTATCCCTGCTTTCCCAATCATTCATCTGTGCATTCTATTATAGCGGAAAGAATTATAATTATCTTTCTGCTTGGTCTCTTCTGTTCTTCATCGTCTTCGGCAATGACTCTGTGTATATCTTTTTAATTTCTGTTATTCTCTCTAGTATAAATGTTTCTTGTTCATGGGTACAAGCAGGGATAATACTATCGTTATTAATTATCCATTATGTAGAGTAAAACTTTTATCCCTGCTTTCCCATCATTCATCTGTGCATTCCATTACAGCGGAAAGAATTATCTCATCTTTCTGCTTTGTCTCAGTTCTTCATCGTCATCGGCAATGACTCTTTGTATATCTTTTTAATTCTGATGTTTTCTTTTGCAATGCTGTAAATTCAATTTTTATTTAAAACGTGTTTCAACTGTTCTGTTTTACGGACAATTTTATCATAGTTACTGGTTAATGCATCATTTGCGCTTTCAATAATATTTTCCGCTTTTTCCTTTGCATCATTCCATGAATCGTTCGTTATTTTCTTTCCTTCTTTAATAAAGCCCTTTGTTTTCTTTCTTATATCTTTTCTTAAATTTTTGCCTTTTTGAGGTGCATACAGCAATGCAATTGTCCCCCCTATCGCTCCGCCTAAAAGAAAACTTAGAAATATACCGTTAATTATCTTTATGTTTGACATTTGATTATCCTTCTTTTGTTATTTATCTTTCTGTTTTAAAAAATTTCCAAAACATGTTATACTTAAAATCTTCATCTATTCCATTTTTGCATCATAGGTATTTCCAAGTTACCTCCTGATATTCGGCTATGTTACTCTTCGTCCTGTTACGAGTCTGTATATCAGTATAATTACTGCGATTACTAATAAAATATGTACTAACCCTCCAAGCGTGTAGGAACTTACCATTCCTAAAAGCCAGAGTACTACCAATACTACTACTATTCCCCAAATCATGATTCATTTCCTTTCAATTTTAATTTATTCTCATTTTTCTATTTCTTTCCTGTTTTTCCTGTTCTTCCTGTTCTTCCTGCCTTTCCTGCTCTGAGGAAGAAAACGGAGATAATGTAATTATATTATCTGTTTTGTGTGAATATTATTTCGATTATCTCCGTAGTTTTTATTTATCTGCTTTTCACAAAAAATACAATCAAAAGATTAATATATGTCTTTCTGTATTCTTCATGAAGGTTGTTTATCAGTGTTTCTCATCTGTTCTGTTCTTGGTAAACTGTTTGATTTTTTGTCAACTTTGTAAGCATTAATACCGGATTTCACCGCTTCGTTAAGATTTTCTGATGTTCGTACAATCTTATCTACATTTGTATCTATTACATCATTGACATTTTCTATTACATTTTCTGCTGTATCTTTTGCTTTATTCCATGATTCACGGGTTATCTTCTTTCCATCTTCATAGAGCGCGTTTGAAGTCCGGCTTATATCTTCTCTTGTTTGTTTTCCTGATTTGGGTGCAAACAGCAATCCCAAAGCACCGCCGACTGCTCCGCCCAAAAGGAAACTTAGAGACACACCGTTTATTTTCTTCATATTTAACATTTTATAACCTTTCTATTATTATTTGAGTAAAATCATTTTCTTAACGTCAACGAATGAACCTGATTCCAGCCTGTATATATAAGTACCACTTGGGAATTCGGTTGCATTCCAGTCCACTGAGTAATTTCCTGCACTCTGTGTTTCATTTATCAATTCACCTATTTTTTGTCCAAGCATATTAAATATACTTAACCTTACCAGACCTGACATCGGCAGTTGGTAATTAATCTTAGTTACTGGATTAAAGGGGTTAGGAAAATTTTGTGAAAGTGAAAACGATAATGGTGTCGTTGTTTCATTTCCAATTTCTGTTATAATACCGCCTGTATTGAATCCGTTCATATAAATATCATAATTGTTGCCGCTGCGGTAATCCTGCCATACTACTATTGCACCAAGATTGCCATTGCTGACTATCCCGGGTTTTAACTGGTCATTTAGTTCAGTACAAATCCCAAATCCATTTGCTGTCCAGGTGATCACAGCATTTGAAGCTATACGCTGTGCATAGATATCCGCATTACCTGCATTTCTGTGATCTTCCCATACTATATAAGCACCGTTGTTTCCATCGCTTACAAGCTGTGAATTAATCTGGTCACCTGCTGCAGTACAAATAATAATACCGGTTGTAGTCCATTGCACTGTACCAGAAGTATTTACACGCTGAGCATAAATATCGGCAGTACCCGGTGCCACACCTGTTCTGTAATCTGTCCACGAAATAATCCCACCGCCTAATCCGTCGCTAACTATTTTGGGATCAATCTGGTCATAAGCAACATTGTTATTTATTACTATTCCATTTACAGCCCAAACGATTGCTCCCTGAGGACCCTGCCTCTGAGCATAAATGTTATAATCAGTTGTACTTCTAAAGTCAGTCCATACGGCTATTATACCTGCTGCTCCGTCACTGCAAATATCAGGTCTAATTTGATCAGTTGTTGGTGTTGTGCAAGTTGCTACACCATTTGTTGTCCATACCACTGCACCTCCTGTAGCAATACGCTGAGTATAAATATCGTAATTGCCTGCACGTTTGTCAAACCATGTGATAAATGCACCGCCTAATCCATCGCTTACAATTTTAGGACCGCGTGCCGGGAATGCGTGGGTACAGATTTCAACACCATTTGCAGTCCATAGTAATGTCCCTATCGAATTTATTCTCTGTGCAAAAACCTGAGAATTACCTGTATTAGTTCTATAATCCTGCCATGTTATAATGGCTCCGTTGAAGCCGTCGGCTACCATTGCAATTGAATCCTGATTAAACACAAGCACGGCTACAGGAAGACCGTTTAGAGTCCACTGCACAACTCCATTTGAATTTACGCGTTGTGCAAAGATGTCTGTTGTTATGCTTCCGCGATAAGATTCCCAGGCGATAATTGCGCCGCCTAATCCGTCGCTTACAATAGAAGGATTAAAACTGCTGTCCTGCGTACAGATTGGAACACCGTTAAGAGTCCATAATGGATTGCCTGCTGCGTTCATTCTTTGAGCGAATATTTCAGACTTTCCGTTGTGTCTGTCCTGCCAGGCAGTAATAGAGCCGCCGCTGCCATCTGTAACAGTAACGGCATTTGTCTGGTCATTTGTCGCAACAGTAACAGGTCTGCCCTGATTTTGAGAAAAAGTAATATTTGGCAAAAGCAATGCAATCATAATCAGTACTAAAAATATACCTGCTGATTTACCAGTATAACTTATCGAATTATTTATTGTTGTTTTCATTTTATTGAGTTTTAAAATTATATTTAATGCATATCCTTTCAAACTTATTATTTAAGTAAAATCATTTTCTTAACATCAACGAATGAACCTGATTCTAGCCTGTATATATAAGCACCACTTGGGTATTCGCTTGCATTCCAGTCCACTGAGTAATTTCCTGCAACCTGTGTCTCATTTATCAATTCACCTATTTTCTGCCCGAGTAGATTAAAAACACTTAACCTTACCAGACCTGACATCGGTAACTGATAATTAATCTTAGTTACAGGATTAAATGGGTTAGGATAGTTTTGTGAAAGTGAAAACGTTAATGGTGTTGTTGTTTCATTCCCAATTTCAGTAATAATACCGCCTGTATTGAATCCGTTCATATAAATATCATAATTGTTGCCGCTGCGGTAATCCTGCCAAACTACTATTGCACCAAGATTGCCATTGCTGACTATCATTGGATTAAGCTGGTCAAATCCCATAGTGCTGATTCCAAACCCGTTTGCTGACCATGTGATTGCAGCATTCGAAGCTATTCTCTGTGCATAGATATCTGAATTTCCTGCGTTTCTGTGATCTTCCCACACTATATAAGCACCGTTGTTTCCGTCGCTTACAAGTTGAGATTTAATCTGATTACCTGCCGCCGTACAAATTATTATACCGGTTGCTGTCCATTGAACTGTACCGGTTGTATTAACGCGCTGTACATAAATATCAGCAGTACCAGGTGCTACCCCGGTTCTGTAATCCGTCCAGGAAATAATAGCTCCGCCTATACCATCTGGAACTATTTTAGGTTCATCCTGTGTGTATGCAACGTTGTTATTAATTACAACTCCGTTCACAGCCCAAATAATCGCACCTAAGGGACCTTGTCTCTGTGCGTAAATATTATAATCAGTCGTGCTTCTGAAGTCATACCATGTAATTATAACACCTCCTGCGTCATCACTGCAAATATCAGGTCTAAATTGATCAGTTGCCATTGTACATGTTGCAATTCCATTTGTTGTCCACTGAACTGCACCTGCATTGCCGATACGCTGTGTGTATATATCATAATCACCGGCGCGGCTGTCAAACCATGTTATGAATGCACCGCCTAAACCATCGGATACAAGCTTAGGGCCTCTTTGAGAGGCTGCCTGATTGCAAATGTTCACACCGTTTGCTGTCCATAACATTGTACCTATCGTATTCATGCGTTGTGCGTAAACGTCCGGAAAACCATTATTACTGCGGTAATCCTGCCATGTTAATATCGCACCGCCTAAACCGTCGCTTATCATTGATATTGTATCCTGTTCGAATACTACTACGCAGACGGGTAAACCGTCGAGAGTCCACTGTACACTTCCAGTTGAATTTACACGCTGTGCAAATATATCTGTAGTAGTGCTTCCGCGATAGGATTCCCATGCTATAATTGCGCCGCCAGTTCCGTCGCTAACAATTACAGGATTAAAACTGCTGTCCAAAGTACAGATTGGAATACCGTTATTAGTCCATATTGGAAGGCCGTTAGCATCCATTCTTTGCACGAATATTTCTGATTTGCCGTTACGCTTGTCCTGCCATGCAACAATCACACCGCCGCTTCCATCGGTTGTCATTACGGGATTAACCTGGCTATTTGTCGCAACGCTGACAGGCATGCCCTGCCACTGTGAGAAAATAGTATCTGGTAAAAGCAAAACCATTACCAGAATCATGATAGATATACCCGCAAATCCACCGATAATTTTATTTAGTTTTGTTATTGTTGTTTTCATTTTTATTGTTATTGTTGTTTTAAGTTACTTTTGCCGAATAATTACTAAACAGGTCTGCTATTTTGTTAATAGCAGACCCGCTTTAAATCAATTAGTATTAAAGTTTAAAATCTACACCTATTACTGCTGCAACAAATGTACGTGAACCGCCTGAACCACCTGATTCGAACGAATAATGAACTTTTGTTTTAATAACTAAGTCAGCAACTTCACCAAGAGGTATAATTGCACCCGGTCCTACATTTACGCCGAAATTAGTAGTTGATTCGCTCGGAACCACTACGCTTGGAGTTGTAACAGTGGTATATTCTTTTCTTGTGTACATATAAACACCGACACCAGCTTCAAGGAAAAACTTGGCTTTCACTTTTGGACTCGTGAATACATACCTGGGTCCCGCTGTTATACCTATGTAACTTGCATCCGGACCAGCTACCGCATCTGATTTTCTCGGCATGTTATAATATGTTCCGTTTAAAAAGAATGAGGTTTCTCTGTTTATTGCCAAAGCAACTTCCAGACCCGCATTCCAGCTCGGACCATAATTGTCGTTCAAACCGCCTATTGGGAATTGAACACCCGCAATTGGACTGATTGAAAATACTGGATAAATCGTTTTCTTTGTTTGTGCTTCTGAAATGCTGGTAACGAACAATGCAAGCATTAGTAAGCCAAAAGCAAATTTGGATATCCTGTTTAACATAATTTATTCCTTTCTTTGTAAGAAAACCTTATAGGTTCTCTTTAATTTTTAAATGAGCTTTACTCTCATATGGTTTGTAAATCTTATGTAAACATATAGAAAAGATACGTAGAATGTAATAGTACATTTGAACGAAAAAGGAACTAACCCATAAGGATTAGTTATTTATCTGATTGGAAACGGAGTTTGATGCGTCTTTGAATTCTTTATGGGAATAAGAATATATTGCTATCTAAATCCTTGTATGCAATGCCATTTTTTTGAGTATATTATGTACATGGCTTATCACTGTAAATGCCGACAGGTAAAGGATTAGCCCCGATTTCTTTATTTGTAAGTCCGTCGGATTTCAGCTCAATACAATTGAACATTCTTCCTCTCAATTCGAAATTGAAAAATTATAAACACAAGCAGTAACTACAATTAAGAATTCCTGCAGCTAACTATATATTTTTATAGAGAACTTTTCTCACCCAAATAGGGGTATTAGGTCTAATTTTAATTTTCGGAAGAATATATGATTTTACTGGATATGGAATAATAAAAGAACCTTTATTCAGACATTTAGTTATAATAAGATTAGTATATCAGGAAAGTAAATTAAAAGCAGTGATATCTTAATCGATATCTGACATTGAGTAAAACGCTTCTTAAGTGTCAGTGACTTCCTTATTGGCATAGGAATATCTCGCTATCTGAAGCCTTGTATGCAATGCCATTTTTTCAAGTATATTATGGACATGGCTTTTCACAGTAAATGGCGATAGGTGAAGAATTAACCCGATTTCTTTATTCGTAAGTCCGTCAGCTATCAGCTCAACAACTTCTTTCTCTCTTCTTGTCATCATAACAGAGTCTTTCACAGCAACTTTCTTTTTAGATTTAATCGCTGTTTCAATAATTTGAGTAAAGAGCGAACCGGTCATATGATGAGGAAGAACTTTCTCTCCTGAAGCAACTAATCTGATTGTTTTCAGAAAGTCGTTAACCATTGCATCCTTGAGTATAAAACCTGAAACCCCTGCCTTGACAAAATCAAGAATATCCGATTCTATCGGAAGAAGGTCCATTACTATTATTCTGAAATCCGGATATTTATCTTTAATTGTTTTAACAATCTCCATACTGCTTAGATTGCTCAAGCCCAGGTCAACTATTATAACATCGGGTTTAAGTTCATATATTTTATGTAATGATTCTTCAGTATCGCTTACAGCACCAATTACCTTTAAATCCGGCTGACTGTTAATCATAACGGTAATTCCCTCACGCAGTAAGCGGTTATCCTCTATGATTAATATCTTGGTTTTTTTAAGTTTATTGGGGCTCATACTAATTTATATACTTAATTTTAATCTTTATTGTATTAAAATGCAAGTGAAAATTGCAAATGTTAACCTTAGAAATAGTCAGACTTTAAAAAAAATGGGATCACGAACAAAACCACTGTTTTAACTTGCTTTTAAACCTCTCATAAGTTTATCATATCCTCAGGAAAACATATCTAATAAAACAACCAAAAACCCGGCAAATAACGTACTTACCGGGCTTAGCTAAAAACGTTATACTGTAAATATTTACTCAATTGTAAATTCTTTTGTTATTGGGGTTGCGTTATCAGTGGCGAGTTTTACGCTTACTGAATATTTACCCGGCTCCAAAGTAGATGTAGGCTTAAAAGTCGAGTTCACAAAACCGCTTTCAGCATTCAATTCTACCTTACCTATGCTAACTCCTTCTTGCTTCCATTCAAAAGTTACATTTGTATCCGCTGGGGCATTATTAAGACTCGCAGAACAGTAAATTGCCGGAACATCACCCGGAAATGAAGAAACATCATTACTGCATTCGCTTCCGTTTAAAGAAGAACACACTTTTACTTCTGTAAGATTGGCGGTCGAAACATTGCACGAACTTAACACGCCCGCTAAACCAATTACACATAATACTGCCGCTGCAAGAAACAGCTTTGAATTACTAAAGATTTTTTCCATACTATTATTTAGTTTAATTTAATGATAAATCCATTAACACTTATATTTCTAAAACATTCACCCCACGTTGTCATCCCCGCGTGATCTTGGCGGGGATCTAATCATTATTTACAATTATAGTTTTTAAATTTTGCTTCCCACACCAATATATGGTTTTCACACAGCCTCGTAAATTCCCCGCTGCCTGCGTCGAAATCTTGTAATGTTTTAAGCATATAATGTCTCGTAGGCCTGCCTGCTGTAGGCAGGGGATCTAATCAATATTTACAATTATAGTTTTTAAATTTTGCTTACCACCAAAATATTGGTTTCACACCTCCCAATACCCCAAAAGGTTAGTTTTTTTGTATGCCTGCGATATGACTGCGATATGACTGCGATATGACTGCGATATGACTGCGATATGACTGCGATATTGAAATATGCCGAAATAACGCCATAATGACCACTTTAGGTCAAATTCAGAATGTTTTGTTGATAAATGACTTTTCCGCCTCATTCATAGGGGCTTTATAATTTTCTTTCGCAAATTTTATCAATTCTGCATTAAACTTTTCGGTTTCTTCCAGAAACAAACTATGCCCGCTATTCTCGAAAGCAACAATCTGAGAATTTGATATCCCTGCTTTCATCTGTTCTGCCAAATCAAAAGAACATATTTTGTCTTTTTTACCATGCATAATCACTGTCGGAATTTTTATTTTCTCTAAATCATTTCTCAGGTCAGTATCACGCAATGCGATTAAAGATTGTACAGTTGCATGAGGCGAAGCACTTAAGCAAATCATACTCAGCCAGTCGCCAATACCCTCATTTAATGAAGTCTCGGTTGCAGAGAATATCTTTGCAAAATCAGCTAAAAGTTTTGGTCTGTCTTTATAGCTCAATTTAATTAAATCATCTACAGCGCTTTTAGGAAGATTATACGGGAAGTCATCGCGTTGTGTCCAGATTGGAGCAGCGGCACTAAATAAAGCAAGTTTGGATATACGTTCCCCATTATCCATTGAAGCATAACGAACGGCAATTGCGCCGCCCATTGAAAAGCCTCCCAATATAACATCAGTTATTTCTAATTGACTTAAGACATTTTTTATATCCTGTACATGAACATCATAATTGTACTCTCCGTATGGTTTGCTTGATTTACCAAAACCCCTTAATGTAATTCCTATAACGCGGAAACCACTATTAACCAAATCGTTATACTGGTACTCATACATTTCATCACTCAATGGCCAGCCATGCAAAAGAACTATTGCTCTTCCTTCACCCGCATCTGTAACGTGAAGACTCACATTTGGTTCTACTTTTATAAATTCCGCCCTGGTTATTCCCGGTTTGATTTTATCTTTTGTCATTTCCATAGTTATATATTTTAGATTTTTCAATTTCACACATTACTACTAATTCTTTGTTCTATTCTTTACGATTCATCTTTTGTTGTTCGTATCAAACTAATACCTGCGATGAAGAATATAAGACCCAGTACACCGTAAATAACAAGTACTTTTATATCTCGAGTCCCCCCACTTGTATTCATAAATATCATAGCAGTATATATTAGTCCGCCTATTCCAAGTAATGTAAGTATCGCCCCAAATATTCTTTTAACGTTCATATTATTTCATTTTTAAAGATTAATAATTATTGATTTTAAAATGTTTCCTTTACAATTGTGTTTTTATCAACATGCAAAGCCTCTAATTGCAATTCAATCGAATCCATCATTGGGGGAGGTCCGCACAGATAAAATATTCTGTCCGTGCCTTCAATGTTTGCTTTCAAAAAATCTTCAGTGATTTGTCCGTTTGCATATCCGGCTACATCTTCATCTGATAAAATGTTGATGAAGTTATCTCCTAATATTTCATTGAACTCTTGCTCAAGTATTATGTCTGATTTTGTTTTGTTGGCGAAGATAAGTTTGTTATTTCCTGTTTCATTCTTAAATTTTAGGTGTCTGAAAATTGATATAAACGGAGTGACACCTGCTCCCCCGGCAATAAATACCCCCTCACCTTTATATTCTATTGTTCCAAATACATCATGTAATACCAGCTCATCACCCGTTTTCAAATTCAGCAATTCATTGGTAACTCCTTTGTGTGATGGATATGTTTTAATAATAAATTCAAGATAATCATCATCAGGAAGACAAGTGAAAGTAAAAGGTCTTTTCTCCTTTTGCCATCCTTCTTTATTTATAGAGATTTCCGTTGCCTGACCCGGTCTGAAATTTAACTGTTGAGGTTTCTCAGTTCGAAATTTCAACACGTTATAAGTAACATTTTCAATAGAGCTTATTTTTACCCTGTGCTCCATATTATTTAATTTTTTTCTTATCCCGCTGCATTTAGATTCGGGCTTCCGTATATAGTTTGCTGCTCATTTCCGGTATCGTTCTTAAATCTGTTAATATTCATGTCAGCGAAATCATGCACAAGATGAGGAGATAATTGACTTTCCAATTCATTTGGAATGTTAGTAATGTTTGACATTGCTGATGCAGCAACATTTAAATACTTCATACCAATTTCCGGCCATAGAAGTTTTTGCCCATATTCAAAAGCTGCTTCACGAAGTTGTTCGATTTTATTCCGATTATTCAATAAATCATTAAGTATATTTTCGAGCTGATCATGACGGTTAAAATCAAATAATATTCCTCTTCCGTCTGCAAGCAATTCCTCTGCATGCCAGTAAGGCGTGGAAAGAACTGCGGTTCCTGCACCAACAGCATACGACAATGTTCCGCTTGTTATTTGTGCTTCATTAAGATATGGTGTAATATATATATCCGACGCATATAGATACTCCATCAATTCGTCTTCGTGAACAAAGTCTTTATAGAAATGGACATGTCTTTCAAGTCCGTATTTTTTAACAAGCCCTAAAAGATATTCACGGTATTCTTCCCCGTATTGACTTAAAACTTTTGGATGAGTTTTCCCAAGAACGATATAGATAAGATTCTTATGCTTTTCTATAACTTTCGGTAAAGCTTTTATTACTGTTTCAATTCCTTTATTACGGCTTAATAATCCGAATGTAAAAAGAACTGTTTTATCTCTGAAGTTAAATTTTTGGCGTTTAGATTCCCTGTGATAAACTTTTCTTACAGGTACACCGTGTTCTATAATTTCAATTCTCTCTTCAGGAATATCATAAATTTCACGAAGAAATTTAACTGCTTTCTTACTCATAACAATAATTTTGAATGCTTTCTTGCTGAGTTCCTGAACAATCATTTTTTGTATCTGCGATGGCTCTTTGATAACCGTATGAAAAGTGACAACCAGTGGTATTTCGATTCTGTTTACAAGAGAAAGGATGTAAACTCCGCTTTCGCCTCCGAAAATACCAAACTCATGTTCCAGAATACAAACATCTGATTCATTGTAATTAATATACCTTGCCGCATTAAGATAATCGCTGTGCCTGTTTTGATTGACAACAAAAGTGACTTCAGGGGGATATTCATAATTATTTCCGTTGTCGCTTATTGCAATCACGTTAAGATTATGAAGAGAATTATTTGAACCAAAATTAACACCGACAGATTTAATCAGGTTATGAGTGAAAGTTCCTATTCCACAAATTTGAGGAGGGTATGTTCCTATAAATATTAATTTCATAATCGTTTAATTAAAATTTTTAATAAAAAATTTTTAAATTTAAATCTGCTTAAAGTCTGTAACTCTTTAATCTCAAGAGTTTTAATATACTTAATCATCGTTTTGTTATAACTCTATTATTTGCAGAAAGCTAAATTACAAAATATTCCGCGACCTAAAATTACACTTACACACTATTTTAATTTGTTCTTTTATAAAAGTAGTGAAATAAAAATAATTATGTTATGGTGCAGAAGAACGAAAAGAGAACTAACCCATTTGGATTAGCTGGTTATCTGATAATGAGTTGAAATCTGAGGATTAGCTATCAATGTACACTCGAGGGGACTTGAACCCCTGACCCGTCCCGATAAATCGGGATTGCTCTTACAAACACATAAATAAAACAAAAAACCCTTTAAGCTGTAGAGCCTAAAGGGTTTAAATATTGTACACTCGAGGGGACTCGAACCCCTGACCCGTCCCGATGAATCGGGACTGCTTTTACCAGCACTTTATTGAAACAAAAAACCCTTTAAGCAATAAACTCTAAATGGTTTTTCTTCTCGTACACTCGAGGTCCCGATTTTCGGGAGAACCCCTGACCCGTCCCGATGAATCGGGACTGCTTTTACCAGCACTTTATTGAAACAAAAAACCCTTTAAGCTGTATAGCCTAAAGGGTTTAAATATTGTACACTCGAGGGGACTCGAACCCCTGACCCGCTGATTAAGAGTCAGCTGCTCTACCAACTGAGCTACGAATGCGGGTTAATTTACCATAATTAAGATGTTTTTTCAAGACAGAAGAAATCTTTATTAAGTACAAATATTTGCGTAAATATTGTAGGCGGTGTTTTCGAACTGTTTCTGAATATATGCTGCTATGAAGACATAAAAATAGGAGAGCTGTTTTCCCCGTCAGCCCTCCTCATCTACCTCATTTATTAGGAGTGTTTTTTGTAGGCTATTTAAAGTGTTACATTTAAATTGTATAACACATCAAGCCCTCTTTAAAATTCCCGGTATTACAAGTTTTATTTCCGTACTGGTTTTTTAGTATGCATTTTAGAATAAATCATTTTAATATTCCCACTGATGTATATAAAGATGAATAGTTTTACCAACTAATAATCTCATCTTATTGTTATTATTCTATCAGCTCCTTTTAAACGACATGATAAATTACGACTTAAAGAAAATTTTCTTATTCTCAAATCTTAATGATGCAGAAATAAATTCTATCAAGGAATTTTCTTCTCTTAAAAGATTTTCAAAGGGAGAAATAATCTTTTTTGATACGGAACCTTACACCGGTATATACGGCATATTTGAAGGCAATGTAAAAATGTATAAGATATCGAAAGAAGGGCGCGAGCACCTACTTCACATTGAACATCCGGGAAGTACATTCGGTGAAGTACCGATGTTCGAGAACTTTTCCGGAATAATTGAAAAGGAAAGAGCTTATCCCGCGAATGCGATGGCTCTCGACACTGAGACGATTGTTATTAAAATACCTGTAAAACCATTCACTGATTTCATCAGGCATAATAACGACGCCTGTCTTAAAATGCTTTCCAGCTTTGCAAGAAGGTTGCGGTTCCTTAATACTCACATAGAAAACCTTACACTTGGAGATGTTACCAAACGTCTTTCAATATATCTTATTACCGAATATGAAAAGAAGTTAAATCCAAATTATTCAGGCGCAATGTCTCTAGTACTCGGGATATCCAAGTACGACCTTGCCTCCCATCTCGGCACTGTAAACGAAACACTTTCCAGGGTTTTCAAAAAACTTCAGAATGAACACATACTTGAGGTTAAAGGAAAAACGATTGATATAATTGATTTATCAGCATTAAAGAAATACGCTAATTAAATTTCGTTTATTTGACTTAAGTCAAACCCTCTCACACCTATTCTTAGTAATTTTGTATAACGAAATTTTAATGGAAAGGATTCATAAATGAAATTTACAACTCAAAACACTCTTGCCGATATCGTGAAATCGGATTTCCGTACAGCACGCGTTTTCGAAAACTATAATCTTGATTTCTGCTGCAAAGGCAATAGACCTCTTTCAGAAGCATGCAGCGTGAAGAACCTGAATGCGGATGTTATTCTTCAGGAGGTTAATTCTGTTCTTACCAGTGCGCCTCTTGATAAGTCCCCTGATGACTGGGCAATCGACGAACTTGCAAATCATATTCTTAATACACACCATATCTATACAAAAGAAATGCTCCCGATTATTTTTGCACATTCGCAAAAGGTCAGTGAAGTCCACGGGAAAAACCATCCGGAAGTTATTGAGATTGCAGAAATCTTCTCACGCGTTCATGATGAGCTTAATTCTCACATGATGAAGGAAGAAAAAATGCTTTTTCCGTTCATTATTTCGATGGCAGAAGCAGAAAAGAATAACACTCATTCCTACCCGCCTCCTTTTGGAAGCGTATCTGGTCCCATAAGCGTTATGGAAAGGGAACACGTAGAAGCAGGCGACGGATTTTTCAGAATCCGCGAGTTGAGCAGTAATTTTTCAGCACCCGAGGATGCATGCAGTACTTACAAAGTTCTTTATCAGGAACTTAATGAGTTTGAAAATGACCTGCACAGGCATATTCATCTTGAAAACAATATTTTGTTTCCAAAAGCAATAGAGCTCGAGAAGAAATTATTGGTATAAATAAATAAAATCATTATATATGAAAACACGAAAATTATGGTGGGCTTTTACAGGAGTAATAATTTTTTCCTTCAGCGTACTTGGTTATTTCGGTTTTGACCTGTACCTGAAAGCTCCGCCGATTCCCGAAAAAGTTGTTACCACTGACGGCACTGTTCTTTTCACAGGACAGGATATAAAAGATGGTCAGAATGTTTGGCAGTCGATGGGAGGACAGGAGGTCGGCTCTGTCTGGGGTCACGGTGCTTATCTTGCGCCAGACTGGTCTGCTGACTGGCTTCACCGCGAAGCCGTTTATATCTTGAATACCTGGGCGAAAGAATTCTATAACACGGATTATGAATCGCTCTCGGGTGAAAACAAAGCAGTTCTTAAGGCAAGACTGAAAGTCGAACTCAGAACAAACACTTACAACCCCGACACAAAAGAGTTGAAAGTATCAAAAGTACGAGCCGATGCTGTTAAAGAAATCAGCAAGTACTATGCAGGTCTTTTCATGAATGATCCCGCTCTTGCAAAAACGCGTAACGATTATTCCATTCATGAAAATACAATAAAAGATAATGACAGAATGGAAAAGATGAATAACTTTTTCTTCTGGACTTCATGGTCTTGCGTTACACAAAGACCCGACAACGATATCTCATACACAAACAACTGGCCCCATGAAGAGCTTGTCGGGAATACTCCTTCCTCTTCTCTCATTATCTGGACAGGCTTCAGCGTTATTGTGCTTCTGTCCGGAATCGGACTTCTTGCTTTTTATTATGCTAAGAATAAAGATGAAGACCACCTTGAAGTCACTCTTCCTAAAAACGACCCGCTCTCGGGAAGCAGTCCTACTCCTTCTATGAAAGCCACGCTGAAATATTTCTGGGTGGTGTGTGCTCTTATCGTAGTGCAGGTTATAATGGGCGTCATTACGGCACATTACGGTGTCGAAGGAAATAGCTTTTATGGGTTATCGCTTGCAAATATACTTCCATACTCGGTTTCAAGAACCTGGCATGTACAGCTTGCAATATTCTGGATTGCTACGTCGTGGCTCGCAACGGGACTTTATATCGCTCCTGCAGTTTCCGGGCATGAACCTAAATTTCAAAAATTCGGAGTAAATTTTCTTTTTATTGCACTGCTGATTATTGTGGTCGGGTCAATGTTTGGACAATGGATGGGTATCATGCAGAAACTCGGATTTATTGAAAACTTCTGGTTTGGTCATCAGGGATATGAATATGTTGACCTCGGCAGGTTCTGGCAGATATTTCTGTTCACAGGTTTGCTTATCTGGTTGTTCCTGCTCGTCAGAGCATTAATGCCAGCACTGAAAAAACCGAGTGACAACAGGCAGCTTCTTGTTATGTTTCTTATAGCTTCAATAGCCATTGCAGCATTCTATGCGGCAGGACTGATGTGGGCAAGGCAGACTCATCTTACTATCGCTGAGTACTGGCGATGGTGGGTTGTGCATCTTTGGGTCGAAGGATTCTTTGAAGTGTTCGCTACAGTTGTTTCGGCATTCTTGTTCGTTAGAATGGGTTTGCTTAAAATCAAAACAGCAACAAGCGCAGTCCTTTTTTCAACTATAATTTTTCTTTCAGGAGGAATTATCGGCACGTTCCATCATCTTTATTTTGCCGGAACTCCTACTGCTGTAATCGCTCTCGGTGCAACATTCAGCGCTCTTGAAGTTGTTCCGCTTGTATTCATGGGATTTGAGGTGTATCATAATCTGAAAATCAGCCGTTCAACGGAATGGATAAAAGCTTACAAGTGGCCGATTTACTGTTTCATATCCGTTGCATTCTGGAATTTTGTCGGCGCGGGAATTTTCGGTTTCCTTATCAATCCGCCTATAGCTTTGTATTACATGCAGGGTTTAAACACTACACCCGTTCACTCTCACACGGCACTGTTCGGAGTTTATGGAATGCTTGGAATCGGACTAATGCTGTTTGTAATGAAAGGTCTGACAGCAAAACATGTCTGGAAAAATAATGTTATCAGTTTCGCATTCTGGTCAATAAACATCGGACTTATGTTAATGGTTTTGATAAGTCTTCTGCCCGTCGGTATTTTGCAGACTATTGCAAGCATTGATCACGGCATGTGGTATGCGCGTTCAGCAGAGTTCATGCAGGACCCTATTCTTCAGGTATTCCGTTGGTTAAGAATAATCGGTGATACAATATTTGCGATCGGTACTCTCGCGCTCGGCTGGTTTGTAATCGGATTGAAAACAGGATGGTCAGTAGATAAAACGGTTTCTGATCTTGAATAAGAGCTGTAACGCGTGACGCGTGACACGTGACGAGTAAGAGCGTGTGACGAGAAGAGCGTGTGACGAGAAGAGATAGCTCATAGCTCGTAGCTCACAGCTGGTGGTTCATTGAAGAATGAAGATTCCAGATTAGATCCCCTGCCTGCAGCAGGCAGGCCGCCAAGATCGAGCGGGGATGACAAAGAAAAAAGAGAGCCGTAAGATGATCTAAGAGCACAGATTAGATCCCCGCCAAGATCGAGCGGGGATGACAAACTTTAGTAATTAGATCCCCTGCCTTGATCCCCGCCAAGATCGAGCGGGGATGACAAAGAAAAAAAGAACCAATAATAATTAGAGATTTTTTTATTAAGTGATCAGAGATATTTGGAGATTGTATGGACGACGTATTTTATCATGTCTTCCGTGAGTTCGGGATAAATTGGAAGAGCAATTGATGTCAATGCCGCATCCTCTGCGACCGGGAAGCCCGTCTGATTAAGGTCCCGGAAGCATTCCTGCTTGTGGAACGGAACGGGATAATATATTTCAGAGCCGATTTCGTTATCAGAAAGATGTTTTCTCATTTCGTCGCGGTTCTTAACACGGATAACGTACTGATTGTAAATATGGTAGTTGTAAACTCCGCCAACCACCTTTTCTTTGCTTTTACTATCAGCCATCAGCAATGAGCTATCAGCTAAATCCTCACTACTCTTGCCGTCACTCGTCACTTTGTCACTCGTCACTTTGTCACTCGTCACTTTGTCACTCGTCACTTTGTCACTGTTCTTATAAAGAGGTTTCGGCAGGAGAACTTTATTTTTATCGTCGTGAGTAATTCTTCCTTCTTCTTCTGCGAGACCTGCTTCAATGAAAAGTTTTGTGTATAGATCTGCGTTAACTCTTCTTTTGGCTGACCAGCTGTCGAGATGCGGGAACTTAACGTTCAGAACAGCAGCCTGAATTTCATCAATCCTGAAATTGCCTCCAATCATTTTATGGTAATACTTCGGCTTACTGCCGTGAACCCTTAGTATGCGGAGCTTCTCGCCGAGTGCGTCATCATTAGTTGTAACGATACCTCCGTCGCCGAAACCGCCGAGATTTTTGCTTGGGAAAAATGAGAAGCAGCCGATATCGCCAATCGAACCGAGCCGCTTGCCGTCTTTGTAGTTAACGCCGATTGCCTGTGCGCCGTCTTCAATAACTTTGAGGTTATTCTTCTTAGCAATTGCCATAATTTCATCCATCTCAGCAGACTGTCCGTAAAGATGAACGGGAATAATTGCTTTTGTCTTCGCAGTAATTTTCTTCTCAATATCTTTTGGGTCGATGTTAAAAGAGACGGGGTCCGAATCTACAAAAACCGGAATTGCGTTCAGTCTTGATACAACACCGGCGGTTGCAAAGAATGAATACGTCGGAAGAATCACTTCATCGCCGGGCTTTATATCGATTGCCATAAGAGCTACGAGCAAAGCGTCGGTGCCTGATGAGACTCCGATTGCGTGTTTAGTGCCGGTATAATCGGCGACTGTTGCTTCGAGCTTTTTTATTTCGGGACCGAGAATAAAATACTGGGACTCGGCAACGCTGATTAAAGCTTTGTTAATTTCGTCTTTAATTGTTGCATATTGTGCTTTAAGATCTAATAATGGTACTTTCATTTTTTCTTCTTTCTATTTTGTTATGTTAAAATTAGAGTTTGTTTTTGTTTGGAAGTATGCGATTCGTAACAAGTGACGAGTGACACGTAACTGTAAGAGCCGTGACGCGTGACACGTAAGTCGTGAACTGCATAAGAGCTGGATTCCCGATAAAAAACGCTTTACGTATCTGCTTCGCGAGTGGGAATGACAAAAAGGGGGAACAGCAACAAAAAAGATAAAACAGCGAGAATAAATGCGTCACGATTCATTACTCACTTTGTCACTGTTCTTCATCACTTTGTTACTTTGTCACTGTTCTTCGTCACTCTGTCACTTTATCACTTTGTTACTTTGTCACTTTATCACTTTATCACTTTATCACTTTGTCATTTTGTTACTTTGTTACTTTGTCACTGTTCTTCGTCACTTTGTTACTTTGTTACTTTGTCACTTTGTCACTCTGTCACTTTTCACTTAATCACTTTATCACTTTGTTACTTTGTCACTGTTCTTCGTCACTTTGTCACTTTGTCACTGTTCTTCATCACTTTGTTACTTTGTCACTGTTCTTCGTCACTTTGTCACTGCGCGTTCTTTGCGTCCGCCGTGGTGGATCACTTTGTCACTGCTCTTCATAACTGCTCTCAGGAGCGGGTGATTTTTTTAAATAAATAAGAATAATATTTGCTATAAGATTTTGCAAGGCTGTCTGAATCGTTATTACCGAAACTAGCCGTGACCCATTTACGAGGGGGGATTGCTATTCGGTATAAATATGAGAGTTTGTTTTGGATGCCGGGAATTGATTTAAACTTATTCCTGAATACCTCTACCTCTCCATTTGTACCCGTGTTCATTTTAAGCACCATACCAAGCTCAAATGTGTTTGAATTAATTACATCTTTATCGATATACTTTTCGGGAACCTCCGTTCCTAAAAACTCAGATGCATAAGTAAGTGCAGCAGAAACATCGGATTTAATATCTGTATTGTTTATCGCAGAATCTATATCATCCCAGTTTATTTCATTACCGTGCTTAACAATAAGTTCGTTAATATCGCAAAGGTGTCTTAAACTCGCTCCTGACCTGAGATGCCGTCTAAAATGATTACAAAGATGAACCAGTTTCATTTCGTTTGAAAGCACGTAAATATTGTCTCGCACTTGCACTGCCTTTTCGAAAGAAGTTTGTGTAACCGGATATAACTTCGCAATGCCGAAAATATTCCAATGCACTTCAACCGTAAAAGCATCCGTCATTAACTTTGGAAGATGCGAGCATAGATTCTCGTGCATTTCAGACCTGTACTGAATTTCGGGTCCCTCTTCAGACGTAAACCCATTCTTCACAAGCGAATACCAAACCGCTTCCGCATGCTCTTTCTCTACAAGAATATCCACATCACCCATCGAACGGATTCCTGTTGAAGGATAGAGCGACTGAAAAAGATCCGCCCCCTTTACAAAAACAATTTTATGTTCAATGACTTCGGAAAGCCTGGTCACGGCTTTCTCGGCAGCGATATTCCTAACGGCATTATCGTAGTACTTCAGCTTTGTCTTTTCAAGAAAATCCGCAGGAACATATTCAGCAAGGCTATGCTCTTTAAGTGCATAATAGATGAGTGAGCTTACGTCATGTGCTTCCGCTTTTTTCAGAACGGAGTTCCAGTCAAGTTCGTGTCCTGCAATATCTTTCACATCCCTTATACGTTCGTCAGAAAGCCGAGTCCTTGCCAAATTCAGAATGAATTCGTCCTCATGGCTTCTTCTATTTATTTTAGAATGCAACAAAGTAGAATAGTTGTTAGCGAATTAGCTCACTGCTTTTCATAACTCCATAACTTCATAACTGCTCTACCTGCTCTTACTGCTCTTACTGCTCTTCTTGCTCTTCTTGTTCTTCCTGCTCTACCTGCTCTTACTGCTCTTACTGCTCTTACTGCTCTTCTTGCTCTTCTTGCTCTTACTGCTCTTCCTGCTCTTACTGCTCTTCTTGCTCTTCTTGCTCTTCTTGCTCTTACTGCTCTTACTGCTCTTCCTGCTCTTCTTGCTCTTACTGCTCTTCTTGCTCTTCTTGCTCTTCTTGCTCTTACTGCTCTTCTTGCTCTTACTGCTCTTCTTGCTCTTCCTGCTCTACCTGCTCTTACTGCTCTTACTGCTCTTACTGCTCTTACTGCTCTTACTGCTCTTACTGCTCTTACTGTTCTTCGTCACTTTGTCACTCTGTTACTGCATTTATTCGACTTCCGTTACGATGTTGTCTTTCAGCAGATACTTTTTCTTCGCCTTATCACAGTATGCATAACCGTCTTTATCGAATTTAAGGCGTTTGCCGGCTTCGCTCATCCATCCGATTATCTTAGCAGGATTACCTACTACAAGAGCAAAGTCAGGGATGTTTTTTGTAACGACAGAGCCCGCTCCCACAAAAGCAAAACGACCGATTGTATGTCCGCATACAACCGTTGAATTCGCTCCGAGCGATGCACCTTCTTTAACGAGAGTATTAATGTAAAACTCGGCACCGACCTGAGGGTATTTGCTTCTCGGGTCAAGAATGTTTGTAAACACCATTGACGGACCGCAAAAGACATAGTCCTCAAGCGTCACACCCTCATAGACGGAAACATTGTTTTGAATTTTTACATAATTACCGATAGTAACATTGTTACCGACGTTTACATTTTGTCCGAGAACGCAAAACTTCCCGAGTTTCGAACCCGACTGCACATGCGAAAAATGCCAGATTTTTGTTCCTTCACCGAGTTCAACGCCATCGTCAACGACGGCATATTTATTTACCACAAAGGGTTTTTTCTCTTCCATTTTACTTCCTTCCTAATTTTTTAATATATAATGTTTTTAAGAGCCGTAAATCGTGAATCGTGAACAGTGAACTGTAAGAGCGTAAGAGCCGTGACGCGTAACGCGTGAACTGTGAGCTTTTTACAACAGAGAACGTCCGCCCAACGAGATGGCGGATCTGCGACTCGAACACTGAGAAGAGCTTTAATTATTTCAAAGAGCAATTCCGACCCACCCAATAAGACGGCGGGTTTCAACAAGCCGGGATCATAGACTTGTGTTACACTAAGAACAAAAGCTGTGATGCCTTCCCAAGCTGGAGCTTAGGAAGGAGAGAAAAAGGGGGTGTATCACTTCTCACTGTTTACAGTTTACAGTTTACAGTTTACAGTTTACAGTTTACAGTTTACAGTTTACGGGTTACGGGTTACGGGTTACGGGTTACGGTTTATAGTTTCCGTGTTACGTGTTACTGCTCTTCCTGCTCTTCCTGTTCTAACTGCTCTACCTGCTCTACCTGCTCTTACTGCTTTACCTGCTCTTCCTGCTCTACCTGCTCTTAACTGCTCTTAACTGCTGTTGAGCTTTTTCGAGGATTTCCAGCACCTCCAACGCATGTTTGCCGTCGGTGCGGGGTTTTTCATTGTTTAGGATGCAGTCAAAGAAGTGTTTTTGCTCTTCTTCAAGCGGCTGAGTATTATCAAATGCCACCGGCTCATATTCGCTGTCGAACTTTTCTATAGTGCCATCATTATTTACAAACCCCTTCTTATAAAATTTCAGCTTCTCTGATTTAAGCGTATCCTCAAAAGTCAGCATTCCCTCAGACCCAATCACAACAAGCCTTTGCTCTTTAAAAGGATGCAGCCAGCTCACGTAAATATGCGCATGAATATTATCAGGATACTCAAGTATCGTAAGCGTAGTATCCTCTATATTATTCTGAACAAACTTTGCACCCGAAGCTTTAATACTAACAGGATTTCTGTCAGTAAGAAACTGAATCACCGAAATATCATGCGGCGCAAAACTCCAGAGAATATTCTCCTCTGTCCTGATCGCCCCCAGATTCAGCCTGTTACTGTAAATATACTGAAGCTTCCCGAGCTTCCCGGAATCAAGCATCTCTTTAATCTTTAAAACAGCAGGATGGAAAAGCAGAATATGCCCGACCATCAGCTTAAGATTCTTTTTTCCGGCAATATCAAGAAGCTCTTTAGCTTCCATCGTCAGCAAAGTAATAGGTTTTTCTACCAAAACATTTTTCCCGGCGAGTAAAGCTTTTTTAGCAAGATTATAATGTATTTCGGCTGAGGTAGCGATAATGACAGCGTTCACCTCATCATCTCTTAGCACATCCTCAAAATCGGTAGTGAATTTAATATTTTCACATACACCTTTAATCTTTTCGCTTGCAGCAGGAAAAACATCGCACACGTATTTAAGATTATCGCCGAGGATTCCATAGGCGGTCTTCACATGGTTGAAGCCCCATCTTCCGGCGCCGGCAATTGCGAGTTCTATTTTACTATTATTCATTTTATACTTGGTTTCGTTTATTTACTTAAATACAGTTGGGAAGAAAGTGACGATAAGAGCGTGTAACGATAAGAGCATGTGACGATAAGAGCGTGTGATGAACAGAGCATGTTAGGGTTTATTGCTGATTTTTTAAAGATTTTATTAAGCCTAAAAGCAATCGTCTTATGATAAATATTTTGGATGTTAGCGAATTTAAACGAGACGAATCTATAAAATTTAGGTTGGAGCAGATAATTAATTGTGTTTCAAGTTCAGAACAACTGCCTAAAGAGATATATAAAAACTGAATAAATTCTTTGTTATGGAATCTGCCGGCACCTTCTGCAATATTAGAAGGAATTGATATAGCTGCTCTTCTAATTTGGTTTGTCATACAGTACATTTCTTCTTTAGGGAACTCTCTTGATATTTCATAAACATTCGTTACAAGTTCCACGCTTTTCTTCCAAACTTCTAAATCTTTATGCGACCTTATTTTCTCCATACTATGTTCCTCTCTTACTTTATTACTCTGTCACTCCGTCACAGCGCGTTCTTTGCGTCCGCCGCGGCGGATTACTTCGTCACTTTGTTACTCTGTCACTGCTCTTCGTCACTGCTCTTTCGTCACTGTTCTTTCGTCACTGCTCTTCGTCACTTTGTTACTCTGTCACTGTTCTTCCGTCACTGTTCTTTCGTCACTGCTCTTTCGTCACTGCTCTTTCGTCACTGTTCTTTCGTCACTGTTCTTTCGTCACTGCTCTTTCGTCACTGCTCTTTCGTCACTGCTCTTTCGTCACTGCTCTTTCGTCACTGCTCTTCCTCACCTTCTCACTTCCTCACTAAGCGCAGCGACCTCACTTAGCGCAGCGACCTCACTTAGCGCAGCGACCTCACTTAGCGCAGTGACCTCACTAAGCGCAGCGACCTCACTAAGCGCAGCGACCTCACTAAGCGCAGCGACCTCACTAAGCGCAGCGACCTCACTAAGCGCAGCGACTTCACTGTTCTCAAGCAGAACGCGCTCTCTTAACAAAGATATTCCACATCGCCTTCCAGAAATAGGTCCACTGCGTCTTAAATGGATTCTTATCATACGCATCCAGATACCGCATCTCCGAATCCTGGATTTCCTTTAGCGTACGCGGCAAATCCACATAATACGGCGGCACAAGCCCGGGTTTATACTTTATTCTTCTTTCCTGCGTAGCTTTATCATACAACTGAAAATAATGCTCACTAAGCGGCCTCACACCCACGATTTTCACCTGTCCCTTAAAAACATTCCAGAACATCGGAAATTCATCCAGCCACAATTTGCGTAAAATACTTCCGTACCTTGTAATCCTTGGGTCATCTTTAAATTTCCCTCCTTCAGCCAAATCATTCTGCTCATACACCCATTCCTGCAAAAATTCCGAGAAGGCATACATCGTTCTGAACTTCCTCACATTAAAATACTTGCCGTCTTTCCCGATTCTTCTAAGCTTTACAAACGGACCATAAGTCGGCTCCGTATCATACATAGGCTTACTCACTTTTCGAAACGCAAAATACAGTATATTATTAATATCCCTGTCAGCAGTAATCTTAAACCCGCATGAATAAAGCCTGCCATACGCTTCCGCCCTTGAAATAGCCCTGTTAAGCCCCCTCGTGAGAAAAAAATAAAGCCCCTGAGTTATTTTCAATTTCGGAAAAACGCGTTTCAGCAAAAAATCAAAATAGAAAATCGGATATGAGACAAACCGATGATGCTTTGCAAGAATCCTTTTCTTCCTTTGACAGTAAATCTCAACGCTCCCTATTATAGTCCCGCCGTCATTCAGCTTGTCATTAACCGCCTGAAAATACTTATTAACCCTGTTTATATCATTAATCTTATGAACATTAATAATTCCGTCCAAACCCTCATCAAGAAAATCAACATTCAAAACACTATCGCTGTCAATCACCGCCAAATTCCCTTCCCTGTTCACATTCTCCTTAATAAAATCAAACACCTCCGCATCAAGATACTTCTGCAGTTTCTCAACGCTCACATGCTTCATCCCATTATCTTTAATCCTGTAGAGTTCTACTTCCAAGTCTAGTTAATAATTAATAGTTAATCGTTGATAGTTGATAGTTGATAGTTGATAGTTCATATGAACCGTGACGCGTGACGCTAAGAACCGTGACAAGTGACAAGTGACACGTGACACGTAACGCGTAAACTGTTTACTGTTTACTGTTTACTGTTTACTGTTTACTGTTCCCTGTTTACCGTAATATACTACAAAGTCCCTTAAATTTGGAAAAATAAACTCAAAAATCTTCAATCTCTTCACTTCTTTTCTTCATAACTCCATAACTTCATAACTCCATAACTGCTCTTAGCAGCTCTTCATAACTTCATAACTCCGTAACTTCATAACTCCTTAACTGCTCTTAAAACTTCATAACTCCTTAACTTACTCTCTTCAATGACTTAATCAAACCAAACAACTGACTTCTAATCTTAATGATTTTACCTTCTAAACTTTCAAGTTGTTCAGAAGAAATAAACTTCAACTCATGAGCAATATAAAGCTGAGTGTCCAGTTCAGCCAAACTTCCGGAAGCAATATTAAGAAATTGAATTAATTCTTTCTGATAATAACGACCTGCACCCTCAGCTATATTCGAAGGAATAGAAACGGCTGCTCTTCTAATCTGACTCACTAACCCATATTTCTCTTCAACAGGAAAACCTGACGTAACTTCATAAATAAGAGATACAAACTTCACACTATCTTTCCAAAGATCCAAATCCTTATGCGTCATTATGTTATCTCCTTTCTTTTAGTTTTTTTCTCCATAACTCCTTCACTGCTCTCTATAACTCCTTAACTTCATAACTCCAGAACTCCATAACTGCTCTTAACCGCTCTTCATAACTCCATAACTGCTCTTAGCAGCTCTCCATAACTTCATAACTCCATAACTGCTCTTAACCGCTCTTCATAACTCCATAACTTCATAACTCCATAACTGCTCTTAGCAGCTCTCCATAACTTCATAACTCCATAACTAAAGAAAGGTAGAGCCAGTTATCGGCAAGTCTCCTTGATTCAAACAAATTATTCACATTCCTAAACACCCACTTCACATCCAGCACATACTGATACACCGGCATCCACCTAAGACCTACGGTTACAATATCCCTGTCCACACGATTCCCCTGCAAAAACTTATCATCATAGCTAATATCCGCATCCCCTCTATGAATATACCCGCCGTAATTCCTCACAAGCGAATCCCCGTTAAACTCAAACCCTGTTCCCGACCTCTGATGCTGATACATAACATTCACATTCAGCCTGCTTGTAACGTCATAACTAAGCTTCAAAGCTATCTCATCAGAATTCGGCGGCAGATTATGCCCAAGCGGCAGAGTCCAGTTCGTGTACTGGCTCTTATTCGTCCTGTGAGTATAAACAAACGGATTCAGACGTGTGTACTCAGTTGAAAAATTTAGATTCGGCAGCGTAAAAGCATCAGTCCAAACCGCCCCTATCTGCCAGGCAAACCTGTTATCATTCGCCGGCTTACCGTTATCTCGTTCATTCGAAAAAATAGTCGAAAAATTCAAATCATCAATCAGCAGCGACCCCTGCAAAGCAAAATTCTTTACCGGCGTAACCTCCACATCAAACCCCAACAACGCATTATTCAGCCCTGACTGCTCCGAGCCCGCACTATAATCAGCCGACCTTATAAAAGAAAAAGGATTTAAATAAGTAAAATTAAAAGGTCTGTCCGCAGTAATCAGCGCCTCATAAAAACCCGCCTTAAAATATTTCGAAAAATTAACGCTCAGCCTATGAGTAACTATATTCTTCATCGCAATATCTTTTATTGCAAGCGAATCACCCTTCAAACTCCCGTAAATAAAATTATACGTAAACGCACCAAAATTTAAATCAAACTTTATAAAACTAAACGGCACGGAATTCCCCGAAAGAAACAATTTATCCATATACCCAAACCCGTAATTAACATAGTCCCTTCCAAGCGTAACCGCAAAATTGTCCTTCCCCAGCCTATACCTTAAATAACCCTCAAAATAATCAAAATTATTACTCTCGCTTTTAAACTTCGGAAAACTCCTGAACTTCGGCAGCGTCTCCGTCACAAAATCCAAACTCTTCTTATCCCCTGCAATCTTCTGCCCGTTAGAAGCCTTCAAACTAAACCCCACAGTATTCAGCACCGTACCCCTCACTTGAAACCCCAAATTCCCCAGCGTAACCGAATTCTTCCCCAGCGAATCCCCCGACGAAACCCCCTGCGAAAGAAACCCCTGCAAATTCACAAACACCGCCCCCACCGAATCATCATACTTATAAAAATACTTCTTCCTATCCTCAATAAAAAACCGCCCCCGCGGCTCATTCAAAAATCCAATACTCTCCGTCGTCCTCCCCGTCAACTCATACTCATACTCCTTCATAAAATCCCTCAGCATATCTCTATCCGTTCTCGTGAAGCCCTTCACTTCTTTCTTCCTCGTCTCATCTCTAAATTCTAACTTCTCACTTCTAACTTCTAACTTCTCACTAATCTCTCTTAAAAAAGAAGCAACTTTCTCCCGCGACAAAGGTAGAATCGATGAATTATAGTCAATTATTCCCTTCACTTGCATGCGTTTCAAAAAATCATACACCCTATCATACGCCGGCACAGTTTCTACTTGTGCATAAACAGCTGCACTTATTAATACAATTATTATTATTAATACTCTCTTCATATTTCTTGTTTTGTTTTACTGTTTATTGTTCACTGTTTTCAGTTCACTGTTCACAGTTCACAATTTACTATCCACAGTTCACAATTTACAGTTCACTGTTTACAATTCACCTAGCGAAGCGACCTGACTTTCACTCTCTTAACCACATTCTTAACATTCTGCCAAACTAGCTCATTCACCCAGAGAACATTATCATCCGTCCACCTCTGCGGATGAACCGTAATCATCATCTTACCCGGAAGCTTATCAACATTCCTTACAATATCATCCGTCGTCTTAAAATCAAACTTATACTTGGAATTCACCTTATCCCTGATGCTATACTTATCCCCATTCCACCTTCTCCCCGTATCCGTCAAATACCCAAACTCATTCCAGTCCACATCAAAATACGGCTCCCCAACAATCCCCAGCTCTCTATAATCATACTTCTCCCAAATCATCTTATTATCATACTTCGCCCTCGGACTCCCATGCATACAAACCGTCGAAATCGGCACAATCTTCCTTAGTTTCTCAAGGTTTTCACAAAAACTTTCAAAAGCTAAATCAACAACTCTCTTTTTATCCTTTTCACTTTGAATCGTTAATTTGTCTTTTTTCAAAACCAAATCAACATCCTCATAATGATATCCAATTTCATGACCCAAATCCAAGATCTCTTTGATGATGTCGGGCTTGAAAGTCTGGGAAATTATCCGAAAGTAATATGTCCCCTGTATTCCAATTGAATTCTCCAGCCTCGCAGCCGCAAGCGAATTCTTTGGCAACAAATCAACATCATGTCTAAGTATAATAACCTTATTAGAATTACTTCTCTCAAATTCCTTAAAAAGAATAAAATTATATTCTTTCCTTAACATTACCTCAATCAACTCTTTTAAATTTGCTAATCTAAAATCTCTCATAATCTTTAATATGCTTCTTCACTTCTCTTCATAACCACATAATTTTATCACTGTTTTTCTTCACAACTCACTGCTTACAACTCACTGTTTACTGTTCTCAACGCATTTCGCTGTCCTTAATGAATTTCCAGGCAACAAATCCACATCATGACTAAGAATAACAATTTTTGAATCCTTGATATTTTTAAAATCATTAAACCGTATAAATTTATAATCTGCTCTTTTTAATCGCTCAATTAGTAACTCTAAACTCATTAACGTAAAATCTCTCATGCTCTTATATTTGTGCTCTTACAATTTACTTCTTACAACTTACTTCTTACCATTTACTACTTACAACTCACTACTTACCATTTACCACTTACTTCTCTTTATAACTTCTTAACTCTATTACTTCTTAACTTGGGTTCTCCATCATTCTGTTACTGCGCGTTCTTCGCGTCCGCCGTGGTGGATCACTCTTTCACTGATCTTCATAACACCTTAACTGTGTGCTCTTTGTCGAAGATTTGCCGAGGAGAACATCCGCCGTGGCGGACTCATTGTAACTTCATATCTCTATAACTCCATAAATCTAATAGCCAAATCAACCATTCTCTTTGCAACATCTTTTCCAAAAATATCTGGATGCTCTCCTTCCGGTTTGAAATCATTTATTTGCTTTGGTAGCATATCATCATATTTTGATATTAACAGGTTCCATCCAGTACTAATTGTTTCCACCCATTCTGTTTCACCTCTTAATGTTATACATGGTTTCTTCAATAGATAAGCTTCTTTTTGTATTCCTCCCGAATCTGTTATTATTTTTTTGCAATGATTTTGTAAAGTAAGAAATTCCAAATACCCTTGTGGCTCAGTAAGAATTATATTATTAAAATTAAAGTTAGTATTTGACAAAACTTCTTTCGTCCTCGGATGAACGGGGAAAATCGTTTTTACACCTGACAAATCTACCAATTTTAATATTTTAATTAACTTTTCAGCGTCATCTACATTGTATGGCCTATGTAATGTAAGAATATAATAATCTTCAATATATTTTCTGATAACATTTTCAGTTCTTTTTAAATTTTCAAAAAGTACATCCGCCATTATGTCCCCTGACAAATAAACTATATCACTCAATCCTTCGCTTAAAAGATTATCGACAGCCGTTTGAGTTGGGGCAAAAAGATAATTACAGATGTGGTCACTTATAATTCTATTGATTTCCTCGGGCATCTTTCTGTTATAGCTTCTCAACCCTGCTTCAATATGTATAGAATTAATACCTAGTTTTGCTGCAACTAAAGAACCTGCAAGAGTAGAATTAGTATCACCAAAGACTATAACCATATCGGGTTTTTCATTCAATAGTACCTGCTCAATTTTAAAAAGCATCTTTCCTGTTTGTTCACCATGGTTTCCTGAACCGATTTCCAAACTAAAATCCGATTTTGGCAAACCCAAATCTCTAAAAAACACATCCGACATTTCATTATTATAATGTTGACCGGTATGACATATTAAATGCTCAATTTCATTATGTTTCAAAAATTCTTTATATAATGGTGCCAGTTTAATAAACTGTGGTCTCGCCCCCACAACCGAAATAATTTTCTTTGTTTTGCTCAAATTTTGCTATTTATCATGTATTATAAGTTCTTTGAAGAGCTTATCCACAAATTCCAATAAAAAAGTTGTAACATCTATTTTATCATTCAACATCTTTTCTCTTCGCTTTTTCCATTCTTGTTTCAAATCCTTTAACGTTAATAACTCTTTTATTTTCTCTATCATTTTTTCGAAATCATCAGGTAGATATGAATAACACAATCCATATTTTGTTTCTAAATCGTTTGGAACTGATAATTTCCCTGCAAATGAATTACACTTCAAAGAAGGTGTACCCAATACTGCTGCTTCAGATGTCATAGTTTGGCTATCTCCAATAAATATTTCCGCATAATACAAGAAACTATGTACCTTTGAAGGATGAAGATTAAATTGATATTCTTTTAATTCAGGTTCAATTTCTCTTTCTGTTGTAATAAATACTTTCCCATACTTTTGCAACATTTCAACTAACTTCAATTTATTCTCCAAAGTGATCCCCTTTATTCCAATATCATGATGGGCTTTAAAAACATTAAATCTCATGACATAAAATTTTTCTCCATCCTCTATCCCTGCTTCTCTTAAAACATGCGAATCGGGAGTAAACCGATTCGGATGCAAATAAGCTAACTCGTGATAGCCACGATAATAGATAGTATCTTTCTTTTTTCTTTTTTCTCTCAATGCATCAGGAGATAACAAAACATCACAATATGGATGAGCAAATTTTACGAACAAAGGCTCAACTTCATCGTCATCATCATCAAGAATTATAGATTTCATTTCACTAATCTTCGATACATGTGCAATGCTAATTGAAGTCCCTATTCCTATATCAACTTTTCTTCTTTTTATAATATTTCTTAGCTTTAGGTTATATTTTATTTGATTAATTCCTTTTGATAACAAATTATCCGCTTTTAATCCAATTGTTTCATATTCTATTCCATAATATTTTAGTAATGCAATTGCCGTATTTAAATTATCTTTAATAGTAAATAGCAATTCATTGCCGTTTTTTTTCATCTCGTAATAAAAATATTTAAATAGATGAACATGAGCAGGATGTCCAATGTCAATAAGTATTCTCAACTAAACTTGCTTAAAAATTTCAATCCGAGCTCTCCTGTTTTATATAATAATGGTTTATTAATTTTAAAAAACCTTCCATATTCAACCATTTCGCCCCCAAACTTTGATTTAAAATCTCTTACTCCGTATTTTTCTTCAGGTTTACCCGCACCCATCATGTCATAATATTTTAGACCATTTAGCAAACCATATTCTATTGGTGAATACGTTGCCAATACATTAGGAAAAATATGTTTTTGCTTAATATCCTCAGCTGCTTCATATAATTCATATATTGTGTTTTTGAATATTGGGCATACTACTCCCCCCACTACTTTACACTTAAACATAACTAATATAATTATGCCTAATTCTTTAGTTTCAAAAAATACTCTAAAAAAATCAAAGTTATTAAGAGGTTTTTTAACCTTAACTGAATATAACTCTTTAAGTATTTCATAATATTTTCTAACCTCACTAATATTTTCTGCTATTTTATAACTTAAACCGTTTTCCTTAGATTTTTTAAGTTCATATCTTTTATCTTTTTTAAGCTTACTATAATTAATTACATAATTTTCTAACGATACAATATAATTTAAATACCGCTTGTATTTAAATCCTTTATCTGAAAACACCTCTTTAAAATCACTCATATCATAAATATTTCTAAACTCTGTGTACATCGTTTCTTTTTTACAATACTTATTTAAATGGGTCAATAATAAACTAACAATTTCATTTTTCTCTTTTGGTCCTTTTTTTTCATTTATTAAAGGACCACCCCAAATAATAGCCCTTCTCGACATATATTTTTTAATGTTTTTTCCATTATTGATAACTACACCTTTCAATAATCCTAATACCTCATCACCATCAATTACAGCAAACACAAATGGTTTATGGTTTTCAACCGATTCATAAAATTCATATGCTTGAAGAGATTGAAAAAAATTACCATTCGAATGATTTAATACAAACTTTTCGATTTCATTTTTATATAAATCAGTATCCTTTATTATTTCCATTTAATATAAAGAAGATAATTGTTTTTTTCTATTATTAATAAAATTGCATAGGGCAAATAATAACCATGCTTGCCAACGAATATAATCTATTTTTGAAGTATAAAATTTATTATCGAAAAAATATGCTACATTTTTCTTTTTATCAAATAAATTATCAATTGTCCAATTAACCACTTTAATAGCAAAATCATTATCTGCAATTTTTGAAAACAATATTATTGCATTGGCACAATCTCTTAATTCAGTTTCGAGAATAAATGATCGGCCCTGGCTTTTATTGTATTTTCTATGAAAATGGAGTGGTCTGTTTCCGTCAAATAAATTTGATTTATAATTATATAATGATCTTCCAAATAGTTCATTATAATGTTCATTATTGACATATTTATTCATTTCATAAATTGAATCCAAAATAAATGCCGTATGAAATCCATCAGAATAGTTTAATAATTCGGAATATGGCCAACTCCCGTCCGAACGCTGTACTCTATATAAATAATTTAATATTTTTTTGATTTTAATAAGATAGACATCTTTCGGATCAATCGAGTACAGTTTAGCATAGAATTTTCCAATTTTTGCCGTTGCGTTAGGTACTTCTGCAAATTTATTAAAATGATAAGAATAATAAATTTCATCAACAGTTTCTACATTAGGTAATTTATTTTCCAATAAATTTTTAAATTTGTAAATACATTCATAAATTAAAGGGTCATTACTATATTTAAATAAATCTAGAAAAGCATAAATAACAAAAAGACTAATTATTAAAGAAGTAACACCGGGACCAGAAGTATATTCGCTAAGTGATATTTTAAAAGTAAATCCAGAGGAAAAATACTCATCGGAAAAATCATTTGGTTTATTATTAAGGAAATAAGTGACCAATTTGTTGATTTCGGATTTGTTTTTATTATAATCATCAATTATCAATGAATTTAAAATAAGTGCATTTGCTTTGCTATTTATGCACATAGGGATTTTTAATATTTTGCGAAAATTGATTGGAGATATTTTATTTATAAAAGATAGTTTAGCCTGAATTCCAGTACTTTGTTTTACAAATAACTTTAAATTAGAATTGGATAAATCATAAGGATCATAGCCTAAATATTGATGCTCTTTTAACTTGAGTTTAATATTGTTAATAATAAGTCGAATATCGTTCATAGTTGTTTTATAAGTTCGTATTTAATACTTAATAGGAAAAAACATCAAAGTTAGAATAAATTTATTTTATGATAAAATGGGTATCATTGGATTTAATTTAGTAAATGATGAATATCTAAATTGATAAACATATTTAATAATTGAAAATGTAAATTAAACGTTTTACAACATTTGATGCAATAAAATGATTTGACGCAAATAATATGTTATTTCTTGATATATTATCTAATATATTTAGATCTTTAAATATGCATTCAATTTTGCTCTCAATTTCTTTTGTTGATAATTCTTCCAAAAAATACCCATTAATTTTGTCTTTGAAAAAATCAACTAGGCCTCCCACTTTAGTTGTAACAATTACTAAACCTTGAGCCATACATTCGAGAACAGAGTTTGGCATTCCCTCTGAATAAGATGGAAAAAGTAAAATATTTGAATCATTTAAAACCACTTTTTTCTCTTCATCAATAACATAACCATAAAATTTTATATTCTCAATTTTAAGTTGATTAACAATCTTTTTAACATTTTCCAGTTCAGTTCCCGTTCCGACTATCTTAAACTCGAAATTATAACCCCGTTTTTCTAAATTATTTACAGCATTTATGGTTTCATAAATACCTTTATATTTTTCAATCCTTGAATAAAACAAGAATACTAGTTTTGAAAAATCTTTTTTATCCTTTCTAAGTAAGTTATCATCCACTACTGTTGACTCAACAAATATAGGCTTTTCATAACCCCAATCAATTAGTTTTGATTTAAAACTATTGGAAAGTACTACAAATGTATTTGCATTAAAATAATTCTTTTGAAACCAAGATAATCTTTTATTTTGAATATCGGATAATATTGCATCATCAAGTCCTCTAAAGAAAACAATAGATTTCTTATCTAGAAAACAAATTATTTTCAAATATATTGCATCCCTTTTTAATCCGCCCCATCCTAAAGAAGTATTGAGAACAATTGTCCCATAGTCAGAGTGTATAATCAAAATAATAAATTTAATATAATCATATATATATTTTAAGGCTTTAAAATATTTATGATTAGTGCTGCTTTTCTTTTTGTTATTATTAAAACCGCGATAAAAATAATAAATATTATTTGGAAAATAACTTTTTAACGTGCGATAATAATTTGCTATACCACCATAATGATTTAGATGTGGTGTTATTATTAATATATTATTTCTGTGTTCTTTGCTCATTGCTCTTTAAGTTAATAACATCATTTACTCTTAAATCATACGATTCGTTAGTATTGAAATCACCCTCTTCAAAAATCCACTCACCTTTTATATTCACATACCTCCCTATTTTTTCTCCTACTTTCATAATATAACTTTGAACATGTCCAAATATAGTTTGCATTTCATTTATAACGTAACCATGGTCTTCATGTTCAAATATATCCACAGCCATTGAATTAAAATGATATTTATCGCAAATATTTTTTACAAAGGTTAAAAGACTTTCTTGAGGATGAACATATTCAATTCCCTTTGTTCCACTTGCCATTTCACCTATTTTGGTTTTTTTATGCCCAAAATATGATTGACCTATTTTAACAATCCTCCATTCATAATCGTGGCAAATGTATTCTTGGAAAATAATTAAACCTATTTGTCTATCAGATAAAATTTCGAAATATTTCTTTAATCTTTTTTTAAAATAATCATAATCATGTAAAGTTTTCATAAACCATTTGACAGGTGAACCAATCTTACGATTTGGACCAAATCTTCTTTTTATTCCTCTCTTTGAAAATGCATTATCCACATATGATTTTGCTGCTTTATAATTATTAATTATTTTCACACCCGATCCTGACGCACCTATTGATGTTTTCCCAACAATTGGGTACTTGCAATTATTAATATGATAATAAGCTTCTTTTTTGCTATAATAAATCTTGGTATTCGGATGAGGAATATTTTCGGCTTCTAAAAAATATGCCAACAATTTTTTATTTTCGTGATATATTATTTCTTCATATTTGGGATATACAAAATATTTTAATACTTTTGATATAATATAAACTCTTTCGTTGTATAAGTCTTTGAACCTTTGAACCTCACCTGGCGGTTTAAGTAAAAAACAATCATATTTCCTCATTTTAACTTTTTCTAACCAATCACTTGCTGTTAGATCTATAATATCAAACTTTATCCCGTATTTTTTACAAGATTTTTCCCACTGCAAAGTCGAATTCTGGTTCTCATTTGCTAATAAAGCAAATATAATATTATTATTCATACAAAATATATTTCAAATATTAAAATATCGTAGGTTTTTATTTAAATTTATAACATTAGTAAATATATGAATATTACCTTCAATTGGATCAATCTGATCGGTTTTTAATTTATGTTCCAAATCGTTAATATCATATAATAAAGACAAATTATTATTAATGTTTTTAAATTCCTGAATAATAAATTCCTTTATCCAATTTCCATATGGAAAGTTTTGAGGATATTTAGATTTATTCAAATATCTCCCCATACGTTTTATGATATAAATATTCTTGTTTTTCAAATAATCATTATTAGAATAAAACCCCTTTTTTGCATAATCTAAGTCTGATAATTCTGGGAATAGTTTATGACTAATATTCACTTGAAACTCTGGGTAAAACATTTTTTTAATAAAATTATCCCTGGGATTATTTTTTGATAGCATTGAATAGTTTGAAGAAAAAAGTAATTCTAGAAAATCAATATCCATATATGGATTAATTACATATTTATACTTTGTATTGAAAATTGTAGTATCTTGATAATCATGTATACAACCGACAACATAAAAAACAAACAAGAATTCATTTATAATATGTTTTTCGTTAGTATTAAAGAAAGGATGTTTTTTTAACATTAGGAGTATATTATTAATCTCATTGTGATCGATTTTTATTTTTTCGTTGCTAAGAATATTCTTTAAAATATTGTGTTTATTGTTTTTATTAAGTATCCAGTTTTCTGCAAATTCAGAAGTAATATATTTATTGTAAACTAAACCCTTTATATAATCTCCTCCCATAAATCCACCAAATAGAATATCACTACATGGATAGCAATTTGACTCTTGTTCAACAGCATCAAGTCTATGAGCACGATGAATGTTTATTAAGGTATTCCCTAACTTTATTATTTTATTTGAATACTCACTAAACCAATTAGCGGTTGGGGTCGAAACAAAATGATTATTGTAATCTAATCCAGCCCTTTTGGCAATGAGTGCTGCGACAATGCAATCTGAAGACATCGGATTTCCGAACGAAAATGCTTTTGGCTTATATCCAAGTCCCAAAAGTGCGTTTAATATCAACCTTGTATCGTTACCTCCGGTAAGTGTCAAAGATATTTTTTCTGGTTTTAAATATTGTATATAGTTATTTATTATTTCCTGCCAATGAATTGATAAATACTTGAAATCATAAATCTCTTTTTTTAGAGAGACCAAATTTATTGGATCCCAGTATATATCTATAGTGATTTCATTCTCAATTATTCGCAATACTGTTGCCGGATTAGAGAATGTCAAATTATAAAACAATGTATTACCTTGGACAAAATGTTTCATCAAACTAAATATTATTGCGTTTTCCCTGCTGAAGGACAATTTCACATTATCTGAAATAAATTTCATACTATTAGATAATATAAAATTATTACTATCTCTATAAATAAAATACTTTTTCAAACTATGTATATCATTAAAAATATAATATGAAGTACCCTGTTTAATAATTATATTAAAAGAACCTTTAATATATTTAATAAAATTAAATTTGTATCTTGAAAATAATTTATAAATTAATTCATGTTTTGTTAAATTTTGATATTCATTAAAATGGGATTTTCTAGGTATAATATACCCTTCTATATATGCAGAATATTCATTCGGATCATAAAAGCTAACCCAATTAACATTAGTACTGATTCCATTTAATGTTGATGAGTTTAATTCAATATTAAGGTTTGAAATGAACCATTCCATTTTATAATATATTTAAATGTTTTTTGAAATCCTTAATAATTATGCTAATTTTTTTAAGATTAGATAAATTAAGTAAGTTATTTAATGGACTTCGATAGTAACCACAAAAATAATCAAATAATCTGTCCCATAATGTTTCTTTTAATATTATTATTAATGAGAATACTCTCGTTTTATTTTTTAGAATATTCACATATCTTAATAATTTAAGTTTTCTAATAATATTAATCCCGGGTAAAATAATATAATTGCCAATTAATTCTTTCGTTGGAATAATCGTTTCAATATTAATATTTTCATTAATTATTAAAATAATTCCCGTTTTTGTTTTCGTTCTTAAAGATCTTAATTTCCCTTCCCAGATGAAATCACCATAGCAAAGTTGCCCCATGTTGTAAAAAATTGGTTTTTCTTTAAATAATTCATAAGGCTGTATTGTATGAGAATGATGCCCTATTAATAAATCGACACCATTATTAATTAACTCTCTAGCATGTGATTGTTGTTCCTTTGTGTAATAACGGGAATAATCCACACCCCAATGAATATTAAATATTACCTTATCTTTTTTATCCTGTTTATACTTCTTAATGTCCTTGATTGCATTCTCTTTATTAAAATAATTTATATACAAATCTGTGTAATTCTCGGTTTTTGGATTTGTACTTAGGTCTACATATGAGAAAATATAAATCGTTTCATGCTGATAATTCAAAACTATTGGATCAAGATGTTGTTCTTTCCACCCGGCACCAGTATGCAGAATTTTCAATTCATCTAACAAATTTATTGTTGCAATTAAGCCAGACATTTTGTAATCATAAATATGATTATTCGCCAAAGTTAAACAATTAATATTTAAAAATTTTAATAAATATTTCGTTACTTCGTAGTTAGAATAATTGATTATCTCCTTATATTCATTAACCTCAATACCATTTTTTATTGGGGATTCTAAATTTGCAGTAACAACACTATAATTTTTTAATAATTTGGAAATGTTTTGAAATCTTGTTGTATTAAATTCAGGTTGAGAGTGAATAAGACCATTGAAAGATACATCACCTAATATTGCAATACTCATTTTAATATCATAGAATATAATTCAATATATTTGTTTGTCATTGTACTAATGCTAAAATTATTTTTGATTGTTTTTCTTGCTTCCTCTCCTAAATTAATTCTAAATTGTGAATCGTTTTTTAACAGTAATAATTTGTTATAAACATCAATTTCGTCAAATGGATTTACGAATAATCCATTAATACCATCCTTAATTATCTCAAGATTACCCCCTGCCTTTGTAGCAATCACTGGAATTCCGCATGCCATAATTTCAATTATTGAATTTGATATACCCTCTGCATGATTAATAGTATTTGTAAGTAAAACACCGATATCAAATAATTGTATAATATTTTCAACTTCGTTTCTACTCCCAAGAAAATAAAAATTATTTTTAAATTCATTACATATTTCAGACTTAATTTCATCTTCTGTGAAACCGCTACCAATAAACACACAACCAAGGTCAATTTTTTTTCTAAGTAGTTTTATTATTGCATATACCAATGTTTTATGATCTTTTGCTTCAACAAAATTTGCAACCATACCAACAATAAATTTATGCATAATATTTAGGTCTTTCTTTAATTGTACCTTTTCATTTACGACAATACGGTTAAAATCAAATCCATTATAAATAACACTATATTTATCGTCAACTAATAACGAGTATGTCTTCATACCGGAATAGGAGTTTGCCACTACTTTATCTGATAGTAGAAAGTTTATTTTAGACAATATCCAATATTTTGAAAATCTCTTAATGGGGGAGGAATATCTAATTGAACCATCTATTAATTTTATTTTGAGAAGTTTGGAAATTAATAAACAATAAAAAGTACATAAAGAGCACCAAGAGTGTATAATATCCGGTTTAAACTTAACAATATTTTTCCATATACTCAATATAGTATATATATTTTTTCTTTGAATGTTTATATACGGAATACCATAATCAAGGAATTTCTCATACTCAATATCTCTACCAAGAATTATTACATAATAGTTAACATAAGAATAATTACTAATATTGCATAATAATTCAACAAATTGTCTTTCTTTTCCTCCTTTTCTTAAATTATTTATAATATATAATAATCTCAAATTGATAGTAAATATATTTTAAGTTTTTCTGAATAAGTAGTATAATTAAATAATTTAAAACACAATTCTTTACCTTTTAATCCTATTTTTTCAGCAATTTCAGGATTATTAATTATGTAATACATTTTTGCAGCAAAATCTTTATTTTCGTATTTGGTTGCTATCAAGGCCGAATATTCGTTAATCAAATATTTAGCAGGCTCACCAAATCTCGTTGTTACAACCGGACAACCGCTTGCCAAATATTCTCCCAATTTGTGCGGAAACCTTGATATATCTCTAATATTATTCCTGATTGGAATTAGTAATCCACAACTATTGTACATATATTTAACTAGTTCTGTATAATCAAGTGAAGAAAATAGTTTTATTCTATTTGAATTGTCACATAATTTTATTTTTTCCTTAATTCGGTTAATTTCATTAGTATTGCCATTAGTAATTAAATATAATTTATACACATTATTCTTAACTAGAATAAAAGAATCAATTATAAATTCAATTATTTCATAATATGCTGCACTACCAACAAACAAAAAGTATTTCTCAAGATTTGGCAATTTAGACATATTATGGAATGTTTGACAATCAACTAATACTGGTATTTTCAGAAAAGATATGCCCGGTTTCTTTTTTTTGATATAATCTATCAAGAAATCACTAATAGGAAGAATACCATCTATAAATTTCAAAAATAATTTATCAAATAAGTAATAATTTGCTTTTGTCAAAATATTCTTTCTTGACAACGCGAAAGGAAACTCATGATATATTAAAACAACTTTTGTATTAAAACATTTTGACAACAATTTATAAAACATCAGATTAGCAATGTTCTTAGTACTTAGAATAGCGTAATTGGGTTTTATTTTGCTAAAAAAAAATATTTCGTTCAAAATACTTTTATATTTATAATATATTTTTATCGGTCTGTTTTTTAAAGGGGTATTTAACAAACATGATTGATAATAGACCATTCCCTTATAATGGCCAATACCAAATATATTTTTACGTTTTATACCTGTTCTATTTACAATAAATATTTCAAATCCAATTTCCTTTAAGGAACGCCCAACCAATTCTATCTTTCTTGCTTCAGCAAATCCTAATGGATAACCGCTATTACTATACATCAATACTTTTTTCACTTAAATGTTTAAAGTTTATTTCTCTTTTGGGAGATTATATTTTGTTTATATATTTTATTATAAATAAGTGCTATCACCAAGCCCATCTCAAATAACTTAAAATATGGTAAAGTAAGATTTGCAAGTGCAAATGTAATAAAAGCACTATGACTACCCCAAAAGCCACTAATACGAGCAACCATGGTTAAATTTTTTAATAAATAAAAGAAAAATATAATAAACAATAATCCCCCAAATATTCCGTATGTATAAAATATATATAGCCATCCCACATGAATTGTTGACGACCTACCTTCTAAGATTTCATCTAACTTAGCAGTGTTTTTCATACCTGCACCAAAAAATGGGTTAATAGGAAATATTTCAGAAAACACTTCAAAAGCAATTAATCTTGATGAGGCTCCTTTTTCATAAAGAGTCGGCTTATTAGTCTCTAATATTCTTTCCTCTATTACATTATTAACGTTTACTTTTAAAACATATTGTAGAAAACCTAATGTAAGCAAAACAATTGTTAAAACATAAAAAATAGTTTTTATTATTTTTACAAAATCCCGTTTCCCGTAAAAATATCTTTGAAATAAATTATACAGAAAAGAAACCATTACATATCTGCCTTTACTAAGAAATGATATCGCTCCTGATAATAAAAGAATTAAAGTGGTTTTCTTTTTATTTAATAGCAACTGACCTGTGTAAATACAAGAAATGGCTATAAAACTAATACCGAGAGAGTTTCTTCCAAGCCATGAATAAATAGATAAACTAGAACCTCTTTCATATAATATCATATTCAAATATTTTTCACTTTGATCTATTTGAACAAAAAATTTGGGATTGAACATTTGAACTACTGAAGCAATAAAACTTACGATTATAATATTAAACAAAAGAGTGTTTGATATTTTTAAAAATTTTGGGGGGATAACTGTGTTTTCAACGATAAGAAACACCAAAAAGGCAATTAAAAATATATTATTTGCAATATATTTTGCAATAGACATTGTATCTAGAATATCAAGAATAATAATATCGTTTATTATTGAGTATAACAGAAATAGAAAGAAAAATTTTAAATATATCGGAAGAAATATCTTTTCACCTTCTACTATAATTTTTATAATAATTATTATGCTAAACAATAAATAAAAATATTCATAATTCAAATTGAACAGAAGTTTAATAACCCATGCAAAAAATGGTAGAAAATAAATTGAAAATAAAAATATTAATTTAATATTTAATTTCAACTATAAATTTTAATAATATAAATATAATAATGTTTTATGGTTTTATAAAATATCTGCAAGTTGGCGATGAATAGTGTAAATACACATTAATATTATTATTCTTTAGAAATTCGTCCGTTGCTTTCTTGCATCCTTCATATTTCCCGTAATCGTCAATAATTACAAAACCACCTTTCGTAACTTTAAAGTAAAGATGCTCCAAAGGTATTTTTACGGATTCATACCAGTCACCATCTAATCTTAAAATAGCGATTTTTTTGATTCCAACCGTTTCTTTAGGAATTGTATCTTGAAACCAACCTTTATGATAACTTACTAACTCTTTTGGATATTTAATAACCTTTTCAATTAAATTAATGTTTTCATCTAATGTACCTTCACCCCCATATCTTTTATATAATCCTATTAAAGGTATTAATTCACCATTTGTATATGTATTTTTCCCTCCAAACTCTTTAATTTCATTAATTGCTTTTTCTCCGTCCATATTTTCATTAGGAGCACAAATTCCTTCGAATGAATCAAAAAGATGTATTTTTCTCTTTCCTCTTCCGAATTTTAAACTTACTAATGCCATTAAACCAATAGCCCCTCCTTTCCAGACACCACATTCAACATAATCACCTTCAAGATTTAGATTTTCTAAATATCGGCATTGTTCATAAAGTGTGAGCAAATTAACATAAGGGAGCATGGAATTTTTTCTAATTAATTCAATTGCTAGATTTGCTTCTTTTTCAAATTCATAACCCAAATTACGATTAATATCATCATAAAAAGAATATTTATTTCTTTTTGTTATTTTAATAATGCGAAATCCAAATAAACTAATTAGATTTTTAATATATTTTTTCATAATATTGAACACATTTAAATTTATTTAATAAAAATACTTTTCTAATTTCAATACTTGATCTTCGATAGTTGTTTTACGAAGTCCATATTTTCTGCATCTTTGTGACAGAATAATTTTTTCGGTATATGTTAATGTGATAATTTTTAAGATACAATCAGCTAACTGATTAGAATTATATATATCCGCTAATAAACCTGTTTCGTTTTCAATTATCAAATCATTTGCTACACCAGTTCTAAAAGCAACAACAGGCGTTCCGCACATGAGAGAAAGGTTAACCATTGTGGGACCAGTATCTTCTATTGATGGTGATACAAAAACATCAGACGCCGAAAATGCAAGGGGCAAATCTTTTTCTTGATCTAAATAATCTATTGAAATAAACTTAAATTTTATATTATTTCGTATATCTTCATCGATTTTTCCAGAGATTAATATTATAATATTCTCATTAGGAACCTTATCATATAATATTTTCAATGCTTCAATTAAGTATTTAAAGCCTTTTCGTGGGTTTTGTAAATTTTTGGCTCCAATGAATATTACTTTGTGCAAATCAGTAAGATTGAATTTCGATCGTGATGTTTTCTTGTCAATAGGTTTAAAAATGTTTTTATTTATAGGGAAATATATCAGCTCCTTAATATTATCTTTAAAAAGTGAAGAATTATTTAATTGCTGGTGCTGCCAAGTAGAAAAACTAAAAACAAGTAACGGAATATTTTTTAAGTTAATTTTTTTGAAGGCCATATTCTTATATGTAATATCATATTTATCTGTCGAATAAATCGCCGGACAATTTCCGCATTGGTGATGATATCCTTTGCAATCCCAAGCATAATGACAACCTCCGGTCATACCTGCCATATCAGGTAATAGCCAAAATATTTTACATTTATATTTATCGTAAATCTCTCTTATGTTTTTAGTGTTTAAATAATTATCTATAAATAAGATAAAAAGGATGTCAACGTTGAAAGGTATTTTGTCCGTAAATTTTTTTGTTTTGTACCACCCCTTAGTCTCGTTAATGCTGTAAAGATTATATTTGTCATCATCTGTCTTAAGTGCATATTTTCCTTTAATTAAGAAATAACAATACCTGGATATTCTATTTATGATTTTTTTAATATACTTCCAGTATAATTTGTTGTGCATTGAAATAACATCAATATTTTCGTTATCAGAATATTTAACAAATATTTTTGTATTATATCCTTTTTCTTTAAATCCTTCAAAAAGATTAAATGCAATAATACCTGCTGCATCTTTACCTGGATGTGAAATTATTAATATATTTTTCTTTATTGATTCCATAAGCCCTTTGCTTTTCCACTAACAATTTTCCTGTATTGAATTGGAAAAATAGAAATTGATATTAATCCAAGAATAGTGTTTGTTAATAAAACACCGGATATTCCTATTAATTTCCCTAATAGTAAGGACAATGGGATATTTATAAGGGCTATAGTAATACTCACAACAAGCTGTAATTTAAGTTTACCTATCCCGTTTAAAAATATACTGAATATATTACTAAATGAAAATATTAGGGCATTCATGCATACAATTAAAGAAAGTTCAAAAGGTATATCAATTTTATTTCCGATCCAATAATTATAAATATATGCTGAACTGAAAAGCAACAATAATCCAAAAATTGAAAACAAAATCCATATCTTAAACAGATTTCGTACTGAACTTTGTATCCATCTAAAATCATAAATTGTATATGCTTCCGTAAAGGCACTCCAAAACGGCGTAGATATTATGCTAAATCCAAGAGTAATTAGACTAAATAATTTAAATGCAATATTATAGGGTGTTACATTCGAAACTCCGAAAAGTTGTGCAATAATAATATTATTTGTTTGGTAAAGTAATAGACCAGCTAATTGTATAATAAAAAATTTTATTCCCAAGTTTACCAAGCTGCTGGAATATTTAAATTGTATAGACTTTAATGATGGTCTATAAGGTTTGTATTTCCCATTAAAAAACCAAATACTCGAAATAAATAAAACGAAGACAGGAATACTGCTTAAAGCTATACTTAAATATAACAGTGAACCTGAAGTTGTTTTTATTAAAATAAATATCGTAATTAATGTTAATATTTTGCCTATTAAATCAAATGTTTCTGCTTTAGCCAAACGTTGATCTGCGGATAATATAGTAGTTATAATTTTCAGTATAAAACGAAAGCAGAAAAAAGTAAACACAATTAATGCAATTAAACTTAATTCTGAATTTAAATCAATATTAACATTTAGTATTTTGTTATAATTGAGGTATGGATTTACAAAAATGAAAACTAAATATACAATGGTAATTATTATTAACAAATAAGCATATGTTGTACTTACGTAAATCTTTGCAAGTTCATGTTTATTATTAGCTAATGCTTGAGCAAAATTATTTCTTAAACCATTTGTCAACCCAATATCAAAGAAACCAAACCAGTTTACTACAGAACTAAGAGTAATCCATATTCCATATCGGATAGGATCAATGTAATCAAGTGTAAGAGGCACAAGTATAAAACTAATTAAAATACTTAAGCCTTTAATTAAGAATGAGCCAGTAATATTTAAATACGCTCTTTTCGTTCTATTATGATTCACTCCTAATTTTACGAGAAGGTTATTAGCTTTTATATGTAAGTAAGCTAACATTTTAATCTTTAAAATAAATTCCATCAATTTGATACATACGTCCAGTGTTATAATCTACGGTACCAGGCTCTATTGACATTAATTTAAAATTGTATTGAGATAAATATCCAATTATCTCGCACAATAATTTTTCATCTTTATATAATGGATCAAATGACATTTCAAGTTGTAATCCAACTATATTTTTTAAAGATTTTACTCCTCCTTCTAGAATATTAAATTCATATCCTTGAGCATCAATTTTAACAAATACATTATTATATCCCAGGGTTAATTTATTAAAAACTGAATCAATTTTATTAATATAAATATCTTCTTTTCCAATATATTTCGACGATGGTCTAATTATTTCGTGAATTGGAAGCATATCAAGTAATGAACTACTATCAGTATTACCGGCAATATTAATTACACCTTTTCCTTCTGTGTTTCCAAAAGCATAATTAAGCGCTTTCCAATTATTTGAAAACTTTGCTTTGCTTTCTAGTATATTAAATTCGTTTTTTAAGGGCTCAAATGAAATAACATCCCCTCGATATTTATTTTTAAATAATCCTTCCGCGTACTGCCCTACATTAGCTCCAATATCTAATACTAAATCAATATTGTAATAATTTAGTAATTTAATCCTTCTTAATATATAATCTTTACGAATATTGATTTTTTCAAAAGTATAACCGTGCTTACTTAAACTTTTTGTCAAAAGCTTATAAAATGTTTTTTTTAATGACATGCTATAAATATATTAATATAAAATATTGTCTCAATTTATTGATTTTTATTAATTTTACAAACAGTTAAAATTTATTTAAATAAAATTGTTTTTATATATTTGGAGAATATTGAATTGCCTGAATAGCAATCTAAAAATAAAATTAAGGATAATTAAATATAAAATAATTTAATTAATCTTTATAATCACATTAAATTGTACGAAATATTATTTCTTTATCCGTTTGATTCCATATTTCATTTAAAAGATAAGAATCTTTAAAAAAGGTTGCATAATATTTTGAATACGTAATAATATCAAATCAAGGTTAATTCTTTTTCTTTCAAGGCTATTTCTATTTATTAATTTCGTGCTTTTTTATCAATACTGATAAATTAGTCAAAAAAGGTGACCGTTTTTCATTATACTTTTAACATATAGTAAATTTTGCTAGTATTTGTTGTAATAAGGATTAACTTTATTTGTGTGTGTCTATCTCTGTTTAAGTTAAATTATTAATATTTTCAATTTATCCAATCCTTTTGAGTCATAACAAGATTAATTTTAAAAGTGACACTTCATTTTATTCTTGATTTTTTCTGATATTTGAGAAATAGCATAAAATGATACACACACAATAATAAAAACAGTGGGTGAACGATATCTTTCCAAAGGCCATATCATATATATGTGTATGATACCGTGAAGAATAGGTATTAAGGAGATTATAAATCCCGAATATATTTTCTTTTTTAACATAAAATATAATCCAATAATATAAAACGGTAGAAATATTCCATACAATAATATTCCCGCCAAATTGTGCCACAATGACCATAATTGAGGTCTATACCCATCTTGAATAAAAGTTGGATTTATGTATGCAGGTTGCCAATAATTAATAATAGCTTTTAAATACATTTGTCCTTTATCAAATTTGTATGGTGTAATGTTGTGTAACTTACCAAACTCGATTGCTTTTATTTTTCTTGCTGTTATGGTGTCACGTTGGGAATCCTCATAAGAGAAATTCATCTCATTAATATTAGAACCGATTATTTCTGAGGTAAAAACAGTCGTTCGTGGTGATATTATGACCAACTGATTAAATATTATATAATTTCTTATCAGCCAAGGAGTCATTAAGATAAATACAATCCCCGTAAACTGAATTATCGGTTTAATAATTTTCTCCCTTGGCATATTCCGTTTTACGAAAAATAACATAGTTAACAACGGAAAATACATGAAGTATCTTTCATCAGAATGGATTAATAAAACAAATGATATGGAAAGAACAAAAATATAAAATAACTTGAAATCATATTTAATTGATTTAATTAAATAATATAATGTTAATGGAAGAAAAAAGAAAACTAAAGGTTCTTTCAAAAGATGAGGATTATACTTGCAATAATCTAAATAAAATAAACCCCAAATTGAAAATAAGATTGCGATTTTCCGATTAAATAATTCTTTTCCAACCAAATATAATAAAGGAACAAGAAGTGATGTTAAAATACAATTCAAAATAAATATCGGGATATATGAATTACCAATAATTTTTAAAGATATTGCAATTATTATAGGTAATAATGGTGCAACCTGCATGTGTCTTCCATCATTTATTATTCTGGGATCCCAAACACCACTTGATATCTGAGTTCCCATTGAAAGGTATTCCCAATCATCTGCCCAACTGGCTGTATTATTATTATTAAATGCTATAAATGCATATATTGATCTCAACAAAAAAGTGACAATAAATAATAATATAAGAAAATGTCTTTCATTATTTTTTAAATAATATGTAATAGAATTATTTTTAATCATACATGATTTATAAGTCTTCTTGTAGCATTTAATGAAAAAAATAATCTGGTCTTTTCAAAAATGTTTTTAATTTATCGATAAATGATAAAATGAATATTATATTCCCCAATTATCAATAAAAACAAAAAAATAGAGGATGTCCCCGAAAATATCCGACTGGGATTTTTTTAAATATCAATATTGTTCAATACTTATTAATCTCAATTCTCGAGGTATAAAATATGAAAATAAATCTTAAGAAACTCAAAATTGTAAAAGAAGTAGTCAAATACCGGTAATTTGATATTTGTTTTATTGGGGTAGCGCAAATTAGATTTTTACTAAAAGGTAATTCAAAATATAGTATCTTTAGTTGCTTCGTTACTCATCAAGGTTTGCCGTGATTAATCACTTGTCTCTCCAGGAATCGGCTCATCAAGTAAAATAAACTCACGTTGCACTAAGCAAATCGACCACTTCTTCTCGTCAAGTGAAGGCATAGATTTAGTTCTATTAGTAGTGCACCTTTGTCTTTTGTTCAATTCCATCTGAAGCAGAACAATATTCCATATCAACTATTTTCTTAAAATTTCTTGGATTGTATTTTGCGTTAAATATATTAAATTTAATTTTATTTCTCGTTAAAAAAGACTGGCTTCTTCCACGTAGTTATGCAGAACTTATCCCAATTTTTAGACTATTTAAATAATTTAACAAATGAAGAAGTCAGAAGTTAATTATTTCATTTATTTGTTCATCCGCAGTATATACTTCCTGCTTAACACCATTAAATTAACTGTTCCAAACAAAATCAGGTCTCCCGAAATTATCCAAAGCCTTGAAACTATAGATATTATTATTGCTGTTGTCTCTCCCACGATACTGCTTAATAATATAATCAATATCCCCTCTCTTGCCCCCAGCCCTGAGGGCATAAAAAATGCCAAAAATCCAGCAAATGAGGATACTGAAAATAATCCAGTCCAATAAAGAAACCCGGTATCGCTGACGTTTGTTATAGAATTAACCAAAATATAGAAGGCAAATCCAAATAAAAACCATATAGTTAAATAGCCAAAGTAAATTATTAATATATTCTTGTATTCATTTTTTATATGGTTGGTAATAATTTTATCGGATTTTATAGTATTTAATATTTTTATTAAATATTCTACTATTTTTGGATGTATTATTATAAAACTAAATATTCCTACCGCGTTAAAATACAATCTGTAATCTTTTAAATAATCATAATCTATGAAATTTTGTATTATGCTAAATAATGTTATAGATGCCAATGTCGTAAGAAGTAGTTCGTAGTACGAACTGATTATAAACCCCTGAATGTTTTTCTTCCGTCTTTTATAAATTAGATATAGATATCCGTACCCTAATACACGTCCCGGTAAATATTTTCCTAACTCAGAATTAATACGTTTAGTTATAGAAAGACTATAATCTAAATTGCACTTGAAAATCTTCGTAATTAAATGCCATAAATTCAAATTATAAAGTATTGAAAAAATTAAGATAAATAATGATATTAATAAAAAATATATGTTTATCTTAAAATCATAATTAATAAGATTTTGATAATTATTAAAAATATATTGTATAATAAAAAAAACAAATACCGACGTCAGTAATAATTTAATTAATTTCAAAAACTTATTAGCTGACATAAGCATATAATTGTTTAAATATAATAAAGCATAATTTATACGTCGTTCTAATCATTGCAGTTTTTTTTCCAAAATAATGATTAACCAAGGAAACGGTTTATAAATTTTGATAATATTAAAATGAGTAGAAAAAAACTTTGACAAACTTCTTACAGAATAGTGATTTATATGCCCGGGTGTATTACCTCCAAATCTTATATATTTTCCTCTTAAAATATTACTAAATTTCCATATTGGTTCGTTAGGTACAGAAATAACAACATTCTTTCTACTGACACGACACAATTCTTTTTTTGCTTTCTCCGGAAATTCTAAGTGTTCCAAAACTTCTAAAAGAAAAATGCAGTCAAAGCTGTTGTCTTCTCTTCTCATTTCATAGACAGATTCTTGCGTAATTATAAAAGGTAAATTAATTGTACTTAATTTAGTAACATACCTCTCGTCATACTCAGATGCCTCGAAATGTTGATTTTTTAGCATTTTAAATAATCTTCTGGAGGACTCCGCGGCTCCACATCCGACTTCAAGTATTCTTGCGTTTTGCGGTATGTTTTTAACAACATCTTCAATCTTACTAAAGAAATTGTCAAATAATTTTTTAACTAATTTGTTGTTGCTATCATACTCTTTTAAACAATAATCAAATAACTCGTCTGCTGATAAGTGCTCTTCTTGTTTCATTTAATTTGTCTTTTATCAATTTTTTATTCTTTGTTTGTTATTTCAATAAAGGGTTTTAATTTCATTAACAACTTTAATTGTATATTTAAAATCCACTTGTATTGTATTGCAATACCACTGAATTGAATCCCACCTGGGTTTATTTTCCTCGATTGATTTCTGAAGCGCTTCTTCTCTATTTAAATCGCCCTCTCTAATTTGATTACTACTGAATGTATCATTTTCTGTGAATCCGGCAACTATGTAATAAATATAATTATAAAATGCAGCTGTACCGTCTCCTATGCGCCAGGTTGTATTTGTTCCCGGGTCTGTTTCCCAATCGTATTCCTCAAGTAATGTTTTAGTAATAATATCTTCATCCCATTTTATATAGCTAAAAAGATTAATGTTTTGATGCTCAATAACATAATATGATTTAAATGCATCGAGCGTGTCAAGCATTGATGTGTTTAAATAAGCAGTATTAAGTAAATATTCTTTTCCGTAATATAAGAGCATTTTAATCTTGTCTTTTGTTCTTAAACTATATGTATCTCCTTTTTCAAATTTTGGCGGGATTCCGCAAAAACCTGACTTGAAATTTGTTATCTCCAGCAAATTTTCACCTAAAATAGAAAGTTTGAGATTATTTTGCTTCATTAATAAGTTTGCATAATAGAAATACTGTTTATCTCCTGCCATAAAAAGCGGAACTGTTCCAAGACTCGGCCGCTTCAACCAGGCAGAAACATTTTTGTGAATGTTTTTTCTCTTTTTCCTTATATCAGCAGATATTAATATATGTTCTACACCGAGTTTATCACACATTCGTGATTGGTTCCTTCTTGCTAAATCGGTTATCATTCCCCAGTCGTAAGAATATGCAAGAGGTCTCAATCCAAGTTCTTTGACAGCAAAATGAAGTGCATAGCTGCTATCTCTTCCTCCGCTGAATGGCATTAGGCAGTGATGCAAGGAATTTTCTTTCTTGTGCCCCTCCGCTAATTTCGCCAGCTCGTCTTTTCCCTTATATTCTATTTTATTATAGTTTCTGCAAAAATTGCACACACCATCATTATCAAATTCTATAAATGGAAATGTCTCTGGAAGAATGCATTTTATGCATCTTTTAATTATTGCAATCCTATCTTTTCTTTTATAATAATTATCAATGAATTGCTTCGGAACATTGTTATTGTTGTGTTCAAAACTTGTATTCTTGTAAATTTTTTTGTCGTTTGTAGAAATTATTTCATTGAATTTTCTTATGGTTGATGTTTCTGTTAAATAAACTTTTTCACCTCCTTCAAGTATATCGAAAAGCCTGTTTTTTAAAGATTGAACATTTATAACTAAACCCGTTCTGGGTTTAAGTTTTTTAATATCATCTAAATCAAAAAAATCAGTTAAATTCCTATCTGTTATTAATTTTTTAAGTATATATTGTTCGGATGCAAAAATAAATGACAACTTATTCTTATCATAAATGTAATACAAAGATCCGTTGTTTGTCGCAAGTAGCAAATCATCATATTTGTCAAATAACATTGCGGTTGTTGTCATCCCATAGATTTGTGCATAAAACTCATATAAAATTTTAGACATGTCCGTTTCATGTGATAAATAATCCCCAATAATTGTAGGAATTAATTCTGTATCAAGATCACTTTGCTTTACTTCATTTGGCATTTCCTTCCATATTTCTTCAGGATTGACAATTATTCCGTTATGTACAGCACATATCCCTTTCTTTACTACCGGTTGATTATTCTTGTTAAAATGTTCATATCCGTTTGTTACGAGTCTGGAGTGCCCAATTGTTAAATATGAATCCTGCTTCAAATTGGTAAAAATATTAAAGTAATTATTAAACTCCTTTGATTTTATTAATTCTGTTGCGGCAAATGGAGTTTTATGATAACAAATCGAGCCATTTTCTATCGTTGCGAATCCGGACGCTTCTTTCCCTCGTGACTCAGATAAAACAAAAAGATGTTTTAGGATTTTTGTGTATCTGTCTGTTATTTCGGAATTGCTTTTTGCTAATATACCAAATATTCCGCACATAATTAATTATAACTATTTGTACAATCTCTCATTATCTTGGATATCCATCCACATTGCAAATAAAAATGACTGGAAAGAGGTAATGCCTAAAAATGTGAATGCGAATAATGTTTCAAACGATACGTTTGCACCCTCAGATATTTTGATGCTTATTTTATAAAGATACGGAAGCCATACTATGAACAAAAAAATTGCAAAATGGTATAAAATAAATAATGGGTGAAAATCTCTGAATAAATATTTTATCCATAATCTTTTAAAGAAAGAACGAAATAGTAAAAATGAAATTTTGGGTATTACTTTCACAAGTTTAATCTTCGATTTCTCACCCACATCATAAACTGGTTTTATTTCAATTTCTTTAATACTGCACATTGCTATATTAAGTTTTACAAGTATATCATTTGGCATTCCATAATTTCTGTAAATCTTATGAATCCTTATGGCTTTCAATGCAGCTAACGAAATAGATGTATAACCGGTTTGTGTGTCTGATATTTTCCAGTATCCTGATGCTACTTTTGTCAGTATTGACAGAATGGAATTTCCGAAATATCTTATTTTAGGTACAACAAGCCATGCACTTCTGTGAATTAGTCTGTTTCCTTTAACATAGTCGATACCATTTTCAATAACTGGTTTGCAAATTGCATCCAGTTCAGACGGGTCCATTTGTGCATCGCCTGCCATAACAGCAGTGCAATCTATTCTATTGTCTTTGCACCACTTGTATCCCCTAGCTATGCTGCCCCCGACTCCTGAATTTTGTAAATTATTGATAAGTATAATTCTGTCTTTGTTTCCTTTTGCATTAAAAACTTCTGATGGTGTATAAAACCTCATCTCATCTGTATTAATTTGCTGCTCTACTATTTCAGCATGATTATAAAATCCTTTTTCGACCTTTTCAATTTTAATTTCTAAATCTGTATGGTTTAATTCTGAATTAATATAATTTCTCACTATTTCCGCAGTCCTGTCTTTCGAACAGTCATTCACAATCACAATCCTGTCAACAAAATCCGGCATCGTTTCAATTACCCTTCCTATTTGAGTCTCTTCATTATATGCGGGTACAACTACTGCAACAGTCTTATTTTTTAACATCTAATATTTTAAAATTGTAATTTTGCTTTCATTTTCGGGTGTTATTCCTAATTCAATCATTATTAAACAGCTCTTTTTTCTATGTTTTGATTTGCTCTTATTCTCGTTTCTCTTGTTACTGTTTCGCTCTTGCAAAGAGCTTTGAGCTATCAGCAATCCACTGCTTTTCCCGATTACAGTTTACTTTACTATTCTTCTCCAAGAACTATCCCATCTGCTATCAGCTACGATCAGCTCTTTCCCACTTTATCACCCTCTCACCTACTCACTTTCTCACCTACTCACTTTCTCACCTACTCACCTTCTCGCTTTGTTACTTTGTCACTGCTTTTACTCATTTTCTTGCTACCCTTCACTTTTTCCCCGCTGCCGCTGTAAGAATAGTAATAATAATAGTTATTATAATAATAATATCCGTAAGCCTTTTTAAATGAAAAATCATTCAATACGCATCCAAGCAGCTTATGAGAATTAATACTCTTTAATTTGCTATATGTCTTGAAGAACGCATTTCTGTTTGTTTTCCCGGCTCTTGCAACCAATATTGTTCCGTCTGTAATGTTAAATAGTATCTCTGAATCTGTTACTGACATGAAAGGAGGAGAGTCAAGTATTACAATATCATATTGTTTTTCGAGTTCCTTAAGTAATTTGTACATTTGCTCAGAACCGAGTATTTCCGATGGATTAGGCGGAAGTGTCCCGCATGAGATATAATTTAAATTTTTTGTTTCTGTTGTTCTTATAACATCTTTTAAATCAAAATCACTGAAAAATATGTCGCATAAACCGGGATATCTTTCCTGCTTAAATAAAGTGTGAAGTTTGGGTTTACGAAAGTCACAGTCAATTATCAATGTTTTCTTATTTGATAAGGCAAATGTCATAGCAAGGTTGCCGGAAACAGATGTTTTTCCCTCGCCCGGGACGGAACTTGTTAAAAGCAGAGATTTAAATGATTCATCTTTGGTTCTGGAATATTGTATTCTGGTTCTTAATGCTTTAAATGCTTCTGCTGCAGTGTTGTTCTTTGAATCCTGTATAAGTATTCGCTGCTCACCGCTCCCATCCTTGAGTCCTTCCATTGATGGTATCCATGACAGCATACTTATTCCCTTTTTTTCAAGCTGTTCAGGGTCTTTTATTGTACGGTCGAGAAAGTCCCTTCCAAATGCAAACCCAACCCCAAGAATTAAACCTATAGCTAAACCAATTAAAATTATTTTCAGTCTGTTTGGACCAACAGCTCCAAAATTCTCAATGCCGGGATCAAGTATGAAGGCATTTCCTATTCTTGCGCGTTCGTTTATAGAGGCTTCCTGAAATTTTTCTTCAAGAATTAAATATAGCTTTTCGAGAGATCTCTGATTTCGCTCAAGTTTTGCATATTCTATAGTTTTTTCGGGTAGTTGATTAAACTCGTTTTCATATTTGCTTAAAATTCTTGAAATTATTTTGTTCTTTTCGTTTAATGATGTTAAAGTTAATCTTGATTCAAGTATTTTTTCTGTAAGTGTTATCTTGTCCTGCGGGGTTTTGGAAAGTATCCCATCTTTTACAAAAACAACCTTTTCATCATAGCTTTTCTTTAATGGTTCTATTCTTTCGTTGTACAATTTTTTAACTCTTCGCTTCGAATCCTCATCTTTTAATGTCGAAAGTTCTATATCCCTGTTTACTTCCAGCTCGGCTATCTTTTTTGTAAGACCCTCAACGTAGGATGTATTAAACTGGTTATCAATGTACTTTGTAAACTCAGGGTCAATCTTCTTAAGTTCCTCATTCAAAATTCCCAGTGAACTGTTTACAGCTCTTGTTTCTATTTCGGTATTGCTCTTTGCGGCATCATAAGTAGAAATATTATTAATTACTAAATCTGCCTGCGTATTTACGGAAATCAATCCTGTCTGTTTTTGGAAACCCTGAAGAGTCGATTCTGCTATAATCAATTCGGAATATTTTTTGTCTTTTTCGGCTGCAAGGTAATTTTTGACAGCCGTTACGTCAAGTCTTCCAATTATTTTTGTGTATTCCTCAAAAACACTTGAATATGTAGTTGTTATTAGTTTTGCCTCTTCAAAATTGGAATTATCGCAAGAAATTAATAATATATTTACTTTTTTATTTGGCTGCTCAAACTTTACCAATCCGCTTAACATTCTTCTTATTTCATTTTGTGTAGCTGCTTTTCTGGTTCCGTCTTCAAGCGATATGATTAATCTTGTAAAATCCTTTTTGCTTTCGTAGTTTTTTATAGAGTCAGAAAGCGCATTTGCCACAAGATCGCGAATATAATAACTTTTCATAAGCTCAATCTGGTTCAGAATAAAAGACTCCGTTTGATAGCTGCTCATTTCACCGCCTAATAAGTCCTCTGTAAGTATATTTCCCTTGGGATTATCAATTTTCAGCATGGCTGTAGAGCGATATTGGTCTTTTAGCTCAAATGCATAATAAATAGATATTATAGCAGAAACAAGCAGAACAATTAATATCGGTATAATGTTAAGAAGTATTATATTCAAATAATCCTGAAAGCTTTTGCCCTGAATCTCTTCCTGTAATTCTAAATTGCTTATATTATTTATATTTTGCTCCATCTATTTTGTATAATTAAGAATTGAAATAACAAGGGTTCCTAAAGTAAATAAGGGTGTCAAAATTACCATAATATCTTTAATGGTTTCCCATGTGGTCATCTCAGGTTTTAGCGGTACCGCAATTATATCCCCGGGTTGGAGTACCGGGTTAACCTTGTCAATAACCGAGACGGCATCATCTTTATACAAATCTGCATACTTTAACAAGATTACTTTGTCATCTTTAAAATTTCCTTTCTTTTCGCTTGGTCTTATAAATTTAATATTATCCCCAATCCTATCATTTATAAGACCGCCAGTCAGACTCATGATGTCCAAAAAAGTGGTTCCCTCAGGCACCAAATATTTCCCCGGGCTCTTCACTCCACCAAGTACAATTACCTCTATATTTATTTTCTCCGGGTCCGAATAATTGAAATAATTCTGCCCAATCTTCTTGGTTTCGAACTCTCCGACCCTAGTGTCAACCTGTGCGTTTGTTTCTCCAGTCATCACAAATATATGTACCACTACAAAAACCAAAATAAAGACTCTATTCTTCTTAATATATCTCAAATCCCTGTATTTTGTTTTTAATTTCTTCAATTTAATATATTTAGTTTTTTAATTTTTATGTTTTAGCTGTTAGTTTTTTGTCAACTACTTTACCTCTTTATTAAATTATATTTTTGGTTTCCTTTAAAATTTTTCATAAAAGAAGGGATTTGTTGACTTATCGATAATTTTTTTATAACTAATAGATATTATAGTAACAAAAAGCATTAAAAACAATAATAAATATCTTAAAAATAATTTACTCATTATTCGTTAATTTTTCCTTAATTGCTTCGAATATTATTTCTGCAAGTTTAGAATTACCATTTTCATTTAAATGACCTTGACCATTAATCAAATTCTCTGTTTTCATTACACTCTCATCGAACAAAAATTTAATCCCTATAGAATCACAATGCTCCTTAAGCTTAAGATTATAAAAATGATCATCAATTATTGATACAATATAAAAACTTTCTTTGTACTTATCATGAAATTTATCCAAGCAAATAGTTAATCTTTCAGGAATATTAATATTACTTGGTATAAATTCTTCACTGTTTATATTTATTTTATTGTTTTTTTCTGGTATGGTTTGAGAAATTAAATTAATAAAAGAAAAATGCGCTCTAAAAGGAAACGATAATTTATACAATAAAGATTTTGGAATAATATTTCCAAAATAATCAGGTTGTGAAAAATCTATTGTGTCATATCTGTTTAAATATTTTTCTACCCTCCACAATGATTCTAACACTAAAATAACAACTGACGGTTTATAAAATTTTTCGAAGAACATAGTTCTAAACCATTGAACATATGGATCCCCGGTTGATATTCCGAGATTTATCACCTGATTAGATTGATTTTCCTGTTTAATGTAATTATTTAATATTGAAGAGGCTTGGTCATTTTTCGATACAGTTGTCGCCTCAACAAATGAATTACCAATCAAAAAAATATAGCCGTCTTTTTTGTTTGTATCTATATCAGTTCCTGGTAATCCAATGTTATTATATTCGATAATTTTAATTTCACCCTCCGAATTTATTGATTTATAATAGGGTGCTCTAATTTTAATGATTCTGTGACTTTTAAGCAAATCATTAATTCTGTAACTTATACTTGGATAAGCTTTTGGATAAGACAATAAAACTGAAGATATTAATTCCGTTATCATCAATGCAACTATGAAAGCAAATATTATTAATAATAATTTCTTCATGCAAACCAATACCATCCAATTGTTATAAAAATAAATGTTGTTATTGTAGCAAATATCTTATAAACCTCAAAATTGCTTTTCTTTTTCTTAATAAACTTCCTGTATATTTGATACCCGGAAAGACCAAGCCCATGCCATATTCCCCACATCAAAAACCCCCACTTTGGTCCGTGCCAAATTCCGCAAATACCCATCGCAATTACAGGAACAAAGAAATAAAACCAAACTTTGCTGTTTGACATCTTAGCAAGCGGCATAAACACGTAATCTCTTATCCAATCGGATAATGAAATATGCCAGCTTCTCCAGAACTGACTTATATTTGTTTTTAAATAAGGATAATCAAAATTCTCCATAATTTTAACACCAAATAATCTTGATGATCCTATTGCGATATCACTATATCCTGAAAAATCAAAGTAAATTTGAAATGAAAATCCCAGTAATGCCAGAGCACGCATTTCAATCGAATATTCGCTTTGATTTTGCCATATTGGATTAATGAAATATGCAATCCAGTCAGCTATTACAAATTTTTTGAATAATCCAAAAACTATTCTTTGAAATCCTTCGTCTAAATATTTCCATTCAAACTTAAGTTCTTTATTCTGTATCTGGGGTTGAAACTTTTCATATCTTTCAATAGGTCCCGCTGTAAATATTGTAAATAAAGAACTATATGTTAAAAAATCAATAAAATCAGAATCCTTTACAATTCCCCATTTGATGTCCGTTAAGTAACTAATATGCTTCAACACAATATAGGAAATTCCAAGAGGAAGTAAAACATTTTTTATCTCAAATTGGGGCAATAAATTGACAAAAGTGTTGAATGAATTAAGTGTGTTTGTTAGTAATCCAATGTATTTAAAATAAACCAGTAGAATTAATAAACCTATTACTGAAATAGCGTGAATTATTGCTTTGTTAGATTTATTTATTATCAGATAACCGGCAGTATAAGTGTAAATCGTTAAAACTGATGTAATAATTAACGCTGTTGGATCAAATAAATAAATAAATAAGAAACTTGATACAATTAATACCGTCTGCCTTAGATAGTATTTATTGGGTACAATCCAATAAATGATAAAACTAACAGTTAAGATTGCAAAGAAACTTAAACTTGTTATCAATCCTGATTTATTAATTCAATTAAGTGCTTTATTGTGTCGCAATTTTCAACTGTCATTCTTGGGTTTGGTATTTTCTTCCCGAATTCCCTTTCGATATAAGATTGAAGTGACACAAGTGAAAATGAGTCTATAATCCCCGACGAAATTAATTTTGTATCTGCCGTTATTTCCGTTTCTTCATCACTCAGAAACTCGTTTTTTATAAAATCTATTAATTTTTCTTCCATGGTTTTAAAAAAGTGAATAGTTAATAGTTAATCGTAAGAGCCGTTAATAGTAAATAGTGAATAGTGAGAGCCCGTAAACTGTGAACTGTGAACAGTAAACTGTAAGAGCCGTAAATAGTAAATAGTGACATGTGACCTAAGAGTTATGATTTATGAGCAAAGCCAAGCCCTGGTCAAAAGAGACACGCGGTTTCCAGCCAAAGGTTTTACTAATTAGAGAAATGTTCGCGAAAGAATGCTCTATGTCACCTTTTCTTCTTTCAACATATAAGGGTTTTACATTCTTTCCAAGTAAAGTGTTTATTTGGTTAACAAGATAATTCAGCTCTATCTGGTCGTGACAGGCAGCGTTCATTAAGAGTCCCGGCTCGCATTCTTTTGTTGCTGCAAGAAGATTTGCTTCGACAACGTTTGCTACATACGTAAAATCTCTCGTCTGTTTGCCGTCTCCGTAAATAGTCGGGCTTTCTTCATTGAATATCATTTTAATAAACTTCGGGATTACTGCGGAATACTGGGAATTCGGGTCCTGCCTTGGTCCGAATACGTTGAAGTATCTTAGTGCAACGGTATGAAGTCCGTACACCTTCGCAAATACTCTGCAATACTTCTCTCCTGCAAGCTTGCTAACCGCATAAGGCGATAACGGATTCGGCGTCATTCCTTCGTGTTTCGGCAGTTCGGGTGTATCGCCGTAAATTGACGATGACGACGCAAACACAAACCTTTTCACTCCAGCCTCTTTTGAGGCATCGAGCATGTTCAGAGTTCCGCCGACGTTTACTTCGTTTGAAGTAATAGGGTCATTAATTGAACGAGGAACGGACGGCAATGCTGCCTGATGAAGTACTACATCAATTCCGGCTACTGCCTGCTTTACGATATGGTAGCTTCTGATGTCCCCTTCGATAAGTTCAACATCCTTCCCAAATTCCTTCAGATTTTCCCTTTTTCCCGTCGAAAAATTATCAAGAACCCGGACTTTTTCGCCGCGTTTGAGTAATTCCTCTACGATGTTGCTGCCGATGAAGCCGGCGCCGCCGGTGACTAAATACTTCATTCTACTTAGTTGTTAGTTGTTCGTTGTTCGTTGTTAGTTGATAGTGATAGTTATTAGCTCTTAGCTGATGGCTCATTGCTGATAGTTGTTTGTTAAGAACTATGAGCTATGAGCTATCAGCTATTTTAATTGTGTTAATGAGTTTATTAATCATCTTTATGATTTCTGTACCTTCTGATTCAATTCTATAAAGAGTTTCTGTAGTAATCCAGTTTAATGAGTTAAATATATTTAAAAGTGTTATTGTTTCGTAAGCCGAACCTCTTGCAATATATAAGAAGTGCATAAACTCCTTTTTGGAATATCTTCCTTTGCCTTCGCTAATGTTCATTGAAACAGAGGTTACGGCTGCTTCAAGCTGCTCAAATAATCTATAGTGTTTCCTGTCAGTCTGTAAATTATCAGCTAACAATATGACTTCTCTAGCCCATTCAACAGACTTTTTCCATACACTCAATTCCTTAAAATTAAGCTTACTTTCTTCTTTATTATGCTCTTTCTCATCCATTTTTCTTTATCTTTCTGTATCAGCAATCAGCTATGAGCCATGAGCAATTTCGCCATCAGCCATGAGCTATCAGCTATGAGCTATCAGCTATGAGCTATCAGCTATGAGCTATCAGCTATGAGCTATCAGCTATGAGCTAACAACCGCATTTCTAATCGTTTGTTTCATCTCTTCCCAGCTAACCGGTTTTGTTAATACCGGCATCTCATCGGATTCTGCATCTTCAAAATAGGTTAAGCTTTTTATAGCCAGAAATGTTGATCCATCAGTGTATTTGTTCTGATAAAACTCAAGAAGTTTTTTCAGGCTGTGTTGCTTTAAAAGCCAGTATAAATCAACAAAATCCTTTTTACTTCTAAGAGCAGTGACACGTAACAAGTGACGCGTGACTGAAGAGCAGTGACAAGTGACATGTAACTCGTAACAAGTGACTCGTGACGCGTAAATCGTGAACGGGAAGATCAATTGAGTGCCTGTGCCCGAGTTGAAGTGCAAGTCCGGTTCCGCCAACTAAACGAAGACCTGAAAACTCAGGTTCATTCATTAGGGAGTTTAGAAGTTCCAGTGTCCCGGAACTGATTGTTGTGTAATGTAACATCTGAATTTTTCTTTGGGAATTCCTGATAAAACTGATATAAAAGATAAAGCTTTTGGTTCAATCTCGCGTAAAGCTGCTGTTGTTTCAGCAATTTTATCTATTCCATAATATTCTTTAAGCATTTTCCAATCGCTAAGTAATCCGTATTCCAGAACCTGTTTAATTATATAGCTCCTGTTTTTTTCAAAATCAAGTAAACCCCTGTCGGTATCCCAGAACAGGTGCCTCGAAAACGATGATATTTTTATTTGCTTTTCTGTCATTTTTTTAAGAGCCGTGACTTAAGAGCCGTAACACGTGACACGTGACTTAAGAGCCGTGACGCGTAACACGTAATTTTAAGAGCTGTAACACGTGACGCGTGATTTTAAGAACGGTGACATGTGACGCGTAACTTTAAGAGCCGTGACACGTGACACGTAACTTTAAGAGCCGT
>Ga0172380_10000457_pt1 | contig 80529 bp, 77 predicted proteins | sample Leawe162metaG_FD_119747 | JGI IMG/M metagenome (GOLD analysis project Ga0172380, IMG submission 119747) | Leachate microbial communities from a municipal landfill in Southern Ontario, Canada - Leachate well 162 metaG | ecosystem: Engineered > Solid waste > Landfill > Unclassified | place... | reverse complement strand
GCGGGCACAGCCAAGTTACGGAGCGGGCATCGTCCATGAAGCTGGTCAAGCCGAAGCACAAATCAGAAATCGTCCCCCATGACTTGCCGGACGTGATTCCCGAGGAGATCACCGAGAACGATGCGCAGCGGTTTTTTTCCATCATCTCGACGGAACTCACCCCGGGGCAGATCAGGCAGGTACTCAGCCCGGAGAAATCCTACCCCCGGCAACAGGGGGTCATGGCGCTCCATTGGCATCCCGAATTCGTGCCCATGGAGCTGATTGCACAACGGATCAACGCCACCTTTCCGAACAGGAAACAGGAGCTGATCATCCCCACTCAGCACAACGTGCTGATGAGCTACGGGGAGTACAGTGGCGTGGAGGTGGACTGCTACTCCCGGGGATTCAATCGCAAAGTGCAACTGCTGCTGCATTTCGAAAAAAGCCGGCTCGACCGGGCCGGAATCCTCAAGGCGCAGTTGGCCCACACCCGCAATTACCGGGCCTCCCAGCTCTTCGACTTCATCCACACCATCACTACCCCGGTGGAGGAGCGACTCGACGAGGCCGCGGGGGAAACCGGCGCCGACGCGGAACTGGTGGGCTTTGTCCGCATCTATGTGCGCAAACTCAACGAACTGCTGGACCGCCACATGGACCAAGTGCCGCCGGACGCCATCAAGAACAAACTGTTGCGCGACTTTTTCGAAACCATGCGCCCGGACTACGGCGATATGGTCATCAACCGCGCCCAGGCCTTTCTGAAGGCGGTCAAGGAAATCGTCAAACGAAACTTCTCCCCCAAATATTTCTACCGCACCTCGGAAATCATCGAGGAAGCCCGCGCCCTGGGGGCCGGGGTGGTCATCCCCCATCCGGAGCAGTTTTGGCCCATCCTCCTGGCCGACTACGACGTGGACGGCTATGAGGTCTGGAACCCCCAGTCCCGGGAGTACACGGAATTTCTCATCACCGTGCTCAACCGGAAAAACCGGGAGGCCGGCCTGTCAAAAAGACGTCTTCTGGTTTTCATGGGCGACGACACCCACATGAGCGAAAAAACGAAGCCGCCGCAAGAGCGCGACCATCTCAAGGCCTCCAGGGAGATCGGAGTGCAGCCCCCTTGGAGCGACCTGATTATCCGCAAAAAGCTGGTGGTGGCCCATATGGATAAACACGAGGTGATGGCGGAATACCGGGCCAGACTGGCAGGATGACCCCAAATTGCGGCGACTGAAAACGAACAAGGAAACACTAACCCCCTTTCGAGGCACAAGGCATGTCCACCAAAAAATTTGACTACGAATCATTGCAGGACGCGCACTCCATCAAGACCTACCTGGTCTCCCTCATCGACTCCATCGAGAAGGGGCGCATCATCCTCAGGTCCAACGGCGAAGAGATGGCCATGCGGGTGGACGATCTGATGAAATTTTCGGTACAGGCAAAAAAGAAGGACGGGCAAAACAAGCTGTCCATAAAGCTGTCCTGGTCGGAGTGCAAGTCGGTCATCAAGGACGAGCCCTCTTCCGCCATGAGCATCGGTTCGTGAAGGTGCTTGAACCATGCTGACCGCCGCTCTCAAGGAAAATCTCAGCTTCATGGTTGTCGAGGTGACACGCCAGCTCGACGAAACCTTCGACTTTCTGGCAAACGGAGAGCCGTCCGCCTTCCAGAAGATAAACAGCCGGGACGACTACATCGACAATCTCAAGACCGTGATCGAGAACTGCTGTTTCACCACCTTGAGCGAAGCCAAATCCATCACCCAACGGGAGAGGGATAGTATCCAGGCGACCCACACCATCTGCGTCAACCTGGAACGCATCGGCGACTTCTGCGTCAGCGCGGCGGATCAGCTCCACTACCTCAACAACCACGCCATTCTCCAGCATTTCGATTACCAGCAGATCTTCGACGTTATTGCAGAACACCTGCACTCGGTCATCCCCGTGCTCAAAAAAGGCGACATGGGCAAGGCCCTCGCCATCTGCCGGGCCGAGAACCAGATCGATGTCATCTACAAGGAAAACTTCGACCGGATCATGGAGGCGCTCCGGAGCGGCAAAGAGATAGAAAACCTGATCACCGTGCTGTTCATCTTCCGCTATCTGGAACGGATGGGCGATTCGCTGCTCAATATCGGCGAGGCGCTGCTCCTTTCCATCCTGGGCGAAAAAATCAAGATCGAACAATTCCAGGCCCTGGAGGAGACCCTCAACAAATCGGGACTGCGCACCGAGCTGGGCGAGGTGGAATTTTCCTCCATCCTGGGCAGCCGTTCCGGCTGCCGCATCCGCAAGGTCCAGGGCCACAACGAGCAGCCCCAGATCGTTCCCCAGGCGCAAAGCAGCATCTTCAAGGAAGGCAACAAGGAAAAAATCCTGGCCGAAAAAAAGAACCTGGAACGCTGGAACGAGATCTTTCCCGGCCTGACCCCCAGATTGTTCAGCTATCAGGAACTGGAGGAGACCGCCTCCCTGCTCGTTGAGTTCCTACCCGGCCAGACCCTCGAAGGCCTGCTCCTCAAGGGCGATCCCGCCGAACTGGAAACGGTCTCCGGGCTGCTGCACTCCACGATTTTGGATATCTGGAACCGCACCAAAAAGGAGGTTCCGGTCAAGGCCAATTTCATTCCGCAGATCATGGCCCGGATGCACAGCGTGCTCAGCGTGCATCCCGACTTCCACCGGGTCCGCCAGGACATCGGCTCGTCGGAGGTCATCCCCACCGACGAGTTGCTTGCCAAGTGCCGTCGCATCGAGGAAAAACTGGCCGTCCCCTTCTCGGTCTTCATCCACGGCGACTTCAATGTCAACAACATCATCTACAACGCCGCCAAGGGACGCATCCAGCTCATCGATCTCTACCGGTCCCGCGAAGCGGACTACATCCAGGACGTCTCGGTATTCATCGTCTCCAACTTCAGGCAGCCGGTTTTTCAAACGCACGTGCGCGAGCGGCTCAACTGGATCACCAGGGACATGTATCATCTGGCGCGGGAGTTCGCCGCCGGGCAGAATGACGAGACCTTCGAGGTGCGCATGGCCCTGGCCTTGGCCCGCTCTTTTTACACCTCCACCCGTTTCGAGTGGAACAACGAGTTTGCCCGCGAGATGTTTCTCCGTTCCCACTTCCTGCTGGAAAAAGTGCTGGCCCATCAGGACAAGCCTTGGCACACCTTTTCGCTGCCTTCCGGCATCATGTACTACTGATATTCGCTAAAGAGGTATTCCCTTGAAAAAAATAGGAGTTGTAGGCATTCCCGGAGGATGGTCTTCCGAAAAGCTCGCCGATGCGGTTGCGGAGCGCACCGGATTTCGTCTGCTGATAGATCCGGGCGAGGTCCGGCTCGATTTGCCCTCGGGCCGGGTGCTGGCCGGAGGCGTGGAGCTCAACGCCTTGGACGGCTTGATCATCAAGAAGATCGGCACGATCTACTCCCCGGATCTGCTGGACCGGCTGGAAATATTTCGCTTCCTGACCGGTCTGGGGTTGCCGGTCTTTTCCGATCCCCTGAACATTATCCGGGTGCTGGACCGGCTTACCTGCACCCTCACCCTGCAACTCGCAGGGATTCCCATGCCGCCCCTGACCATCACCGAGGATGCCGAAGTGGCCTTGGAGGCGGTGGAGCAGTATGGCGAAGCGGTCTTCAAGCCACTCTACTCCACCAAGGCGAGGGGCATGATCGTGCTGCGGCCGGGCGCGGAAACCCGCGCGGCCATCAAGGAGTACAAGGCGGCGCACCGGATCATGTACATCCAGAAAAAAATAGAGCTGAATGGCCGCGACCTCGGCGTGGTATTCCTAGGCGGCCGGTATCTCACCACCTATGCCCGCACCACCCGCAACGATTCCTGGAACACCACCACCGCCTCCGGCGGCAAATATCAGCCCCATGAACCGGACAAGGAGATCATCGCCTTGGCCGAAAGGGCACAGGCCCCCTTCTCTCTTGATTTCACCTGCGTCGATGTGGTGGAGACCGGAGACGGCCCGCAAGTATTCGAGGTCTCCGCCTTCGGCGGATTCCGTGGCATTCAGGAGGCCTGCAACATCGACGCGGCCGCACATTATGCGGACTATGTCTGCGGGAGGGTTGGGGCATGACCAGTAACCTCACGGAACGTCATGAGTTGGTGCAGCGCCTCCGGTCGGAATACCCGGCCACCCGCCAGCTTGTTCTCGCCTTTGATGACTACCGGATCGGGGTGCGGACCAATTCCGCCGATCTGAGCAATATCCTGCGGGAGTACTTCAGCGATTTTCTCTCGGACGCGCCGACCTGGGACATGCTGATCACCGCCCACGAGGCGGAACCGCTCGAACTTCCCCATGCCTTCCTGACCAAGGAGCCGGACCCGGGCAAGAACAAGATCAAGGAGGAGTTCGTCGAGCTGGCCGACGGCCGCCTGGTACGCAAACGCCTCACCGGCATGCTCTTTGTCTTCGGCGGCGACGACAGCCTGGCCATAGGCCCCTGCCTGGCCAATGCCAATCAGGTGATCAACTTCGTCAATAACCGTTTCATCAGCTGGAAGCTCCGGCAGGGCTGCCTGCTGGGCCATGCCGCCGGCGTCGGCCTGCACGGCTGCGGCATGGCCCTGGCCGGCTTCTCGGGCATGGGCAAATCCACCCTGGCCCTGCATCTGATGAGCCGGGGCGTGGATTTTATCAGCAACGACCGGGTGCTGCTCAGAGAAGATGGCCCGGGGCTCTTCATGTACGGGGTGGCCAAGCTTCCCCGCATCAATCCCGGCACCGCGCTCAACAACCCCGACCTGGCCGGGGTCATCCCGCCCCAGGACCGGGAACGCTTTGCCGGCCTCGCTCCGGAGGCGCTCTGGAGCCTGGAGCACAAATACGACGTGTACCTCGACCACTGCTTCGGCCCCGGCCGTTTTACCCTGGCCGCCTCCATGGCCGGGCTGGTGATCCTCAACTGGCAGCGGAGCCAGGCTCCCACCGTGGCGCGGGAGGTGGATATCCGGCAGCGGCGGGATCTCCTCCCGGCTTTCATGAAATCCGCCGGCCTCTTCTTCCTGCCGGAGCATGGCGAAGAGATCGATCATTCCGAAGAGGCCTATCTGGAGCGCCTCGCAAAAACGCGGGTGTACGAGATCAGCGGCGGCATTGATTTCGACCGGGCCTGCGCTGCCTGCCTGGAAATCCTGGCCGAATGCCGCAGCCGCTGACAAACGAATCGGGTCTTAGCGCATGAAGATCAAGGTATGCAGGGAGATAACCCTGCCGGACCCGGTCAGGGTGGAACTCTACCGGCGCACCCCCGAACTGGGGCCGCGGCTGCTCTTCTTCAGCGGCGGCAGCGCCATGCGCGGGGTGAGCCGGGAACTGATCCGCTACACCCACAACTCCTGCCACATCATGACCGCCGTCGATTCCGGCGGCAGTTCGGCCACCCTCCGGCAGACGTTTTTCATGCCCTCCATAGGCGATATCCGGGCCCGGCTCATGGATCTGGCCGACCAGAGCGTGCAGGGCAACCCGGAGATGTACCGGCTCTTTGCCCACCGCTTCCCCAAGGAGGGCAACCAGGAAAAGCTCCTGACGGAGCTGCGGGCCATGGCGGCGGGAAAACACCGCCTGGTGTCGGTCATCCCCGATCCCTTGCGCAAGATCGTCCGCCATCACCTGAAGATCTTCCTGGCCAGGATGCCGGAGAACTTCGCCCTGGCCGGGGCCAGCATCGGCAACTTGGTCCTTACCGCCGGATATCTGGACAACGGACGGCATCTCGACACGGTGATCTTCCTTTTTTCAAAACTGGTCGAGGCGCGGGGCACGGTCCGGCCGGTGCTCAACCGTTATCTGCATCTCGGGGCAATGCTTGACGACGGCGAGGCGGTGATAGGCCAGCACCTGCTCACCGGCAAGGAGGCGCCGTCCCTGAGAAAAAAAATCGTCCACCTCTTTCTCAGCATGACCACCTCCCCCTCCAGCAAGGGGGAGATCCGGCCAAGGGTGCGCGACAAGCTCTCCAAGCTGATCCTTTCCGCCCAGCTGATCTGCTACCCCATGGGAAGCTTCTATTCCAGCATCATTGCCAGCCTGCTGCCGGAGGGGGTCACCGAGGCCATCCAGCGGAATCTCTGCCCGAAGATCTACATTCCCAGCATGGGTAAGGATCCGGAGACGGTTGGTCTGACCCTGATGGATCAAATCGAAACCTTGCTGCACTACCTGAGGAAAAACCGGCCTGACATCCCAACCCATCAGGTGCTGAACTGTGTCCTCATCGACTCAAAAAATGGCGGGTACTCCGGGGAAGTGGATCAAGAAAGGCTTGCGGAACTGGGAATTCAGCTGATCGACTGTCCGCTGGTCAGCGAGGAAAGCGCTCCCCTTTGCGAGCCCCGGCTGCTGGTGCCCTTGTTGCTCTCGCTGTCATAAACGGATCGTGGTAGAGGAGGGAATGATGGATAAGAAGAACGGCAAGCAAGACCCAGACGAAAAAATTATTGAAGGCATTATCGCTGATCTGGCCAGACAACTTCAGCTCGAGCCGGAATCCATCAGATCGTTTTTGATGCGCACCTATCGCGAAATTTGGACAGAGGCGGTGGTCAAGGACTTTGTTTCCATTTTTGCCATGCGCATAGCACGCGACAAATTTTCAGTGGGCGGGGCAAAAACAGGCGGCTATTTCAAATAAAATCCTCTTTTCCGTCCCGCGCCACTCCCCAGGTCGAGGATCTCCAGCCCCCGGCTAGCCATTCTTCTCCACCTTCCCGGCGATGTACACCACATGGCGCCGCCCGCCCCGGCCAGGGCGTTGGCGGTTCACCGAGAATCCGGCCGCCTGCAGCCGTTTTTCAAAAGCCGCATCCGGGTCCTCGGACCAGACGGCAAACACCCCGCCCGGTTTCAGGGCGTTTCGACTTGTTTCCAACGCCTTCCTGCCGTAGAGATAGTCGCCCCTGCCCTGGTCCCCCTCGTAGGGCCCTTCGTACAGGTCGAGGATGATGGCGTCAAAGCGGTGCTCCTTGCCCTTGTTCGCCGCCTCACCAATCACCTTGGCCACATCGCTGATCTTCACCGTGACCCGGGGGTCGTCCACCGCCCCGTTGGTTAATTGGGCGATGGGCCCCTGGCACCAGGTGACCATGATCGGGTTGAGTTCCGCCACCACCACCTCGGCATCGGCGGGGAGATTGTCCAGGGCCGCCTTGAGGGTGTACCCCATGCCCAAGCCGCCCACCAACACCCTGGGCCTCTTGATCTGCTGCAAGGGGGCGCAGGCCAACTCGGAGAGCACGATCTCGGAGCGATTAGCCGAGGAGGTCATCAGCACCCGGCTGTCGATGGTGATGAGGAAATCCGTCTCGCCCCGCTGCCGCAGGTCGAGAAGCCCCTCGTCGGTGTCAATGCTGTCCACTACGCGCCATGGTTGCGCCATTTATAATGCTCCGATTTTTTGCACCCGCCCCACTGCCCCGCTTTCCAGCCGGACCTTGATGCCATGGGGATGGGTGGGGGATTTGGTCAGGATATCCTTGACTATGCCCTCGGTGAGCTTGCCCGAACGCTGGTCCTCCTTGAGGACGATGCAGACCCGCAACCCGGGCTTGATCTCGCTGCGATCCCCGCCGCTCATGCGGGGCCTCGCTTGCTTTCCTGTTGGATCAGCGCCAGCAACTCCCCAAAGGAATCACTGAAATAATGCGGGGTGGTCTGGCCCGGGCTGCTCGGGTTCTCCACGTTTACCCCGTACTGGAGCCCCTGCTCGGTCAGGGCCTTGTATTTTTTCATCTTGCCCGCGTATTTTGCGCTGGGCCGCTCTTTCTCGGCCAGCAGACCACGAGCCACCAGAATCTTGTTCGCCTTGACCGTGGAGATATCAACATTATTCAGTTTCAGCAGGTTGGTGAGGGAATCCGTCTTTTCCACCGCATCCTCCTTGCAGGCCGGCTCCGGAAAACACCAAACGGAGACACGGCCAGGCGTTATTTCTCTTCAGCCGCCCTGGCCCAAGCCGTCGGCCATAAGCAGGGTCTCAAGGCAGTGCTCCCGGATGGAGTAAAATTCCTTGATCCCCCGGATCTGGGCCAGCAGCTCCGCCTGTTTCCTTGGGCCACTCCCCTTCACCCCCAGGATCATCTTGTTCTTGCTCGTGTGCTCCAGGGAAACGAACTCGAAGATCTGGGTCTCGTAGCCGGAAGCCTCAAGGAGCAAAGCGCGCAGGGAGTCGGTGACCATCTCCGCTTCCTGGCCCATGTGGATGCCGTGCTTGAGCATGGGCTTGAGCAGCTCGGGACTTTGCATCTGGGGCCGGAGCTGCTTGTGGCAGCACGGCGCGCACATGATGATCGAAGCGCCAGCGCGAATCCCCAGATGGATGGCGTAATCCGTGGCCATGTCGCAGGCGTGCAGGGCGATCATGATCTCGATCCCCTCGGGGGTGTAGCTCCGGATGTCGCCCCGGACGAAGGAGAGGGTGTCGAGCTTCAGCCTCTGGGCCGCCTTGGCGCACAGGTTGACAAGATCCTCCCGCAACTCCACCCCAATCACCTTGGCGGTGAGCCCCAGGCGAGCGCGCAGATACTCCTCCATGGCAAAGGTCAGGTAGCCCTTGCCCGAGCCGAAATCAACCACCCGCACCAGCGCCTGCTCTTTGAGCTTGGCGGCCCCGATGGCGTGGTCCATAACCTCGATGAACTTGTTGATCTGCTTCCACTTGCGGGCCATGGAGGGGATGAGCTGGTGCTGCGCGTTGGTGACCCCCAGCTCCCGCAAAAAGGGGGCGGCAAGATCGAGAAAACGCTCCTTTTCGCGGTCATGCTCCTGGGGGGCGATAGCCCGCACCGCCCCCTTGCCCCGTTGCAGGGTGTACTTGCCCTTCTTGCTCCTGGCCAGCTGGATATCCTCGCTCACCGTCTGCAGGTGCGCGTTGTTGAACGAGGTGGCGCACAGCTCACGGATGGCGGCGATGCCTGTGGGAATCTCCAGATTCTTGGTGATGTCCTTGGTCTGGTAGCGGTAGAGAAAGGAGAGGTGCTCCCGCCCCTTCAGGGTAAGCCGACGGACAAAGATCCGATCCAACCCCGGTTCCGTCCCGCAATATTTTCCCAGGATGAGTTTGACAAAGGTATGGCCGGCCAGACTCTCCCCCAGCAGGCTGAAAAAAAGCTCGCTCCGGCTTTCCACCCCTTGTACCCCTGTTTGCGCCTCAGTCGTCATCACGCACCATTTGCATGTCTTGCCGATGTTGGTTCATGGTTGCTTTTGTATTCATATTTGCGCCGCAGCGCCAATGGTTTTTTGCTGTACCATGGATTGACGATCTCGCAAAAGGCCCCTTCGACAAGCTCAGGGCGAACGGATGTTTCTTTAACATCTTGAAATTACGTTGTTCCCTCCGCATTTACCGAATCAAATCTCCGTTCGTGCTGAGCTTGTCGAAGCACCTGTTATTCAACAATTTTGAATTGCTCCGCGCCCATCATATCACTTTGCATCCCTTGGCGAATATGGTCAAATACCGCGCAGCAATTCGATTCTTCATGGCTGGGAAAAAGCTGCATGCTTTTGCCGGCCGTTGCATACACTCGCAAGGAAACGCACATGGCAAACCCGTTGCAGGAACAACTTCTCAAGGCCGGGCTGGCCAGTAAAAAACAGGCCAAAAAGGCCGAACACGAAAAACGGATCAGCCGCAAGCAGAACAGCACCAATCCCCCCGCAGCGGTCAGCAACACGGCACGGGCGGAGCAGGCGGCCAAGGAGCAACGCAACCGGGAACTCAACCTCCAGCGCGCCGAGGAGACCAGGCTGCGGGAGCAGAAGGCCCAGGTAAAACAGCTCATCGAGACCAATCGCTTGCCCCGGGACGGCCGGGGCGAGCCCTACCACTTTGCCGAACAGAACAAGATCAAGAGGATCTTCGTCTCCGAGGAGATGACCGACCAGCTCAGCCGCGGCCAATTGGCCATTGTCAAACTCGGCGCAGGCTACGAGGTGGTCCCGGCCAAAGTGGCCCGCCAGATCGCGAGCCGCGACCAGGAGGCGGTGATTGTCTTTCACGAAAAGGCATAGGAGGGAATCGTGAGCGAATGCTCCCGTTGTGTGCAATGGTGGGCGATACTGGGATCGAACCAGTGACCCCTGCCGTGTGAAGGCAGTGCTCTCCCGCTGAGCTAATCGCCCTGATGATGTATTGAATAATAGTATATTCCGCCGCCGTCAACAACCGAACTTTGCCGCGGCAAAAAGAAACTGGGGAGTATCCCTGATTTTCCCGGAATGCCATGGTCAGGAGCCGAGTCATGCAACTTCAATCCGCTTTTTTCGAAACCCACGCCATCCGCCGTGTCTATGACGAGGAAACCGGAATCTGGTGGTTCTCGGTGGTGGATATCATTCAGGCGTTGACCCAGCAGCCGGATTTTCAGACGGCACGCAAGTACTGGAACAAACTGAAAGAGCGGCTGGGCAAAGAAGGGAGCCAACTGGTGACAAATTGTCACCAGTTGAAAATGACCGCCGAAGACGGCAAGCAACGTCTTACCGACGTGGCCACCGCCGAGACCCTGCTGCGTTTGGTGCAATCCGTTCCCAGCCCGAAGGCGGAGCCGATCAAGCTCTGGCTGGCTAAAGTGGGCCACGAGCGCATGCAGGAAATGGCTGATCCGGCGCTGTCGCTGGAACGCGCCCGCGAAACCTGGCAGAAGCACGGGCGTAGCGAAAAATGGATCCAGCAGCGCATGACCGGGCAGGAAACGCGCAACAAGCTGACCGATTACTGGGCAAGCCACGAAATCACCAAAAAGGAGGAATTCGCCATTCTCACCAGCATCATCCACCAGGAATGGTCGGGGGTGAGCGTGAAGACGCACAAGGCGATGAAGGGTTTGCAGGATCAGAACCTGCGCGACCACATGAGCGAGGCGGAACTGATTTTCACCGCCCTGGCGGAGTTATCGACACGACAGATTGCCGAGACGGATGAAGCAACCGGGATGACTGAAAACAAGGGGGCGGCAAAAAAAGGCGGGGCGATAGCCAAGCAAGCGCGCAAGGCGCTGGAGGCCAAGACCGGCAAAGCGGTGGTCTCCGGAGAGAATTTTTTACCGCCCGCCAAGCCGCGCCCCAAGAAGAAAGGATAAGCGCTTGATATGACCTCCCCATCTCTCCCCGCACCATTATGTCCCTGATCACTCTGTGGCTGGAAAGCCTGCTCACTCCCTGCCCCCGGTATCTCCGGCGGATGGGTTTTCTCCGGGAACAGCTTGCCATCGAAGCCCGTTGCCAACGAAACCGCGCCAGCTGGGAGCCGCACCTCAAACGCAGCCGCGCCGCCATCCTCGCTGCGGCCGACACCTGCTCCCAGCACCGCACCGCCTTGATCTTAGGGGGTGGCCTGATCAACGATGTGCCCCTGGCCGAGCTGGCCGGTCGTTTCCAACAGGTAATCCTGGCCGATATCCTGCACCTGCCCCGCAACCGTCGCAAGGCCGAAGCCGTGGCCCCCAACATCGCCTGTGTTGATTTCGATTGCACCGGGGCGGTGGAGAAACTGTACCAGGCAGGCAATGGACTGGACGACGAACCGGCGATATCCCTCTTCCGCCAAGCCTCGCCAAGTCTGCCCCCCGCTCTCGCCTCGAGTTGCGACCTCACCGTCTCCGTGAATCTTGCCTCCCAGCTCGGCCACCTGCCTGCCAAGTGGCTGAAGAAAGGGTGTTCCCGGGAAGAGGAATTTTCCATGCACCTCCGTCGGGCCGCAGCGCTTCGTCATCTCGAATGGCTGCGGGATCTGCCCGGAGTGCGGCTTCTCATTGGAGACCGCGCCTTGGTGGTCCGGGGATTGGATGAAAGCGAGCTGGAGCGGGAGGTTATTCTGGGGGAGGGGGGTCTGGAGCCGCCTTGTGATAGTTGGGTTTGGCGTTTTGCCCCAGCCCCGGAGTGGGATAGGCGGTACCATCTGGAGCTTGAGGTTGGCGCCTATGTGCTTGGGAGTCGATCATTGCGTTCGCCTGAGGATATCAAATGAAACTGAAAAAAACAAAATGACATATCCCTATGAATTTAATTGCAAATATGATCAAATGGTCGGGCAATATTCCGTTAGGATTTTTTAGTGGTCATGCGCTGTGCGGCTAGCCATGCATATACAATAAATCTGTCCCGGTTTCCCTAGGAGCAGTTTGCAAATGGACAAAAAAGAACTCAGCGAAATCGATATCTGCGATTTGTTCATCACGCCTGCCCTTAAAGATGCTGGCTGGGATCAATTAAAACAGATTCGGCGCGAGGTTACTCTCACCCCAGGCCCTGTTATTGTGCGGGGCAATATGTCGTCCCGGAACAAGAAGAAGAAAAAATTCGCAGATTACATCCTTTCTTGGGAGCCCGGTGTCCCCGTCGCGGTAGTCGAAGCCAAGGACAACAACCACACCGTGAGCGACGGTATGCAGCAAGCATTGGGCTATGCAGATATACTCAAAGTTCCCAGCGCCTTCAGTTCTAACGGTGATGCCTTTGCCTCGCATAATAAAGAAGCAATAAAGATCGGCGAAGACATTGAAACGGAATTTCCGCTCGAAGCGTTTCCTCCACCCGAAATACTTTGGCAACGCTATAAATCATTTCGCGGCATCAATGATACTTCCGATGAGCTGGTCCTGCAGCCCTATCACACGGACAGTTCCGGCAAAGAGCCCCGCTACTATCAGACCGAGGCCATTAACCGAGTGGTTGAAGCGGTGGCCAACAACCAAAAGCGCATTCTGCTGGTCATGGCCACCGGCACCGGCAAGACTTACACCACCTTTCAAATTATCTGGCGACTCTGGAAGGCAAAGGCCGTCAAGCGCGTTCTCTTTCTGGTTGATCGCAATATCCTTGCCGACCAAACCCTGGTCAACGATTTCAAGCCCTTCGGCTCGGTCATGGCCAAGGTCAAAAACCGCAAGATCGACCCGTCCTACGAAATCCATCTCGCTCTCTATCAGGCCATAACCGGGACAGACGAAGAGGACAAAATCTTCAAAAACGTCTCTCCAGACTTTTTCGACATGATCGTCATTGACGAGTGTCATCGCGGCAGCGCTGCCGACGATTCGGCCTGGCGCGAAATCCTCGATTATTTTTCAAGCGCCATCCAACTCGGCATGACAGCCACCCCCAAGGAAACAAAATATGTTTCCAACCTCACCTATTTTGGTGAGCCTGTTTATACTTACAGCTTAAAGCAGGGCATCGAGGATGGTTTTCTCGCCCCCTATAAGGTGGTGCGTATCGATATCGATAAAGATATCGAAGGCTGGACACCACCTCCGGGAATGCTTGATGACCTTGGTCAGGAAATCGAAAGTCGGACCTATAACCAGAAAGATATGGACCGCATCCTCGTTCTCAATCAGCGGACAAGGCTGGTGGCCAGACGGGTCATGCAACTTCTCAATGCCACCGATCCCTTCGCGAAAACCATTATTTTCTGTGAGGATATCGACCACGCCGAACGCATGCGCCGCGCCATCGTGAATGCTGCCGGGCAAATCGCCATCGATAACCCTAAATATGTGATGCGCATCACCGGCGACAGTGTCGAGGGCAAAGCCGAACTCGACAACTTTATCGATCCGGAAAGCAAGTTCCCGGTTATCGCCACAACCTCGGAGCTCTTGTCCACCGGGGTGGATGCCAAAACCTGCAAGGTCATTGTCTTGGATAAAAATATCAACTCCATGACCATGTTCAAGCAGATCATCGGGCGCGGCACCCGGATCGAGGAAGAGCAAAACAAGTACTACTTCACCATCATGGATTTTAAGAAGGCTACCGAGCTGTTCCGAGATCCTGATTTTGACGGTGAGCCGGTGGTTATCTTTGAGCCCGGCCCGGATGAACCCCCTGTTCCGCCCGACCCGAAACCATATGATGACGATCCTGTAATCGATCCACCGGAAACTTGTGAGAGCAAAAAAGTTTACATCAGCGGGGTTTCGGCCAAAATCATCGCCGAGCGGATCGAATACATCGGCCCGGACGGCACCCTGATTACCGAATCGTACCGGGATTTTTCCCGCAAGCAGATCAAGTCAGAGTTTGCGACCCTTGATGATTTCCTCCGCAGATGGAACAGCGCGCAAAAGAAACAGATAATTCTCGAACTCCTGGAAGAACACGGCATCGTGCTTGATAATCTTGCCGAGGAAGTGGGTCGTGACTACGGAGACTTTGACCTTATCTGTCATATCGCCTATGATCAGCCCCCGCTTACCCGTAAAGAGCGGGCCAATAATGTCAAAAAACGCAACTACTTTACCAAATACGGCGAGCAGGCCCGGGCAGTACTCACCGCCTTGCTCGATAACTACGCCAATGAAGGTATCCGTTCCCTTGAAAACGCCAAGATCCTCAAGCTCCAGCCCTTCAGCGATATGGGCACCCCCATGGAGATTATCAATCAGGTCTTTGGCGGGAAAACAGAGTACGAAAACGCCATTCAGGAATTGGAGAAAGAGTTGTTTAATCAGGAGCAATCCGCATGAGTAACGTTTCCGGCATCATCAAATCCATCCAGGACATCATGCGCAAGGATGTCGGTGTCGATGGCGATGCCCAGCGCATCAGTCAGTTGGTCTGGATGTTTTTTCTGAAAATCTTTGACGACCGCGAAGCCGAGCTGGAACTTCTCGAAGATGACTACAAATCCCCGCTGCCGGCTCATCTCCGCTGGCGGTCCTGGGCCAAGGATTCGGAAGGGATGACCGGTGACGAGTTGTCCGATTTTGTTAATCTCCAGCTCTTCCCGACCCTGAAAAACAAACTCAATACCCTGGGGCCGGGCGGCAAACGGGCGCTGGTGGTGAAAGACGTTTTTGAAGACGCCTACAACTACATGAAATCCGGCACCCTGATGCGTCAGGTGATCAATAAAATCTGCGAGATCAACTTCAACACCAAGGAAGATCGCCATACCTTCGGCTCCATTTACGAGCAGATTCTTAAAGACCTGCAATCCGCCGGCAATGCCGGGGAGTTCTACACCCCACGGGCCGTCACCAGATTTATCGTCGATCGGGTCAACCCCACACTAGACGAAACCGTGCTCGACCCAGCCTGCGGCACCGGCGGCTTTTTGTCCTGCACCATCGAGCACAAGCGCAAAAACTATGTAAAATCGGCAGCGGATGAAGAGACCCTGCAAGCCACGATCAACGGGGTCGAGAAAAAGTCCATGCCCCATATGCTCTGCGTTACCAACATGATTCTGCATGGCATCGACACCCCGACCAACATCAAGCACGACAACACCCTGAGCCGCCCCCTGCGGGACTACACCAATAAAGACCGGGTCAAGGTCATCGTCACCAACCCGCCCTTTGGCGGCATGGAAGAAGACGGCATCGAAAACAACTTCCCGGCCACCTTCCGCACCCGAGAAACCGCCGACCTCTTCATGACCCTGATCATCCACCTGCTCAAAGATCAGGGCCGCGCCGCCGTGGTTCTGCCCGATGGCTTTTTCTTTGGCGAGGGTATGAAGACCCGCCTCAAGGAAAAACTGCTGGCCGAGTGCAACCTGCACACCATTGTCCGGTTGCCCAACGGCGTCTTCAACCCCTACACCGGCATCAAAACCAACTTGCTCTTTTTCACCAAAGGCCAGCCCACCGAGCAGATCTGGTATTACGAGCACCCCTACCCGGAAGGCGTTGTCAGCTATAACAAGACCAAGCCCATGCGCTTTGAAGAGTTCCAGCCGGAGATCGACTGGTGGGGCAGCGAGGCAGATGGTTTTGCGGCCAGGGTCGAAACCGAACAGGCCTGGAAGGTCACGATTGATGATATCAAAGCCCGCAGCTACAACCTGGATATCAAGAACCCCCATGTCGGCGAACAGATCATCCACGATCCCGAAGTGTTGCTGGCCAAGTATGCCAGGCAGCAGGCCGAGGTGGCGGCGACCCGCGAGGCCTTGAAGAAGGAGCTCCTGGGCTGTCTGGGGAAGGGCAAATGAAACGTGAAGAAGTGAGCATGGACAACCAAGGTCATCCCGCCCAGGGTGAGATTATTATCTATAAGTCCGCTGACGGCCGGGCCGGACTCGACGTGCATCTGGCTGATGAAACCGTCTGGTTGAGCCAGACCCAGATGGTTGAGCTTTTTCAAAGAGATCAGTCCGTCATCTCCCGTCATCTCCGCAATGTTTTCAAGGAAGGAGAGTTGGCCGAGGAAAGCAATATGCAAAAAATGCATATTGCAAATTCAGATAAACCGGTCGCCTTCTATAATCTTGACGTCATTATTTCCGTCGGCTACCGGGTCAAGTCGCAACGCGGCACCCAATTTCGCATTTGGGCGACTTCGGTCCTGAAAGACCACCTGATCCAAGGCTATACCACCAACGAGAGGCGCCTGGCAGAAAAGGGACTCTCCGAGATGGAGCAAGCTGCATAAAGGCAAAAAGTAGAATTTAGAATGCAAAACGAGAAAGACCTGAAAGATCGGACTAAGAAATTTGCCCTGCGGATTTTAGCCATGTATTCGACATTGCCAAAGTCGACTGAAGCGAGAGTATTAGGGAAACAAGTGCTACGTTCCGGTACATCGGTCGGCGCAAACTACAGGGAGGCGTCGCGTGGCAGATCCAAAGCAGAGTTTGTGGCTAAGATGGGTGATTGTCTCAAGGAACTCGATGAAACAACATACTGGCTTGAATTGCTGGTCGAAGGTGGGATCATGACCGAGAGCAACCTTGCGGATTTGCTTCAGGAATCAAGAGAGTTGACAGCGATCTTCGTTACAATCATCAAGAATACAAAGAACAACCTGGGGAAACAATAATTTTGCATTTGCCATTTTTAATTCTGCATTTAAGGGAGGATCTCCTGATCCGTTTGACCGTGAATTTGCTGGCTCCAAATGGAAACAAGGTGACCCCGTCATGATGGATTTGATTACCGAACATATTGCCACCTGGACTGGTGCTGAAATTCCCAAGGCCAATGGCGGGAGGGGGCGCGGGAGAGGGTCGAACGGGCAAAGCCCGCATGGCATTAAGAAGTTGCGGGAGTTGATTTTGGAATTGGCCGTGCGAGGCAAACTGGTGCCGCAAGACCCAAAAGACGAACCGGCCAGCGTATTGTTGGAAAAAATCGCCAAAGAAAAAGCTCGGCTCATTAAGGAAGGCAAAATCAAAAAAGATACGTCCCTGCCGGAAATCAGCGAGGATGAAAAGCCATATGAATTGCCGAAAGGGTGGGGGTGGACACGGCTTGGAAACGTTACTGATTATGGATTTTCAGAAAAAGCTGAGCCTGGTTCCGTTAGTGAGGACACCTGGATTCTTGAATTAGAGGACGTCGAAAAAGATACTTCCAAGCTTTTACAAAAAGTAAGAGTTGCTGATAGACAGTTTAGAAGTTCAAAGAATGTATTTTCTAAAGGGGACGTGATCTACGGGAAATTGCGGCCATATCTCGACAAAGTAATAGTGGCTGATGAAAACGGGATTTGCACAACTGAAATGGTCCCTCTCAAAGGCTATGCTCATATAGCCTCGCAGTACCTCCGGCTTGTAATGAAGTCCCCCTGCTTTATTCGGTATGCTAATGATTCAACTCATGGAATGAATCTTCCACGCATGGGCACTGAAAAAGCCCGGCTTGCTTTGTTCCCAATTACTTCAAAAGCCGAACAACACCGCATCGTCGCCAAAGTCGATGAACTGATGGCCCTCTGCGACAAGCTGGAACAGCAACAAGCCGACAGTAACGATACCCACCAAACCCTGGTGGAAACCCTGCTTGCCACCCTCACCACCGTCGCCGATCCAGCCGAGTTTGCTGTAAGCTGGCAACGCATCGTGGGTCACTTCGACACCCTGTTCACCACCGAAGAGTCCATCGACCAACTCAAACAAACCATCCTCCAACTCGCCGTCATGGGCAAACTCGTCCCCCAAAACCCCAACGACGAACCCGCCAGCACCCTGCTGGAAAAAATCGCCAAAGAAAAAGCAAAACTCATTAAAGAAGGCAAAATCAAAAAGCAAAAAACTTTGCCGAAAATCAGTGAGGATGAAAAGCCTTTTGATTTGCCGGTAGGTTGGGGGTGGGTAAGGCTGGATGATCTCGCTTTACGTTCTGAAGCTGGATGGAGCCCCAATTGTGAGCCCACCCCAAGAAAAGATAATGATTGGGGTGTTCTCAAAGTAAGCGCAGTTTCGTGGGGCCAATATAACCCAGATGAAAACAAAGCATTACCGGCTAATTTAAGACCGAGACCTGAATTTGAAGTTTTTCCTGATGATTTTTTGATTTCGAGAGCTAATACATCAGAACTTGTAGCACGTGCTGTTATAGTCCCGAAAGAAACTCCTCCTCGTCTTATGATGAGTGATAAAATTATCAGATTTGTATTTTCACGGAGCAGCAATACTCAATTTGTTAATTTGGCGAATGGGAGTTCTTCCTCCCGTGAGTATTATTCAAGAGTTGCCGGTGGTACGAGTAGTTCGATGAAAAATGTTTCGAGAGATCAAATTCGTATGTTGTTAATAGCACTGCCCCCACTAGCCGAACAACACCGCATCGTCGCCAAAGTCGATGAACTGCTGGCCCTCTGCGACACCCTCAAAGAACGGTTGCACGACGCCAAAATTACCCAAGTCCAATTGGCCGACGCCATCGTCGAACAGGCGGTGGCATAATGCTTTTTTTTTGTTCTGATAAATCATAAGACGGCAAAAACAATCATGAGCACATATAACATCTACTGTGATGAATCCTGCCATCTGGAAAACGATCACCAGAAGGCCATGGTGCTGGGAGCCATCTGGTGCCCGTTGGACAAGACCAGGGAGATTGCCGTCCGGTTGCGCGAAATCAAACAGAAGCACGGACTGCCGCCGCATTTTGAGGTGAAGTGGACCAAGGTTTCGCCTGCCAAGAAAGAGCTGTACCTTGATCTAGTCGATTATTTCTTCGATGACGACGATCTGCACTTCCGTGCCTTGATCGTGCCGGACAAAACTCTGCTGCACCACGACGCCTTTCCCGGCCAGGACCATGACGGCTGGTATTACAAGATGTACTTCGACATGCTGAAAGTCATCTTCCGGCCCGATGCCAGCTACCGGATATACCTCGACATCAAGGACACTCGCGGGGCGGAGAAGGCGGCCAAGCTGCACGAGGTGCTGTGCAACGACAGGTACGATTTCTCGCAAGAGGTGATCGAACGGTTGCAACTGGTACACTCCCACGAAATCGAGCAGTTGCAACTGGCCGACCTGCTCATTGGCGCGGTTGCTTACCTGAACCGAGGATTGCAGGGGAATGCCGGGAAAATGGCGCTGATTGAACGAATGCGGCAACGCTCCGGCTACTGTTTGACCAAATCGACCCTGCTACGCGAGGAAAAGGTTAATCTTTTCCGCTGGCACGCGTCGGAGATTTAGGGATGAGCGCAACGCCGGATTGGCTGCCGCCGCTGGTCCTGTTCAACGACTACCACGGCAACTGGGATGCATATCTGGATGCCGTTTACGCCTGGTTCAAGCAAGACTTCCTCGACAGCAAGCCTCTGTTTCAGGGACGGCGGCTCGGCTTGAAACGGCACCCGCTGACCCATGGCAAGGAAGCGACCTTCTGGCACATGATCCAGGACGGAGATATTGAGGAAGATCGTACGCCAGATTTCCGACGTTGTGAGCGGATACGCTGGCCTCGACCGATCATTGAACACGACGACGATCCGGCCATTAAGATCTGGCGCAACCGACGTGGCAAGGAAGAAAGGGTGTGTTTATGGTTCGCGCAGGAAAACTACTTGGTCATCCTGGCAGATCGCGGCGATTACATTCTTCCGTGGACAGCCTATCTGGTTGAACAGCCGCATCGGCAACGAAAATTGCTGAGGGAACATGATGACTATTGGCGAACGAATAGTCAAAAAAGCTGAAGCCGCCCCGAGGACGGCTTCGTTACTCCTTCCACACATGGTAGATGAGCTGCCTACAATATCGGCTCAATGTGGGGGGAAGTCAAGTTTTTTGTTTGCCTGGATTTGCTTGACTGTTGCTTGACTGGGTGGAAGCCACAATCCCGTAATTTAAATAAATTACTTTGCAATCAAGTGGTTACCTGTTGAGAATTGCTTGACTAGCGTTTGAGAAGGGGTGCCGTGGCTCTACAATGAATCACGCCATGAGTTGTATCCGCAATTCCGGTGACATAATACTCAATTCCAGTCAACCAAAAAACAGGGACTTTATTTTTCTCATATTATTTCAGTCAGGTAGGCCATTCTCGGGCAGGCCAAAACCGCTGAGCCTCGGTCCACCGGTTTTAGCCTGTTCTCTCAGTGCTCTATTGATTCTCCACAACCAGATCGTCCTGCATCAACGCCCACTGTTTTTCATACTCCATGATATGGGCGACTGTATCGACGAACTCGCTTGAATATCCGAAGCGTTTGAGGATGTGGAAGCCGACCTCAATTCCCGAGGTGATCCCGCCGCCGGTGATAATTCGCCCGGTATCGACCACCCGGTGCCGATCGATTACGCACTTGGGAGCCAGTTGCGCCAACCGATCGATGGGCACCAGCACTTCGCTTGGGTCACCGTTTTTGCGATTGGTGGCCTTGATGCCGTCCAGCAGGCCCGCCACCCCATACACCCAGGAACCGGTGCAAACGCTGACCAGCAGGGTCGTAGCCGGTAACGATTTCACAAAGTTCAGTAAGCGCTGGTTGTGGATTTCCCCTCTGGTCCCCAGGCCGCCGGGGATCAGGAAGGCGTCCATGCCGGGTTGATCGTTTAAGCCGTACTTGGGCAGCACCCGCAGGCCGCCGGTTGCCACCACCGTTGTCATGGTGTCGCCGATCAGAAAGGTTTCGAGTTCAGGGTCCATTCTCCTGGCCACCGCAATCACTCCGGTCGGCCCGGCCCAGTCAATGACCTCCGCATTGTCGAAGATGTAGATTCCCAGTCTTTTGCCCATCGCTTTCCTCCATGCTCAATGGTTGTTGTTTGCGCACGGGCAGGTCTGTCCATGCGCCGATCAGAATTTCCCATACAGACAGGTCTGTCTGTATGGGCGTAAAAAAAATCAGCGGCTCAAGAGCTTCGCTACTGCCTCTTGCCCGGCGTCGATGGGCCAGGAGGCATGGTAATTCTGGCTGGCAACAATTGCCCCTTCAACCAAAACATAGACCATGCCTGCCAGCTTGTCGGGATCGAGGTCGGTCCCGGCCTGCTCCGCGACAATATCGTCAATGATTGCCTTGAGATACTGTTGCAGGGCATTCTTGTGTTTGATGACCTCGGCGCGAATCCTGGAATCGCAGACCGGCACCTCGGTGGCAATGTTCAAAAAGGCGCAGCCCCGATAGTCGCTCTCCTCCATCCATTTCTGGAGAAACGAAAAAACCCCGAGAAGCCGTGCGCGGCCTGCGGGATGACTTTCGACGCTCATCCGAAGCCACTCCATCCAGCGGAGATGCCGGGCTTGCAGGTAGACGATACACAGCTCTTCCTTGGAGGGGAACTGGGCGTAAAAAGTCGCCTTGGCCACCTGTGATTCGGCGATGACCTGATTGATCCCGGTGGCCAGATAGCCCTGCCTGTAAAAAAGGTTCAGGGCGGTTTCGATAATCCGCTCGCGGGCGGTGCTGGAATCTTTGCTTGTCATACGCAACAGGGATAATCTAGACAGACTTGTCTGTCAACATCTTTATGTCTTTTTTACAATATCAGGGGCCAGGGCTTGCAATAGTGCAGCCCGAATCCGTCGAGGCACCCGCAACGCAAGCACCGACGCCAACGCGGCAACACAAGCAGCGCGGTGTTTCCTCTCAGGCTCCGCACAACTCCATTCCAGCCCCGAGCCAGTCGGTGGGGTTTAATTCGATTTTCTTCGGAGACTTGATCTTGCTGCGTTCACGGGGAAGCCCGGAAAACATCTGGACAACACCGTGGCAAATGACACTGTTTGCCGATTCAGAGGCATAATTCATGTAGATTGACCGCAAAAGCCGGTCTTGGGTTTCTCCGATAGGCTCTTTATCATTTTCCCACCGGGAAATGGTTTCCGGCCTGATACCCAGGGCGGCTGCAAGCTCCTTGGATTTGAGATGTAAATCCTTGCGCAAAAATTTGATCTCCGCCGAGGTAAGAAGAGATTTTCTTTGAGAACAAATAAAGCCGCCGATCACCCGATGGAGTTTCTCAATATTGGGAAGAGAAACATACACCTCGCCGCACTTCTCGCATTTGAATTGAGTTAATCCATGGATAATTACGTCTAGCCCACATTCATCATACGTGTACGGCTTATTCTTGATCGAGGTGATTTTTCCACCACACTCAACGCATTTTTTCATGTTCAATTTCCTCCTCCGGCAAACATTTTCCCCGGTGCACAATCAGCTTGTGACGGTGATGATCTGTACCGAATATTCGGAGACGATGGCGGTCACAACTCGCCCTTCTTCCCCTTCAAGATCAACGCCCCTGATCGAATAGACCCAATTCTCGTATTCTTCCCTGTACTCTTTCCCGCTTAATTCGCCATGCTGAAGAATGAAAAGAATATCCTGAATCGTGAAGCGTCGTTCGCGCATGCGCTGTTTCACGTGCCCACCATAAATCAGGTTATTCTTGGTGGCAGCTTCCCTGATCAGCGCAAGCGCTTTTTCGTTGTCTATCTTTTCGGTCGGATCAAAAGTCATATAAAATATGTAAGCAGGAAATTGATCTGAGCGCAACTTTTAATCTGGGAAAGCCTCCCTGTCAAGCAGATACAATTGGGGCCAAAAGGCTCTTGCCGCGGAACAGGAATGGTATGCCGAAACGGGAAAGAGTCTGGCATTTCTGAAAGAGAAGCATGCTTAAGCTGGATCTGACCAAGAAAGCCTTGGGTTTTCTCGAACAGTTGCCGCCGAAGCAGTTCAGGCAGGTGGCGAACAAAGTGTTCGGCTTGATGGAAAACCCTGAGCCAAACGACTCAAAAGCGCTGGTTGGTTACCCCTTTCGCCGTGCCGATATTGGGGGTCAGCTTTTTTTGCCTAATGGACCTGTCACAGCAGATTATAATTCGCCTTCATCTCCTGATAAATCATGTCAGAAACCTGGCGAATCACGTTGCCCCTGGCCATTGCCCAGTGCCCGTAGTTGCCGGCGGCTCTTTGTTTTTCAATGATCCCCACCACCACATAGGGATAGCGGCGGCCGTTCTGTGCCTTGGGGGCCAGGATGCCCATATCCCCGCAGAGTTTCGCGGTGGTGCCGGTCTTGTTGTAGACCAGGGTGCCCTGGGGGATCGAAGTGCCGCAGTAGATCCGGTCGCGTCCGGGCAGGGCCATCAACCGGCGAAGCTCATCGTCGTGGGGGAGTTCCTTGCGCCAGAGCGCCACCAGGAACCGGCCGTAGTCCTTGGCCGAGGCCTTGTTCCGGTAGGTTTTCCCGCCGCCGGGGATGTATTCGACAATGCTGGTTTCGCGGAGCAGCTGGCCGTAATGCTTGCGCAAAATCTTCTGCGCCGCCTTGGGGCCGCCGACCTGCTTTAAGACCCAGTTGGTGGCGCCGTTGTCGCTGCGTTGAATCATCGCCTCCATTTTGCTCCGGGCCGTGGAGGTGTAAGTCTGTTTTCCCTCTTGGCGCTGGTGGAAATAGGCCAGGGCGATGAACGGCTTGATCATGCTCGCTGCCTGGTAGGGGCTGTCGACGTTGATGTCGACAATGGTTTCCCCCTTGGTCAGATCGATGGCCAGCCAACCGGTTCTCTCATCCTTGTCGACCAGCCCCTTGCCCCGCAACCCATCGAGATACTCCTTCACCTTTTTTTCCAGGGTGCTGCCGGCGGCGACGGTTTTACCAACGCTTTTCTTCTTGTCTCCGCTCAGCAGCGGAACCGGCTCGGCTGCTGTTTTTTGCTTTTTGCCCAAGGCGGATTCCGGCGCGGCTTGCGCAGGGGCGCCCTTCGGATCCCTTTCCTCGTGGTCAAGCAGGCTTGACTCGCCGAAAACCACCTCGTTGTTTTCCTCACGGGTGATGGAGGCGGAGATGCCTGACTTGGCCAGCAGTTTGGCGTGGAGACGGGCCACACCCATGGTCGATTGCTTATCCGTCTGTCTTCTGTAGATCAGGGTGTATTTGCCGTCCGCGCTCTTTTCGATAAAGAGATCCTTGCCGACCTCGGCGCCGAGGTTGCGGTAGATTGCCTGGTACTGTTCGGTCAAGGCCGCGAGGTTCGGACCGTGGCCGTAACAGACATTGTAGAGTTCGTGGTAGTCTTCATCCTTGATGGCCCTGGCATCGCCCAGCTCGACCTTGTCGAGGATGACGCTGTGACGGATGGCCAGCTTTGCCGCGGCAAGGGCGGTGGTGTTGCAGTCATAGATGATCCCGTACTGGTCGCCGCGCTGGATAAGGTGCAAGTCCTTGCCGACCTCGGCGCCGAGCTGGGCCTCCAGCTCCTCCTTGTAATCCTGGAGGTTGCGCAGGTCGGCGTCCCAGATATAGAGCACGTCGTAGCGGCTGGTGTCCGGAACAGCCATTGCCTCTACGGCAACAGAGAGGAGGAGCAGGGGCAAAAGGCAGAGCGTGACCGCGGTGTGCCAAAGGCTGGGGCGGATGATCTTTTTCGATATGGGCGACATATATAATGGCTATGGAAGTTTATTTTTTCAGGGTGAGGATGATTCCCCCTATGAAACCCGACTCCGGCGGGAATTGCAATGCTCCGGGGGGATATTTCTTGTCTTGCGCACGGATTTGCCTTGCCATCCGCTGCTGTTTTGGTGGATCTTCAGGAAGGAAGAGCGCCGCAACAAGATCAATCCATGGCAAAAAACGAGGAATACGATGAAAATCGATTGGGCCTATCTCCGTAAGGGCTGAACCTCCTGCAACAATGCCCGGGAGGTTCTCGAGCAGGAAAAGGTAGTAATTGGCGAGGTGGTTGACGCCCGCACGGTGCGGATGGACAGCGCGGCGGCGTGGGAGGTATTGCGGAACGCGGCGAAAATCACCGTTGCCAAGGGAAAAACGTTTTCGCACTTGCACCCGAGACAGGACGGGAAGGAGGAAATCCTCAAGCAGGTGATGGGCCCGAGCGGCAATCTTCGCGCCCCTGCCTTGCGGGCCGGCGACGAGTTTGTGATCGGCTTTCATCCTGATTTCTACAACCAATGGCTGCGGAAAAAATAGTGGCCATCAGGAAATCGCTGTTTCGCAGGCGAGGAGTTTCCCCGCATGCCGGAGAGAAACAAGTTGAAACCAGCCGGTACACTGGCTATACTTCCTTGTATCAACAATCGTTTCTACAGTAGCGAATGGGGTAACAGTCATGGCGGTTCAACTTGTCAAAAAATGGGGCAACAGCCCGGCGGTGCGCATCCCGGCCGCGATCATGGAATCGGCGCATCTTTCGTTGAATCAGCCGGTGCAGGTCCGTGCCGACCACGGGCGCGTCATCATTGAGCCGGCAGCACCCGAGTACGACCTGGAAGATCTCCTGGCGGAAATCACCCCGGAGAATCGCCATTCGGAAGCAGATTTCGGCATACCCCAAGGCCGGGAAATCCTCTGATGGCTGCGCCATATATTCCCGACGAAGGGGATATCGTCTGGCTGAATTTCACGCCGCAGAGCGGCCACGAACAGGCAGGCCGGCGTCCGGCCGTGGTGCTCAGCCCGAAGGCATATAACAGCCGTGCCGGGCTGGCGGTCTGTGTGCCGGTGACCAATCAGATCAAGGGCTACCCTTTTGAGGTCGTGCTCTCCGGCGCCGGTGCGACCGGCGCCGCCTTGGCCGATCAGGTCAAAAGCCTCGACTGGCAAGCCCGCCAGGCCGAACACAAAGGAACGGCCACCGTGGCCGAGCTGGCTGAAATCAAAGCCAAAATCAAGCCACTGTTAAAGCTCGCCTGAATACGCGAGGCGGGGCCTGGCCCTGAAAAGCGGTCCAGCCAAGAACGATCCGTTTTCCCGCTTTTTCCCTTGGCGGAGATCGAACACCGGATAGGCGGCATTGCCCCCGCCACCCAATACATCTGAAACCCGACTCATCAAGCGCACATGAGATCAGGCCCCATGCCAAGGATGCGCACATGACATCCATTCTCCAATGCCCCGTGTGCCGGAAACCGTTGCTTGCAACCGCGGACGGCTACCGATGCGCCGCGATGCACAGCTTCGACGCCGCCCGCCAGGGGTACGTCAACCTCGTGCTTGCCCACAAAAAACATTCCAAGGAGCCGGGGGACGACCCGGACATGGTCCTGAGCCGGAGACGGTTCCTGGACCTGGGATATTATAACCCGATCTCGGACGGGATCAACGAGGCCATCCGCGCCGTGCTTTCGGGACTGGCGCGGAGCACCGATTGCAGCGTTCTGGATGCCGGTTGCGGCGAAGGCTTTTATCTCCAGCGCCTCAAGGAGGGTCTGTCCCAGGGCCGCGATCCGCGCCTCCCCATCGAGTACCACGGCGTCGATGTGTCCAAGTTCGCGGTGCGCCAGGCCACCCAGCGGGACCGGAGCATGGCCTGGTTCGTGGCCAGCATCAACGATCTGCCCTTTTTGGATTCCTCCCTGGACATCGTGCTCAATGTCTTTTCCCCGGCAAACATCCTGGAATTCGCCCGGATCCTCAAGGAAAACGGCAGCCTGGTCTTCGTAAGCCCCGGCCCGAAACACCTCAACGGGTTGCGGGAGATCATCTATCCCATCACCAGGGAGCATGAAGCGCCCTCGATCACCGGAAAGGCCAAGGAACTTTTTTCCCCGGCCACGGTGTCGCGGATCACCTACCCGCTCGAACTTGAAGGCGCCCGGACGATCATGGACCTGCTGGCCATGACGCCCTATTACTGGAACATCGATCGGGAGACAAAGGGTAAGGTGGCGGCCCTGGAACGGCTGCGGCTGGATGTCGATGTGGAGGTCCGGGTTTTTAAGAAAAAGAGCGGGGGCGGGACTCTCTAGCAGGATGTTGAAAAAAGCCGTCCTGGCTTTTTTCAACCACGATCCATCCCTGGACCGCACGCAGGGCATCGAAAAACGAGTTTTTCAACACCCTGCTAGTCCCCTTTTTCCCGTTGAAACTTCTTCATCTTATCCCCGATCCGGGAGGCTTTTTCGCACTGGGATCCTTGTTTGGGGTTGCAGTCGATGAGGATCCCCATCACCTTGTCGGCGGTTTTATAGCAGTGGGCGTCTTCCAGCCTTCCCAGGAGGCCGGACATCAGCTTGTTGAATTCCACGCATTTTTCGTAATCGGAAGAGGCGCGCTGGTGCAGGCTGGCCGCCTTTTCCAGGTCTTCCTTGATGTCTTGCGGGATTATTTCAGCCATATATTCAGATCCTTTGCGAAAAAACCAGGGGCAATTCGGGATACAACCTCAGCGTTTCCGGGTCAAGGGCGATCCGATTTTTCCACCCTTTTCTGCCGCTCGGCAGCGGGCAGCCCAAGGTCCATGACCATGCCCTGGGTGGAGAGGATCAGCATGCGCGGCTCATCCTCGATCCGCACCGGCTGCGGCAGGATACGCTGCTGGAGCAGCACCTGGATCTGTTTGGCGGTAAGCGCCACCCCCTTGCACTCCGGTTCGAGCACAAATCCGCAGCCATCCTTCCAGCCCGAGCAGCCGTAGGCTCTGTTCCCCTTGACCACCTCCTTGCCGCAGAGGGGGCAGCTGCCCCAGCGGGCGGTGTCCAACCTCTCCGCCGTGCCGCTTTTAATCAGGGTGCGGATGTAGCCGGAGATGGTGCTCATGAACGCGTCGGGGTCAAGTTGGCCGCGCTCGATCTGTTTCAGTTTTTCCTCCCACTCCCCGGTCATCTCCGGGGATTTCAGCAACGGATCCCGGATAAGGGCGATCAGGCAGCGGCCCATGTCGGTGCAGCGCAGCTGTTTCTTTTCGCGCTGGATATAGTTGCGGCTGAGCAAGGTTTCGATGATGGCCGCCCGGGTGGCCGGAGTGCCGATGCCGCGCTCCTTGAGCGCTTCGCGCAGGGTATCGTCCTCGACCAGTTTGCCCGCCGCCTCCATGGCCCCGAGCAGCGAATTTTCCGTAAAGTGCTTGGGCGGCACGGTTTTGCCTTCGCGCAGGGACGGCTCGTGCCCCCCGGTTTCGCCTGTCTCAAAAAGCGGCAGGGTCTGCTCCTCGGCCGCCTCCTGGCTCTGCTTCTTGTTGGCAAAAAGCGCGGTCCAGCCCGGCTCGACAATCTGCGTCCCCTTGGCCTCGAACTTTACCCCGTTGCTGACCCCGTCCACCGTGGTGATATTCTTGACGCAGGCGGGATAAAAGGCAGCGATGAACTGGGTGACAATCGCCTCGTACACCAGCTGTTCGTTGGCATTGAGGCCGCGCGGCGCAACGCCGGTGGGAATGATGGCGTGGTGATCGCTCACCTTGGTGTCGTCGATGATCCGCTTGCCAAAAGGCAGCTTGGCCAGGTTGAGGAGCGCGATCTCTTCGGGCCGCAGGGGCCTGAGCTGTTCGAGGATCTTGGGGATGCGCGGCTGCAGATCCTTGCTGAGGTAGCGCGAATCGGTACGCGGATAGGTGACGAATTTTTTTTCGTAGAGATTCTGGGTGGCGGCCAGGGTATCGGCGGCGGAAAGCCCGTGCGCCTTGTTGATTTCCCGCTGCAGGGTGGTGAGGTCGAAGAGCTGGGGCGGCTGCTCTTTTTTCTCCTTGGCAGCGACCCCGGTGACGGCAAAGAGCTGCCCCATGATCTTTTCCAGCAGCACCTGGGCCTTTTCCGGCTTTTCAAACCGCTTGCCCGTGTATTTGAACACCACCTCCCGGTAACGGGTGGTGAGTTCCCAGAACAACTGGGGCCGGAACTGGAGGATGGCGTCGTCGCGCTCCACGATCATGGCCAGCACCGGGGTCTGCACCCTGCCGATGCTCCAGAGCACCCGGTCGTTGGCGCCGCCGATCCGGCCATGGCGGACCGTGTAATAGCGGGTGGCGTTGAGGCCGACGATCCAGTCGGACTCGCTGCGGCAGCGGGCTGCGGCATAGAGCGCGTCGTAGTCGTGGCCGTCCTTGAGATCCTTGAACGCTTCTGAAATGGCGTCCGGGGTGAGCGAATTGAGCCAGAGGCGGCGGATCGGCTTATCCTCGCAGTTGCACAGGGCCAGGATGTAGCGAAAAATCAGCTCCCCTTCCCGCCCGGCATCCGTGGCGCAGATAATCTCCTCGGCCTGCTGGCACAGGGTTTCGATGACCCGGAACTGCTCGTCCACCCCGCGGTTCTTGATCAGGGCGAGCTTGAACTTCTCCGGCACAAACGGCAGGGTATCGAGGGACCAGTGCTTGAGGGCCGGATCGTAGTCGCCCGGCTCCTGCAGGGTCACCAGATGGCCGAAGGCCCAGGTGATCGCGCAGCCGCGCCCCTCGATATACCCCTTCTTCTTGCCCTTGATCTCGAGAACCTCGGCAATGTCGCGGGCCACGGAGGGCTTCTCGGCAATAACAACTTTCATTCTACGATTTTCTCGCGGTCGATATTTTCTTCTGTTACAAAGGAGACAGCATGGCCATTGACGCCCCGCCGCACATCCGGCGGTGCACCCTAAACCGGATTATCCCTTGACGCAAGCCGGCAAGACCAAAAAAAATAAAACGAACCGTTTAATCCCATGAAAAACAATACGTTACGAGCACAAAAACCGTGAAGATACGTGCACTCACCCCGGAAAATTACCCCAAGGCCGCCGCCCTGTTGCGCCAGGCATTCCCCCGCACCACCTATGAGGTGCAATTGGTGGAAAACCTGCACAAGCATGGCAAACCAATGCATGAATGGGTCTGTCTTCACATCAACGCGGTCATCGCCTATATCGCCTTTACCAATGCCTACAACGGCTCGACGGTCTGCGGCCTGCATCTGGCGCCGTTGGCGGTGAAGCCGGAGTTTCAAAACCAGGGAATCGGCTCCGAGCTGCTGCGCTTTGCCTTGCGGCAGGAGGCGATCAAGGATACGGCCGTCTTTGTTTTAGGCGACCCCCGTTTTTACCGGAAATTCGGCTTTGAGCCCTGCGTGATGCCGATCTGCCCATTTGACACAAACAATGCGCATTTCCTGAGTCTGCGCAACAGCACGACAAGCCGCTTCACCGTGGGGTACGAGGCGGAGTTTGGGGCACCGGCTGGACATGAACAGGGGCGGTTGCCAAAGGACAAATGCCGGAGCAAGTCCGTCCGGCCGAAGGGATAGGGCCACGGCGAGGGGGAGTGAATCTTCCCGACACTACTTCATCTTTGACTTCAACTTGATCCTTTCTCCCCCGACCATGAAGTTGCCGCTGCCGAGGTGGTGGATCGTCCGCGGGTTTTTCACCGCGGGATCGATCCAGGCCTTGACCACCTCAAGGACGAACAGGCAATACTTGGCCACCATCCCGGTGTCGGCCACCCGGCACTCGAGATTGGCAAAGCACTCCTTGACGAGCGGCGCGCCGACCAGCGCGGCAGGCTCGGGCGTGAGGCCAAACCTCGCGAACTTGTCCAGATTCGCCCCCGAGGTGTTGCCGCACCCCACGACCTTTTCCGCTATCTCCACCGTGGGAATATTGATGACACATTCACTGGTTGCCCGCAGCAGGCCGAAGGAATGACTGCGATTGCCGATGACGCAACCCACCAACGGCGGCTCGAACTCGAGCATGGTGTGCCACGACATGGCCATGATGTTTGGGCGCCCATCGCGGGCGGTGGTGAGCAAGACGACCGGCCCCGGCTCGAGCAAGCCGTACACCTTGGGCAGGGGAAAGGATTTCCTGGCCATGTCATCACCTCCTTGCGGCAGCAAGGCAACCGGTTGGGGGACACCACCCTCAATGGTATGTAATCCGGGAGGTGTCCCCTGAACCCTGTTGCAACAACGCCGCCCTTCTCCCCCCGGCAAGGCCGGGAGCGTAGGCTTATTCCCTCACCCAGTTGAGGCGGATGCTTTTTTCGCCATCTCCGTAGGCAAAATCGAGCTCGCCCTGATAGGCGTTTTTCAAGGCCTCGCCGATCCGCCGGGCCAGGTGGATGCCGGTGGTGGTCACGAGGGTGCGGTCCTTTTCCGCCGTGATGGCCATGAGCCGCTCCATGGGGTGCGCTTTTTTCTCTTGCTCCTCCAGGTTGCGGATCAGGTTGTTGATCTCCTCGCCATGGGTTGCGAAAAATCCCCCCCGGATCTCCAGGGTGCCGGCCGGAAAATTATCCTTGATCCGCTGGCAGGCCGGACAGACGATGGCATGGGCATTGACCGCCGGATCCCACCACGCCCAGCGGCCTTCCAGAAACACGGCCCGGCATTCGCTGCACACCGTGGGCTCGGGCAACTTTCTCCGTTCATGGTAGGTGTCATGCCGCTTTTCCTGAATCAGCCGGTCCCTTCTTCCAAATTGGCCTTTGTCCATAGGGTTTCTCTCCTTGTCTTGTGCGGTTCACCTTCAGGCAGCATCACGTTTTCAAGGGCAGACCGGCCACGTCCGTATCGCCATGATGGTCACTCCCCATGTTTAAATTATACATCCAGCCGCAGGGTAAAACACAAGGACCAAATCAGATTTATTTACGCGCCTCCGCCTCTCCCCTGCGGCATGCGGTTTCCGAGGTATCCAGCCATTTTTCCGTGGAAAGATCAGCTTGACATTCTCCGCCTCGATGATCCATCATCTTTAACAGGGCAGATAAATTTTTCTTTTTTTGGGGAGGGAATCGTTATGGATATGTCGAAAATCAAGGAAAAGGCAAAACAGCTTGGCATCCAGGCCGGAAGAATGAAGAAGGTGGACTTGATCCGGGCCATCCAGAGCAAGGAGGGAAACTTCCCCTGCTTTGAAACGGCAAAGGATTACTGCAATCAACTCTCCTGCGCCTGGCGAAAGGCATGCCTGCCCTCGCAGGATCTTGAAAAAAAATACGAACAGACCAAAAAGCTCTACCTCAAAAAAATAAAGGCGGAGCTGGAAACCCTCACCGCCAAGCTTGCCGACCTGAAGAAGAAATCACAGAAAACCATGGGGGCCGGCAAGACGGAGGCCCTCGCCGACATCCACAAGCTCGAAAAGAAGATCGAGGATCTCAAGAAAAAATCCCATGGCCTTGCGGCGGCAAGCGAAGATGCCTGGAACATCACCAAGCAGGGGGTCGATAGGGCATGGAATGAACTGCGCAGTTCGGCCAAGAAGGCCTTGGCGAAATTCAGCTGAATGGTTGGGGTCTTTTGCGGATGATCCCCCGGCCGGACATCCGCAAGAGATCATGGCGCGATGGCGAAATCCCACCCCATCTCAATGGCCAGCCATTGCGGCAGCAGCATGAGTGTCCGGCTGAAATCCAGGCCTGCCTCCTCGATGTGATCCCGCATCACCAAGGAAAACGGCCCTGCCGCCGCCACCACGGTTTTGAGCACCACCGGAGCATCTTCCCCGGAGCCGGGATCATTTGCCGCATTGCAGTATCGGGAAGGTGACGAGACAAAATGCGCCCGGCACACCACCGGCCTCACCGGATAGACGCTGCAGGCCCCATCGACCACCAGAGGGCAGCAATGCTCGTAGCCGGAAAGATCCGTCTGCTCGTTGATGATGGCCGACGGCCTGCCCGGCCTGGAATTATCCCACTCATGCCACTGTTGGGTTCGCATCCGCAGATCGTTTATCTGTTCCGCGGACAATTCCCGTTTGACGTATTGCGCCAGGGTGTGGGCCTCGGCAATGTTGGTCAGGATATGATAGCGGCAGCAGTGGCAACAGCCCGACTTGCAACTTGACACAACGCCATCTTCGCTGCGCAGCCGCAGCAATTCGCAGGCAGTCGCCGCATCCACGGCAGAATACACGTTGTTGACGAAGTTCTCTTCCGGGGCAATCGGCATCTCGGCCCCCCATTCCTTCCGGGCCGCGGCCAAACCGCTCATCTCAAGCAAAGGCATCATTCTCCATTTTTCTTAACAGGACTTCAGGCAGGCAACAAGTAGGCGGGCACCATACTTAATTCCGGGGAATCAGGCGATCTTTTTCGGTTGACTCCCTTCCGGCCAGGCAAGATCGCGATACTCGCCATACCGGCCCAGCATCCGCAGCATCTTGTCCCGATGACTGCCCGGCCAGTAGATCTTGCCACACCCCCGGCACCGGCGAAAAGAGTCGTAGTATTTCTTGGTGAGCGGCTCCAGCTGGTCGATGATCTCCTGCTTGCCGACCGGCTGCAACTCCCCATTGCAGCGCAGGCATCGGCTTAACGGCTTGAATTGTTCTTTGATTCCGTAGAGATGGACAATTTCGGCCAGTTGTTTTTCCGGATGGATTTCTCGAACGAGATACCCAAAAACAACCTCTTTGCGTTTTAGAAGATCCGTGTCCTTGCTCAACAGGATGCGCTTTTCCCGTAGCGCAACCGCGATCAGGTCCGGATCGGAGATGTCATTCCTGTAAAAGGTGTCGAAACCTGCCATGCGCAGCAGGGTGGCCAGCTTGCCGACGTTCATATCCACCGCAAAGGTGACGGCGCCCAAAACCTCCGGCCGAAGCAGGGTTGGGGACGACACATCCACGGGAGCGCACAGGGGATGGACCTCCAGGATGTCACTATCTACGCCGGGCCAGGAAAAAGGGATCTCTCGGCCGGCAACGGTAAGGCGTCCGACCTCGGTATGGGGAACGCCGCAGGCTTCGATAATATCCTTGACCGAAGCCTGGCGGGTCAGTTGGTACTCAATCCGGCTCAGCCCCCTGAATTGGGGCCGCAACAGCTCTTTCAGGTTTCCCCCAAAATTGATGATCATGGCTCACACCCTCATCGGATGCCTGTTGAACCCATAAGAATGAAACCGGTTGTGCGAACGGCCGTTTTTCAGGTCCTGGAAAAGACGCGAGGCGTCACAGCGTCCGCACCTGATTGCGCCCCCCGGTCTTGGCCTGGTACAGGGCCTGATCCGCCTTGCTCAGGAGCCCCTCGAAGGAGATGGAGTCTTCGCCGAAGCTGGCGACCCCAAAACTTGCCGTGATACTCTCCCCTCCAAGGTCAGCCATGGGGGTGGCGGCTATTTTGTTACGCAGCTGTTCCGCAAGGCCGCAGGCGAGCTCCTTGCCGGAATTGAGCAGCAGCACGGCAAACTCCTCGCCGCCATAGCGGCACACCATATCGCTGCCGCGGATACTGTTCTGGAGCACCGAGGCGACTTGCATCAAGACCCGGTCCCCGACCGGATGGCCATAGGTATCGTTGACCCGTTTGAAGAGGTCTATATCACAGATAACGAGACTGAAATGGCCGCCATATCTCCTTGTCCGCTCCACTTCATCCAGCAGCCGCTCGTTGAAGAAACGCCTGTTGTAAAGGCCGGTGAGTTCGTCATGTATCGACTCCCGTAAGGTCCGGGAATAGACCTTGGCGTTGTTGATCGCCCCGCCCACCGCGTGGGCGACGATGGAGAGCAGGGTCACCTGTTCCGAATCAATGGGGCGATCCGAAACCGAGTTGTCGACCACCATCACCCCTTCGACGGCATCGACATCCTGTTGGGCATAGACCTCGCACTCCCGGCACATTTGCTCTTTTTGCCCGCGATCATCCATGGGAATATCGCCGCACTTGGTTCCCGGCACCAGCCAGCAGCGCAGCCATCGCTTGCCGAACGCCGGGCACTCGTTCTTGTAGCATTTGAGGATCTGCCAACAGGAAAGGCGCTTCTTGTTCACGATGGGAACAAGGGCAAAATTCGTCAGGCCCATCTTAAGAATGTAGGGATCGGCTGCCGCCGCCTCCTTATTGAAAACAGGAAACCCTGTCACCAGCGGTCTGGTCAACAGGTTGTCGGCCGTCACCGGAATCTGGAGAGAGCTGATGGTCCCCGCGTCAAACCCCCGGCACAGTTTTCCCTGCAACATTCCCTTGCGATGTTTCACGAAAAAAAGGCCCACCCGGTCAAAACCGAAGATCTCGGCGGTAAGATTGACAAAGCGCTCCTCGATGGCATCGATATCCATTTCCTCGTACACCAGGGAAAGCATCTCAAGCAGGGCTATTTCCTTGGGCGGGAACGTATTTTCGGGCTGAGACATTTTCTCCCTCCGTGATGGCCGCTGGATAATGAAAAAACTGAAAAAAACCTATCTCGCGTTGCATTGCGTACAACTTAGCATTGCCGCTCTCGGATAAAAAAGCAAGTCCGCCGAACTTGCGACTTATCTTCCATCTCTCCTAAAGGCCTGGATGAGATATTCCGGTTTTTCGGTTGAAAACGGCATCGTGTATTTGCCAAGAAACTCCGCGGTGAAATGAGGAAGGTCGCGATATATCTCCTTGCAGCCGAACCTCTCGAAAATATCCCGGTATTCCGAGTCGGTCCGATTGCACACAGGGATCCTCACCCCTTTTTTCAGCTCCATATACCCGGTCCGGCCATCCCTGAACCCCGTAAAAACAGTATCGCCCGAGTTTTCTTCTATGAATTCGGGGTTGAAAACAGCAGAGACGAGTAACCCGTCGGGCTTTAAGAGGGAGATGATCTTTTCCGCCGTTGCTTCGATATCCTCGACAAATTGCAGCACCATTATGGAAGTTATCAAGTCATACCTGCCCCGCTGTGCCGCGAGAGTGGCCGAGTTGGTTACCGTCACCCCCTCGGGGACATTGACACGGGCCGCTTCGACAAGGTCTTCCGACTCGTCGTAACCCGTTACCGCAAAGCCCATTTCGTGCAGTTTCCGGCAAAACAGCCCGCCTCCGCAGCCGAAATCCAACGCATTGAGCCGGCTTGGCTTGCCAAAAACCTTTTCAATGCAATGAATAATCGAGGGCCAGGCAATACAGATATTGTCGGCGGCGCACTCCGGGATGGCGTCTTCACTCCACTTGCATCCAAAAACATCCGTGAGTTGGTTCCATTGGTTCATGTCCGTTTCTCGCATAACGCGGCAAAGCGCGGGGTAAGCTTGGAGTTCCCGGGTACGTTCAAGGAATCACCCTATCAAGATATTACCCCGACATAAAGCCAAAAACACCATGAAAAAAAACCGGCACGATTCCGATTCCGCCGCTCCGGAAAAAACCGCTCCGCACCGACCGCTGATTGGATTTGACAACGCTTCCCCCCTTGTGCTGTACTGAAAGAAAAGAGTCTTTGCGTCCGCGCCGGGATCGTTGCCGGAAAACGCCGGACTCCGGCATGGAAGAGGAGGAGGGGCATGGAGGATATTTTTGCTCTCGGGGATGTACTGGGCCCGGCCAAGGTGATCCATGTCTCCCAGCCGCAACTCGGCCTGAAGGGCGTGCTGGTGGTGGACAACGTGGCCTGCGGCCCCGCCATCGGCGGCTTGCGCATGGCCGAGGACGTCAGCACCGGTGAATGCGCCCGTCTGGCCCGGGCCATGACGATGAAGAACGCGGCCGCGGGCCTTCCGCACGGCGGCGGCAAATCCGTGCTCCAGGGCGACCCGAAGATGGACCGGGCCGACAAGGAACGGTTGATCCGCGCCTTTGCCTTTGCCTTGCGCCGGGAGGAGGACTACATCTTCGGGCCGGACATGGGCACCAACGAAGAGTGCATGGCCTGGGTCAAGGACGAGATCGGCCGTTCGGTCGGCTTGCCCTGCGAGGTGGGCGGCATCCCCCTGGACCGGCTCGGCGCCACCGGCTGGGGACTGTGCCAGGCCGTGGAGACGGCCATTCCTTTTTGCGATTTCTCCCTCACCGGCGCCCGCTTGGTGGTGCAGGGGTTCGGCGCGGTGGGCAAGCATACCGCCCGCTTTCTCGCCGAGCGGGGGGTGAGCCTGGTGGGGGCCTCCGATTCAAGGGGCACCCTCCATGACCCGGCCGGGATCAAGATTGAGGAGCTGATCCGCATCAAGAACCAGGGCGGCTCGGTCCTGGATTATCCCGGGGGCTGCAAGGCGGACCGGGACGCGATCATCGATCTGGAATGCGAGATCTGGGTACCGGCAGCCCGTCCCGATGTGCTGCATGAAAACAATATCCACCGGCTGAAAACCAGGCTGGTGGCCCAGGGCGCCAATATCCCCCTAACCCTCGGCGCGGAGCACTATCTCCATGACCGGGGCGTCCTCTGTCTGCCGGATTTCATCGCCAATGCCGGCGGGGTGATCTGCGCGGCCATGGAGTACCACGGCTCCACCCAGACCGAGGCCTTCCGCGCCATTGCCGAAAAAATCCGCGACAACACCCAGCAGGTGCTGGTGGAGGCCAGGCAGGATGCGATCATGCCCCGGCAGGCCGCGATCAATCTGGCCACCCGCCGGGTGGAACGGGCCATGACCTATAAGCGGTGGGGGATTTTCTAAAGGAAAGGAGGAGCCATGTACCGCATCCGCTTGCACGGCCGCGGCGGCCAGGGCATGAAAACCGCCGGCCGCATCCTCGGCAGTGTCTTTTTCCTGGCCGGCTTTGAGGTGCAGGATGCCCCGCGCTACGGCGCGGAACGGCGGGGCGCGCCGATCTTTGCCTATGTCCGCGCCGGCCGGACGCCCATCCTCGAACGCGGCGTCATCAGCCGCCCCGACCTCATCATCGTCGCCGACGACCATCTCTTGGCCATGCCCGGCGCAGGCGTGCTTTCCGGCGCTCAGCCGCAAACAGCCTTTCTCATCCACAGCCACGAAAAACCATCCCTCTGGCGGGAACGCCTCAACCTGCAAGGGCCGGTCTTCACCCTGCCTGGTTTGCCTGAAAACGAACTGCGCTTCCGCGGCGCTGCCTGCGCCGGTGGGGCCGCGGCCCTGATCAGCGAGCTGAACATCGACCTTCTCGCCGAGGCGGTGCAAGAAGAGCTTGCCCCCCTGGGTCCGGAGCTGGTGGCAATCAATCTCGGCGTGGCCCGCACGGCCTATGCTTCCCTGGCCGCGCATCGCGGCGCGGTACACGAAGGAGGCCCGATTTCCGCCGAGGAGTACACGCCGCCCGGCTGGCTGACCCTTGCCTGCGAGGAGCCACTTTTAAGCGCCCCGGCCATCCATGCCGCAGCCACCAGCGAGCTGTCGCAAACCGGCCTTTGGCGGACGGAAAGGCCGATAATCGATGGATCCCGCTGCAACCGCTGCTGGTGGATCTGCTCCACCTTCTGCCCGGAGGGCGCCATCCAGGTGGATGACGAGCGCAGGCCGCGCATCGATTATGGTCACTGCAAGGGATGCCTGATCTGTCTGGCCCAGTGCCCTGCCCATGCCATCAGTGCCGTGCCCGAAGAGGAAGCCGCGGCCCAGGGGGAAACGCCATGACCCGGAAATTGCTCACCGGCAACGGCGCTGCGGCCTGGGGGGCGCGGCTGGCCAGAATCGACTATCTGCCCGCCTTTCCCATCACCCCCCAGACCGAGATCATCGAAACCCTCGGGAGCTGGATCGAAGGCCGGGAATTGGAATGCCGCATGGTCACCCTGGAGTCCGAGCACTCCATGCTCACCGCCGCGGGCGCCGCGGCGGTTACCGGGGTGCGGGTCTTCACCGCCACCTCGAGCCAGGGCCTGCTCTATGCCACGGAGATGCTCTACACCGTGGCAGGTTGGCGGGTGCCCCTGGTAATGGTCAATGTCTCCCGGGGTCTCTCCTCGCCCATCACCCTGGAGCCGGACCACAACGATGTCCTGGCCATGCGGGATTGCGGCTTTCTCCAGCTCCACTGCGCCACCTGCCAGGAGGTGCTGGACAACCTGCTCATCGCCTACCGGCTGGCCGAGCACCCCACGGTGCGCTTGCCGGTACTGGTCAACCTGGATGGCTTCTACCTCTCCTTTACCCGGGAGCCGGTGCTGATTCCCAGCCAGGCGGAGGTGGATCGGTTCCTCCCCCCCTTCAACCCGGGCTCGATCCGTTTCCGGGGGGGCGAACCCCTGAGCGAAGGGGTGGCGGTGCTGGAGGGGTCGGCCTACTCCTATTTCCGTTACCAGGCGCATCTCGCCTCCCTGCAAGGGCTTGCGGTCTACGAGGAATTGGGGCAAGAGTTTGCCGGATTGTTCGGCAGGAGCTACACCGCTCTGGAGTGTTACAAAAGCGAGGATGCCGAGATCGTCTTGGTGATGATCGGCTCCTTTGCCACCAAAGCCAAGGAGGCGGTGGACCGGCTCCGCGAGGCGGGCAAAAAGGTGGGGCTGGTGCGGCCCCGGCTGGTGCGGCCCTTCCCGGCCGCACCCTTGCGTGAGGCGTTGGCAGGCAAAAAAGCGGTTGCCGTGATCGACCAGAATCTTTCCCCGGGCAAGGGCGGCATCCTGCATGGGGAGCTGGCCTCCGCCCTGTACGGGATGGCGGAGGCGCCGCCCGTACTCGCCTCCTTTGTCGGAGGGTTGGGCGGCAGGGATATCAGCAGCGAGGAATTTTTCGAGATCCACAAGGTGGTGCAACAGGCAGTGAACGAAGGCGTCAACCCTTTGCCCCGGTTGCTCTACACCGAAGAAGAGCTGCGCGGCGTCCGCACAATGCAGAGCGTGGCCCGGGCCGCCGACACCAAGCAGGGAGGCGGCGCATGAGCGAGACACACTACCACCACCTCAGGGATCTGCCCTCCCGCCATATCCTCGGCGCCGGAACCCCCATGTGCGCGGGCTGCGGCGGTCTTGCCACCCTGCATCAGGTTTACGACCTCATGGGTGAAAAATGCGTCATCGTCAATGGGGCCAGCTGCCTGACCCTGCTCTCCGTCTACCCCTATACCCCCTTTCGCGGCTCCTGGCTCTACACCGCCATGGCCTGCGCCCCGGCCGGGGCACAGGGGGTGCGGGACGGGCTCGATATCCTGAAAAAAAAGGGACGCATCAGCGAGGCGGAAGACCTTGCGGTGGTGGTGCTTACCGGCGACGGCTCCGCCTACGGCATGGGGCTTTCCGCCACCTCCGGGGCCATGGACCGCAATCTTAATTTCCTCTACCTCTGCTACGACAACGAGGGGTACGGCAACACCGGCCAGCAATTTTCCCCGGCCACGCCGCACGCGGCCCACACCGCCACCAGCAAGGGGCCCAAGGGGTACCCCGGCTACAAAAAGGATCTCTTTACCATCTGGGCCGCGCACCAGCCGAGCTACGTGGCCACCGTGGTTGCGGCCGAGCCCCTGGATCTGGCCCGAAAAATCGAACGGGCCAGATCCTTGACCGGCCCCCGCTTGATCCTGGCCCTGGCCCCCTGCCCCACCGGCTGGGACTATGAGCCGAGCGCCACCGTGGAGATCGGCAAGCTCGCCGTGCAAACCGGGATCTGGCCCCTCAAGGAGTATGTGGACGGCACGGTAATCCACACCAAGATCCCGCATCCCAGGCTGGAGGTGCGGGAATACCTCAAGGCGCAGGGCCGCTTCCGCCATCTCTTCGCCCCGAGGGAAAACCGGGAAATGATCGCGGAGATCCAGGCCGGGGTGGATCGTTACTGGCAGCACGTGGAGCACGAGCAGGAACAACCAAGATCATGAGCGACCATCTCAGCTACTGCCGCACCCATGGCACCCAGCCCTTGCTGGAACAGACCATCCCGGCCCACCTGGCCGGAATCGTCGCCCGCTTTCCCGGACGGGAGGCGGTGGTTTCCCTGCCCCAAGGGCGGCGGCTCACCCATGGGGAGCTTGACGCCGCCGTGGCCGGGCTGGCCAAGGGGTTGCTGGGCCTCGGTTTTACCAAGGGGGAGCGGATCGGCGTCTGGTCCACCAACAACATCGAGTGGCTCCTGGTCCAGCTTGCCACCGCTCGGATCGGCGCCATCCTGGTGAACATCAACCCCGCCTACCGCGCCAGGGAGCTGGCCTTTGCCCTGCAACGCTCGGAGGTGCAGGGGCTTTTTTTGATCCCCTCCTTCAAGACCAGCGATTACGTGGCCATGCTCACCGAGCTTATTCCCGAGCTTGCCCGCTGCCCCCCCGAGACCCTGGCCACCAAGGAGTTTCCCTTCCTCCGGCGGGTGGTGCTCTACAATCCGGCAAATCCCCTGCACACCGAGCGGCCCGCCCCCGGCTTCATCCTCTGGGGTGAAGTGCTGGCCAACGCCCCCTTGGTGAGCGACACCGCCCTGACCGCATGCACCGCCACACTCGACTCCCACGAACCCATCAACATCCAGTACACCTCCGGCACCACCGGCTTTCCCAAGGCCGTGGTCCTGAGCCACCGCAACATCCTGAACAACGCCTATTTCTCCGCCCTGGCCATGCATTTTACCGAGCAGGACCGGCTCTGCGTGCCCGTGCCCTTTTACCACTGCTTCGGCATGGTGCTGGCCAACCTGCTCTGCCTCTCGGTGGGGGGGTGCATCGTCATCGCCTGCGAGCATTTCGACCCTGGCCAGGTGCTTGCGGCCATAGCCCAGGAGCGCTGCACCGGTATCCACGGGGTGCCCACCATGTTCATTGCCGAGCTGGAGCATCCGAGCTTTCCCGAACTGGACCTCACCAGCCTGCGCACCGGGATCATGGCCGGCGCCCCCTGCCCCCCTGCCCTGATGCAGCGGGTGATGACCGACCTCCACTGCAACGAGATCCTCATCGGCTACGGGGAAACCGAAGCCTCGCCCCTGACCCATCTCACCACCAGGGAAGACACCCTGGAGCGGCGGATCAACACCGTGGGCAGAAACCTCCCCCACCAGGAGGTGAAGGTGGTGGATCCTTTCTCCGGCAAAACCCTGCCCTTGGGCGAGGTGGGGGAGATCTGTTTTCGGGGCTACCATATCATGCAGGGGTATTATCACGATCCGGAAGCGACCGACAAGGCCATCGACCGGGAGGGGTGGCTCCACTCCGGCGACCTGGGGAAGATGGACCAGGACGGCTATGTGCGGATCACCGGCAGGCTCAAGGAGATGATCATCCGGGGCGGGGAGAATATCTATCCCCGGGAGATCGAGGATTATCTCTTCACCCATCCCAAGGTGGCCGGGGTGGCGGTCTTCGGGGTGCCGGACGATTTCTACGGCGAGGAGATCATGGCCTGGATCAAACCCCGCAGCGGCGTTGCGCTTTCCGAGGAAGAGATCCGCGCCTTCTGTGAGGGCCGGATCGCCCATTACAAGATCCCCCGCTACATCTGGCTGGTGGAGGAGTTTCCCATGACCGTCACCGGCAAGCTCCAGAAGTACAAGATGCGGGAGCAGGCCGTGGCCCGGCTGCAACAGGACAAAAAACGGGGCTGCGCCCCCGAACGAACAATCCCCCCGCACCACGCCGAAAATAGAGCGAAATGAGGGGGGACTCCGTGCCTCCGCTTCCGGAGGTATCGTCTCCGGAAACTACTCCGTATACAGGAGGTTGATGATCACCGTCCGGTTGAGCGATCTCCCCTCGGGCAGGCTGTTGTCATAGGGCGGGTTGTTGGGGCCGTTGCCCGCATGGCTTATCTGTTCGGCGGCGACAATCCCGGTCTGGATGGTGGTGTCGTACACCGCTCTTGCCCTCCGGCCGGACAATTCGATGTTGTATTTTTCCGTGCCGATGATATCGGTGTGTCCGGCGATCTCCATGGCAACCCCCTTGAGCTCCGCCACCCTGGCGAGCACCCGGTTGACGATGATCTGGTTGCGATCCTTCAGGTCGGCCCGGTCAAAGTCAAAGAGGATCAAGCCATATTTCTCGATCACCTTGTTCTCGGTTTTCTGGGCGCTGCGTTCCTCCCGCCGGATAAAGTTGATTGCGATCGGAGCGGTGACGGTGCTGAACACGTTGCCCTCCTTGTCCTTCACTTCAAGATCGGCGCTGACCTGCCCCAACTGGGCAAGGTTGCGCAGACCCAGCGGCGCCAGGGCAAAGGAAACCTCCGCCGGCGGAGTTCCCGCACCCTCCTGGGTTGCCAGCACCTTGTCCGCGCCCAGCAGCCTGATCCGCCAATGTTCGATCCCGGCCTCGGCCCGCAGGGTAGGAGTGATCCGCAGCTCCTTGGTGTCGGCCTGTTCCTGCACATAGGTGCTCTTGATGGTGTCGAGGATGGCGGGATGGGTGGAAAGGATTTCAACCCGCTGATTTTCGACAACCCCTTCCGGAACCCGGCTGGAGCTGGGCACGGCTGGCAGGTTCCGGGCCTTGATTTCCATCCGGGAGATATCAATGCCCCAGACGGATTCAAGATAGGCGAACACCGCTTCGGCCCGGCTCCTTGCCAGGGAAATCTTGCCCTTTTCCACTCCGCTGTTGGAGTTGCAGCCCACCAGGGTTATCTTGGCCTCGGGGTTGGCCAGCAGCCGTTTGCCGATCACGTTCAAGACCTGATGGTGTTTCTCCATGGTGTCCTTGAGTTTCTCTTCGGCAAAGGCAGCGGTCTCTGCCGAGGCCAGGGCAACGTACCTCTCGGGGATGCGACTTTTTCCGGTATCGAAATAAACGTGGTTCAGCATGGGAGAGCTGTCCACCACGGTGACCTCCTCGATGTTCACCGCACCAGGCGCGCCCGCGAGCGTCCCGGTGGGGGGCTCAAGAAAGCGGTAGGTGACCACGTAACGGTGGAAGATGGTGGTGGAGAATTTCTTGAGAATGGGCAGAAAATCCTTGGCCGAGGTGGCCTTGCGGATCATGCCGTTATGGCCTTGGGCAAAGGAGGTCAGGAAGGGATCCAGACCGGGTTTGTCCATGTAGTCCACGGCATAGGCGGCGAAGTTGCTCACCCCCTTGGCCGCCAACGCCACCTCCTCACTCTTGAGCTCGCTGTTGATGTCTTCCCCGTCGGAAAAAACGAGCATGAACTTCTGGCTGTCCGCGGGCATCTGGCGGATGATCTCCAGCCCCTTGTGCATGCTGTCATAGAGATAGGTGCCGTCCGTGGTGGCGGGGAAGAAACTGCTCCGCAGAAATTGGTTCAAGGCCTGCGTCTCGCTGGCCTGAAAGGTCCGGGTGGAGAGTCTGGGCTGTTTCGTGCCCGGATCGACAAAGGTGACGACATGGACATTGTCGATGGGCCGGACCAGGGCAAGGAAGCTGTCCATCGCCGCCAGCAACGGCTCCACCGCCTTGCGCTGCTCCATGGAATAGGAGTTGTCCACCACCAGCACGATATTGAGGCCGATGTTCCGTTGCTCCTGGACATCCTCCACCGAAATGATCTTGGCGGTCTTTACCCCTTGCTTGATGGAAAAATCCTCTTTTTTCAAGCCCAGGATGGCCTCCCCGCCCTTGTCCTGAACCGAGACCAGCACCTTGCCTTCCTCCAGGGCCTGGAAGCTCAGCTTCGCTTGCTGGCGAAGGGCCTGCACCTCAAGGGCATCCAGGGCCAGCCCCCGGTCCACCCAAGAAAAAACAGTCAGCAACAAACAAAAAAGACCAACGATTTTTTTCATGCTCATTCTCCTGTGGCGGATGCGGCAGTGCATCATAAAAAGAGGCAAAGGTTTTGCGAGATTATGTAAACAAAAAAAGGTGTGCTGAACGGACTCATTCAGGCGGGGTGTCGGAAAGCCCCCTGCCGATGGCATACTTGATGAGATCGGCCACGCGTTTGATATTGAGCTTTTTCATCATGTTCGCCCGATGGTGCTCAACGGTCCGCTTGCTGATGTCGAGCTTGTCGGCGATATCCCGGCTGGTAACCCCCTCGGCCACCAGCTGGAGGATCTGCTTTTCCCTCGGGGTGAGAACTTCGCCGGACCCCTCGCTGCGGCTGCGGCAGGAGGCGATGACATCCTCGGGAAATTCCCCGGCCAGATTGGGGGAGATGTAGAACTCGCCCTGGCGCACCCTGGCGATGGCCGGCAGCAGCTCGGTGTCGGAATCGTCCTTGAGCAGGTAGCCGTCCGCCCCGGAGGCAAAGGAGGAGCAAAGGTACTGCTCGCCCTTGTGCATGGTCAGCATCAACACCTTGATCGCCGGACAGATCTTGCGCACCTCCCGGATGGCCTCAATCCCGCGCAGATTCGGCATGGAGATATCGAGGATGACCAGATCGGCCGGGGTGGTCTTTAAAAGCTCGATGAGTTCCAGGCCGTCGGCCGCTTCGCCGACCACCTTGAGAGCGGGATCCTCCTCGATCATTTTTTTGACCCCGTGCCGGATCAAGGCATGATCATCAGCCAGCACTATACGACATATACCCATGACACTCCCCTTCCTCGCCAGAAAAATCAGGAAAAATCACATTATATTCCCTGGTTATATACAGTAGTCGGAAATTTCCCGCAGTAAAATTTGCGGCGCGCGATTTTTTCAGGTTACGCCTTCGAGCGATTCCGCTTTGGGGGCAAAGGCATTGTAAGCCAGGCTGATCCCCAGGGCAAAAAGGGTGGTGCCCACCCCGATTACCGCGCCGAGGGTAATCGGCGCAATCAGGGCCAGCCGGATAAGGACCGTGGCAACCGCATAGCCGGAATTACGGAAGGACACCTGGTACTGCGCGCTATAGCGAAGCGAAATGAGCACCACCAGCACATCGCTGAAAACAAGCAGGGTATAAAAGGAGGAAAAGGCATTCTCCGGCAACCCCAAGGCGAAATACCCCCAGAGATCAACCACGCAGATGCCCGCGAACGAAAAAAGCAGCAGCAGGGCGATCATCTTTTTGGCGAGAATGAAATGGCTGCGGATTTTCTCGTCGGCAGTAATGGGATGGGAGCGTTGCGCCTTGTAAAAAAAGCCCAGGACAATAAAGATCAGCAGGGCGCCGACAGCGGAGGCGACAATGCTTGCCAGGGACGGCGCGATCTCCGCCCAGACCAACGGCTCGCTGAAATGGGCGAATTCCTTGAAGGTGTCCCGCAGCAGGATCAAGGAAAGGATCTCAAACTGTTTGCCCACCGACTTGGTCACCGAATGGGAGAGGCTGAAGATAAGGCTCACCACCTCAAGGGCCAGCAGCAGGTTGAAGGCCTGCTCGATGGCCGCGAGATGGGAATGGGAAAAATGCGAGGCAAACGGCTCGGGCACAAAATGCCGCCGGTTCAACTCGATGAGGATAATGGCCGAGATAAAGAAACCCACCAGCACGGTGGCGAAAAATTTCAAGCCCTGCTTGCTTTCCACATGCAGTTCGATCCAGTCGAAAAGAAAGCCGGCCCGTATCATGATGAATTCCATAACTGTCCGTCCCCGCCTCGTGGAAGTAAAATAATCCCTCTCTCTATTTTCTACTAATCTGATTTTTTGGGCGGCACAAGCTTTTAAGAGCCGTTCCGAAATAACTTCTGCCTGCTTGACCATCCGGATGACGACATTCCGTTGTTACAACGGCTTCCTGACCCACCCCATCCCGAGTCGCGAATCATCCCCACGCCCGGCCAATAAAATCTTTGACTTGGGCTGGCCGAATGAGCAATCATGGAAACAGGAGCTGTTCTTGTGCAGTCAAATCCATCCTGTGTGGATCGGAGGTGATCATGAGCGCGAAGATGATCCAGGCCATGCTCCGCACCATTGAAGAAGAATGCCGCTTTACCGGCGGACTCACCGGCCGCTACACCTTGCGCCAGCAAATCTTCGACGCCATGGCCACGGTGCGGCGCGAGGAGTTCGTTCCGGACGAACTCAAGCCCTACGCCTACGACAACAACCCCCTGCCCATCGGCAACGGCCAGACCATCTCCCAACCCTTCATCGTCGCGCTGATGACCGACCTGCTGGAGCCGGAGCCGGACGACACCATCCTGGAAATCGGCACCGGCTCGGGCTATCAGGCCGCCGTTCTCTCGCAGCTGGTAAGGCAGGTATACAGCCTGGAGATCATTCCCGAACTGGCGCGACAGGCTGCCCGCCGTTTGCGGCAGATGGGATACGACAGAGTGGAGGTCATTGCCTCCGACGGCTCTTCCGGGCTGCCGGAGCATGCCCCCTATGACGGGATCATCGTCACCGCCGCACCGCCCAGGATTCCCGCAGCCTTGATCGAGCAGCTCGCCCCTTTCGGCAGGCTGGTCATTCCGGTGGGGCCGCCCCATCTGCCCCAGGATCTGCTGCTGGTGGAAAAATCCGGCAAAAAGATCACCAGCCGGAGCATCCTCTCCGTGGCCTTTGTCCCGTTTACCGGCAGGATGGAAGAGTGACGAGCCCCCCTGCTGCCCAGGAATATCCCATGAAAACAGGATTATTGCACACCGGGCAAATCGAGTGCTACGACGAAAAAGGCGCCGCTATCCCCTGCCGGGGCAGCGGCCAGGACGGGGACTTCCGTCTGGGCCTGCCATGGCCGCTGCCCCGATTTTCCTTGGAAAACGAGACCGTTCTCGACCATCTCACCGGGTTTACCTGGTCCAGGGACGCCAACCTGGGTGAATTCCCCATGCCCTGGCAGGAAGCCCTCGCCTTCATCGGTGGGATGAATCGCCGCAAGTGGGGCGGGTTTACTGACTGGCGGCTGCCAAACCGCCGGGAACTGCGCTCGCTCATGAGCTATCAGACGAAAAAGCCCTCGCTGCCGGAAGGCCACCCGTTCAGCAACGTCTTTCTGGGCTGGTACTGGACCTCCACCACGGCCGCCATCCACCCGGCCTATGCCTGGTGCATCCACCTTGAAGGCGCCCGCATGTTTTACGGACGCAAGGACCAGGACTCTCTGTTCTGGCCGGTGCGCGGCAGCGGATATGATCTGTTGCCGAAAACCGGACAGATAACCTGCCACGATGTCCTTGGCCGGGAAATCCCCTGCCCGAACTCGGGCCAAGACGGGGACCACCGGCATGGCCTCGCCTGGCCGCAGCCGCGCTTCAGCGATCTCGGCGAGACGGTGCTCGACAATCTGACCCGACTCATCTGGTTCAAGGATGGGGATTTGGGAGGCAACCCCACGAGCTGGGCGCAGGCCCTGGATTTCATCGGCGAGATCAACCGGTGCAACCTGCACGGCAGCAGCGACTGGCGGCTCCCCGACATAAACGCCCTGGAATCGCTGGTGGACTGTTCCCAGGCGGAACCGGCCCTGCCCGCGGGCCACCCCTTCCTCCATGTGCGCGAGGCGTATTGGTCAGCCACCACCAGTTTTTTCGAAACAGACTGGGCCTGGGCGCTGTATCTCCACAAAGGGGCCCTGGGGGTCGGCCACAAAAAAGGGGAATCGTTTTCCGTCTGGCCCGTCAGGCTTGCGGGAGAACAGGGCTGAGGCTACCCGAACAGCCCGACCAAAAAAAGGCTCAGCAGCGGAAAATAGGTGATGATCCCCAGGGTGACGAACAGGATCGCCAAGAATGGCAGAGTGGCGGTGTACAGCTCGGCAATGGGCCGCTCGAACCGGTAGCTGGCCAGAAAAAGATCGAGCCCCACCGGCGGGGTGCAGTAGCCGATCTGCAGGTTGGTCAGAAAGATGATGCCCAGATGGGTGAGATCAACCCCATACCCTTGGGCGATGGGGACGATGAGCGGCACCACCAGCACCAGGGCGGAAAAGATATCCAGCAGGCAGCCGACCATGAGCAGAAAGATGTTCAGCAGCAAAAGAAAGGTGTACTTGCTCGAGATATGCTCCCGGATCACGGCAAAGAGCCTGGACGGGATCTCCTGATCGATGAGAAAGCTGGTGGAGGCCATGGAAGCGGCCAGCACCACGAAGATCCCCCCGAACAGGGCCATGCTCCGCACCACGATGGCAGGCAGCCGTGCCGGAGTGATATCCCGGTGCACGCACATCTCCACGAGCAGCACATAGAGGGCGGTCACCGCCGCCGCCTCGCCCACGACAAAGAGCCCCCCGTAAATCCCCCCCAGAACGATAACCGGCAAGGGCAGCTCCCAGGCCGCGGCGCGCAGGGCTCGCCGCCTTTCCCCCTTCGGCACCGGCTGACGGGAGCCGCGGCTGGCCGTGCCTTTTTTGATGCTGTAGGCCCCCAGCAGGAGCAGCATCAACAACCCCGGCAGAATCCCGGCCAGAAAGAGATGGTCGATCCTGGTCTCGGCAATGACCCCGAAAAGGATCAGGGGAAGGCTGGGGGGAAACAACAGCCCCAGGCTGCCGGAGGTGGTGATCAACCCCAGGGAAAATTGCTCGGGGTAGCGATCCTTGAGCATGGCGGGAAAAAGCAAGCCGCCCAGGGCAAAGATGGTCACCCCGGAGGCGCCGGTAAAGGCGGTGAACACCGAACACACCACCAGGGCGATCACCGCCAGCCCGCCGGGCAGCCAGCCCAGCAGCACGTTGGACAGATCCAGCAGCCGCACCGGCGCCTTGCTTTCGGAAAGGATGGTCCCGGCCAGGATGAACAGGGGCAGGGAAAGGAGCATGGGGGTATCGGCCAGCCGGGACATCTCGATGATCACCACCGAGGGATCGACGCCTGCGCCGTGGAAAGAGAGCAGGGCCAGGGCGGCCATCACCACGAAAAGCGGGCTGCCCAGCACGGCCAGCCCGAGGGGTATCAGTTGCACAAGCGGCATATCAGAATCTAGGCCATTTCATCGGAAGATTGGAGGTCTTTCCCGGCCAGGGCACCGCGAACGCCTTGCCAGCAGCCGACCAGAAAACGCAGGGCGATGCCGCCGAAGGCCAGGGGGAAAATCAGGTTAAGCTGCCAGGAGGCAAGCCCGGCCATGACCTGCCCGTTGCCCTGGCCCGCTTCCTGGAGGACAAAATCGGCCGCCACCCAGGTAAGCACCACACAGACAGCCGTGGCAAAAAGATGGCGCACCACCCGCAGCCAGCGCAAAATCCCCTTGGGCAGCAGATGGGAGGCAAGATCAATGGAGATATGCTTGTCCATTTTGGTGGCCACCACGGCCCCGAGAAGCCCTGTCCAGAGCACCATGACCCGCAGGAGCGGATCGGCCCAGGAAAGCCCCCCGCCCCACACATCGCGCAGCACGATCTGCACGCAGGCCAGGGCAATCATCGCCGCGACAAGCAGCAGGAGAACCGCCTCCTCAAGCCGCTCCAGCAAACGGCCCATCCGTTGCATGCTTCCGGAAAGCCAGTCCCTGGAATCGCTCATTTCGCGCCGGCCTGGCCTGGGGATTTTGCCCGGAAATCGGCAAGCAGACGGGTTGCCGCCTCGTGGATCTCCTTGGAAAAGGCCTTGCCAACCAGACGCGGCACGGTTTTTTGATCGCGCACCGCCACCAGCTGGTGCAAGGTCTCCTTGTCCGCCTGAACCAGCTGGATACCGTTTTTCTTCAGGGTGGCAAGGGCCTCTTCATTGCTGCGCCGGGTGTCGATCAACAGGGCGGCGAAATGTTTTTTCGCCGCGGCCTCCATGAGGGCGGCCTGCTGGGGGGAGAGCTTGTCAAAGGCGTTCTTGGAAAAAACCAACCCGCCATAGGCGTAGCCAAAGGGCGTATCGGTGATGTATTTGGTCCGGGTAAACCACTGGAGAACGATGGAGCCGTAAAACCCGTTGAACACCGTGTTGATCATGCCGGTTTGCAGGGAGGAGAGCACATCCGGGATGGAAAGGGGGATGGGGGTGACGCCCACATCCTCAAGAAAGCCGCGGCTCAACGGATCGTTCTCCGGCGCCCAGCATTTGCTCGCCCGCAACTGGGCCACCGTGGTCACCGGCTCGCCGGACATGGTGTAGACAAAGCCGACCTCGGTCATGGCCAGCAGCACCAGATCCTTTTCCAGAAAGGCCTTTTGGAAGCGCGGAAACAGCCCCTCCGCCAGCCGGTCCACCTCGGCATAGGATCTGAAGAGAAAGGGGATGGCCATGATCCGGAAATCCGGCACGGTCTCGCTGATCCCGGTCATGGTGAAGCCGCCGCCCTGGAGCTGGCCGATCCGCATCTTGCGGTACATGGCACGGTCATCGCCCATCACCCCGCCCAGGTAGAGTTTGAAGCCGATCTCGCCATTGCTCTTGGCGGTCACCTCGTTTTGAAACTCCTGAAACCGTCTGGCCCAAACACTGCCCTCCGGAGCAAGGGTGGCAATCTTGAAGAGATGCTTGGGTGCGGCCTCTGCGGTCATCGGGGCCATGAGCGCCAAAAGGGCCATGACGAAGCAGATCATACGAAACAGACGATTCATAACCTTCCTTTCTCCCTAAAAGAATTCATCGACCTGATCCAGCAGTTTTCGAGCCCGCCTCTTGGCCAGGACATTGGGCAGGGTCAGGTTCGGGGCCTGGGCAAGGTCAAAAGCCAACGCCTCTTCAAGGAGCCGGACATAGAGTTCCCGGTCAAAGGTCTGCCGTCCGTAATATTCAGCATAGGCCACCAGGACCGGAAGAAACCGCCGCTCGCCCAGGGCAAGGGCCTTCTCGAAATGATCCCGGCTCACCTCCGGCTTGCCGCCCAGCATCACCGGACGGGAGCCATAGTAGATGCCGAGGAAAAGATGGGCCCCGCCATGGTAAAAGCCCTCATCCAGGGCCAATACCCGCAGCATCAGCTGCTCGACCTTGGGCAGATCGGCCACCGCCGCGGGCGCGCCCTTGCTGGACCCGATCCAGGTGGCCCAGCCGTAGCCGGACCAGAACAGTTTTTCCACCTCCCCGGAGTCGACCGCCTGCAACGCCTCGCTGAACCCGGCAAGCGGCACCTGGCTTGCATCACCAAGCCCAGAGTGCGTGCCAAGCAGGCGCAGGCCGTATTCCTTGGCCCTTTCCGCCAAAATCGGCGCCCGCTCAGGACGGCCGCATTCCGACATGAGGCTCGCGTAGGCGGTATAGGCCTGGGCGCCATGCAGCAGCAGCCGGGCGTTGTCGGGATCTGAAACCAGCAGGCTGTCAAGAAGCAGCAGATACGAGGGGGCGCCGTCACAGACCAGTTCCAGGTCCGCCTGACGGTTGAGATTCTTCACCACCGGACCGACCATCGGGGTTATCACCAGCGAGGCGCACCCCTGGGACAACAGAGCGGCCGCAAACAGCACGACGGCCAAGCGCCCATGCCGCACGAAAAAAAAACGCCCTTGACCAATGAGTTTCCGCATGCCACCCCGATCCTGGTTATCCATATGCCCGGCGCCCAACGCCTCCCTCGCCGAGTATACCATACCCTTTTGCGCCCCGGATACAGGCAACCGGGCCCATACGCAAAAAAATGCCCCGGCAAAAAAATTACCAGGGCATCGCAACAGACTCACTTATTTGCCGGCTCAAGAAATCGCCACCAATTCCAGGGCAAAGGTGAGATCCTTCCCTGCCAGGGGCGGATTGGCGTCGAGAACGACCACCTGATCATCAACCGCCACAACGGTGACCACAACCAGTTCGCCGTTGGGGCCGCCCATCTGCAGCTTCTGATCGACCTCCGGATTGAGATCCGGGGGAACCTGATTCCGAGGCACCTCGATGACCAGCTCCAAATTTTTTTCGCCATAGGCCTTGTGCGAGGGAATGGTGACCGTTTTCTTATCGCCGACAGCCATCCCAAGAACAGCCTCCTCAAAACCCGCGATTACCTGGCCGCCGCCGAGGGTAAACCCCAGGGGCTCCCGTCCGGCCGAGGAATCGAAAACAGTCCCATCCGCCAGGGTGCCGGTGTAATGGATCTTGACGCTATCTCCTTTTTTGGCCTGTGACATACCTTGCTCCTTTTCGTCTTTCCCCGAGAGGGATTTTATATCTATGAAATTACGTTGTTTATAATGGAACGAAACATGGGGCCCCACCTTTTTCACGAATGGTGCTTGCCTAAGGCCCCTTTTTGGCTTTAAGTTGGGAGCCGTATTCCCTTTTTCCTACAACAACCGCCAAAACAGCAGTGCGGCGGCAGCAAAGGACGTGTCAATGTACGAATGGATTCTCACCGGGCTCAGTATCCTGGGAACCCTCTACAACCTGCAAAAACGCGCGGCAGGCTGGGTGATCTGGACCATCGCCAATCTTGGCTGGATTATCAGCTTTTCCCATAAGGGCATGATGGCCGAGGCGTTCCTCTTCTCGGTCTATCTGGTGCTGTCCGTTTACGGCATCTTCAAATGGTGGACACCCCGGCCCGCGGAAGACAAAGGCTGAAACCGCCGGTCATGCGCCCAGCTGAATGGAATCCTCCACACCGAGGGACTGGTAGATATCCAGGGCCTGCCGGGAGTGATTCAGGGTGTAAAAATGGATGCCCCGCACCTCGTTGTCCAGCAGATCGCGGACCTGCTCGGTGGCCCAATGCACCCCGACCTTTTCCACCTGCTCATCGCTTCTGCCCCGATCCAGGGCGCGCAACAAGGCGGCCGGAATCCTGGCCCCGGCGGCAAGCTCGGCCATCCGCACCATGCCGCTCTTGGTGGTGATGGGCATGAGCCCGGCAATGATGGGCACGGTTATCCCGGCCAGGGCGCAACGGTCGCGGAAATCATAAAAATCGCGGTTGTCGAAGAAGAGCTGGGTCACGATATAGTCCGCCCCGGCGTCAACCTTGGCCTTGAGATAGTCCATCTCAAGCAAACGGTTGGGGGTGGCGGGATGTCCCTCGGGAAAACCGGCGACACCCACGCCCATCTGGGGAAAGTTCTTTTTGATAAAAGCGACCAGATCGGCGGCATAGGCAAAGCCGTCCTCGGGCTGAACAAAATCCTTCTGGCCCTTGGGAGGATCGCCGCGCAGGGCGAGAATATTCCTGACCCCGCTTGCCGCGTAGTTACCGAGGATTCCCCCGGTTTCCGCCCGGTTTGAGCCGACACAGGTAAGATGGGAGACAACGGTAAGATTGGTCTCCTGCTGAATCCTGACGATCAGCTTGTGGGTGCGATCCCTGGTCGAACCGCCCGCTCCGTATGTCACGCTGACATAGGCGGGCTTGAGGGGCATCAGATCGGAAATATTGGCAAAAAGATTTTCCCAGCCCGGCTCATCCTTGGGCGGGAAAAATTCAAAACTGAAGGAAAACCTGTTGTTGTCGAGAATGTCCCTGACCAGCATCGTATCTCTAACCCGTTGTTTTGGTGAAAAATTTCAAATATCAAAAGAAACACCTATCTACCCCTTTCACCGGACTTGCAAAAGAGGAGAGAAGCCACATGTCCGTAACATAAAATCAAAGAGTTACCAAGCAATAACTGTTGTAATCGCGTCTTTTTTTTGCGATTTCAACAAATTTACCATCCGATTGCTCGAAAAATTCACGGTCATCAGGAAAAAAATACGCGACCAACAACAAATACGTTGCCGGGTATCCCCATTCGGACAGGGCGAATCCTCATCTTGACTTGACAAAGTCAGGTCCAGGGTTGTAATCAGTTTCTGGTGAAGCAAGCAAACATTGCGCCATCGGGAAGATGGCCGGGGGATCACAAAACGTTGGCACATTCAAACAAAAAAACATCCGCGGCCACCCTGCTGTTCTGTTCTCTGTGCCTGGCTGCCCCAGCCCGCCAAGCCGGAGCCTACACCGAAAAAGACCTTGAAACCCTGAAGTCCACCAACCGGTGCGTGGAATGCGATCTTTCCGGCGCGGATCTGCGCCGGGCAAAGCTTGCCGCCGCCTGCCTGGAGCGGAGCAATCTTTCCAGGGCAAACCTGGCCGGGGCCGATCTGGAAGGGGCAAACCTCAAGGCCGTTGACCTCTCCGGGGCAAACCTGATCGACGCCAACCTGGAAGAGGCTGATCTCTACAAGGCGGATCTCTCCGGCGCCTTTATCAAGGGGGCCAACTTCAAGGACGCCTCCCTCGCCCGCAGCAACCATGAGCGGGCAATCCTCGAAGGCTCGGCATACACCGCCCCGGAGAATGCCCTGACAAGGCCGGAAAAGCCCCTGCCGGAACCGCCCGCCGCCCCGGCACTTCCGGAAAAGGCTGAACCGGCCATACCTGCTCCCCAGCCCGAGACACAGCAAGCAGCACCGGCCCCTCCCGCTGCTGCTCCGGTTGCAGCCAAGGTTGCGCCCACGCTTCCCGTTCCGTCCCCTCCGGCATCGATGCCTTTGCCGAAGCCCGTTCCCGAACCGACTCCCACCCCGGCATCGTTGCCCGCCCTGCCCCGCAAGGAAACGACGCCCGAGATTGCGGAAAACCAGTTGCCAACTTCCTTGCCGGAACCGGCGCGGACGGTACAGGCGGTGGACGCCGTATCTCCGCCCCAGACAGAACCGCCTCCGGCGCAGCCCGCACCGGTCCGAGTCACAAAAAAACCAGCGATTCAACCGCCCGTGCCCTCGGGAGCCACCTCCGAGGTGGAACGTCTGGTCGCCCAAAACGCATGTCCCGGCTGCAACCTGGCCGGAGCAGACCTCACCGGCCTCAATCTGAATCGGGCGAATCTGGCCGGAGCCAACCTGAGCGGAGCCAATCTGGAAGGGGCAAGCCTCAAGACGGCGGACCTGGCCACGGCAAACCTCAGCCAGGCAAATCTTACCAGGGCAAATCTCGCCGGAGCCGATCTCTACAAAGCCGACCTCACCGGGGCAATCCTGACCGGGGCTGACCTTGAGGGAGCGTACCTGATCGGAACGATTATGGAGAAAGAGCGACAGAAAGGCACCAAAGAGGACATCGATGCCTTCCTCGCCCAGTACCGCAGCAAAACCCCTCCACCCTCCAAGAGAAAAAATCCCCTGGAAAGAGATCGCGCCCAGGTGGAAAACCTGTGGGCTCCATCCTTCCAGGCCATGCAAACAACGCCGACGCTGGGTACCCCCGAGCAGGAAAACGACACAGCCGACGTCGCCGTTGCCCCGGCGCCCAGCACGGCCCCGGCCATACCCTCGGATGAGGAGCCCCCTGTCGCCTTGGCCGCAGCCGTTCCCAGCGGTCCGGTCGCAACAGCTCCGGCCGCTGTGACGCCTCCGGCCAAGGCAGCAGCGGAGACAGTGCCGACCGCCACACCCGTCGCCGTCCAGCCCGTGGCTCCGCCAGTCCCGCAGACCCCACCCCCTCCTCCGGTCTTGAGCAAGATACCGGAAGAGGTGAAACCGCCGGAAAGCCCCAAGCTTACCGACCTGGAAAAACTCCTGCAATCCAACCGCTGCGTTGAATGCAACCTTGCCGGACAGGATCTCTCCGGGAAAAAACTGAAAGAGGCTGTCCTTGAGCGCTGCAATCTCTCCGGGGCAAACCTGCGTGACGCCGACCTGGAAGGGGCCAACCTCAAAGGCGCGAACCTTACCGGAGCCAATCTGGAGAATGCCGATCTGGAAGGGGTTGATTTCTACAAGGCTGACCTGACCAACGCCAATCTTAAGGGGGCAAACCTCAAGGACGCATCGGGATTACGGCAGACCGGCGCCCAACCGGAAGGAGCCTCGGGCACAGGTCTGTTCTCAAGATAAACGAAGAAAAGAACTCCGGCAAAGCCCAGGGGGGAGGGGCTTTATCACTTCGCCTTGTTGATCTTGATTTCCTTTTTTTTGCTTTTTGCCGTCTTGGGCAGGGTGATGGTGAGCACGCCCTTGTCGAACTTGGCCTCAATCTTGTCCTCCTGCACCTCCACCGGCAGACGAAAGGAGCGTTGAAACGCCCCGCTGTAACGCTCCAGATAATAATGGTGCTCGTCTTTTTCCTCTTTTTCCTTTTTCTTCTCTCCCTCAATGGTCAACAGGTTGCCGGAGAGGCTCAGTTTGATGTCTTCCGGGTCGAGGCCGGGCAGTTCGGCCTTGACGATCAGCTTGTCCTTGGTTTCCGAGATGTCGGCCATCGGCGCCCAACCCTTGGTGAACATGGTCGGCAATGGCCAATCATCCAGAAACCGGTTCCACAGCCGGTCCATTTCGTTGCGCACAGTGCTGAGTTCCGAGAACGCTTTCCTTGGAATAAGTTCCCTCATGGCACACCTCCTTCAGTGAAGTCCCCCCTGGACTTTACAGAGTTTTTACCGGGTCAACCCCGTTGCGTTGGCGATTATCTTTTCTCAAGGATCCTGACAAGGGCTTCTTCCAGATCCTCCGTGGAAAACGGTTTCTCGATGAATTCATGCACTCCGAGCCGAAAGGCCTCGGCAATGACCGCTTCGGTCATGTAGGCTGTGAGCAGGATCTTCTTGAACCTGGCATTGAGACGCTGCGCCCGCTTTAGGAATTCAAGGCCGTCCATGCCGGGCAAACGGTAGTCGGCGATGATGATGTCGCAGCCATTGCCTTTGACGATCTCCAGGGCGTCCTCCCCTGTCTCAACCGCCATGATCGCGCAATTCTCATTGGCAAAAAAACGTCGCAGGGAATCCCTGATCAACGGTTCATCCTCAACCAGCAACACCTTCATCCCCTGCAATCGCTCAAACAGGTCCATACCGCTCTCCTTCCGGAGTTCACCCGCCTGCTCCGGCGCAGGCTCAGACCACATCCCAGCCCTGTTTATCCAGCATTGCTATTGTTCAACGCGCTGTTTACCGGCATCAAGCACCCGCCGCACCACCTCCGCCAGCCTCACGGGACTGATGGGCTTGAGCAGATACTCTCGCACCCCCAGCTCCAAGGCCTCTTCCTGGGTCATGATATCGCTGTAGCCCGTGGTCAGGATAACCGGGATGCCCGGCCGCAAGGCCAGGATCTTTTCCGCAAGCTGGGTGCCGGTCATGCCGGGCATGGTCAGGTCGGTGACGACCAGGTCAAAGCCCTCCGGATCGGCAACAAACTCGTTCCAGGCCTCCCGGCTGTCGCCATGGGCCCGCACCCGATATCCCGCAACCCCAAGCGCCTGTTTTCCCAATTCGGCCAAGGCAGGCTCATCATCCACAAAGAGGATGCGCTCCGTCCCCCCGGACAATCGCAAATCGCCACCAGCGCCGTTGATCTCCGCTATCTCCTTGATGCGGGGGAAGTAGAGATCGAACACCGTTCCCTGCCCCGGCACGCTGGAAACCTCAATGGCGCCCTGATGGCTTTTCACGATCCCGTGCACCACGGCAAGCCCCATCCCGGTTCCTTCCCCGGTTTGTTTTGTGGTAAAAAACGGTTCGAAGATCCGCGCCACCACATGCTGCTCCATCCCCTGCCCGGTATCGCGCACCCCGAGATGAACATAAGCTCCGGGCTTCAGGTCCGGATTCAAGGCAGCGCGGGACTCATCAATCTCCTCGGGCCCGAGGGTGACGAGGAGGATCCCTCCCTTGCCGCGCATGGCCTGGGAGGCGTTGATGCAGAGATTCATCAGCACCTGGTGGATCTGCACCGGATCGGCCAAAGCCCAACAGGCTTGGTCGCCTATCTCCTGTTTCATCTCCATGGTGCTGGGCAAGGAGGCCCTGAGCAACTTCATGGCCTCCTTGACTATGCTCCGCAATTCAAGGGGTTCCCGCCTTGCCTCGCTGTGCCTGCTGAAGGTAAGAATCTGCGCCACCAGATCCTTGGCCCGCTTGCCGGCCCTGGTCACCTCCGCCAGTTTGGCATAGGCAGGCATGTTCTGCTGCAGATCCATCATGGCCAGTTCCGTGTAGCCCATGACCGCGGCCAGGATGTTATTGAAATCATGGGCAATGCCGCCTGCCAGGGTACCGATGGCCTCCATCTTCTGGGCCTGCAGAAGCTGGAACTCCAGCTTCTTTTGTTCGCTGATATCCTTGGCGAAATGGGCGATGCCGTTTATCTTTCCCTGGTCGTCCATGACCGGGGTGGCGGTGAGCAAAAAGGTCTTTTGCAGCTCGGGATGAAAAATCTCCTGGCTATGTGACTTGCCCTCGTGGGAGAGAAGATACGCCGCGCATCCCGCACAGGGATCGGGGCTCCCCAGGAACACCTCGTAACAATGCCGGCCGACCAACTCCGCCGCTGTTTTTTTCAGGATACGACAGGCCGCCTTGTTTACCCTGGTGAGACGCAAGGAGGTATCCTGCAGGGTAACGATGTCATCCACGGCGTCGAAGGTCCGCTCCCACTCCCGCTGGGCCTCCCCCATCCGTTCTTCGGCAACGCGGCGCTCACGCATTTCCTTGAGGAGCTGCTCGTTTTTCTGGGAAAGCTCCGCCGTGCGCGCCACCACCATTTTTTCCAGATGGTCACGATACCCCTCGAGCTTTTCTTCCGCGGCCTTGCGCTCGGTGATGTCCCGGATGATCACAATGGCCGTCCGCTGCTCCCCATCGGCAATGGGCAGCGCGACCAGGGCAACTCTCCGCCCCTTCAACAGCAGCGCGGCCTCCTCGCCCAGGGCAATGGGGTGCTCGCCGAGTTCGATAAAAATCCTCTCCACTTCCTCCCGGGTGCTTCCCGTAAAAAAACCGGAAAAATCGGCGGCAAGGATCTTTTCTTCCCGTGCGCCCAGGATGGCCGCCCCGGCGGCGTTGACATACACAACCCTTCCCTCGGCGGTGCACTCGACGATTCCTTCGCTGATGTTGCCCAGAACAACCTCGAAATGTTTCCTTGAATTCAACAGCTCCTTGGTGATATCCCGCTGGTACACGCTTTCAATCCCGGCAACCCCGGAAAAACCCAGATCTTCCTTGTTCTTATGGGCGGAGAGCAAGTTGGAGACATGCTGTTCGATGTCGCGGAAAGGGCCCTTGGCGATACAGGCATTGGCGCCGAACGAGGCGTAGTCGAGCGTTTCTTCCGCGGCGATGGCGGAAAGGATGATGATACAGACGTTTTTCAACTCCGGCATGGATCGCACGATCCGGCACAACTTGTCGCCGCTGATATTGGGCATGACCAGATCCACGAACATGATATCCGGAACAAAATCAGCGAGCACGGAGAGGGCTGTCAGGCTGTCGGGCGCGGTTTTCACCTCATAGCCTTTCTTGCCGAGGAAATTGCTCATGAGCCGGAGCATCAGCGGCTGGTTGTCCACTACCAGAATCTTTTCATTCATGGTCGTCCCCAAAACCCTATAGCCGATCGGACTCGCCTCTCGGCCCTGAGTATCCCTGTGCCGCACCGCCTTTTTTTAATTGTAGCACAAGTTTTCCCTCCGCCGTGCGGTTAAAATGTGGACATCCCGCTCCACTCCTGAAAACGGTAGAGACCGTACCGAAGCGGCGAATTTTCGGCAAACTCCTTGTAATCAACGGAATAGACCCCATCCCGGTTCCGCCAGATCCTCTCGAAATAATCGTTTGCCTCCCTGGCCACCGGAGAATCCGCCGGGCCCGTCACCTCAAGGCAGGCCTCCAGGTTCAGGTCGTCAAGATTCCGCCGGGTCAGATTGGCCGAGCCACCGATGAGCACTGTTTCTCGAGGCAGGGCAATCATGGCCAGCTTGGGATGAAACTGCTCGCCGCGCGTCCCGTACCAGCGCACCTGGATTTTGCCCTGGGATTTCTCGACAAGCTCCCGGGCCACCGGCCGGTTGGGGATGCCGTTTTTTTTGCGGCCGAAGGCATCCTTGTTGGGATCAAGGAGCAGCCGCACCTCGGCCCCCCTGGCCGCTGCCCCGAGAAGTCCTGCGATAATCTCGCGGTCGGAGAGATAGAACATGGCCATCCGCACCGAACAGCCGCTCCCGCAACGGGAGAGGGCCGTTAACAGCCGCGCCTTGATCTTCCCTTCGGTGAGCAGGCACAGATGCACGGTGCCGGCTTCGGGGCGATCCGGGATCTCCCATTGGGGCAAAGTCTCGCCGGAAAGGCTTGCCACCGCAGCCTCCGCCGCGACGACATCCCGCACCACCGCCCCTTGGGCGACGATGGCGATGTTGGAATGGTAACCGCTTGCGTCATGGGGGTTGGCGGAGGTGATGAGCGCCTCTTTTTCACTGGCCACCACCTTGCGGTGATTGGCCTTGAAGTTGAACAGGCTCAAATACCCCCGCATGGTCATGGCCGGGCCATTTTTAGCGAAAGGCGACGGCAGCCAGCCTTCCCCGTTGACGCCGAACCATTGGTAAAAAAGCCGCCACCAGGCCGAGTAGATGAAGTTGGAATCACGCAGCTTGCCGGTATCGGTGTAAATGATCCGCACCCCGCTTGCCCGCAACCTCTTGAAATGCTCCGGTTCCTCCCCTCCGTAGCTCCGGTTGATCGGATCGGTGATGAGCACAATGTCCACCTGGGGCGACCGCTGTTTTTTTTCAACGAGCCTGCGGGTCATCTCCTCGGACAGGGGAGGATATTTCTCCCCTGGGGCATGAACGCTGTTGAAGAGAAAAAGGTCGAGCAGAACAAAACGCTCAGCCTTGTCGATGATCCGGTGGATCCGGCTAAAAATGGCTTGCTCGCGCACCGGCTGCCCGTCCCGCTGATAGGTGCGATCGGCCAGAAACTCGACCTCCGAGGCAACACGCGCCACCCCTGCAAACGAGACCCCCTTGGGCAGGGGCTTACCCTTTCCATACGCCATGAGAGCCAACCAGGCAACCGCCACGACAACCACGATGATCCGCAAGAGATTACCCCTCCCAAATTTTGCCTTGCCCATAACACTCCTTGGGGAAATTACATTCGCCTGTCAATTAACGGTCTTGGAACGGGGAGAACCACTGAAGGGCCGAAACGGAGAAAAAAGCTGCAATGGTCATACCGAAGCCAAAAAGATATCCACCAGATTCGGATCAAACTGGGTTCCGGCCAGGGAACGGATGTGTTGGGCAACCTTTTCCGGAGGCCATGCCTCCCGATAGCGCCGGGCCGAGATCAGGGCGTCCCAATTGTCGGCAATGGAGAAGATCCTGGCCGCCAGGGGAATCTGCTCGCCTTTCAAGCCGCGCGGATAACCGGTGCCATCCCACCGTTCATGATGACAATAGGGGATATCCAGGGCCGGGCGCAGATAGTGAATGGGGGACAACAGGTCAAAGGCAAAGGCCGGATGCCGCCGCATAATCTGCTGCTCCTCTTCGGTGAGCGGGCCGGGCTTCATCAAAACCGTATCCGGCACCGCCATCTTGCCGATATCATGGAGCAGGGCGCCGCGGCGGACATGATCCAGCTCATCCTCCCGGATGCCCAAGGCGCAGGCCACCTTCAAGGTGAGCTCCGCCACCCGCTGGGTATGGCCCTCGGTTTCCGAATCGCGCAGCTCCAGAGCCTTTGCCCAGCCCTCGATGGTGGTGTCGTAGGCCAGGGTCAATTCGATGTTCGACTCCTGGAGTTTGCGGAAAAGCGTCGCGTTATCGATGGCGATTGCCGCCTGAATGGCCAAGGCCTCAAAAAAATCGGACCATTCCGGGTCGGCCTCAAACCGCTCCCGGGAAAAAATCTCGAAAACGCCCTTCACCTGCCCTTTGGCAATGAGGGGCACAGCATAATAGGTTATGAATTTTTCTTTTATGAGCAACTCATTGCGGACAAACGGATTGGGCTGTTCGTCAATATCCGGAATATGAACGACCCGCCGCTCATAGGCGGCAATCCCGGCCCCGCCTTCGCCAAGCCGCACCTTGGATTTGCGGATGCCGATCCCTTCAAAACCCCAATCCGCCCCATGATCCAGGGTCTGGGTGTGGGTGTTGAGCAAAAGAATGGCCCCGGCATCCATGCCCAGCTGCGACACGGTCTGTTCCAGAAAAAGCTTCATGGTCAGCCGCAGATCCAGACTCGCGGTAATCACCATGTCGATGGCGTGCAGGGTGGTCAGATGCTGGAGCCTTGCCTTGGCCCGTCCTTCCGCCTCAAGCCGGGCGACAATCTCCTTTTCAAGCTCCGTGTTTTTCTGAACAAGGGCGGTATTCGTCCGGACGATTTCCAGGTCCGCCTCATGCACCCTGGTGATGGTGAGCCTGGACAGGCCGATGACCAGGAAAACAAAGAGGGAACCACCGAAAAAAACCAGCCCGGTGATGAGTTCCACCGGAAAAACAAGATGTCTGACCTGAATGATGATAAAGAAAAGGTATCCGGCAATAAAAAACACATTCAGGGCAGACAGAGCCCGCCATTTTCCCACGCAGGAAAGGGGAACCAGCCGCCTGGTCTGCATGCAAAGCCGCGCCGCGGCAATGAGAAAAATGATCCCGGGAATCACCAGGATGGTGGACAACAATTGACTCAGTGTCATACGGTGTTCCGGCAATGCGAGGAATTCCCTCGGAATCCCCGCGGTTAGTAAGCATTCACCCCTGTCCGCAATCAGTGTACAGAGTGGCGGCGTTAAAGTCAAAATCTCCGACCGGCCTTACCCGGTGGACACGGCGGCCAATCGAGACGAATCATTGCTTTTCTGAATGATTTCGCCTACCATAAGGGCATTCTTCGTTAATGGGGGGGGGAACCCGGCCCCGGCGCCAATTCGGGAAACGACACAGGAGAGCACCGCGCGAACATGGAACCGCAGCCACTGGTCATCGAATACCGCTTCCGCCTGCAGGACAACAGCGAAGAGCTTTTTACCATCCGCCTCGCCCCCCAGACCCTTGAATCCCTGCCCGACTCCGCTGCCGAACCCTTGCCGCACTGGACCGCGCTCTCCTTTGCCCAGTGCGCCAGTTGCCCGTTGACGGAGGCAGCCTCTCCCCACTGCCCCGCCGCAGGCAACCTTGCCCCCATTGTCCGGAGGGGAGAAAAGCTTCTCTCCTTTGACCTGGTGGACCTTCAGGTAACAACCGCCGAGAGGATAACCATCCAGAAAACCACGGCACAAAGGGCGCTCTGCTCCCTGATGGGGCTTGTCATCGCGACAAGCGGCTGCCCGCACACCGCCTTTTTCAAGCCCATGGCCCGGTTTCACCTGCCGCTGGCCAACGAGGAAGAAACCATCTTCCGCGCCACCGCAACCTATATGCTGGCCCAATATTTTGTAACCAACGAGGGAAAACAGGCGGATTTCAACCTGGAGAAATTGACCGATCTGTACCGCACCATTCAGGAAGTCAACCTGGCCATGGCGAAAAGAGTCCGGAGCGGCTCAACAACAGACTCGTCCGTCAATGCCATTATCCTGCTCGATATGTACGCCAAGGCCCTGCCCTATATGGTCAAGCAGTCCCTCGAAGAACTCCGCTACCTGTTCGAGCCGTTTCTGAAAACCCTCGAGACCCCGGACAAATCCTGATCTTCCTAACGGCGGCCCGTCCCCCCAAGCGCTCTGTATCTGGCAGCCGCGGCCCTGCCCAGGTTCCCGCGTGAATCAGCCGCCGCCACCTGACCGTATAAGGCATGGGCCTTTGCAAGCTCCCCGGTTTTTTCATAGCTTTCGGCAAGAAAAAAGGCGCTCCCCAAGGTGGGCATAAGCTTCATGCTTTTTTGCAGATGTTCCTTGGCCGAGGCGGGATTGTTCTCCTGCAGGTACAGGTAGCCAAGGCCGAAATGGCTTTCGTGATAATCCCCATCCAGCTGCACGGCCTTGCTCAAATATTTTTTTGCTTGCTCCGGGCTGTCGTTTTTCAGATACGCCATTCCCAGTGCATTTTGCAGCAGAGCCTGCCGCGGGGCTTTGTGAACCGCCTGCTCATACAGGGCAATGGCTCCGGCCAGATCCTTAGCCTGCTCTTTTTCCCTGCCCTTATCGTAATCGTCATACGCCTCCTTGGTTTTCCTCAACGGCGCCATGGCCCGTTGGAACTCTCCGGCCCCGGAGACATACGCCTCATTGTTCATGGCCCAGTTGTAGTTGCTGTCGATGTAGTACTGGTTATCCCGCATCCGTTCCTTGGAGAAAGGATGGGTCCGGAACAGCCCTTGGAGCCACAGGGCTTCCCCCTCTCCACTTTTTTGGGCCAAAAATTCCTGCAACTCCACGGCACCCTTGGGGCTGTACTGAGCCTTCACCATATAATCAATACCCAGCCGGTCAGCCTCCCGCTCCTCCTCGCGGCTGTACGAGCTGTCCAGCAGCGCGCCTGCCACCTGCCCTGCCTGCTGCGCCAGGATGCCGTAAGAAGTTCCACTGCTCCCATAGGACAAAACCTGCAGACCGATGTTGAACAATATCCCGCGTTGCAGGTTCTGCAACGAATGCCGGGCCGTGACATGACCAAGCTCATGCCCCAGCACCGCGGCAAGCTGGGCCTCGTTTTCCAGGGCAACCAGCAGACCGCGGGTGATGGCGATATTGCCGCCGGGCATGGCAAAGGCATTGGGGCTGGAGTCGTTCACCACCTTGAAGGCATAGGGAAGATTGGGCCGATGGCTGACCTTGGCCAGGCGCATTCCAATCGCGGTGACGTACTCCTTAAGATGCGGATCATCGTACTCCCCCTGCATCCGTTGGATTACCTCGGGAAAGGCCTTTTTGCCGAGGGAGACTTCTTCCTGTTCGCTCAAGCTGTAAAAAGCCAGCTCGGACTTGCCGGTAACGGGATTCATCGCGCAGCCGGAGAAAAGGGACGCCAGCACCGCCAGCACAGGAAAAAAGAATCGTAAACGAATATCCATGGGGACACACCTGTCAGTTTGTGCTTGAAAAATGGCACTCACGATATTTTCAAAACTATATCAATTCATCCATCCCGCGCAAGTGGGTTCGCTACACCTTGCCGTAGACTTGGCAAAACTGGAACAGCACATGGTCAGAAAAACCATAAAAAAAGGGTGGCCAAACGGCCACCCTCTGATGCCAAAACAGTCTTGCTCGTGCGTTAGAAGCGGCAGTCGAGCAGGAAATAGAGATTGTCAAGATCGGTGATGGAATCACCAAAATCGCCTATGTGCATTCCGCTATTACTATAGTTGTAGTCGATATGGGTGTATCCCAAGCGGCCAAAAAGATTGTCGTTGAACGGCTGAATGTAGTAGAAATCATAAGCATCGCCGCGCGCAGCCAACTTGTTGTACAGTTCGGCGCTGCCCCAGGTAAAGCTGAACCAATTGTCGCTGCCATGATTGTACTCAAAGCCGACCTTGGGGTTGTTCCATGGCTTATACGCAATGTTGTAACGCAGGCCGGCATGGAGAGCCCACCCGGAATGTTCATCGTTATTCGCCCCAGTATTCATCAACCCGAGAGCATACCCGTTGTAAGGACCACCAGTAATAGTGGCCGTTGCGCCGTTCGGGTCTGTTTCATTGATCCCTGCTGAAGCAAACAGATCAAATCCTGAATCCATCAGATTATTGGCCTGCGCATGAACACCATACAAATTCATGTCACCGATATCTACCTTGGTAGTGGTAGTTGCACCAAAATATGAGGTGTCGGCATTCAAATTCTTCACCTGGAGAGCACTTAAGACGAGAAGACTGTCCCGCACCCCAGGAATCTCGGTCTCGAAAAACATGGCATAAACATTGGTGTCATCATACATTCCGCCAGCGTTATCCATGTAGCTTACAGCAGTATTGGTGTCTTGGTAAGCCTTGCCCCATGCAAAACGGAGACCGGAGTTCTTCCACCCCAGATACCGCTCCAAACCAACGGTGGCCACCACGCCGTCCGCCTCGCCGTCAAACAGAAGGGAGGGGTAGGTGGACTGGCGGAGACGGTTCTCCTTCAACTCGGAGGGAGGGCCCTCGGAGGAAGGATGACGGCCGAAGGTCAGGGCCAACGGGATGGGCATGTCCTCGGGAATCCAGTCCACATAAGCACGATCCAGCTTCAAGCCGCTGTCCCCAGGCACATGGGCCGCATTGGAGTCATTAGCAAACGCATTGTTTTCGTTGTTGGCAAAATTCTTGTAGGCAGTAACACGACCGGTGAACAACAGGTTCTTTCTGATCTCGGAATCAAGATTCAGACGGAAGCGGTTGCTCCAGTAATTGTCGTTATGCTCTTCTGCCACCAAAGATCCCGGGGTTAAAGATGTGGAGTTTTTCAAGGTGAAGAAATCAGCCCTGGTCCGCAACTCCGCACCCAGGTTGATCCGATCCTTCAAGGTCTTGGTTTCAACCTTGTCCAGGGTATCGAAGATGGTTTCCACATCCTTGGCCAACTTGCTCGGCATGGCGGCGGAAGCTGCCTTGCCGGAAGGGCTGTCGGTTTTTTCCATCTGGTCAACACGCTTCTGCAAGGTGTCCAGACGTTCCAGAATCGCTTTATAGTCTTCTACCGGAATGGCTACAGTCTGGCCACCTGCTCCAGCAACGGCGCAGCCTGTCCAGGCCAGCAATGCACCTGCGGTCAATAAAATTTTTTTCACTTATTCTCCTCCTCCCAGTGAATATCTTTTTTCGCCAGTGAATTATTTGGGGATAACCGCCGCTGCCGGTTGGTCACTGTCGGCTGCGTGCTTCACCAAATACTTCACCACCGCCTGCAGGTCTGCATCACTCATGCCCATATCCGCCGTGTGACGTCCACGGGCAAAATATTTCTCCCACACCGTACCGGCCTTGTCGGCAGGGTTCACAATAGACGCCTTGCCTCCCTTTTTGTGGCATGCGCCACAGCTCTGCAAAAAGAGCGCGTCCCCGCTGGCCGCCAAAGCGACAGTAGGAAGCATCAGCGACATTGCTGTCAGCATTGTTACGATTCGCTTCTGCACCAACTCACCTCCCATTTCAAAAATTGATAACAGAAATCCTGTTTCCTGAAAGTTTATAACTGGTTACTTTCAAAAAAGTCAACAAATCATCTGTGTTTTTCTCTTTTTCTTCCTGCCGGCAAACCCTTGTTGTTCTAGGAATTGCTTTCCATTGGCCCGGATCAGCATATTCTCGGCAGCTGTTCGCCCACCGGCATATCCACAATCCTTTGCGCCCCTAAGGCTGTACGCATGGCCACCAGCCCCCGGTTGCCTGCAACAACCTCGCCGATAATCGCGGCCTCCCGCCCCTGGGGATGGCTTCGCATGGCGTCCACCACCGTGCCGGCAACCTCCGCCGGAACAACGGCCACCAGCTTGCCCTCGTTGGCGACGTACATCGGGTCGATGCCCAGCACCTCGCAGGCGCCCCGCACCTCGGGCCGCACCGGAATGGCTGCCTCCTCCAACATGATGCCGACCCCGGAGGATGCGGCAAACTCGTTGAGCGTAGTGGCAAGGCCCCCACGGGTGGGATCGCGCATGGCGTGGATGGCGGGAGAGGCGTGCAGCATCCGGTCCACCAGGCCATTCAGAGCCGCCGTATCGCTGTGCACCCGTGAGGCAAAGGAAAGCCCTTCCCGAGAGGTCAGGATCGCCATGCCGTGATCGGCAATGGTGCCGGAAAGGATGACCTTGTCCCCCGGCTCGAGATTGGCCGCGGAGATGTTCACCCCTGCCGGCACCAGCCCCACCCCGGTGGTGGTGATGAAGAGCTTGTCGCAGCAGCCCCGGTTGACCACCTTGGTGTCCCCGGTCACGATCCGCACCCCGGCGGTTTTTGCCGCCTTTTCCATGGAGAGCAGAACGCGGTGCAGGGTGGCCATGGGCAGACCCTCCTCGATGATAAAGGCGGCGGCCAGATAGAGCGGCGTGGCCCCGCCCATGCAGACATCGTTCACCGTCCCGTTGATCGCCAGATCGCCGATATCGCCGCCGGGAAAGAAAAGGGGATCCACCACAAAGGAATCGGTGGTCAGGGCCAAGCGGCCTTGGGGAAAATCGACAACCGCCTGATCCTCCAGCCGGTTCAGGGTTTCATTGCCGAAGCGCGGCAGAAAGAACCGGCTGACAAGCTCGGCGGAGAGCCGCCCGCCGCTGCCGTGCGCCAGTTGGATGGTCTCATATTCCATGATGGGCAGGGGACAGCTGAAGTCTTCCGGATTCAGATTATGCATGGGATGTCCTGTGATACTTGTAATAGGCAGCGCAAGCGCCCTCACCCGAAACCATGGTCGCCCCCAGGGGGTGCTCCGGGGTGCATTCGCGGGCAAAGGCAGGGCAAGCGTCGGGCTTGATCAGCCCCTGCAATACATTGCCGCTTTTGCACAACTCCGATTCCCGCGCCTTGATGGTCTCCACGGCAAACTTTCGTTCGGCGTCATAGGCGGCGAGATGATCCCTGATCACCAGGCCGCTGGCAGGCAAGACTCCGATCCCCCGCCAGGCGCGATCGCTCACCACGAACACCTCGGCCATGATCCGCTGGGCCGCCGGGTTGCCCTCCCGGCTCACCGAGCGGCCGTACTGGTTTTCCACTTGGTGGCGCCCCGCCTCAAGCTGCCGGAGCACCATGAGTAATCCGGCAAGGATGTCGACGAGTTCAAAGCCGGTGACCACGATGGGCACCTTGAATTCCTCGGCCAGCGGTTCGTATTCCCGCCAGCCCATGACCGTGCAGACATGGCCCGGGGCCAGATACCCCTGCACCCGATTCCCGGGCGAGGAGAGCAACCCCCGGATGGCGGGCACTACCAGAACATGGCTGGCCAGCAGGCTGAAATTCGTCAACCCCTCGCGCTTGGCTTGCAGCAGGGCCATTGCATTGCCCGGCGCCGTTGTTTCAAAACCCACGGCCAGAAAAACCACCTCCCGCTCCGGGTTCTGCCGGGCCAGGGCCACGGCTTCCAAGGGCGAATAAACCATGCGCACGTCAGCCCCGGCGGATTTCGCCATGAACAGGCTGGAGACGCTGCCCGGCACCCGGAGCATGTCGCCGAAGCTGGTGAAAATCACCTCGGGCCTGGCAGCGATGGCTACGGCCCGATCAATGGTCTCCACCGGGGTCACGCAGACCGGGCACCCCGGCCCATGCACCAGCTCGACCTGGGCGGGCAGCAGCTGATCCAGCCCGTTTTTCATGATGGCATGGGTATGGCCGCCGCAGATCTCCATGATCACCCAAGGACGGGTCACGGTCTGGCGGATTTCATCAAGAAGGCGCCCGGCCAGGGCCGGATCGCGGTATTCATCGACAAATTTCATGGAGAAACAAGGACCTCTTTATTTATCGCCTCTTGCAAAACTCTGCCAAATTGAACCCCCTCTCCCTAGCCCTCCCCCCCCAGGGGGAGGGAACTTTTGGGCCTTTTGCAAACGGCTATTTCTCCAGCGGATTGCCGAAGATATCCGTGCCCTGGGCTGCCACGGCCTGGGTCAATTCCTGCCAGGCCGCGAAACTCTGTTGCGCCTCTTCCTCGTCGAGCACCGACAGAGCAAAGCCTGCATGCACCACGGTGTACTGGCCCACCGCGATCTCCGGCACATACTCAAGGCAGACCTTGTTGACCGTGCCGCTGTAATCCACATGCCCCATGAGCAAGCCGTTCTCCTGAAATATCTCCACCACCCTGCCGGGAATCGCCAAACACATACCGTCACCTTTTTTTGTCACTACTCAGGTGGACAGACCGAAGGCTGAAGGTTTTCTTCAGTCTTCAGCCTAAACACCCAGATGACTATCACCCTTTTTTCAGCGCCTGCCTGCCGATCACCGCCTGCCCCAAGGAAATACAACCATCGTTGCAGGGCAGTTCTTTATGCACCAACACCTGAAACCCAACGCGCCCCAGGGAGGCAACCAGCCCTTCCAGAAGCAGCCGGTTCTGGAAAACGCCGCCGCTCAAGGCCACGGTATTGATCTTTTCCCTCTGTCGCGCCTCTTCGGCCACCTGGGTAAAGGCCGCAACCAATCCGGCGTGGAACCTGCGGCTGATTTCGCTTTGCGCCATCCCGGCCTGCACGGCTTGCGCCACCTCCCGGATCAAGGAACACACCGAGATTTTCAGCATAGCATCTTCCTCGTAGACTTCGCAGGGAAATACTTCCGCCCCAAGCTCCCCGCCCGCCACCTGCATCAGCTCAATGGCAGCCTGGGCCTCATACTGAATGGTCTGCCTGCCCCCGCTCATGGCGGCCACCGCATCAAAAAGCCTGCCGCAGCTGCTGTTCAGGGGAGAATTCAGCCTTTTTTGGACCATGTCAAGGATCACCCCGCACTCGTGGTCACTCAAAAAAGGCAGGTCGGGCAATTCCGCGCCGTAGGCGGCATGGAGATAGCTCAGGGCTATCCGCCAAGGGGCCTGCACCGCGGCATCCCCCCCCGGCAGGGGCAAGGATTCCAGGGCGGAGAACCGCTGATACCCGCCGGCATCTCCCAGCAGAACCTCACCGCCCCAAATGGTCCGGTCCACCCCATACCCTGTCCCATCGAGAATAATACCGATGGCCGGACCTTCATGGTGGTTCTCGGCCAGACAGGCGGCCAGATGGGCATGGTGGTGCTGCACGCCCAGGGTGACCACATTTTGTTCCTTGGCCCAGCGGCTTGAAAGGTATTGGGGATGCAGGTCGTGCGCGATCAGCGATGGACTGATTTCAAAAAGAGCCCCCATCTGACCGATACTTTGCTGAAAAACCCGGTAGGCCTCAAGATTTTTCAGATCCCCGATGTGCTGGCTGAGAAATGCTTGGTTTTCCTTGAGCAGACAGACGGTATTCTTGAGTTCCGCCCCCACCCCGAGCACCATATCCCCGGTTGCCGCAAGCCCGATGGGCTTCGGGGCAAAGCCCCGGCTGCGCCGGATCTGGCGGATCACCCCCGCCTGGAGTCCGACCACCGAATCATCGCAGGGCAGGTGAATCCCCCGGTCATGGATGAGGAAACAATCGGCAATCCCACCCAGACGCTGCACCGCCTCGTCGTTATCGATGCAGATCGGCTCTTCGCTGCGATTGCCGCTGGTCATGACCAAGGTGCGCACCACCCCCTGCAAGAGCAGATAGTGGAGCGGCGCATAGGGCAGCATGAGGCCGAACTGGTCGCACCCAGGCGCAACCTCTTCCGCCAAGCCATGCCCGTCTTGTTTGGCGGCCAGGACGATGGGCCGCTCCTGGCTGGTAAGCGCCTGCTCTTCCATGCCCTCCAACCGGCAAATCTTCCGGGCCGCGGACAGATCGGCAACCATCACCGCCAGTGGCTTGGCCTCCCTCCCCTTCCTCTGTCGCAGACGGCTTACCGCCTGAACATTGGCCGCGTCCACCGCCAGATGAAACCCACCCACCCCCTTCACTGCCACGATCTCGCCCGCTGCCAACCGCAGGAGTGCCTCGCGAAGCGCCTCATCCCGCTGGGCCACCAATCGGCCGTCCGCCGCGACCAAACCAAGCTGCGGGCCGCAATCCGGGCAGCAATTGGGCTGGGCGTGAAAACGGCGGTTTTCGGGATCATCGTATTCCCGCCGGCAGGGTGCGCACATGGTAAACCCGTGCATGGTCGTATGGGGACGGTCGTAAGGAATGCGCTCGACAATGGTATAACGGGGGCCGCAGTTGGTGCAGTTGATGAAGGGATAGCGGAAACGGCGGTCGGCCGGGGAAAAGAATTCGGCCAAACAGGCATCGCACACGGCGACATCCGGGGAGATCAGGGTGGCAACCGAACCGGAGGCTGCCGAATGACGGAGGGCAAATTCGCCATCATCGCCAAGAGGGATGGGAACAGCAACGATCTCGCCGACCTGGGCCAGGGGAGGCGCCTCATCCCGCAGGGCGTCAAGAAAATCATCAAGCTGCGCGACCTGCCCCTGGGCCTCGATGGCAACCCCGTCCGAGGTGTTGGCCACAAAGCCAATCAGGGATCGCTCCTTGGCCAGGCGGTAGACAAAGGGCCGGAAGCCGACGCCCTGGACAATGCCGCGGACCGATATCTTCCAGCGCTCGGTGGGCATCGCATCCTTCAGATCTGACTGCGCAGCCAAGCCAGCCAGCCAGGCATGCCCTCGCCGGTTCTGGCGGAGATCTCAAAAAACTCCAGCCGGTGGTTCACCCGCAGTCCATATTCCCGGCACCGGGCCACGTCAAAATCCACATGGGGAAGCAGGTCTATCTTGTTGATCAGACACAGGCTGGCCGCATCGAACATGGCCGGATACTTGAGGGGCTTGTCCTCCCCCTCGGTGACGCTGATAATCACAATCTTGGCCGCCTCGCCCAGATCGAACATGGCCGGGCAAACCAGATTGCCGACATTTTCGATAAAGAGCAGGGAGTTCTCCGCAGGCTCCATCCGGTGCAGGGCCTGATGCACCATGTCCGCGTCAAGATGGCACCCGGCCCCGGTGTTCACCTGCACCACGTCCACCCCGGTGGCATCGATCCGCTCGGCATCGAGCATGGTCTGTTGATCCCCTTCGATGACCGCCATGGGGATATCCTGCCGCAGCTCCCGGATGGTCCGTTCCAGGATGGTGGTCTTGCCCGAGCCGGGAGAGCTGACCAGATTGAGCGCCACGATCCGCTGTTTCCTGAAAAACTCCCGGTTGTGCGCGGCAATCCCGTCGTTTTTTCCCAGCACCGCCTCCCGCACCTCAACAACGCGGCCTTGAGCCCGATACGATTGATGCGAATGGTGGTGGTCTGACACGCCGGGGCCGGGGTCGGACCCAACCTCCCCCGGCCTCGTGATGGTCACACTGTTCTCCGGCCGGCTGCAACCGCAGGAATCACACATGGCTCCGCCTATTCTTCGTTTTATTCATCAACAATGAGGGAGACAACCTTCAATTCCTTGCCCTGCAAGGTCTCCACCGCATACCCGCCGCATTGCGGGCACTGGGCGAGCAGGGAATCAAGCGCGAAGACATGACCGCAACCCCGGCAACTGCCGCGCCCGTCGAGTTCACGGACCAAAAGCTCCGCCCCTTCCGCCGGGGTGTTGCGGGCGGCTGCCTCAAAACAGAAGACCAGCGCCTCGACCATCACCCCGGAAAGCTTGCCAGCCTCAAGTTCGACCGAGGTCACCCTCTTGCCCCCGGCTTCCCGCGCCTTTGTCGAGACAAGCTCGACGATGTTCATGGCCAAAGACATCTCATGCATGGGTTCATGATACACAAAGGCGCGGGCTTGTTCCAGGCCGGATCGGGCCTGAAGCTCTTTTTTCCGGCTTGCCCGGCGGATTATTCCCGGCAGGCAAGCTGCTGAAGGTCGTCAATCTCCGGGCCATGCACCGGCAGGGTGACGATGAACCGCGCCCCCATGCCCGGAGAACTTTCCGCCGTGATGGTCCCGCCATGCCGTTCGACAATCCGTTTGCATACGGCAAGGCCGATGCCGGTTCCCTCGTATTGGCTCCGGCCATGCAGCCGCTGAAAAAGGCCGAATATCTTGTCGGCGGACTCCGGGGCAAAACCAATGCCGTTGTCCTCCACCGTAATGCGGCAAAACTCCACCGCCCCTTCGGCATCGGGGGTAGCGATAATCCGGCTCGACACCAAAACGTGCGGAGGAACATCGGGCCTGCGGTATTTTAGGCCGTTGGCGATGAGATTCTGAAAGAGTTGCCTGATCTGGAGGGGATCCGCCTTGATCCGGCACAGGGTGTCAACCTCGACCCGCCCCTTGGTCTCGGCGATCCGCATCTCCAAATCGGAGATCACCTGCAGCACGATCTTCCCCAGATCAATCTCCTCTAAAGGCTGGGCCTTGGCGGAAACCCGCGAATAGGCCAACACCCCGGAGATCAACTCCTGCATCCGCGCGGCAGCGGTTTCGATCCGCCGGACATATTCCAATCCCTTCTCGGGAAGGTTCTCCCCGTAGCGGGCCCGCAGCCTCTCGCTGAAAGCCTGAACAAGAACCAGCGGCTCGCGCAGGTCGTGGGAGGCCATGTAGGCGAAATCCTGCAAATCCCTGTTGCTCTGGGTCAGCTCCACCGCAAACTTGTTAAGGGTTTTCTCGCTCCACTTGCTGCCGGTGATGTCCCGGTTGCTCGCCCTGCTGCCCAGGAATTCACCGGACCGGCCATACACAGGCTGACAGGTATGCCCAACCCAGCGTTCCTGCCCGCTTCTGGCAATGATCCGGAATTCCAGCATGCACACCCTGCGCTCCGATACGACATGCTTGAAATGATTTTCCATCTGGGCTCTGTGGTCGGGATGGATGAGCCCCAGGAAAAGACCGGGATCTTCCTTGAATTCCTCCGGGCGGTATCCGGTGATCCGCTCCGAGGAAGGAGAAACGTAGAGAAAATTACCCGCCGGATCCATCCAGTATTCCCAGTCGTAGGTAAAATCAGCAACGGTCCGGAACTTTTCCTCGCTGACCAGGATCTCGGCCTCTGCCCTTTTCCGTTCGGAGATCTCGGTCAGCAACGCCGCGTTGGCATACTCCAGCTCCTCGCTTTTCCGGGCAAGACGGTCACGGGATTGCTGCAACGCTTCCTGGGCCGCATCGCGTTCCGCGACACGCCGTTGCAGGAACCCGCCGCCGAGCAGCATCCCGGCCACCCCGATACCCCAAATCAGGCCGGCCCTGAGGAGATGGGAAAATATCTGTTTTTTCTGGAGGGCCAGCGCTTCCACCATTGACAAGCTGACACTGATTCCGCCCCGGATATCCCCTTCTTTATAGCCTTGATGCCCGTGACAGAGAAGGCAGTCCCGGGTAACCATCACCGCTTGAATCAACCGCAAATGCGGCACGCCGCCGATCTGGGTAAATTCGATCTTTTCCGACTGCCGGGAATGGACAAACTCCTCAAGACACCGACGCTCCCACGCATCCGGCGCATTCTCGGGACGCAGCGGGTTGAGGCTTGTCATCCTGACCCCTCCCCCATAGAGGCTTGAAAAATGCTCTCCCACCTGTCGCATCATATAGGCAGGGTTCATCAAGGTCAATGCCCTGCCGGAGGGCGTTGTCAGATCACGCTCGGGAAGATGCGCGAGATATGGGCTCCCCGGGGTTCGCTCGTCGACAGGCACATACACCCCGCCATGGGAAGCCCCCCATGTGCGCAAGGCGCGATCCTTGTTGCAATAAGCCCGGATCTCGCTGATGGCCAGTTCCCTGGTGATCTGCCGGATACCGTCTATTTCGTGAAAGGAAAGCCCGGAGAGAAACAAGGTCCAGACCCCGACCAGAATCCAGGTAAAGCGTTGGACAGGCACAGGCATGATTTTTGAATTGTTCGGCTCCGCAGAATCGTTCACACACCCACCAAGAGGTTAGAGAAAGCCATTTCCGGCTTGCAGACAAGGCTATTTTTGCAGAGTGGCGACAACCGGGACACGGACCGGTTCCCCCAAAAACAGAAACTCCTTACGAATCAGGCCAGAGATCGGGATCGGCCACGCCGATCTTCATGGCAAACTTCAGCATGGCCAACGGATCGCTCATGCCGAGCTTTTTGCTGATGTTGGAACGGTGTTTTTCCACGGTTTTCGGGCTCAGACACAAAAGTTCGGCTATGGATTTGGTGGGGTTGCCCTCGATGACCAGCCTGAAAATCTGCTGCTCCCGGTCGGAGAGCATATCGTACCTGCTCGACTCGGCGGATTTTCGCTCCTCGTTGTTGAGATATCCGCGAATGAGCTCGGAATTTATCTCCCTGCTCAGAAAATATTTGCCCTGCGCCACCATCCGCACCGCCTCAAGAACCTCGGCCCAGGGGGCGGTTTTTAAAACATAGCCGAGAGCGCCCGCGGACAAGGCCTGATGCACATAAATTTCGCGGGCGAACATCGAGAGGATCACGATTGCCGTGTCCGGAGAATCGTTTTTAATAAGCGGGATGCATTCAAGGCCGCTGACCATGGGCATGGAGATATCAAGGATCGCCACGCCGGGCTGCAACCTGCGGATCTCCTTGACGGCAGCCTCGCCATCCGCAGCCTCGCCAACCAGCGTAAGGGTGGTGTTTTTGACAAACATCTGCCGCAACCCTTCCCTGACGATGGAATGATCATCCGCCACAAAAACCGAGATCTTGGACATCCTTTCTCCTTGGGAAAAAACAGCCGGGCCGCCTCCAGATCAGACAAAGTGTTTCATAAAATACTATTTGGCGGAGAGGAGCAAGTTTTTTTCCAGAGACAAGGCGCGGCGGAGATCGTCCGGCATCCACGGAGAATGGCTCAACGGCTTGCCGCGCCCACCTCGACCCCCATCAGGCCAAGCTCTTTTACCACGGCCAGAACCACTTGCCCGACTGCAACGTTGACCTCGGGGGACATCTCGATGCCGGTGGACAGATCACGGGGGACAATACCGAAGAGGGTGATGGATGGGGGCAGACAATCCTGCATGGCGGCAACGGCCAAGAGCTCGGAAAGCCCGATCTGATGCGGGGAAATTTTCTGCCGGAAATAGGCGGGGGGATCAAGCAATTTTTCAATGACCACCGAACCGGGAGGCTGCGTCGAGCAAATGGCGTCAACAATAAAAAGATGGGTCTTGCCGTCCAGATATCCCAGGAGGTCAAGCCCCATGGTGCCGCCATCGATCAGCTCCACCTGGCGAGGGAACGCATAGCGGTGCTGGAGCTGCTCCACCGCCCGCACTCCCGCCCCCTCGTCGGCGAGCAGCACATTTCCCACGCCAAGCACCAGAATATTGTCAGACATACGCCTCCTTATAAAACAGGCCGTCCCGGGAATCGGGGCGGCCTGTTTGCAATGGACAACAAAAAACAACAATCCTAGACAGTGGTCCTGACCGTGACGATTTCCCGGCTCTTGGGGTCCAGAAGGTGGATGGCGCAGGCAAGGCACGGGTCAAAGGAATGGACCGTGCGCAACACTTCAAGGGGTTTTTCCGGATCAGCCACCGGATTGCCGACCAACGAGGCCTCGTATGGGCCTGGGGTGTCTTTACTGTTCCTGGGCCCGGCGTTCCAGGTGGAGGGCACCACGCACTGATAATTCTTGATCTTGCCGTCCTGGATCACGACCCAGTGGGACAACACGCCGCGCGGCGCTTCATGGAAGCCCACCCCGCGCTGCTCTCCTTTCGGGAACACCGGCTGGTTGAAGGTCGCATAATCCCCTTTGCCGATGTTGTCCATCAGGGCCTGCCACTGACCGAGCAGGGAATCGTGGAGCACGGCGCAGCGCACCGCCCGCGCGGCATGCCTGCCGATGGTGGAATGGAGCGCGGAGATCCCGACCTTGGTCTTGGCCAACGCGCTCACCTTTTGCAGCAGTCCGTCGGTATAGAGCTTGGTCGGGCCGTGGCCCGCGGCATACATGCACAGGACATTGGCCAGGGGACCGACCTGGGCCGGCTTGCCGTTGAAGGTCGGGGACTTGACCCAGGAATACTTGCCGTTGTCCTGGAACTCGGTGTGCTGGGGCACGGTCTCCTCTTCCCAGGGATGGCGGTCCCAGTCGCCCTTGTACCAGGAATGCTTGACCCCCTCCTTGACCCCCTGTTTGAAACCCTCGTCGTTGAAGCTGGTGATCGCCTTGAACGAGCCCACGTTGCCATCACCGATGTACCCGCCGGGCAGGGCGAAGGCTGTCCCCTTGGTGTCCAGAGGCAGATCCGGCACCGAGAGATAATTGGTCACCCCGGCGCCGTATTGCGTCCAGTCCGAGTAGAAGGCGCCGATGGCCGCGACATCGACCATGTAGACATTCCTGATGAAATCCCCGATCTCATCGATCAGGGTTTTGATGTGATAGAGCCGTTCGATGGTCAGGGTGGACTGGCTGTCCGGGTTGATGGGGTTGGCCACGCCGCCCACGGCCAGGTTCTGGATATGCGGGGTTTTGCTGCCGAGGATGGCCACCACCTTGTTGATCTGCCGCTGGTACTCCAGGGCCTGAAAATAATGGGTGGCGGCAAGGAGATTGACTTCCGGGGACAATTTCATGGCCGGGTGGCCCCAGTAGCCGCCGGCAAAGACCCCGAGCTGGCCGCTCCCGACGAACCCTTTGAGCTTTTCCTGCACCGCCTTGATCTCCTGCTCGCCGTTGCGGGGCCAGGGGGAAAGCTGTTGGCCAAGGGCCGAGGCCCCCTTGGGGCTGCCCTTGAGGGCGGAAACGATATCCACCCAATCGAGGGCGGAGAGATGGTAAAAATGGACGATATGGTCGAATATCCCGTGGGCGGAGATGATCATGTTCCGGATGTACTGGGCATTGAGCGGCACCTCCAGGTTCAGGGCGTTTTCCACGGCCCGCACCGAGGCAACGGCATGCACCGTGGTGCAGACCCCGCAGATCCGCTGGGTAAACACCCAGGCGTCCCGAGGATCGCGGCCCTGGAGGATCAGCTCGATCCCGCGCCACATCTGGCCCGAGGACCAGGCCTTGGTCACCCTGCCATTGTCGATCTCGCAATCAATCCGGAGATGCCCTTCAATTCTGGTGATGGGATCAACGACGATTCTCTTGGCCATGAACAATCTCCTTCAGGTGTAACTGCCCAGCAGCACCGCATCTGCCTTGTCATCGGCCTGCTCGTGTGCAATAGCACACTTCGCAGACCTCTTTCGCGCATCTGCGGCACTGCTGAACAGTTACGTTTCGTGTTTTATGAACCTTTCCAGCCCTGAGCTAGATAGTCACCTTCAAATTCATGCCCTGGTGAGCCTGGGCAACACCGGCAAGGTCTTAACAAACCACAGGTAAGCCATCACTTCGGCGGCAATGATCCCGAAGGTGATGAACATTTCCGGCACCGAGGGGAAATACCGCCAGCCGGTGCCGGGGTCAAAGCCGACAATATAGGTGTTGAACCGGTACATGCTCCCCCCCAGCAGCATGGCGCAGGAGGCGATGAAGAGCAGTTGCGGGCTCTGCCGGTTGCTGGGATAGGCCAGGATCAGCAGGGCGGCAAGGAACAACAGGTTTTCCAGCAGAAAAAGGTTCCCCAGCAGCCCCCCCTCAAAGGCCAGGGGCAGATAGCCGCGCAGGTTGACGTCTTCGATGCGGACCACCAGATAGAGGCCGAGCAGCCAGGGCATGAGCGCCGAGATTTTGCTCAAGAGATGCATCTCCATGGGCCGCTTGAAAGCGAGGGAGGAGACGAGCGACTCGAAGATCACCGCTCCATAACCGATGACCACGGCGGTGATGAGGAAAAGCAGGGGCAGAAAGCCGCTCCACCAGAGGGGGGAGAGCTTATGCCCAGCCATGAGCATCATGGTGCCCAGGGAGGACTGATGCATGGTGGGGAGAAGAATGCCCAGAGCGATGAAGACGAAGATGATCCGGTTGAGCCTGGCCTTGAGCTGATCCGCCTTGAATTTATCCAACAGAACCGGGGCGAACTCCATCCACAGCACCAGGATATAGGTGCCGATGCACAAGGCGACCTCGAACATGACCGAATGCAGGTTGCTGAGCCAGGGAAGAAAGATGTTGTAGGCCTGCCAGTAACGGCCGATATCGAAGATAACCGAGATTCCGGCCAGGGTGTAGCCGAACATGCTGGTCATCAGGGCGGGCCGCACCAGGGGCGAATACTCCCCCTTGTTGAACACATAGACGATCAGGGCGATGGAGTACCCGGCGCAGGCCAGGGCGGTGCCCACCACCACGTCATAGGCGATCCAGATCCCCCAAGGATAGCCGTCGTTCATGTTGGAAACCGAACCGATCCCGAAGATGAACCGTTTGCCGATGAAAAAAAGGCCGATGAGCGCGATGGCGGCGCACACCTTGAAGGGCACGGTGAGCACCTTGCCTCCTAATGCTTCTCTTTCCTGCATGGGAACACTCCTTTCCGTGAAAAGCCGGGACTTGCGCCCCTACTCTTTTTTCTCTTCCCTGTTCCGGATGATGTAGATCAAACCGCCCAGAACCACGATGGGATAGACCATGCCCTTGTAAATGGCGTACTGGATGCCGTCCGCCAAGGCCACATAGGAATCCTCGGGCAGATCGGGCAACCCGAGATTGGCAAAAGGCACCCCGGCCAGATAGAGGACCTGGGAGCCGCCAAGCTCCCGCTCGCCGTAGACATGCCTGACGTAGCCGCCTGCCCGGTGCTGCTGCACCTCGGCGGACTCGATGTTGGCCACGGGAAAATCGTAATACTCGCCGGGCTTCATTTCCAGCCGCCGCTTGGCCTCGAGCCGCAGCTTTTCCACCGGCCCGAACAGGGAGGCCCCGGTGGGACAAGCAGCGCAGCAGGCGGAAATACCGCCCTTGGCCAAAAGGTGGGCGCACATCTGACACTTGGTAATCTCCGGGAAGGGCGAATCCCACTCAAACTTGGGGATATTGTACGGGCAGGCCACTTGGCAGTAGCGGCAGCCGATGCAGGCCTTTTTGTTGTAGGTCACTACCCCGTTCTCTGAATTTTTCACCAGCGCCGAGGCAGGGCAGGCCGAAACGCAGGCCGGATCGATGCAGTGCATGCAGTGCCGCTTGATAAAGGCAAAACCCTCCGCCGAATCCTTTTGCCCCTCGACGCCGTAGCGTTTGATGATGTTCAGGGTTTTAGCGGAAAGATCCTG